>Ga0213882_10000460_pt1 | contig 13640 bp, 8 predicted proteins | sample BarmaccoBMER_R09_FD_160106 | JGI IMG/M metagenome (GOLD analysis project Ga0213882, IMG submission 160106) | Barbacenia macrantha exposed rock microbial communities from rupestrian grasslands, the National Park of Serra do Cipo, Brazil - ER_R09 ...
AGCTGCAACACCTTCGACACCAACGACCTCGGCTGAACCCAGCTGTCCTCTGCGGTCGGGCCACCCATCGCGTGAGGGCAACTCTGGCCCAACCGCAAGCCGTCAGGATCGAGCAGCCTCGCCTGCACCGCTCGCCGTGCTCACTGGGAATCCGGCCAACACTACTGTACCCCAGCGGGGCGCGCGTTTCTCTCTCGTGTCAACTCGCCAAAAAACAGGCTTATGCGAAACCCTCTTTGAAGAAGTAGAGGCCGATAGCAGCACGGAACGAAAAAAGAAGGTCTCCAACGGCCTCCTGTAATCGGTGAAGAGAATTCGCCATGTCTTCAGGTTGGCGATGGCTCGCTCGACGGGAGCACGCAGCGAGCTGATCTGGTTATTGTATTCATGCTCACGCATGTACAGGTCACACGAGTAGCCCTCCCTGGGTAGCTGACTATTCAGGACCCGTCGGTGTGTGAGTGAGCGTGGCTCGGCGGTGGTATGGGTGTTCGCGGCGTGCCGGCTCGATCACCCTCTCGATATGCCGATCATGATGGCTTGCGTCGGAGTTGCCGCCAGCGCCGGCTGGGTCGTCGGTGGAACAGTTGCGGACACTGGTCCGCGAGCTCTTAGCAAGCCGCTCGTTTGTCGCGAATCGGGCCGCTCCTGCGAGTGATCAAGGACCCCTTGGGCAGCACGAACGGGTAAGGGACCGCATGCTAGCTGGGTCTTCACGGCTGGCTACTCTCGCGAACTGGCCGAGATCGTCCAATTGTGGCATATTCGTTGGTAATCAGCTCGAGGCGAGTACCGACGAATACGGTAACAGCGCGGGGCGGGGGGTGTTGTGGCGTTTTCAACTGAAGGCTGTCCGCAGGGGATCGCCATAGTTGGTCCGCTGTGGTTACGATGCTTTGAATAGCGGGATCGGCAGCGTGGTCATCGCCGAGCGTCCAGCGTTGCGGTCTAACCGCGAGTTTTGGCTGCTGTGGGTTGGACAGGCCACCTCTACGCTGGGATCAGCGTCGTTGGCGATTGCGATGCCGTTGCTGGTGCTCGCTCTGACCCACTCGCCAGCCCAGGCTGGCCTGGTCGGTTCCGTTGACACTGGGTCGGCGGTTGTTTTGCTGTTGCCGGCCGGGTTGGTCGCTGACCGGATGGATCGGCGCCGGTTGATGCGCTAGTGCGACGCGGTGCGTGCCGTGGCGATGGCGGCTGCGGCGCTGACCCTGGCCCTCACGCGCCCACCGCTGGCCGCGCTGCTCGGCGTAGCGCTGGTCGATGGGTCGCTGAGTGCGTTGTTTCTGGCCGCGCAGATCGGCGGGGTGCGCCAGGTGGGGGCCCGAGCAGACCTGCCCAACGCGGTCGCCCGCAGCCAGGCCTACCAGCAGGCGGCCGGGGTCGCCGGCCCACCGCTGGGCGGGGCGCTGTACGGGGTGGCGTGGTTGTTGCCGTTTGTCCTCAACGCGGTCAGCTACCTCATCTCCTACCTGACGATCACCGCTATCCGCATCCCCCTGCAGGAACCACGAGACCCTCCACGATGTCAGCAGCCGCTGCGGCGCCGCTTGCTTGACGGTTTGCGGTGGCTTCTCGCCGAACCATTCTTGCGAGTCTCAGTCATCTATCTGGCGGCATTCGCCTTTGTCTCTTCAGCGCTGGTGCTGGCGGTGATCGTCCGAGCGACCTCGCATGGCGCCAGCTCGCCCGAGGTAGGCCTGATCTTCGCATTCAGAGGTGTCGGCGGGGTGGCCGGAGCGCTACTAGCCCCGCGTATTCAGCGGCGTTGGCTACCGGGTGCCGTCCTGCTCGCTCTCGGCGTGGTCTGGGCCACCGGCATTCCGGTGCTCACCAGGACCATCCACCCACTGGTGCTGGGCAGCATCCTGGCCGGCCTGTCGTTCGGCATCCCCGCGATCAGCACGATCATCGCCAGCTATCGCTTGAGCCTGACCCCCGACCGGCTCCAGGGACAGGCGTTCGCAGCAATGAACCTGGTCGCAAACACCGCGACCTCGTTCGGATCGCTGGCCGGAGGATTCCTGCTCACCACCATCGGCTCAACCGGCTGCTTACTGGTCCTCACCGCGATCACCATCACCGTGGTCGCCGCCGCCAGCACCTCACCCACCCTGCGGACCACCAGCCCGATAAGCGTCAGTTCCTAAGACGATTTGGAAGCATTGACACCTAAGATGGCCGGGTGGCCCCGGGGATCTCACCCCCGGGCTCCCGACCCGGAGGTTCCTCCGGGCCACCCGACCTCGGGCCACCCGGCGGTCCAGGAGCGGCAGGCTGGGGCAGCTCCGTTCGGTGGGTCTTGGATTGGGCCAGAACCATCGGAGGCGGGGCACGTTCGCCAGCGTGGGTTGGTACACGTGCAAGGGCTCAGCTCCGTGCTCGCGGAGTGCCTCTGCGAAGCTTATGCCGCTGGAAATTGGGTCAACGAGGACGACTCTTACGTTCGGATAACTTTTCTGTGGGGACTTCGCTATTCATGCGGTGGATGGTCGCCGCCATGAACCGATCGGTGGTGCCGGAACCGCCGAGGTCCGGCGTGGCGTGGGCGGTGCGGGCGATCTCGGTGACGCAGCGGCGCAGTACGGCGGCCGGTTCAGTGTGTCCAAGGTGGTCGAGCATCAGTGCCATCGATATCGCTGCGCCGTGCGGGTTGGCCACGCCTTGGCCCGCGATGTCCGGTGCGCTACCATGCACCGGCTCGAACAGCCCGAACCCGCTTTCGGGGCAGATGCTCGCGCTGGCTGCCAAACCGAGGCCGCCCATCAGCGCGGCACCGATGTCGCTGATGATGTCGCCGAAGAGGTTTGGTGCGAGCACTCCCTCGTAGCGACTGGGGTCGCGGACGAAGTGGTAGCAGAACGAGTCTACGTACTCCTCGGATGCCATGAGTCCCGGATAGGCGGCCAGTTGTTCCCGGAATACCTCCTGCCAGAGCCTGCCGGTGTTCGGTACCGCGTTCGACTTATGGACCAACGTCACTTTGCGCAGGCCCTGCTGGGATAGGCGGCGCAGGCAGAACCGGACGAACTTTCGGACGGTGTCGCGGGTGTAGACGCATTCGTCGATCGCGACACGCGTGGTACCGCCCTCAGCGACTGTGCCGCCGACGCCGACGTAGAGCCCCTGGGTGTTCTCCCGGTAAAGATGGACCTCGCCGTGCTCCAGTGCCAGGGGACGGTAGTTAACGTAGAGGTCCAGCCCGCGGCGTAGGCCCAGCAGGATGGCCCTGCCGTGGGCCATGTCGGGAATGCGTGGGTCGCCGAGCGCGCCGAGAAAAACCGCGCGGTACTCGGCCGCGAGCCGCTCGACGGCGCCCTCAGGCAGCCCGACGCAGCTGGCGAGCCATTCGTCGGCGCCCCAGCCGAACACGTCGTACTCGATGTCCAAGCCGAAGGCCTGGATAAGCAGGTCGAGTGCAGGCAGCGTCGCGACCACAACCTCCTTACCGATGCCGTCGCCCGGTACGACCGCGATTCTCATGGCGTCCTACCTTCTGGTTTGGGTGAGTCGGCCGCTCCTCAAGTTGGCCCGCCCAGGAGTGCCGGGTGCGGCTTTTATGACGCTATCGTCCATAGCTTGGGTGGCTTGACCGCCCAGCACTTGATGGCAACTCGGCGCTGACCAGGATCCGGTTCAGCCCCGAATCCCTGCGGTTCCGCGACTGCAAACGCACCGAAGGCGCACACCACACCCAAGCCGTCCTCGCCCGACGACGGGTCAACGTCTTGCGGGTACTCCTGCGGAACAAGTGATGCAATCAATCCACACCTCCGGCCATGGCGGCCGCTGGAGATCAGCATGAGGAAGCCACACCTTCGCCGAACATGTTCTCGACCGAGCTGAGCCTGCCCGCGATGGCGCTGGCTGCGACCACGTAAGGCGAGGCCAGATAGATCTGGCCAGGACCCGATCGGCCGGGAAAGTTGCGGTTCTGGGCGCTGACCGTCACCTCGGCCGGGCTTTCCGACACGCCCGGCCCCGCGTTAATGCAGGCGCCGCAGGACGGCGGCAGTACGCGTACGCCCGCCGCTTCGAACAGCTCGATGTAGCCGCGTTTGACCGCGTGCCGCATCACAGACTCGCTGCCGACCTGGATGAACGCCCGCACGTTGTCGGCCACCCTTGCGCCGCGGGCGCGCGCGAGCTTGAACACCTCCGCGTACATATCCATGTCGGAGGCCTTGCCGCCGGTGCAGGAGCCGCCGTACACCTTGTCGACCTTGACCTCCTCACGCACCGAGGTCAGCGGCACGCAGTTGCGTGGGTCGCCGGGCAGGGCGACCATCGGCTCGACGTCCGCGAGATCGATCTCCACGACGGCGGCGTACTCGGCGTCTTCGTCGGAGCGGACCGGTGTCCCGGTGGTGCCACGCCGGGCCAGGTGGGCCCAGGTCACCTCGTCTGGTTCGAACAGGGCTGTCATACCGCCTGCCTCCACAGCCATGTTGCACAGCGTGGACCGCTCGTCGATGTTCATCCCGGCGCAGCCATCGCCACTGAACATCAGGACTCTGCCCAGCGTCTCGCTCCCCTTGATCACCGGGTGGGTCAGCAACCTCAACATAAGGTCCTTAGCGCACACCCCGGGGCGCAGCGCACCACACAGGTCGATCCGGATCACTGCAGGCACCTTCACGAGAATCTCGCGGTTGTACCAGGCGTTGGCGATGTCGGTGGCGCCCACGCCGAAGGCCAGCGCGCCGACAGCGCCTGCGGTGCAGGTGTGGCTGTCCGTCCCGATGATCACCTCGCCGGGACGGGCGACCTCCTCGACGATGTGGTTATGGCAGATCGCCCGACTCCCCCCGGTCTCCGCGGGGCCGACGAACACGCCGCCCATCTGCTCGGCGAACTCCCGCTGGCGCGCGCCTAAGCTATCGACACGCTCGATCAGCTCCCGCGCGTTCACCCGCTTCTGCAGCACCGGCGTGGCCAGGGAAAGGTGGTCCTGAAAGAAGTAGACCGTGCCCGGGTCGGCTATTCGCGCCGAGGACCCGAACTGCTCGGCGAACATGCCCGCGGCCATGGGCGTCACGTACTCATGGGAGAACCGCACGTCTGCCTCGACGAAGTATGACTCGCCGACCCGCACGGTCGCGCCCTTAGGGCATGGATTGCGTGTCGAGAGCTTACTCGTCATAATTTTCTCCACGACGTTGAGCGACCGCGACCCGGCGAACGTGGGCGTGTGCGAGGTGCGCTCACGATTGAAGGCGAACAGCCCGCCGCAATCGATGATAGCTCGCTCGATGTCGTTCGCGGAGCGGGTGAACGCCGCCAGCGGCAGCTCCTCGCCCGCCAGCAGCGCGGTGAGCACGTCGAACTCGTCGCAGGTGATGATGCCGACATTGCGGCAGTTCTGCTGGTAGATCCGCTCAAACGACCGGGCGAACACCACCTCGACACCCGTGTACTTCTCGGCGTACACCGCGTGCTCGCGCGAGGAGCCGCATCCCTTTGCCTCGCCGCTGACGATGACTTGCGGGGCGAATGATTTCAGCGCACCTTCGGTTACCCGCTTGCCGCGTAGACCGAGATAGGCGTAGTCACCGAGCTTCTGGTCGTACCAGTAGCAGCACCAGCCGGGGATGATCTCGTCGGTGGAGATGTTGTTCATCAGAGGTTCGCTGAGTAGCTGCGCTGCGGTACGGTCACAGCTGCCATCAAGCTGCGCCGCGAGCAGGTCGAGATCCTCGGTGACGACCAGGACGCCGCCGCTGAGCGATAATGTTCGTTTTCCGGCGGGGCGGGTCTCATCATTTCGCTGATGCAATGATCTGCCTTATCAGTTCGTCGGTGAGTGGCCGGTTGCTGGACTTGGCCCGGTCCAGCACGTCCTTGATCACGTCCGGGTCGGCGGTCTCGTACCCGTGCACGGTGAGCCAGTACCGCACATTGCTGGCGCCCGAGGCAGCGTCGATGAGGACCTCCTGCTCGCGGCCCAGGACACTGGCCGGGACACTGGAGTACACGGTGTCCTTCATGAGGACGTTGCCTTTTTTGTGGGCCTTCAGGATGGCTGCGGCGTGCACGCCGGCACTGGTTTTGAACACGTCGCGGCCCATGCCCGGGTAGTTGCTGGGGATCGGGACCTCGAGCACGGCCGAGGTGTATTCGCAGTACTCCCGCAGCGCCTTGAGATCGAACACGGCCTGCCCGTCGAGATGACTGTTCAGCATCAGCTGGTCCAGCGAGGCGTTGCCCGCGCGCTCACCGATGCCGAGGATCGTGCCGTGCACCCGGGAGCACCCCATGCCCAGCGCGGTCAAGGAGTTGATCAATGCCAGACCCCGATCGTTGTGGCCGTGCCACTCGAAGTCCACGTGATGTCCCCGCTCAGCGAAATAGCGCTTCGACCACAGCAGCAGGGACGCGGTTCCCTCCGGCGACGCCGCGCCGACCGTGTCGCAGAGCGTCACGCGCTCGACGCCCACCTCGAAGGCGACGTCGAAGACACAACCGAGCATCTCGGGGGTGCAGCGGACCGCGTCCTCCAGCACGAGCACGAACCCCACGCCCTCCCGCGCGCAGTCCTCGGCCGACTTGCGCACGGCGTCGACAATGAACTCGATATTCCAGTCTTCGACGTACTGGCGGATGGGGCTGACGCCGATGAAGACGTAGGCGTCCACCGCCACGCCAACGGTCTGTGCGATATCACAGATTGCGTTGATGTCCGAAGGATGCATGCGGCCCGCGTAGCCTGGTGCCAGTGGATATCCTTGCTCAGCAGTATACCGCGCGATGCGCGTGCACTCGGCCGCGGCCACCGGACCGGAGCCCGGGAACCCGAGGTCGGCCGAGCGGATCCCGCATTGCGCCATGTGATCGATGATGCGCAGCTTCTGCTCCAGGTTCGGCGTGCCCACATAGGGTGCCTGCAGCCCGTCACGCAGTGTCTCGTCGAAGAAGATCCCTGCGGCCGGGACGGGGCCGACCTCTTCCTCTACTCGCATGTTGTTCCACGTGAACCAGACGTCGGACTCCGGGTCCGCCGTCCCTCGAAGGATCCCGCTCACTGTGTTCTCCAGTCCTTGATATCTCGACCTAGAACTCCGAAGCTGTGACGGCGTGCAAAGCGTCGTGTTGTACTGGTCATGGCGTTGTTCCGTGACAAAAAGAATAGGAATTCGCATTAGGGAATAGAAATTCACGCTCTCGTGAGCCAGCGATAATGCTCCACCTTGCACCTGACTCGTGCTTCGGGAGTCGTGGTCCTGCGCACGCAGCCCAGCTTGAGGAATTAAGTCAGGGGCTAAGCCGTTCTGGCCGCGCCGACGATTACGACGTCGTGGATCTTTGAGCTCGCACGGGTAGTGCTGGGAGTAGATGCGCTGGTTATCCAGCCAACCCCGGACGTGAGACTCCAGCACCTCGACGGACTCGAACATCGTCCTCCCGTTCTCGCGGATGACGACACTCACAGCGGAGCGCCGAGCATCAGCTCTTCGCGCCAATGTGTGGACCGCGCGTCGTAGCGCTCGACGGCCATCGATTCCGCGATGGGGCAGTCGGGAGCCACCTGCACGCCTAGCGGCCGGCCGCCGAACGTGGTCGAGCAGCGAGCGGTAAAGCTGCTGTACCGCGGCGTGCCGCTCGCGGTTGTCGGCGTACTCCCGCGTCAGCACGGCCGAGGCCTCACGCCAGATCTCGTCCTGCAGCCGCTTCCGCGTCTGGTCGTCCGTGACCTGGCTGAGTCTGGCCAACAGCAAGTGCAGGTCCGGATAGAAGGGCACTCGGTTGGCATCGACCAGCCTCGCGGCGAACTGCTCTCTCCCCAATCGGAAGTTGACCGACATCCCGGTGTCGATGCACTCAACGTAGTGCCACACCGAAGGCGGGAAGTACACCGCCTCACCGGGGCTAATCACGCAGTCGTAAGCCCCGAGGTAGCGGAACAAGTTCAGCTTCTCCTCCTCACCCATGTTCTGGATGACGAGCTTACTGAAGTTCATCGACGACAAGATCTTTTCCTGCGCGGACAGCGGCACCATGACCACGCGCTTGCGTCCAAAGACCTGATACAGCAGCACGTGGCGGAAATCACCGTCGAAATGCAGGTGTGCGTAGTTGCCCTGATTGGCAACGAAGGTGAACGTGACCAGCGGCTCGCCAGACCCGGGCACCTGGCAGACATCCGGAACACGCATGGCCTCCAGCACGGCGTCCGGGGTCCGGTACTCCACGCACAGCAGGTCGGTATCCGGGTTCTCCCGGACGTGGTCGAGGTAGTCCCGCAGTGGCATCTCCACGAGATCGTTGCGGACCTTCTGGCTCAGCCCCTGCCTCCGGACGGCTTCAGTGGTGCGCGACAGCCGGCTCGTGTAGTTCTGCTGCACCTGGATGCCCAGACCACCAAACGCGTCGATCACCCCCTGCTCGGTGGTCATGCCGGCGATCCGGGTGCCACACTGGGTGTCACTGATGACCAACGGCGTGTGCGTACGAACGTGGTCATGGAGGAAATCCTCCGGAATAGCCGAGTCGGCGCGCTTGACGTTGTCGAGCGTGAGCGAGACATTCGCCGTCATAGTCATAGCGATATTTCTCCTCAGCAGGCTTATTTCGGTCCCTCCGCGCAAGATGGGACGATGCGCACGAATCAGCGGGAACCGCGCGTGTGTAGATCGGTCATAGCGGCCGGGCTACCCGGCATCAGCTGACGAGGAAAATCGGTGAAACCCCAGGACCGTCTGCAGGCTTATCTGCGCCGCCAATACTGATCGTGAGGAGGCTCACGCGTATAATAGCGGTAAGCGATACACCATCCAGTACGCAGGCCAGCTTACGAACCCTTGCCGCCAGGTCAAGCCGGTGATGCACACACTATCCAGGATCAAGATGTTATTAATGATCCTTGGTGTTGAATACGCTTTTCCAGCACCGCCCGAGCCGGGACGCGCCAATATGATCTCCCCAGGAAACCTCCAGTCACGAGCTTGATGATAACGTTACCGAGGTCACTAAACTATATTCAGTAATTGAACCCTCGGAAGGGGGTCGGCCGCAAGAGTAACTGTAGTATTTCGCCCAGTAGTGAGCGACTTCCACCTAACTGTACCACTCGCAATGTCGTACCAAGAACACTCCGTAAACACGGGGGGCGTGTCGACGGCGCATGAAAATTAGGGCCTCCTGCCGTTTCCGTGGGTTGGTTTCATGATCGTCTGGGAAGGGGTGGGTAGAGTCCGCCTCGGGTGAGGGTGTCATGGCGATGAGTGCCTCGGGACTGTGGTAGCCATAGGCCAATGCCACGTAGCTTAGTTTGATCTTGTGGTTGTCCTGCTGATTCTTGGTTGGCTCGGCGTGGTGTCGTGATGTTGACCGGGTGTGGTGACATGGTCGCTGATCATGGGCGATGGTGTGGTGGTGCGGCCGGATCAGGTGTCGTTGGGGGTGCTGGTCTCGGCGGTGCCCCGGGATGCGGTGGATGCCGCGGTCGCGGCGTGCAAGGTCGGGGAGCGGCGCTCGGGTGGGAAGCTCCCGGCGCATGTGACGGCGTATCTGACGATGGCGCTGTGTTTGTTCGCTGAGGATGATTATGAGGAGGTCGCGACCAAGGTCACCGGGTCGTTGTCAGGGTGGGGCTGCTGGGACGCGTCTTGGTCGGTGCCGACGGCCAGTGGGATCACCCAGGCCCGTAAACGGTTGGGTCCGCGGGTGTTGGAGGAGGTGTTCGAGCAGGTCGCCGCCCCGGTCGCGAGCCCCTCGACGCGGGGGGCGTGGCTGCGGGGGTGGCGGCTGGTGGCGATTGATGGGTTCGAGGTGGATGTGCCCGACACCAAGGACAACGCTGCGGAGTTCGGCTATGCCGGGTCCGGGGTGAACCGCTCGGCGTTCCCGAAAGCGCGGGTGGTGGCCCTAGCCGAGTGCGGCACGCACGCGTTCCTGGCCAGCGCCCTCGGGCCCTACGCCACTGGGGAGAAGACCCTGGCAAACCGGCTGTATCTGCGGTTGCGTCGCGATGAGCTGCTCACCGCGGATCGCAACTTTTACAGCTTCGGCGCCTGGGATCTCGCCACGCGCTCGGGGGCGGCGTTGCTGTGGCGGGCCCCGACCCAGCTGCAGCTGCCGGTGGTGAAGGTCTTGGCCGATGGCACCTACCTGTCGGTGTTAATCAACCCGGCGATCCGCAGCGCGCGGCGCCGCGCGGCGATCCTGGCCACCGCCACCCAGATCGCCGACACCAACACTGGCACCGACGTTGAGGTCGAGGGTGTTGAGCTCGACCCCACCGAGGCGCATCTGGTCCGGGTCGTGGAGTACGACGTCCCCGACCGTGTCAGCAACGGCACTGGCGAGCTGATCGTGCTGCTGTCCACGATCCTCGACCCCGCCGCTGCCCGCGCTGATGAGCTCGCCGCAGCCTATCATCAGCGCTGGGAGGAAGAGACCGGCAACGACCAGCTCAAGACCCACCTCCGCGGACCGGGCACGATCCTGCGCTCGCGGCGACCCGAGCTGGTGTATCAGGAAATCTGGGCCTGGCTGCTGGTCCACCACGCCCTCGCGGAATTGACCATCCGCGCCGCCGAGGCCGCCGACCTCGACCCCGACCGGGTCTCCTTCACCCGGGTCCTGCGCATCGCCCGCCGTACCGCCACCGGTACCGGGGGTTTTTCCCCCTGAGAGCTGGGAGTAAGCCCGGCCCCACGTCCTCGCCGAGATCACCCGCAAGATCCTCCCACCCCGACGGCACCGCAGCTGCCCCCGCGCGATCAAACGCGGCCGCCACAACAGCTACCGCATCAAACAACCCGAGGACCGCAACACTCGACACAGCGGCCCACCCACCATCAACATCCGCCGGATCACCAGCCACGCCGCGTGATCAACTTAAGCTACGTGGCATTGCGTCTTGGTCAGGGCCACCGCTGGCAATGTTGGGCTGTTCCTGTTGGTTGATGATTTGCACGCGGCGGATGCGGACACGTTGTATTTCATGAACTATTTCTTCCGTAAGCTGGAGCAGGTACCTGTGCTTGTGGTGGCCACCATGAGGGAGGAGCGGCTTAGTGACTATCCTCAGCTCGCCGATCTAGTGGCTGAGTGGACAGCTATCGGGCATGTGACTTTGGCGGTGGTCCCGCTGGAGCGAGCGCACGTTGGTGAGTATGTAGCCGTAATGAAATAACTTACTCAATCGAGTGAATTTTTGGCCGTGTCGAACGTCGTCCCACTTGACGCAATGAGTCCGTGAAAAAATCGACACTGTGAGGCTTATGCAAAACCCGGCTATTGACCCATCCCCGAGCCACCTGGCCATATTTTTCGAATTTCCTCGGCGCGCCGCGCCAAATACGAAGCAACGACTTCTCCAGCTGATAGAAAGGAGGTTCCCATGCCAAGCCTTTCCCAGTAGGAGAAGCCGTTGCGGTTCGAGCGTATATCAGGATTGGACGAAGAGCAACTCGGCGAACTTGAATGCCGCGTGGCTGAACTACTCGAAGAACCTTGGGATAAAGACGAAGGGCGCCCACGTGAACTGACTTTGCGGGAGGCGCTGGTCGTTATGTGTGGATATCTCCGGCAGAACATCATCGAGGATGTATGGGCCGACATTTTCGACGTCCACCAGTCGACGATATCGCGGTACATCACATTTCTTACGCCATTGATCGAAAAATCGACACAGGAAGACCGGCCGACGGAAAAGGATGCAGCCGAAGCCACCAAGGACGCGATCGCGCTGGTAGACGGCACACTGTGGCCGTGCTGGTCCTGGGAGGGTGAAGATGAGCTGTGGGCCGGAAAATACAAGACTACGGGACACGGCTCCCTGATCATCACTAATCTCCAGGGTCGCATAACATTCGTCTCCGATCCCGTTACCGGCAACCAGCACGACATGGCAAAATTGAAAGGATCAGTTGTCGAGAAGATCCTGAAGAAGGCGGGCGGGGTGTTCGGCGACAAGGGCTTCATCGGCACTGATTACATCACCACTCCTATCCGCAAGCCGAAATGCCGTAAGCTCTTGCCATGGGAACACGAGTGGAACAATCAGGTGAGTTCCTTCCGCGCGCCAGTCGAGCGGGCCGTCGCCACCTTGAAGACATGGCGGATTCTCTTCACCGACTACCGCCGGCCGCTGAAGACCTTCAAGTCATCATTCCGTGCCGCAATCGGGCTCTACTTCTTCAAGGAGAGTTTTGCATAACCCGTGCGTCCAGCAGTTCGGGCGCCACAAGGAAAGGAGTGCGTGGTGTAACCGGACGATAAGCTCAGGGCAGCCAACCGGTGGGAGTCCGGTCCGGGGAGACGCCAGGGTCCCCGGTAGCTGGTTCCCGGCGTGCGGAGAGATCCCAGCGTCGAAGCGGAACGACAAAGCCCTCAATCTTGGGGGGCGAGCAAACGGCCGGTCCGTAGCATGAAGCGAAACCTGCAGCGTCGTCACAAAACCCTCGTGAGAGCGGGGACCAAGAGGAAGCCGAGCCTCTGGATTATGGGCGAAGGCCATGGACGGTATCTGGGAACCTGGAGCGGATACCTAGGAATCCTCCGGCGTAAGGGGTGCGGAACGGTCGGACGGTTGTCCTGGGAACTGGAGAGAGCCTCCTCGGCCCCGTCCTGCGGGAACGGGAAGCATGTCCACCTATAACCGGTGCACCCGGGAAATGGTGGATGGTCGAGAGGCGGTCGGAGGGGGTCATACTAGTGTTGGAGAGCTCGGGACAACACAACCCGGCTTGAGCGAAAGGCCCCTACTTCATCGATGCCCACGTATGTGGAGAAGGAGTCTGGCCAGTGCCCGAAGAAGGGCTAGATCAGCCAGGTGAGTCTGTCAGTTCGCCGGCCGGAAGTGCCGGAGAAACGGCTAGGGCCATCAGACGAGCCGATGGACTTACCAAGCTCCAAGCTGTGCAGCGTGTGCTGTACCGCTGCGCCAAGCAGGATCCGGCGCGTCGTTTCCATGCCCTTTACGACAAGCTCACCCGCAGTGATGTGATGTGGCAGGCGTGGTGCGATGTGGCGGCGAATCGAGGGGCTCCCGGCGTCGATGGGATCACGATCGAGTGCATCGCGTCCGGGGGTGCCGAAGGTGTACGTGCTTTCCTTGGTGAACTAGCAGAGCGGATACGGTCGGGTTGTTATCGACCGGCTCCGCTGCGTCGCGTGTACATTCCCAAGCCTGGGCGTGCTGGAGAGCAAAGGCCGCTGTCTGTTCCTACGGTGGCCGATCGGGTGGTGATGAGTGCGGCGAAGTTGGTCCTTGAGCCGATTTTCGAGGCCGATTTCCTGCCGGTGAGCTTCGGGTTCCGCCCGAAGCGATCTGCCCAGGACGCTCTCGAGGTGGTCCGGGTGGAGGCCAATCGGGGCCGGGAGTGGGTGCTGGACGCGGACGTCTCGGACTGTTTCGGCTCGCTTGATCATGAGGTTGTCATAGGTCAAGTGGCTCGCCGGGTGTCGGATCGGCGAATGCTGAAGTTGATCCGGGCGTGGCTGCGGGTCGGGATACTCGATCGGGGAGTGGTGAAAACTCCCGTGTCGGGAACTCCGCAGGGTTCACGTGCGACACGATGTCGCACGTTGTGAGTGGATTACACCATTGGAGGTCCGAAATGGTGGAGGTGTGATCTCAGGCCAGTGTCCAATGGCCTGTCCTTACCCTGACGTGCGTTGCTGGTAACGGTGGG
>Ga0213882_10000461_pt1 | contig 13634 bp, 15 predicted proteins | sample BarmaccoBMER_R09_FD_160106 | JGI IMG/M metagenome (GOLD analysis project Ga0213882, IMG submission 160106) | Barbacenia macrantha exposed rock microbial communities from rupestrian grasslands, the National Park of Serra do Cipo, Brazil - ER_R09 ...
CGGCCCGCCGGCCGGGCCACTGTCATACCCAGACCCTAAAATCAAGACCCTTAACAAGGCCCAGCGCCCGTCCCAGACCAGCCACCGATCAAGACGAATGATCAAGGCTAACACGCGGCGTCGCGCGGGGCTTGCGCAGGCGCTGTCCGATCCGCGTCGTCGCTGGTGAACACTCTTACCGGCGATGAGCGTAGGTAGTGCAAGCCGCCTCGCGGCGCGGTGAGTACGGAGTTCAGCGTGGCACCATCGCCACTGAAATGACACCGGGCATGCGCACTTCGAGAAAAGGCCGACGAGTTGCTACGTAGGCTCGCGAACAGTGGCTACCTAGTATGGCAGCCGCACGATGTGATCTCGATCCGCAGCCGACAGGACGTGATCATCGTGAAGGTGCGGCCTGCGGTTGCGCCGGCGATGTCACCCAGCGTGCAACCGAGCATGCCCCGACCAGCGACGATACCTCGAAAACCACCGGATGCGGCTGTCGTACCAGCGACACTCAGTCGCCAGGTAGCCACCCCTCGTGGTTCCCGGTGTTCGGCAGCGTGCACGTACAGCGACACACCCAGCACAAAAAAAGGGGGTGGCCGCAAAGCGGCCACCCCCTTTGCCGACGGCATCGCGCGCGATCACGTGATCGCGCGGCGGTACTGCACGACCCACACCGCGGTCGGCTGCCTCAGCACCACCCTAGAGCGTTACCGCCGGCCACGCCGGTGCCGTTCCCTAGCCAACGGCACCGCACGCGATCACCGACGCAATCCAGCCGCCGGCTCAGCCACGACCGCCGTTAGCGGAGCCACCAGCGCCACCGAAGGCGTCAGCGGCGCTGTTGGTCTGGTCGCCGATCACGTCGATGTTCAGGACGTTAAGGCCGATGCCACCCTCGGCCTTGCCACCAGCGCCGCCCTTGCCACCGTCGCCGCCACCCTTGCCGAGGGCGAACATGGACATGACGGTACGCGCCGGCAGCAGCTCCACGTGCTGCCCGTCGATCTCGGTGAAGCTCAATGCGTCAGACATGAAATCCTCCTTACGGTAGCCCCCCAGTGGGGCCGGAATAAACACCTCATCGACCCCGTGCCGATTCGGTAACCTCCACCATGCCGAGAAATAGGCCATCTGACAATAACCATTCGCCACCTAAAATTGGCGTCCCGCCACCTATACCCCGAAGCCGGTTGACCATCGATGAGAAGGTACGTAGACCTCGGCTGCCGACCACCTACCGCGCGACGGTGGACGAGACGTCTCCAACACCATCCGACCTGCATCGCCGCTGGTGAGCGATCCGTATAGGTGGTGGAGCGGGGCCGTGGGGCGGCGATTACCGGGTTGCGGCGATCCTCATACCGCCGGTAGGGCGCGGCGGTTGCGCCAGGCGAGCGGAAACGGGCGGCGGATTACCTAGGTTCGCCGGTGATGACTACCTAGCGCCGACTTCGCTGTGGCTACGCAGTGGAGACGAACGGTAACACCGCGACGGTGGTATCCCGGCCGCTCTCCCCGCCGTGGGGGCCCCGGCTACTACCTAGTCGCCGAGCACGTACTGTCCTCAGTAGTCGCACGGACGGTCACGGTGTCGCGGTCGGTCCGCGACACCGACACCGACGCCGACGCCCGCCCCGCCCTTACCGCCCCGCGAGTGGCCAGCCGGCGATCGGCTCGTGCAGCGCGGACCCGTCCGGCCCCGCGCCGAGGCGGCTGTGGACCAGATGCAGCCGGCCGGCCGGCCACGGGACCCCTTGCCAGAGTGCCAGCCGCTCGACCGACGGGCACAGATCTGTCGTCCCATCCGCTCGGGCCACGGTGAGGTGCGGACGGTACGGGCGCTGCTCCACCGGCAGACGGCAGCGGCGGGCCGCGGCTGCCGTCGAGTCGGCGAGCCTGCGCAGCCCGTCGCGGTCGCCCCGCACACCGGTCCACAACACCCGGTGCCCGAACCGGCCGCCACCGCCCAAGGACAGGGACAGTGGCGGGTGCCGGGCGGCTGCCCGGTGGAGCCGGCGGGCCAGCCCGTCGACAACGTCATCGCCGACCTCGCCCAGGAAGACCAGCGTCACGTGCCAGTGCTCCGGACGCGTCCACCGCAGCTCCGGCGCACGCTCGCGCAGCCCTGCCGTCACGATCCGCAGCTCCTCGACGACCTCCCCGGGAGGGGTCAGCGCCACGAACAGCCGCACCGCCCCATCGTGGCCTCTGCCGGGATACCGGGGATACGGAGCCGTCAGGCCGCCGCCGGCTGGGTGGCGTTCTCGTGGCGGTGGAGCAGGTACTCGGCGGGCCGGAACCGGCGAGTGGCCCGGCGGAACCGCCAGGTGAACGTCGGCCACAGGGTGGTGTTATGGCCGTGGGCGTCGAGGTACCAGCTCGCGCAGCCGCCCGCAGTCCACACGGTGCCCTGCATCCGCCGCTGGACGGTCTGGTTGTAGGCCGTCTGCGCCTGGCGCCGGACCTCCACCGCAGCGGCCCCGGTGCGCCGGAGGTAGCGCAGAGCGTCGATGGTGTAGGCCACCTGGGACTCGATCATGTAGATCAACGAGCTGTGTCCGAGCCCGGTGTTGGGGCCGACCAGCATGAACAAGTTGGGGAACCCGGCCACCGTCGTGCCGCGGTGCGCCTGCGCTCCGCCGGACCAGACCTCCGCCAGGGTTCGGCCGTCGCGGCCATGGATCCACGAGGCCATCGGCATGTCGGTGACGTGGAACCCGGTACCGAAGATGAGGGTGTCCACCTCCCTGCGGGTGCCGTCCTGGGCCTGCACCCAGTCCGTGCCGACCCGGGCGAGCCCCGACGTGACGAGGTCCACGTTGGGCCTGGTCAGGGCGGGAAGGTAGTCACTGGAGATCAGGATGCGCTTGCAGCCGATGGTGTAGTCGGGGGTCAGCTTGGCCCGCAGCTCGGGGTCGGGGACCTCACGACGCAGGTGCGCGCGGGCGGTCGACTCGACGACCTTGAGCAGTCGTGGGCTCACCGTGAATCCGGGCACCAAGGCCTCCCGGCCACAGTAGATCCCGGCCCGCACCAGCCGCTGCAGGCCGGGCACCGCCCGGTACAACGTCTGCTCGACGCCACCGACCTCTCGCACGCTCCTCGGCATGATCCAGGCCGGGGTGCGCTGGAAGAGCGTGAGGGAGGCGACCTCCGGCTGGATCTGCGGCACGAACTGGATGGCCGAGGCGCCGGTGCCGACGACAGCTACCCGCCGGCCGCGCGGGTCGTAGCCGGGATCCCAGCGCGCGGAGTGGAACACCGTGCCCTGAAACGTGTCCAGCCCCGGAATGTCTGGAATGTTCGGATCCGAGAGCGCGCCGGTCCCGGTGACCAGCACGTCGCCGGTCAGCTCGCCGCGGTTGGTGCGAACCAGCCAGCGGCGCCTCGGGTGGTCCCACGCGGCGGCGAGTACCTCGTGGTGAAAGCGGATACGGGGACGCAGGCCGTAGCTGTCGGCGCAGTGCCGCAGGTAGTCCCATATCTCCTGTTGCGGCGAAAAGTTACGGCTCCACGACGGGTTGAGCTCGAAGGAGAACGAGTACAGCCGCGAAGGCACGTCGCAGGCGCACCCCGGATAGCGGTTGTCCCGCCAGGTGCCTCCCACCTCAGCGGCCCGTTCCAGCACCACGAAATCGGTCATACCGTGCTGACGGAGGCGGATCGCCATCCCCAGCCCGGCGAAGCCGGTGCCGATGATGATGACGTGGTGGTGGGTCTTCTCGTTCACGTCGCTCACGACCGCTCCCATCGGCTTGGTGGTGTCGACATCGGGTTGTCGACGTAGGGTTGTCCACACGGTGTTGTCGGCACCGGGTTGTCGACACTGGTGTTACCACCGGTAACGCTACCGCTGAGTAGGTACGAGTGTCCAGCCACTTCGGAGTCCTCCCACCGCCTGGCGGGGTGGATTACCGCCGGTCGCGGGGCTCTCGCTCGTGACGAGCCGAATGCGACGGACCAGTCAGCGCGGAGGAACCGCCGCCGGCCGCCGCGGCGGCCGAGGTCGCGCCATCGAACAGCAGGCGCCTGGTAGTCCTTAGTCTCACGCGCCGCGGCGGCCACCCGGCTGAGCACGACGGCCCGGCGCACGAGGCGTGAGTCCACACTCCAACAGATGGGAGACCGTCCCCCGTGGCACCCAAGTCGCTGGCCGAGGCCCGCAGGACCGTGCTCTATCCTCAGGGCTGGGCACTCGACTCCGCCGAGGTTCTGTCCGCGCCGGACCACCTGGCCTGCGCCGCCGCCGACACGCTCGGCTGGGGTGGCGTGGTCCTGCCCCCGATGGTGCTGCTCGGGCGCCGGGTGGTAGCCGTCGCGACCCTCCTGGACGACGTGCACGAGCGCCGGATCAGCTCCGGCTGGGGCCCGGTGACCGACCGGGCATCGGTATCCACCTGGGACTGGCCCGAGATGCGACATCGTGGGCCGGCACCCGCGGTGCGGCTGAGCGGCATCATCGCGCCGGCGCGACACTGGCGGACCGGGCTCACCGGTGCCGCGCCGTTCGCAGGGCTGTGTCCCACCGCCCTGCTGCTGCCCGCGCATATCGCTCGGAACGTGGAGTGCCTGCGCCACGCCGAGTATCACGGCCCCACCGTGCTGGCCGCGGCGGGGCCACACGACCTCGACCCTGAGGCCGTCGACGTGGTGCACGTCGGGCGCTGCCGCCCGGTCGCGGCCACCCCACCGACCACGGCCACCCGCTGGGTGCACGAAATGGTCTACGACCGCCTGCTAGCGCTTCACTAGCCCCCGTCGGAGTAAGCCCTCAAGTCACAGCCCGACTCATCCCAGCCATTCCGTCAGCAGGTCGCGGAGCAGACAGGCCCCGGCTTCGTCCAATGTGATGACGCAGGCGCCGGTGACGTGGGGGTCGAACACGACCGTCCCGTTGTTCACACTCACCATCAGGTTGGCGAAACCCACCGGGCCCCGGTGCAGGGCACAGGTTGCGGGTATCGCCTTGCGGCGAGCGCGGGCTGGTCGTCCTTCACTAGTCATGGGGGCACCGATCCTTCGCCGGTCTGCGGCTGGTGCTCGCTCACGTCAGGTCACCCTGACCGCGGGATCGCTGCCGGGCGGGCGCTGCGCCGTGGGCACCACTGTACGGGTCTCGTCAGCGGGTCACGGCGTTGTGCGTCAAGCGGGCGACCGGTCGGGTTTGTCACCGGTGTCCCGCTAACATAAGCAGCATTGTGTTCAGCAACGAGTGGGGCTGGCTACCGTCACGCCGCCCGCCCTCGCGTGATCAAGGTACCGGGTGTACTTGCCTCACCTAGAGTCGCGCTCAGCCCTGAAAAATGCCAGCAAGACCACTCATTCGTGTACTCCCTTGATTACTCACAGTCTGACTAACCGCATACGAGGAGCTATCCGCGCGGGCGCCCACGGTGTTCTCCAGCTCCACCAGTCAGAGATCATCGGCGAGCTCGTTCAGAACCTGCGCAAGGCAGGCGAGCTCCTCCGGGGTCAGCTTCGTCCCGAAGTGGGCCTCGATCCCGTCGAGATGGACCTGGGCTGCTCGGCGCTGGACGCTGTACCCCTGCGAGGTGAGCGCCACCCAGACCAGGCGGCGGTCGGCCGGGTCATGGCGGCGCTCCACCAGTTGCCGCTGGACCAGACGGTCCACGAGACGGGTACAGGTGCTGCGGGCGATCAGGAGGCGCCCGGCCAGCTCGCTCATCCGGAGCCGGTGGCCTTCGGCCAGGCTGAGCTGGTACAGCACATCGTAGTGCTCGAGGGGCACGCCGCTCTCGGCCCGCAGCTCGGCGTCCAACACCTCGACCAGGTGGCGCTGGACGACCAGCAGCGACCGCCAGGCGGTCAGGGTGTCGGGGTTGGGCCGGCTCCGGCGCATCTCCGTCCAGAGGGAATAGTTGCATGTGGTCGCATCGTTAGGTGTCACACTATCACCTGACTCAGCTGGGAGGCCATATGATCAGCGCCTCGACCATCGACGTTCGCCGCGCGGAGCAGCGGTTCCACACCCGCGCCGGCTGGCTGGACTCCCGCCACAGCTTCAGCTTCGGCGGGCACTGGGACCCGGCCAACACCGGCCACGGCCTGCTGTTGGTCTCCAACGACGACCGGGTGCGAGCCGGCACCGGGTTCTCCACCCATCCCCACCAGGACATGGAAATCGTGACCTGGGTCCTGTCGGGCAGCCTGGAGCACAAGGACTCCCAGGGGAACAGGGGACTCATCTATCCGGGGCTGGCCCAGCGGATGAGCGCCGGGACCGGGATCCGGCACTCGGAGATGAACCCGAGCGGAGCTGAGGACGTCCACTTCGTCCAGATGTGGGTGCTGCCCGACACGGCCTCCGTCAACCCCGGCTACCAGCAGCTCGACATCAACGCCGAGCTGGACCGGGGTGGGCTGGTCCCCGTCGCCTCCGGGCAGGGCCATGACGCGGCCATCTCGCTGCGCCAGCGCGACGCCGTGCTCTGGGGTGGGCGGCTTCGCCCCGGTGAGGTCGTGGAGCTCCCCGACGCGCCCCACGCCCATCTGTTCGTGGCGGTGGGCGCCGCCGACCTGGAGGGCGCCGGTCGGCTCGGTGAAGGCGACGCGGCCCGTCTCACCGGGGCGGGCTCTCCTCGGCTCGCCGCAGGGCCCGACGGCACCGAGGTGCTCGTCTGGGCCACCGGCTGATGATGAGGAGGCCTGGCCGGTCCGGCGCAGCCCGGCGGACCGGCCAGGAGAGCCACCATGAGCATCCCCGCGGGCGACTGTCGGACACCAACCGGGTGGAGGCGTTCAGCGACGGGGTTCTCGCGGTGGCCATCACCATCCTGGTCCTCGACCTGCGCGTCCCGGCCCACCAGCCCGGGGAGCTCCTCGCCGGGCTGGTGCGGCTGTGGCCGGCCTACCTCGGCTACCTGGCGTCGTTCCTCTACGTCGGGGTGATCTGGACCAACCACCACGCCGCCTTCCGGCGGATCCGCTACCTCGACCGAGCCCTCAGCTGGGCCAACCTCGGAATCCTGCTCACCACCGTCCTCCTGCCGTTCCCCACCGCCGTGTTGGCCGACGCGCTGCGCGAGGGTGACCCGACCGACGCCCGGACGGCGGCGGCTCTCTACGCCCTCGTCGCCGTCCTCATGTGCCTCAGCTGGCTCGTCTTCTACCACTACCTGCGCAACAGCTCCCACCTGGTGCACCACGACATCGAGGAGCGGTTCTTCCACCATGAGCGCAAGCGGGCGGTGGCCGGGATCGTCCTCTACGCCGGTGGCGGGGTCCTCGGCGCCACGGTGACCCCGATCATCTCTCTCGCCGTCTTCCTCGCGTTGCCCGTCTTCTACGGGGCCACCAGCGAGGGCCTGGCCGGCCTGCGAGGGGCCGGCACAGAAGGTCGACGGGGCGGGTGACGGACACGGGATGATGTCGGCGTTGATCCGGTGCCTCGGCAGCCCATCGGCTGCGGCACTTCAGCCGGTTGGTGGTGCGCAACGAGGGCGGTGGGTGATGAAGCGCGCGCGGCGCGGCGTTGTCTCGACGGTGGCCGGTGCGGCCGTACTGATCATCGCGGCGTGCGGCGGTGGAGACAGCGGCGGCGGAAGCTCGGGGTTCGCGCCGCGCGACAAGGTGTCGATCCAGGGTCAGGAGATCAGCGTCCTGCTGCCGCAGAAGATCCCCGGGGGGCTGCCGGCCGAGTTCACGCGCAAGACCGGCGTGCGGGTGAGCGTCGAGGTCACCAGCTGGGACGCGGTGCGCTCCAAGCTGGTCGTCGCCAACACGGCGAAGACCTACGTCGCCGACGTGACGGAGTTCGACTGGTCCTTCACGGGTCAGTTCGCCGCCGCCGGGTGGTATGAGCCGGTCGAGAAGGTGCTCGATCCGGCGCTGGTGCAGGACCTCGCCCAGGCCGACGCGGCCTTCGACGTGGGCGGTCACACCTACGCGGCCTGCTACTCGAACGACTATCGCCTGTCGCTGTACAACGCCGGGATGTTCACGGCGGCCGGTCTGGGTGAGTTCCCGAAGACGTTCGCCGAGCTCGGCCCGGTGCTGGCCAGGCTGAAGGTTTCGGGCGTGCGCTACCCGCTCGGCATACCGATGGCCGCCACGGAAGGCGGTGTCACGCCGTGGTACCTGCTCACCATGGCGATGGGCGGTCAGCTTTTCGACAAGGACTTCAAGCCCCTGTTCGCCGACCCTGGCTCGGCCGGCTACCGGGCCCTGCGGTTCGAGGTCGACGCGCTCAAGAACGGCTGGGTCTCACCGGGCAGCGTCACGTTCGACAACGGACCTGCGTTCGACCAGTTCGCCGCCGGCTCAAGCGCGATCCTCCTCGCCGCGAGCCCGGGTAACCTGGCGACCGCCAACGACCCCAAGGAGTCGAGTATCGCCCCTCACGCTAAGCCCGCGCTCGTCCCCGGCGTCCGCGGCCCGGGCACGACGTTCGGCCTGCCTGAGGGCCTGGCGATCCCGGTGACGGCCAGGCACAAGGACGCGGCCCGCGCCTTCATCGAGTGGTGGATGCAGCCGGCCACCCTTCGCGTGCTGTACAAGGATGCAGGCATGGTGCCCTGCCGCGGCTCGGTTGTCACGTCGATGGCCACCAGCGGCGAGCTCGACGGTGGTGCCGTCCTGAGCGACGAGCTCACCCATGTCGTGCCGCTGTTCCCGCAGGGCGCGCCGAAGTGGTACGGCCAGTTCAGCTCCACCGCACAGGGCTTGCTCAACGCCGCCGTGAAGGGCGACATGAGCGTCGAGGCGGCGCTCAAGCAGCTCGCCGCGAAGGCGACGGAGCTGGCCACCTCCGGTTCGTAGGCGGCGATGGGCTCGGACATCCTCACCCGAGAGGTTCACCCCGGCGGCGCGCCGTCGGGGCCGCGCAGGCCGGTCGATCTCGCCGCGCGGGAGGCGACTCGGGCCGGGATGCTGATGATGGCACCCGCAGTGGTCACCACTGCGACGCTCGTCATCTACCCGCTGGTCCGGGGTTTCCAGACGAGCCTCGAGTCCGGAGACGCGGCCGTCGGCGGCCAACCGCACTTCGTCGGCCTGCGCAACTACGGCGAGGTCCTGGGCTCCTCGACCGCGCGCGACGCGACCGTGCACACGCTCAGCTACGTGGCGCTGGCGGTGACACTCGAGCTCGCGCTCGGGCTGATCGTCGCCGTGGCGCTGCATCGGACCTTCCGTGGACGCGGCATCGTGCTGGCGATCCTCATCCTGCCGTGTGCACTACCCTCCGTAGTCAGCGGCGTGCTCTGGCGGCGTGTCTTCGACCCTGACAGCGGGCTGCTCAACAGCGTGCTCGAGCAGCTGCACATCCTGAGCCAGCCGCAGGTCTGGCTGGCCGGTCGCGGGTGGGCGCTTGCGTTCATCACGCTCGTGCATGTCTGGGGCGTCCTGCCGCTCGTCAGCCTCATCCTCATCGCGGGACTCCAGAGCATCCCCGAGGAGGTCTACAGCGCCTCGGCGGTCGATGGCGCGACGCCGCTGCGCCAGTTCCGCCACATCACGCTGCCGCTGCTTCGGCCCTCGATCGCGGTCACGCTGACCGTCGGCACGGTCTGGGCGACCAAGATCTTCGACGAGATCTACGTGCTCAACGGCACGGCGCTCAACACGCGCTCGATCCTCATGGAGGTCTACAACACCACCTTCGTCAACGCCGACTTCGCCCACGGCACAGCGCTCGCGTTCATGCTCACCGCCGTCACCGCGCTGTTCGCGGCCGTCTATGCGGTCACCTTCAGGAGGTCGACGACGTGACACACTCCTCCGCCGCGCGGCTCCTGCGGACCGTGGCGATCGCCGCGACCATCCTGTGGTCGCTCGCGCCGATCGGGCTCGGCGTGGCCACGAGCCTGTCGACACAGGCCGACGTGCAGGCGGTACCGGCTCGCTGGTTGCCTGGTCACGCGACGCTCGACCCCTACCGTTCGCTGCTGGGCGGCACCAGCGGCTCACACGCCGGCGGCACCGTCTCGGAGAGCGGCGCGTTCGCCCACGCGATGTGGAACAGCGCATCGATCACTCTGATGTCGACGCTCGCGATCCTGTGCGTCGCGATCAGCGCGGGCTACGCGTCCGCCCGCCTGCGCTTCCCCGGCTGCGGCGCGCTGTTCCGGGCGATCGTCGCGACGACCGTCGTCCCGGTATTCACCGTCGTCATCGCGTTGTTCCAGCTCATGGCTGACGCGCACCTCATCGACCACAAGCTCGGCCTGGTACTGGTGTTCGTCAGCACGACCACGCCGCTGGCGATGTGGCTGGTGCACAACCACGTGAAGGAGCTGCCGGCCGAGCCCGAAGAGGCTGCCCTCATCGATGGCTGCACGCGCTGGCAGGCGTTCCGGCACGTGGTTGTGCCGCAGATGCGTTCGGGTATCGCCGCGCTCAGCGCGCTCGTCGTACTGTCGGTCTGGGGCGAGTTCCTGATCCCGCTGCTGTTGACCTCGACCAGCGCCGGCAAGCCCGTGACGGTACTCATCCCGGAGTACGTCGGCAAGTACACGACGAACTACCCGCTGCTGGCGGCGGCGGGCATACTCGCGCTCCTGCCGCCCGCCATCGTCGCCCTCGTCCTGAACCGCCACGTCCGGGGGATGCTGAGTGGATCATCCTGACACCGCGTCGACGAGCGGGATCGTCCTGGAGGGCGTCCGCAAGGAGTTCCCGGGCGGCGTCGTCGCGGTGCGCGACATCAGCCTCGAGGTGCAGCCGGGCGAGCTCGTCGTGCTCGTCGGCCCGTCGGGCTGCGGGAAGAGCACCACGCTACGCATGGTCGCCGGACTCGAGGCGGTGACGGCCGGCGAGGTACGCATCGCGGGCCGCGTGGTGACCGGTCTGCCCCCGCGACATCGCGACATCGCGATGATCTTCCAGAACTACGCGCTGTACGCGCACATGACCGTGCGGGCGAACATGGGCTTCGGACTGAAGATGGCGGGCACGCCGAAGCGCGAGACCCGCGCGCGGGTGGACCAGGCGGCGGACATCCTCGGCATCACCGACCTGCTCGACCGCAAGCCACGCCAGCTCTCGGGCGGCCAGCGTCAGCGCGTGGCCATGGGACGGGCCATCGTCCGCGAACCGGCGGCGTTCCTGATGGACGAGCCGCTGTCGAACCTCGATGCGAAGCTGCGCGTCGAGATGCGCGCGGAGATCCTTAACGTCCACCGGCGCATCGGTGCGCCGACGCTCTATGTCACCCATGACCAGACCGAGGCCATGACGATGGGGGACCGCGTCGCGATCCTTCGCGACGGAGCGCTCGAGCAGATCGGCACGCCGCTCGAGCTATACGAGCGGCCCGGCACCGTGTTCGTCGCCGGCTTCATCGGCTCGCCGGCGATGAACCTCCTGCCGGTGACACTCGAGCGCTCCGGCGACGGGTGGTACGCGTCGGTCGGCGGCTCCCGCGTGCTGATCCCCCCGCGGGCGCGCGCAGCACTGCGGCCGTTCGCCGGCCACGAGGTTCTCCTGGGGCTGCGCCCGGAGGACTTCGTGTCCACCGAGAACATGCGCGACGGCGAGCACGGGGTCATCCAGGTGACGACAGCGCGAGCCGAGTCGCTGGGATCCGAGCTCGTCGTGTACTTCTCCATCAACGGCGCCGCCGCCTCGCGGCCGCTCACAGCGCGCCTGGACCGCCGCACCGCAGTGCGGGAGGGCACCTCCACCCGGATCGGCGTGGATCTCGAGCGGCTGTACTTCTTCGACCCCGAGAGCGGCGCCGCCATCAGATGAGCACGCCCCTTCGGGACGGGATCGCGGGGTTCATGGGTGTCTCGACCGAGCGGTTCTCGTGGACTGGGTGTGCTCGCCGATGGTGACCCCGGTACACCGGCTACAGGCCGGCTTCGACACGCGTGACCGACCACGGCTCGTCGTCCGGCACCGGCTCGCCGGTGCGCAGCTCGGCCGCCCGGCGGGCCACCCGCCGGAAGTCGCCCCGGTCGGCCTGCAAGGCCGCGATGCGCCGCCGGCGTAGGTCGCGGTCACGGCCACCACCCCAGCCGCGGACGCCCTACGACCGGGTGATCTCGACTGTGGACTGCACGTCGGGTCCCGGCGCAGTCATCGTGACGCCGCCGCCCACGACAACCCACCGGGAGCGTGCCGGGACAGGCTGCGGCAGGCATCATCAGTATCGGGTGCCCACAGGAATGCCCCGGCCCATCTGGTGTGGGCCGGGGCGTTCCGCCGGGTTCGGCGGGCGGGTTACAGGTTCAGCTGCCCGTCCTTCATCGCCGTGACGAACGCGGCGAACTGCCGCGTGGGCACGGCCAGCGTGGTCCGCTTCCTGCTGTCCGCGTGCTCTGTGGTGTCCTGCACGCCGGTCCATCCCGCGGTGTGGCCGATGGCGACGCACGCCTGTGCCCCGCTGGACCGGCTGGACTTGCGGTAGTGCGCGCTGCGCAGTACCTCGAAGCCTGGTTGGTCTGTCATCGCTCTCCGGTTCGGCCGTGACCGGGGCGTGTCGTCTGATGTGCGCTGTCCTGGTCGCTGACAATGATCGTCCTGGCCGCCCACGAGAGCGGGAGCCCGGTCCCACCAGTGTTGGACGACCAGGTTCGTCACGATCTCACACGTTGTGCCGGTCGTGGCCTAGGCGAACGTGCCCGCGATCTCGGCGATCTTGTGCCTCGAGTCGTCCGGGTCGAGCGCTTTGGCCGTGACGACGCCGAACACGCTGGTGTGCTGCCGGATCTCGTGGGTCTTCTCCAGGAAGCCGCTGGCGTGCGCGTAGTCGAGGAACACGATGGCCGGGTCCTCCTGGCGGCGCGGGTACTGCCCGCGTGGGGCATCGCCACCGAGCACATGGACACCGTGCGGACGGTGACACGTTCTCTGCTGCAGCCGGCCATCGCGGAGGAGACGGCGGCCATGGTCGCCTTCGCGCTCGTCAGGCACGTCGACGGGATCATCGTGGAGGTCTGCGAGGCGGTCACGTTCTCACCCGGCGCGGTGGTGCTGCTCAGCCTGCCGCGGCCGAGCGGGCTGCACTGGTGTCACGACGCCCAAGGTCGGCTGTGCGGCCGGCTGCTCTGGTGCGGAGTTCCCACGCCGCGACCGCATCCGACACAGCGCGTCTCCACCGCGGCGGCCTCTGGCGACGTGCGCGGCGGCTACCGTCCACGTATCGGCTGAGGCCCCGCACGGCGCGGCGGCCCGTCCTCCGCCCCTCTCCCGCTCGGCGTAGTACGGCAGCCGCATGATGTGATCTCGATCCGCAGCCGACAGGACATGATCACGGTTTGGGTGCGTGGAGCGACACGTGGTGTCGCTCCACGCACCCAAACCGTGATCATCGTGTCCGGAGTGCGGCCCGCGATGTCACCTCGAGATCACCGGATGCGGCTGTCGTCATGGCGGCCCAGCGGGGCGAGTCCGCCCTGGGGGAATGCTCCCTGTTCGAAGAGCACGGCCTCACCGACCTCAAGATCTCCGTCAAACACCACGACCCCCTGGTCGTGATCACCGCCTACCGACAGCCGGCCGAACGCTGCGACTACCCCCTGCACCTGGGCGTCACCGAAGCCGGACCCCACCTCCAAGGCACCGTCAAGTCCACCGTCGCCTTCGCCGTCCTGCTCACCGAGGGCATCGGCGACACCCTGCGCGTCTCCCTGTCCGCCCCACCCGTGGAGGAGGTCAAGGTCGGCCACCAGATCCTGCAG
>Ga0213882_10000462_pt1 | contig 13612 bp, 13 predicted proteins | sample BarmaccoBMER_R09_FD_160106 | JGI IMG/M metagenome (GOLD analysis project Ga0213882, IMG submission 160106) | Barbacenia macrantha exposed rock microbial communities from rupestrian grasslands, the National Park of Serra do Cipo, Brazil - ER_R09 ...
TGGTCACGGAGAACGTCGCGGGTGAAGACCACCTAGGTGATTGCTTGGACCGCCGCACCGGTGTGAGATCGACCACACAAGCCGCACAGCTGAGGGTGGGGTTCCATGAGCACAAGAGCCAACGCAGAGCGTGCTGATTCGGCCGTGGCGGCGCATGACCCGTCCCGGATCCGCAATGTGGCCCTGGTCGGGCCCTCCGGGGCGGGGAAGACGACACTGGCGGAGGCGCTGCTGGTGGCCACTGGCGCGATCAGCCGCGCGGGCGCGATCGCGGACGGCACCACGGTGTGCGACCACGACCCCGCCGCAGTGCGCCAGCAACGGTCGGTGACGCTGGCTATCGCGCCGCTGCGGCACGCCGACATCAAAATCAACCTCGTGGACACCCCCGGCTACGCCGATTTCGTGGGCGAGCTGCGGGCCGGGCTGCGGGCGGCCGACGCGGCGCTGTTCGTGGTCTCCGCCGGGGAGGGCGTCGACCCCGCCACCGTCGCGCTGTGGCAGGAGTGCGCCGAGGTCGGGATGCCCCGGGTGGTGGTGGCGAGCCGGCTGGACCACCCACGAGCCGACCTCGACGGGTTGATCTCCGCCTGTCAGGAGGCTTTCGGCGCCGGGGTGCTGCCGCTGTACCTGCCGGTACGCGAGGGGGCCGGCACGGTGACCGGCCTGGTGGGCCTGCTATCGCAGCGACTGTTCGACTACCGCGGCGGGTACCCGCCGCGCGAAGGCGAGCCCCGCGAGATGGGCAGCGCCCTAGACCCCGACGAGTTCGCCGCGGCCCGCAACGAGCTCATCGAGGGAATCATCGCCGAGAGTGAGGACGAGTCCCTGATGGACCGCTACCTCGGCGGGGAGGACCTCGACGTCGGCGTGCTGATCGACGACCTGGAGACCGCAGTCAGCTGCGGCTCGTTCCACCCGGTGATCCCTGCGTGCGCCGGCACCGGACTGGGGCTCGCCGAACTCCTCGAGGTGCTCACCGGCGCCTTCCCGGCACCGAGCAAGCACGCTCCTCCCCCGGTGACCCGTCCCGACGGCTCAGCTCACCCCGCAGTGGACGTCGACCCCGCCGCGCCCCTGATGGCGGCGGTGGTGCGCACCACCGTCGACCCCTACCAGGGCCGGGTGTCACTGGTGCGGGTGTTCTCCGGGACGTTGCACCCGGATCGTCCCGTGCATGTCTCAGGGCACGGCCTGGCCGAGCGCGGGCACGCCGACCACGACGTCGACGAGCGGGTGGCGCATGTCTACACCCCCCTCGGCGGCACGCTGAGCGAGGTACCGCACTGTGTGGCCGGTGACCTGTGCGCGGTGACCAAGGTGGGCTCCGCCGAGACCGGTGACACCCTGTCCGCGCCCAACGACCCCATGCTGGTGGCGCCGTGGACGATGCCGGAACCCCTACTGCCGGTGGCGGTGGTGGGCCGTAGCCGCAGCGATGAGGACGCGCTGGCCCGCGGGCTGGGCCGGTTGGTGGCCGCGGACCCGACACTGCGGTTGGAACGCAACGCCGAGACCCATCAGATGGTGCTGTGGTGCACGGGCGAGGCGCACGCCGACGTCGTGCTGTCCAGGCTGCGCGCGGTGGGCGCCGACGTGGACGTCGAGCCGGTCGTGGTGCCGTTACGGGAGACCTTCGCCGGCCCCTCCAAGGGACACGGGCGGCACGTCAAGCAGTCCGGCGGGCACGGCCAGTACGCGGTATGCGACATCGAGGTGGAGCCGCTGCCCCGGGGAGCCGGGTTCGAGTTCGTGGACAAGGTGGTCGGTGGAGCTGTCCCGCACCAGTTCATCCCGAGTGTGGAGAAGGGTGTCCGGGCGCAGATGGAGCGCGGTCTCGGCAACGGTTTCCCGCTGGTGGACGTGCGGGTCACGCTCCTCGACGGCAAAGCGCACAGCGTGGACTCCTCCGACGCGGCCTTCCAGACCGCGGGGTCGCTGGCGCTCAAGGACGCCGCGGAGAAGGGCATCGTGGTCACGCTGGAGCCGTTGGAGGACGTAGAGGTGCGGATGCCCGAGGAGTACCTGGGCACCGTGCTGGGCGACCTGTCCAGCCGGCGCGCCCGGGTGCTGGGCACCGAGAGCGACCAGGCCGGCCGGATGCTGGTCCGCGCCGAGGTGCCGGCGGCCGAGCTGCTCCGCTACGCCGTCGACCTGCGCGGGTTGACCTCGGGGACCGCCGTGTTCACCCGACGTTTCTCCCGCTATGCCCCGGCGCCGTCCAGCTCGAGTCCGTCATGAGACGACTCGGGTTCGGCGATCTCGAAATAGCGCGGCGCTGCGGCGGTACCGGCCAGCCGCAGCCAGCGCACCATGCGGTGCGAGCGCAACGCCAGGGTGTCCCGCACCGCGTCGTTGTACACCCGTCGGGCGATCACCACCCGCTGCTCCGCGTCGGCTAACCGGCCCGCGCGGGCGGGTTCGAGCCCACGGCGGTCCAGTATCGCGAGCACCCGGCCCAGCTCGTTCTCGACCTCCTCACGGCCCGCTGCCCCGGTCCGAAGGGCCGCATCCGAGCCGGCCAGCAGGGCCGCGTCGACGGCGCGGCGCAACGCGGCACTTCCCTCGGCTCCCCTGACCACGCGCGCTCGGCGACACAGCGCGGCGTCCAACGCGGCCCACGCCGCGTCGGTCCGCACGTGCAACCGGTCCAACCGGGTCGCCGCGCGCATCGCGCCCACCGCACCCGCGCCGAGCACCAGCAGCCCGACGGTCACCGCCACTCGGGCAACTCGCACCGCGTGACCCTAGCCAGGCCGGTACCGGCGCGACCCAGCGCCCGCCGCGACGAAAGGCGCGACCCCGGCCGCCAGGCGGCGCGGGTCGGCGGCCACCGCTGTCTCGTAGACTTGCACCACCCGCCGCGCTACTACCGGCCAGTCCCAGGTTGCCGCCCGCCGGCGGCCGGCAGCGGCCAGTGCGACGCGCCGTTCGGGATCACCGAGCAGGTCGTCGAGGGCAGCCGACAGCGCGGCCGGTGACCCGGTGGAGACCAGCACGCCAGCCCGCCCGCCGTCGAGCACGAGGCGGAAGGCATCGAGGTCGCTGGCCACCACGGGGGTACCGGCGGCCATCGCCTCGCTGAGCACGATGCCGAAGCTTTCCCCTCCGATCGCGGGCACGCACAGCACGTCCACGCTGGCCAGCACCGCGGCCTTACCCTCATCGCCCACCGCGCCCAGCACCCGGAGCCGGGATGCCAGCGCCGGACCGGCGGCACGTCGCAGTGCCGTGCCGTCCCCGTGGCCGACCACCAGCAGGCGCAGGTCCGGCCGGGTCCGGGCTAACCTGCGCAGTGCCGCCAGCAGCACCGGCATGCCCTTGCGGGGCTCGCCGAAGCGGCCCACGAAGCCGACCGTGCCGCCGGCTCTCGGGTAACCAGGCAGTGGTTGCGCCCGGGCGAAGTACGACACGTCGACCCCATTGGGGATCTCCACGGCATCCCCGCCGAGGCACTCCACCTGCACCCGTCGAGCCAGCGGGGACACCGCGATCCGAGCGGTGATCTTCTCCATCGTGGGCTGCAGCAGCCCGTGCGCCGCCGCCAGCGCCCAGGACCGCACGGTGGCGAAGTGGAAAGTGGCCACGACGGGCCGGTCGGCAAGCGCCAGGGCGATCAACGACAGGCTCGGCGAGTCGGGCTCGTGCAGGTGCAGCACGTCGAAGTCGTGGTCGCGTAGCCAACGTCGGGCCCGGTTGACCGCGACCGGGCCGAATGCCAGCGGGGCGACCGATCCATTGTAGGGCACCCCTACCGCCCGACCCGCCGGGGTGACGAACTCCGGCAAGGAGCTACCCGTCGTCGCCGGGGCGAGCACCTCCACCTGGTGGCCGAGGCCGCGCAGGCCCTTGGCCAGACCCAGCACGTGCGCCTGCACCCCGCCCGGGGTGGCGAGGGAATACGGGCAGACCATCCCAATCCGCAACAAGACTCCTACCTCGTGTCGCGCGGTGGTGTGACAGGCAGGTCCTCGATCCACAACGGCTGCAGCATGTGCCAGTCCCTCGGGTGCGCCGCGATGTCGATGGCGAAGCGGTCCGCCACTGTCTGGGTGGCCCGCAGCACCGCCGAGCGATCCGGCACGGGCACCGGAGGGTGAAAACGAATGCCCCAACCGTCCGGGGTGAACCAGCAGCCGACCACCAGCAGAGTGGCACCGGTGGCGGCGGCCAGCCGAGCCGGCCCGAGCGGCATCCGGGCGGCGCCACCGAAGAACTCCACGGCCGTCCCGGCACCGGTGAGGTCACGGTCGGTGAGCAGGCACACCACTCCACCGGCACGCAGCCGGCGGAGCAGCCGAGGGGTCGGACTTCCCGCCCCGGTCAGCGGGACGATGTCGAAACCCAGCGAGCCGCGATAGGCGACGAACCGCTGGTAGAGCGCCTCAGGGGCCAGGCGCTCGACAACGGTGCTGAACGCCCCGTGATGCCAGACGAACCACAAGCCGGCCATATCCCAGTTGCCACTGTGCGGCAGCGCCACCACCACCCCGCGGCCGGCGGCCAGCGCGTCGTTCAGGTGCTCGACCCCCTCCAGCGTGTCGTCCAGCCGACCCACCAGCGCGGCGTGGTCGGCCCACGGCAGCAGGAAGACCTCCCGCCAGTACCGGGCGTAGGAGCGCAGCCCGTCGCGAACCAGCGCGTCGAGCTCCGCCGGGGTGGCGGTGGGCACCACCCGGGCCAAGTTTCGGCGTAGCTGGCGAGCACCCGGGCCGTCGCGACGCGCGGCCAGCTCGGCGCCGGCGTGGAACGCCCGGACGGCCAACTCCCCGGGGGCGAGGCGGAGCAGCCGCCATCCGGCCGCGTACCCGAAGTCAGCGAGCCTGCTCACCCCCCCTCACGATCCCGGGCGCTGCGCCGCACGGCGAGCATCCGTTGGGTCACAGTCACCAGCTGTAACCCAGCAAGCAACCACAGCGCGACATCAAGCGCGAAGGGCACGCCGAGGCCGGTCAAGCCGGCTCCCACCAGAGTGATGATGTAGCGCTCGGCGCGCTCGGCCATCCCACCGTCCACCGACAGGCCGCTGGCCGCCGCGCGGGCCTTGATGTAAGAGATGACCTGGGCGCTCACCAGGCAGAACAGCGCCGCCACTGCCAGGCGCCGGTCCCCCGCGACCACGAAGCACCACCAGGTCAGCCCGGCGAACAGCGCACCGTCAGCGATCCGGTCGCAGGTGGCGTCCAGCACGGTTCCCCACGGGGTGCCGGCTCCACGCGCCCTGGCGACCGCCCCGTCGAGCAGGTCGAACACCACGAAGACCGTCACTGCGACCGTGCCGAGCACCAGCTGGCCGCGAGGGAAGAACCACAGCGCCGAAGCCACCGTCCCGATCGCGCCGGTCAATGTGACGGCATCGGGCCCGATACCGGCGCGGAGCAGCCGGCTACCCACCGGATCCACGAACCGGCAGATCGACGCGCGGGCGAAGATGTTGAGCATCGCGCGAGCGCGGCTATCGGGGAACAGGATGGGGGTCATCAGCGGTGGGAGCGCTGAGGGGAACGTTCCGGGCGGCGTTCAGGACAGCTCTTTCCATGCGTCCACCAGCAGCGTGTGAGTCTCGGACAGCAGCTGCGGCAGCACCTTGGTGCCGGCGACGACCGGCATGAAGTTCGCGTCCCCACCCCACCGGGGCACCACGTGCTGGTGCAGGTGCGCAGCGATGCCGGCACCGGCGATGGAGCCCTGGTTGATCCCGATGTTGAAGCCGTGCGGGGCGGCCGCGCGACGGCTGGCGAGCATGGCCCGCTGGGTGAAGGTGGCCAGTTCAGTGGTCTCCTGGGTAGTCAGGTCCGGGTAGTCGGCGACATGCCGGTAGGGCACCACCATCAGGTGACCGGGGTTGTAAGGATAGAGGTTGAGCACCGCATAGACGGCGCCGCCACGGGCGATCACCAGACCCTCGGCGTCGTTCATGGTGATGATCCGGCAGAACGGGCACCGTCCCCCACCGGCCTCAGGTCCGGACTTGCCCTCGCCCTTGATGTAGGCCATCCGGTGCGGCGTCCACAGCCGCTGCAACGCGTCCGGCGCTCCGACCCCGTCCTGAGCCTCAGCAGTCATGCCGCCACCGCGGTCACGACGACGCCGCCGCGAGAGGGAGGTACCTCGGCCCGCCCAGCGGCGGTCATCCCGGCCCGCACCATCACCCGGGGGGCGGGCTGGGCGGGCGGGAACGACGCGGCCACGAGAGCTCCTCGGCGGTACAGCGACGGCGGTTCGGTTGTCGATACTATCGATGGGCTGTCCAGAGCCATCGAGGGATGAGGCCTGCTCTGTGACGGCCCCCACAGTGATCACCACCAGTGATCACCACCAGTGATCACCACCACTGGTGCGCTCGTGCTGCGCCCAGGCTCACACAGGTGCCGGGTCAGCCTGTCGGCAGCAACGAGGTGAGCATCGCCATCGCCGGGTATGGGCTGACCCGCTCATCACGTGGGCTTCTGGCGTGCTCCTTACGCTCCTTACGCGGGTTGGTCGGGGCCAGCACCCTACCCAGTGGAGCGACCCGCCCTATCCCCTTCGCGGCGGGACCCAGCACCGGGTTGACCGGTGCGATCGGGCCAATCGGAGCGGGACCGGTCGACGGCGGAGGTGAGCCCCACGGTTGGCGCGCGGTACCTGAGCTCCCGCTGGGTTCAGCGGGCACGTCCACGGACACCGGGTTGTTCCGGCGCACCCGCCCAAGCCGCGGTTGAGGTGCCGGGCGCGTCTCGGTGACCGCCTGGACGCTGACCATCTCCGGAGCGGCGGACGTGCGCCCGGCGAGCACGTTGTCGCGAAGTTCGTCGGGAGCGCCGGCGGCGGCGCCCGGCGTCGGAGGCGTGGAGTTGAGCAGGGGTGCACTCTCCCCAGCGGATGAGCCGTCACCGACGTGCATGGCACCGGCCAGCACGGACCCACAGGCCAGCAGGGTTCCCGCCGCCAGGCCGCAGGCCCGCCCGAGGAGGATCGCGCGGCCACCGGGGACCCGGCCGAAAGACCTGGTGTCGATCACGGAGACCGCTGCGCCGGCGGACTCGCGGGCGGTCACCTGCTCACCGCCGACCCAGGCGATCAGGGCAGTGGCAGCGGGCCCAGAGCCCGACTTCCTACGACGCCGCGCGGTCATCGTGCGTCACCAGAGGTCTCCTCAGGGTAGTGGAACGGTGGAAGGATACAGGCTCCCGGGCACAAGCCCAGCCCCCTCACTCCTCCGGCGTAGCGCTGGGGCGCCCGATCGGCGCGCCTGGGCGCGAGCCGTAGCCCGATCCTGCGCCCATCGCGCGAGATGCCAACCGAGATGCCGACAACGATGTCGCAGCGCGCCGCCGCGCCCGCGTCCCGCTCGGCCGCGAGATCATCGAGAGCGCCCACCGTCGCGTAAAGCCGCGCGACCACCCCGTCGGGCGAAACGGCGACTCCGGACCGACCAGCTCGCGCCGTTCACCGCCCGTTCAAGGAAGCACCGCTCCGCGTTCGGCACGGTGGCCGTGCCGCGCCGGACTGAAGCGCCGGGTTTGCGCATGGCGTCCTGTTGCTGTCTCAGGCGCCGTGCGCAAGCATCCATAAGACCGTGCACGCAGATCCTGAAAGGTGCACAAGCATCCATGAGACCGGTGGTCGTGGATGCTGGCTGTTGAGGATCTCGCGCGTGCGGTGGATGGTGAATGTCAGTCTATGGGACGCCGTTGTTCGACAATGCAGTCGGGTCCTGGGTACACGAGCGACTCGTGTCCATCCACGAACCGCACCAGGTACGGCGGCTCTCCTTCCGGACCGCGCACCTCCAGGACTTCACCGACGTGTTCCTGCATGCCGACGTTGCGGCCCTTGATGTGGACCCGGTCACCAACGGTCGCGCGCATGGCACTCCCTCGCTCCAGCCAGACCGACGGACATACTTCTTCATCGGCGAGCGTGCCGCACGAATCCAGGTGATTGCAAGCGGTCGGCCGGTCGGAGACCGGCTCGCGGTGTTCGCCTGCGAGGGCTGCCCGGTGGGCACGTGACCGATCACCAGAGTCGCGTCCGGGTGAGTGCGGCGCGGCTGCGCGCCGGTGGTTACGGCTGTCGCGGTACCCGCCTCCCACGAGCACCAGCGCAAGGCCTGCCTTGCCACCGGGGCCGACGCGACCAGCGCGTGGGCCCCGGCGGCGGCGTCGGCCATCGGATGTGGTGTGTCATGCCGCTCCCAGCGGGATCCGCTCACCGACGTCCTACCACGATGACACTGTCAATGCCGGCCAGAGCGCGTGCCGCCGTACAGCCCGCGCTTGCCGATGTAGCGCCGCTGGGTACATGCGCACCTACTCTGAGCCGCATGGACATCATGAAGATCTTCTCTTTGTCCGCACCGTGTCCGCGGCACCGTCGATCTCCGCCGCCGTGAACGCCTGCTCGATCGCTTCCCGGGTCCGGTCGTCGGCGTCCGGCCACAGATGCGCGTAGGTGTCCAGGGTGATCGCGGCCGATGAGTGCCCCAGCCGCTTTTGCACGGTCTTGACGGACTCGCAGTGCCGGATCAACAACGAAGCGTAGAGGTGTCGCAGCGTGTGCAACCCGGTCTGCGGCGCCAGTCCCACCGCCCTGGCCGCTGGCATCCACACCGCCGACCACCGGTGCCGGGTCACCGGCTGCCCGTCGGGCATCGTGAACAGCAGCCGAGCGACCCGGGTGACCAGCGTGCGCGGGTCGGTCCGGTCCTCGATCGTGATCTCGGTAGCGGGGAATGCCGCGAGGTGCGCGGCTACCGCGTCGAGTGTCACCTGCGCCAGGGGCACCACCCGCGCCGACTCTGCGGTCTTGACCGGGCCGAGGTAGGGGGGGTTCGGCGATAGCGTGACGAGTTGCCGCGCGACATCGACCGCCCGGCCGCGCAGGAAGTCGACCTGGCCGACCTCCAGCCCGAAGAGTTCACCCTGGCGCAGCCCGGAGCCAGCGACGAGCGCGGGCACCACCCGGAAGCGCGGCGGCAGGTTCGCGGCTGGGACGTTGAGCACCTCAAGCGGTGGGATCTCGACCTGCTTGCGGCGCGGTGGCGGCAGTCGCACGCCTCGCACGGCGAGGTGGCGAGCACCTTGTCACGCACCGCAGCCCGGAACACCGCGACCATGTAGCCGTAGGCCAGTTTGAGCGTCGACGCCGCGAGCCGCCCGGACAGCTCGGTGACCAACACCTGCACGGTGGTAGTGCGGATGCTGCCCATCGGAAGGCCACCGAGCGCGGGGTAGACGTGCCGCCGCAGGGTCCGCTCCACCAAATTCCGGGTGCTCGGACCATGGACCATGGTGATCCGCCACTGTTCGGCGTAGGGGCGGAAGGTCACGCGCCCCGCCTTGGGGTCGCAGTACTGGCCGGTGATCATCGCCGCGGTCTGCTCGTCGAGCCAGCGCTGCGCGTCGCCCTTCCGGTCGAAGCGCTGGCCGTGTTCGCGGCCGGTGTCGTCGCGGTAGCGGGCGAACCAGCGGTTACCGCGTTTCTGGATGCTGGCCATCACGCACTCGTCCCGGTCTCGGAAGGCGTCAGCAGGCCGGCTTCTCGGGCTTGTGCGACGCGCCGCGCCGCCGTGCGCCGACTGATCGACAGCAGCTTCGCCACGGCTTGTAGCGGGGCGCCGCCGTGGTGGTCGCGGTAGATGGAAGCCACCCGCTCCAGCTCCTCTTTCGTCGGCCCGCGGTTCGCTCGGGCGATATGCACGTCGTTGCGCCGCGCCCAGCGGGCTCGAGCGGACTCCTCCGCTGGTCGCCAGAGGGCGATCGACTCGGCTGGGTTGTGCGGGTTCGGCTTGATCTCCGCACCGAGTTCCGTGAACACGATTTCGATCAAGCTGTCGATGTTGAAAGAGGTCATGTCCACACTGCGGATGCCGCGCCCGCTGGGGTTCGCCTTGACGCTGATCTCCATACATTCCGGGCGGCCGTCCCGCACCTCGAAACGCACCGTGGCGTCCGGCGCCCCGTCGACCCCCCGCATCTCGAACGTCGCCACCCGCGGCACCACGGTTCGACCCAGGATGACCGGCGCGCCGTAGCGCCCACCCTCATGCCCGTGAATGCTGACGATCCCCTGCCAGATCATCGGACCTTCTGCCCCTCTCTCGCCGAGCTGGAAGCGTGCCATTACACCTGCCGTCGTGGCACTGTGCAGCGTGCCGTAGGGGTGTCATCCTGTCAACGGTGCCCAACCCGGAATCCGCCGGACCGGGCGAAACCACCGGAAGGAACGCGGGATGGCTGACCTGATGACCACCGCCGAGGTTGCCGCGCTGATTCGGCGGCCCGCGGAGACGCTGAGGTACTGGCGGTGGCGCGGCGAGGGCCCAAGATCATTCAAGGTGGGCCGGGCCGTGGTATACGACCGAGCCGACGTCGAGAGGTGGCTCGCCGCACAGAAACGGATCACCGGCTCCGGGACTGAGGTCGGAGAGGAACCCGCCCCGCGAGACCGCCCCCGACATGGCGGCGGACCGGACCCCCACCACAGGAACCCGGCCCGAAGGCCAGCCGCCGCGAGACGTGAGGCCAAGGACCCTCAAGCCGCCACGCTGGCCGCTGACCGTGAGCTGGCCGCTGCCGAAACCCAGCCGGGACAGCCGGGGAACGGAGCGGCGTGAACCCCCCTAGAGAACGGGGCGGAGGCCCCGGCTACCACCCCGAAGCCCCCACCACCACCGTGATCGGCACCGCCACCAAGCAGCCCGACCAAGCGCACCGTAGCACCCAGGGCGGGCAAGCCGAGGTCGTCGCCCGCGGGTTCTACGCTCCGCCGGCAGGACGCCGCACCATCGACGCGACCATCGTGCCGTCATGCCCGAAATGCCTCTTTCTTCATCCGCATCGGGAAAACCATGGCGGCAACGGTCGGTGGTCATCGTGACCCCGACACCGCCGCCGACGCCTCCGACACCGCCCGTGTTGTCGGAGCTGACCCAACGGGTACTCACCGAAACCGCCGCGACCCGCAAGCCCCGCGGCTGGCCGCCCCCCGAGGACCTGGATCCGGACGCGCTGCTCGACACACCGGGTGCCCGACGCCCACCCCTCCGACCCGCCCCCGCGGTGGTCGGAGTGATCGAGTGTGGCCTCTCCGACGTCTACTACGGAACGGTGCCCGAGGGAGCGTCGATCAGAGTCCGTCTCCCGGACGACTTCGGTGCCTACGGCCCAAACTGGACCGCGATCGCGGCGATGACCTGCGGTGCCAGCCGAATCGAAATCGTTGGCACCGACGCGCGGGCAGTCACCGAAGCTGTGTTGGTCCTGCGCCGCCGGCACGCGGAATGGGCCGAGGGCCAACGGTGAATGTCTGGGAACGCGACGACGGCACGGTGCACCGGATGGAATGCCGCGGCGACTGCGGACGTGGTGACTGCGCGGACGAGCGAAGCCCTGGTGACATTTCTGGCCACCCTGCGGATGTGGCTGGTCGCCCTCCGCTGCGTATCCAGAGCACCGCCGAGATGGTGGAGTGGCTCCGCGCCGAGATCGGTACCGGCCGGATGGCTGGCATGTTCGCCCGGGGCGATGACGTCGTGTTCTGTCCCCGGATCGGCGATGACGGGTACGTGAAGCTGACCACCGTTGAGCGTGACGAGGACGGCCCGGCCCAGGTGCGGCCCATGAGCATCTCCCGGATCGCCTCGTACGTGCAACTGGCGTACTGGTGCTACAAGATCGTTAAAGACGAGGACGGCAACACGTTCCCGGTCGCGGCGATGTTCCCGTCAGGTGCCGCCCGGCCCGCGTTTGACCATCCGGACAAGATGGGCCACTTACGCCGGCTGCGGGGTGTCACCCATACCCCGATCCCGCAGGCGGATGGCACCATTCTCGATAGTCCCGGTTATGACCCGGCCACCCGGCTGCTGTACCTGCCCGCGCCGGGTCTGGCCGTCGAGCCCGTCCCCGTGGAACCCACTGACACGCAGGTCGCCGAGGCGCTCAAGGGCCTGCGCTGGCTGGTCAAGGACTTCAATTTTCTTACCGCGCATGATGAGGCGAATTTCCACGGGGCGCTGTTAACCCCGCTGCTACGGGAGATCACCCCACCGCCTTACAAGCTGGTCGCGATCGGCGCCCCGCAACCCGGGTCCGGGAAGTCTCTGCTGGCCGCGATCCCCCGCACCCTCCACGGTGGCGTGTTCCGCTCCGAGGTGCCCTCCGACGAGGCCGAGATGCGCAAGTCGATTACCAGCATTCTGGACATCACCACCGGCCCCGTGGTGCAGCTGGACAACGTGTCCGGGGTGCTGCGCTCATCAGTGCTCTCCGGGCTGCTGACCTCCGATGTGTGGGAGGACCGCCGGCTCGGGTCCACCTCGCACCTGCGCTGCCGTAACGACCGCCTGTGGATGATCACCGGGAACAATCTCACCGTCGGTGGTGACCTGGTGCGCCGCACCGTGTGGTGCACGATCGACCCGGCCTGCCCGAACCCGCACCTGCGCACCGGGTTCGACATCGACCCCCGCGCCTACGCGGCCAGCCACCGCGGGGAGCTGCTACACGCCCTGCTCGTGTTGGTCCGGCACTGGGTATGCCGTGGTCGGCCCACCCAGCGGCGGGGCAGCGACTCCTACGCGACCTGGATCGAGGCTGTGGCCGGGATCCTCACTACCGCTGGTCACCCCGGAGTGTTCGACCACACCGACTCGGCCCGGCAATCGGTAGGCCACGATGACGACGAGTGGCAAGAGTTCCTGGTGGCGATCCACGGTGAGTTCGGCGAGACCAGCTGGACCGTCAAGGAACTGCTGGGGAAGTTCCAGCCCCGCATCGAGGCCAACGAGCACGGGTGCCGCACCGAGGTGCCAGGCCCGCTCCAGCTCGACGCGCTGCCCACCGAGCTGGCCGAGAAAGCGGCCCGGGCCAACCGCGGACCCGAGCTGATCGGCCGCAGTCTCGGCAGGTGGCTGGCCAACCGGGAAGGCCGCTGGGCCGGTGACCTGACCGTGCGCCGCGCCGGTACAGAGCGCGGCGCGATGATCCGCTGGAGCATCCAACCCTATCAACGACCCGAGGATGGTTCACACTGAGTGACTACCCCGCTGGCAAGATCGTCCCGGAGGCGCGTTGCCTAGCGGAGCGAAAAAACCTGCGAAACCTGCATACCTGCACGGACTCGCCTCGATTTCCTCACGAAACGAACGAAACCGGCACATATTCTCATGACGGCCGCAGGTTTGACGGTTTGCAGGTTTCTTCCCAGCCCCGCCGCGAACAGTCTGGGACGATCTTGATTCGTGTGGTATCACCGTGAGTGACAAGAACTCGGTGACCGACGAGAGGCCGAGACCACTCAGAGACCCGGCCGCCGGCATGCCGAAGATCAACGAGCAGGACCCACCGGACCCGGCCGAGGTGCAATGCCAATCTGATCAGCTGATCGGCAAGCGCCGGCCCCCGGTTCGCCGGTGGTGACCGGCACCATGGGCCCCGCTGAGCACCGGTCGGGGCAGCCGTGACCCTGCCGCCCCCGGAACACCTGGTCACCGTGGTGCCCGCCGATGTCGCCGTGATCCTGCTCACCAGAGCCGGCCTGGCCGAGTACCGGCGCGTGCATCGGGGCGAGAGTCGCCGCGTCGATGAGTGCTTGGTCGCGCTGACGGAGGCCGCGATTTTGTGGC
>Ga0213882_10000463_pt1 | contig 13599 bp, 8 predicted proteins | sample BarmaccoBMER_R09_FD_160106 | JGI IMG/M metagenome (GOLD analysis project Ga0213882, IMG submission 160106) | Barbacenia macrantha exposed rock microbial communities from rupestrian grasslands, the National Park of Serra do Cipo, Brazil - ER_R09 ...
AGTAGTCGGTCGGGGATGCGCCGAGCCCGCACCCCGGCGTAGACCAGAGGGAGCTCGACGTTGCGGATCGCGGTGGTGCGTGCGACCAGGTTGAACGACTGGAACACGAACCCGATCCTGCGGCTGCGGATCTTGGTCAGCCGGTTGTCGGACAGCCGGCTGACGTCGGTGCCATCGAGCAGGTAGCGCCCACTGGTCGGGACATCCAGACAGCCCACGATGTTCATGAGCGTGCTCGTGCCGGACCCGGACGGGCCCATGATCGCGACCAGCTCACCGTCGGTTATGGCCAGGTCGACACCGCGCAGTGCCCGCACCTCGACCTTACCCATCCGGTAACTTTTGGTGACGTCCTCAAGCTGGATCATTCACGCCCTCCGATCTGGATATCGATGCCATGTAGGCGACGTGCTCAGTCGGCGAAACCCGGTTGCCAGCGCTGGGCGATCCCGCGCAGCGGCACGGTGGCGTCAAGCTGGCAGAGCACGCCGAACGTCCCGGTGCTGACCCGGTGGATCAGCAGGTAGCTAGGCGGCAGGTTCAGTGCTCGCCCGGTCCGGAAGTCCGGGCCGGAGAGATCCCCGACGCGCTCGGCCTGAGCCTGCATCCAGGCTCGAGTGAAGTGGAAGGTCTCGGCGCGTACCGGATCAGCGAAGGGGCGCAGGTATGCCAGCACGTCCTCGGCGTGCAGCTGCATGCCAGGTTGGACGAAGCCCTCAGAGCGCAGCAGCTCGAGCAGCTCCGTTGAGCGCTCCTCGACAGCCAGCCGGGTCGCTACCCCCAGGGTGCGCGGGGCTCCCCCGGGCAGCTTCGCCGCGGCGCCGAAGTCGAGCACGCCCAGCCGCCCGTCCTTCAGGCGCAGGAAGTTTCCCGGGTGGGGGTCCGCGTGGAGCAGCCCGGTGAGGGTGGGGGAGGAGGAGTGGAACAGGGACAGCTTGGTACCGATGTCGTCTCGTTCGGACTGGGAGCCACTGCGGATGATCTGCGCCATCGGGGTCCCGGTGACCCACTGTGACACCATCACCTTCGGCGCGCTGGCGACGATCGCCGGGACGGCGATCTCGGGGTGGCCGCGGAACGCGGCGGCGAACGCGCGCTGGTTATCGGCCTCGTCGCGGTAGTCCAGCTCCTCCACCATCCGGTCCCGCAACTCGGTGAGCAGCGGTTTGACCTCCATGCCGGGCACGATCACCTGGAACAGCCGGCTGAACCTCTGCAGCTGCCGCAGGTCAGCGCGCAATGCCTCGTCGGCGCCGGGGTACTGCACCTTGACGGCGACCTCACGGCCGTCATGCCACACCGCCCGGTGCACCTGCCCGATGCTGGCGGCGGCCGTAGGCTCGTCGGAGAAGTCGCGGAAGCGGCGACGCCACCCCGAGCCGAGCTGCTCGTCGAGCACCCGCCGCACCGACTGCGGGGACATCGGCGGTGCCGCGGACTGCAGTTTGGTCAGGGCCTCCCGGTACGGCGCGGCCAGTTGGTCGGGAATCGCCGCCTCGAACACGCTCAGTGCCTGGCCGAACTTCATCGCGCCGCCCTTGAGCTCACCGAGCACCGCGAAGAGCTGCTCGGCGGTGCGGGCGCTGAGCTCGGCGTTGACGTCGCGCGCGTCGTGCCCGGCCAGCCGCTTGCCCCAGCCCGCGGCGACCCGCCCGGCCACCCCGAGGGGGAGGCTCGCAAGCCGGGCGGTCCGCTGCGCGGCTCGGCGCGGGATGTCGGTCACGATGTGATTGTCTCTCGGTTGCGTCCTGCGCAGTAGTGGGCCTGAGGTCTCATCCGGCGCTGCGGTATCATGCGGCGCCGCAGCCGCAGCGCGGATGCGCCGGCCGAGGGTGGCGACGCACGGTGCCGCGCACCGGGTCCAGTTCCAGTGTGGCGCCCCACGTCGGGGGGACCGGTAGACCAGCGGTGGGCCCGGCGAGCGCGACGAGCACCTGCTCGGTGATCAGCGCGGCGGCGAGCTGGGTGCAGGCCAACCCGGCGGCCGGGACCTGGCCGACCAGCTGGGCGGCCAGTTTCGGCCAGGCCACGTCCACGTCCGCCCGGTGCAGCTCAGCACAGCGTAGGCAGCTGCTGCACTGCGGCCACACCAGCGGGCCCACCACAGCGGCTCCCTCGTGGGCGTAGCCGATCAGATGCGGGATCCGAGTCCCGAGCAGCTCGGTCACCATCGCCGGCTCCGGAACCACCATGTCGCAGAGCACGACCAGATCTGGTCGGCGGCGAGCGGCGGCGGTGACCTCCGGCGCGCAGCGCCGCACGGCGTCGGCGGCCGCCTCGGCCCGAGATCTACCGAGGTCACCAGGTTGGTAGCCGGTGCCCAGATCCGTCGCGGTGACCGACCCGCGGGCCTGCACCGCGACGTGGCCGACCCCGGCTGTGGCGAGCGAGGTGGCCACCGCCACCGCCACCCGGCCGGACCCCATCACCCGCACGGCAGCCTCACGCCGCCGGCGCAGCACATGTCGCGTCGCGTGGGTGGTGTGCACCGACCAGCCGGCCGCCTCGGTGGCCAGCGCAACGCGATGCCAGCCCGGGAGGCTGTGGTCGACGGCCGACGCGTCCTGCACCAGGCCGCGACGGTGCAGCTCGACGAGCATCGTGAGGGCGTCGCGGCGGGAGGATCCGGCTGCCTGTGCCTCGGTGAGCAGCTCGGCCGTGCCACAGACGCCGTCCATCCGCTTGAGCAACGCGGCGAGTGGTTCCGGCAGCTCGTCGAGGACCATGGCGCGTTGCTGGTCCAGCCCGAGCTGCAGACAGGTGGGGGAGCGCCAGAGGGCGGCGCGGCCCGGCGCGAGCCGCAGCCGCTCGGGAAGGTCGGACTGCGGAGCATCGGAGCGGTCGGCGTCGGCCAGGGCTGCGGCCAACGGTGCGGTGGTGGACGGCACGGTGGTGGACGGTGCGGTGGTGACCCTCGAAGTCATGCCCGCAATCCTGGGTCGTCCAGCCCGGCGGCTCAACTGTCTGTCCACAGGGTGTCCACAACTGTGGACACCCTGTGGACAGACAGCTACTCCGTGGGGGGCGCGGGTGGGTCGTCACCGGAGGCATCGGGGGGCGTCTGCTCACGGGGGGCGTCCGCTGCGGTGCGCTCCAGCGCGGTGATCGGGTCGTCCAGATCGGCGGCGTACCTCGCCGCCCGGTCGACGAACATGGCGGGATCGTCGAGATCCTCGGTCGTGGGCAGCAGATCCGGGTGGTTCCACAGGGCGTCTCGGCCCTCGATGCCGTGCTGCTCGGTGAGCCGTCGCCACAGCCCGGTGGCGGCCCGGAGCTTGCGTGGCCGCAGCTCCAGACCGACCAGCGTGGCGAAGGTGTGCTCGGCCGGGCCTCCGGAGGCCCGGCGGCGGCGCAGCGTCTCCCGCAGCGCGTCAGAGCCGGGGAGCCGCTCGCCCAACGCGTCCGCGACGATCACATCGACCCAGCCCTCGACCAGCGCCAGCAGTGTCTCCAGCCGACTGAGGGCGGCGTTCTGCTCAGGACTGTGCCGCTGCTCGAGCAGCCCGGAGGAGAGCAGCTGGTCCATACTCTGCGGGTCGGTCGGGTCGACCTGGTGGGCGAGCTCCTGCAGCGCGTCGGTGTCCACCTGAATGCCGTGCGCGAACTCCTCGACGGTGGCCAGCAACCGTTGGCGCAGCCATGGCACGTGCCCGAACAGGCGGTGGTGCGCGGCCTCCCTGGCGGCGAGGAAAACGGTCACCTCGGAACTCTTGCGCCCCAGTCCGGTGGAGAACTGCTCGATCGCGGCGGGCAGCAACGCCGCCACGCCCAGCGGTCCCAGCGGTAGCCCGATCTCGGTGGAGGTGAGCACCTCGCCACCGAGCTGGGCCAGCGCCGCGCCGAGCTGCGAGCCGAACGCCACCCCACCCATCTGCTCGACCATCGCCACCAGGGGACCGGCCGTCTGCCGGACCTCGCTGGGCAGCGCGTCCATCCACGAGCTGGCCATCCGGCGGGCCACCGGGTCGCACAGTCGCTGCCAGGTGGGCAGGGTCAGCTCTACCCAGTCCCTCGGCGCCCACGCGGCGCTGCTGTGCGTCCCGGCGGGCAGCGCGGTCGCCGGGTCCAGCCACAGCTCGGCCAGCCGCACCGCGTCGGTGACCGCGGCGGCCTGCTGAGCCGAGGGCAGCCCGGTCGTGGACAGCTTCTGCAGCGCCATCTGCTTGGCCAGGTCGTAGTTCACCGGCCCACCACCACCGGCCGCACCCTGGCTGAGCATCTGGCCTAGCTGGGTGAGCATCTGGCCTAGCGCACCGACATCGAAGCCGCCGGCTCCGAAGGGGCCGGCCGGGTCGGGACCGCCGCCGCCGTCGTCGGGGGGGTCCCTCCGGTCGGGGTCCCGGGGGTCGTGGGAACCGAAACCGAAGGGCACGTCGCTCATGACTCCACGGTACGCGGACCTCCGCCACGTACGCTGTGCGGCCGTGAGCCGCCGAACCTGGACCCTGCTGGTCAGCCTCGGCCTCGCCATGGCGCTCGGGCTGCTGGGTGCGCTGGCGACGGTGCCTTACGTCGCGCTTGGCCCCGGACCCACGTTCGACACTCTCGGGGTGGTGGCGGGCAGGCCGCTGGTGGACATCGAGGGCACCCAGACCCACCCCACCAGTGGCCACCTCAACATGATGACGGTGTCGGTGGTCGACAACGTGACCCTGTACGGCGCGCTGGCGCTGTGGGTATCCGGGCGTAGCGAGCTGGTTCCCCGCGACGAGATCTTCCCGCCGGAGCTGTCCGAGCAGCAGGTCGAAAAGCAGAACCAGCAGATGTTCCAGGACTCGGAGGCCAACGCCAAGGCCGCCGCGCTGCGCTACCTGGGCTACCCGACCGAGGTCGTGCTCGGCCAGGTGGTCCCCGGTGGCGCCGCGAGAGGCAAGCTGGCCGCCGGGGACCGGTTGCTGGCGCTGGACGGTCACGAGATCCGCGGCGCGCGGCAGGTGGTGGACCTGCTCGCCGGTAGCCACCCCGGGCGGGTCGTCCGGGTCCGCTTCCAGCGCGGCGACACCCCACCGCAAGAGGTGGCCGTCACCCTGGGCGCGGGAGCCACACCAGGTCGCGGCTACCTGGGTGTCGGGGTGACTGAGCGACCCGATGTGAGTTTCACCATCACCATCACCCTGGCCGATGTGGGGGGTCCCTCGGCGGGCCTGATGTTCGCGCTGGCCATCGTGGACAAGCTGACGACGGGGACGCTCGCGGGCGGCACCTTCGTGGCGGGCACCGGTGAGATCGCCCCGGAAGGCGGGGTGGGTCCGATCGGTGGCATCCAGCTCAAGATGATCCGCGCCCGGGAGGCGGGAGCGTCGGTGTTCCTGGTGCCGGCGGGCAACTGCGCTGAAGCGGTACAGCGCGTCCCAGCGGGGCTGCGGCTGGTGCGGGTGGCCACCTTGGCCGACGCGGTCCACGCGCTGGAGAAGATTCGGGCGGGTCAGCAGCCGGGCGGCTGCTGACCCGTGAGTGGCGATGCGAGCTATAGCTCGCATCGCCACTCACGGGTGCGTCAGCGCAAAGTCGCCAGCAGCGCGTGGAGCAGGTTCGGGGCGAGCTGCGGGTCCTCCACCATCTCGTCTCCGCCCTGGTCGCCTCCCGTGGGGGCCCGCAACCGCAGCACGCAGGCGCCGGCGCCGTTGCGCAGCACCGCCGCGACCAGCCTGCCCTCCCGCCGCCGCGGGTGCCCGGCGGCGGCACGGCGGGCCTGCTCCGGGTCCTCGGGCAGCTCACCCAGATCTGCCTCGGCCTCCGGCGGGAGCACCACGATCTCCTGCGCCAACGCGCAACCGGCGACCGAGTCGGGCCATTCGATGCCGGCCAGCGCGGCGTCGAGCTCCCCCTCGGGCAGGGCGTCCTGGGCTACCGGGGTGAGCGCGGCCTGCGCGTCCAGATGATCGGCCAGCTCTGGCCGGCTCGCCAGCAGAGTCGCGGTGGTGACCAGCGCGAACAACTGCGGCTGCTGGTCCCATCCGGCGGCCGCGACGAACTCCTCGACCTCCCGCGCGGTGGCCGGCAAGGCATGGGACAGCGCGGAGGGGCACGGCTGCGGCTCGCTCACCGGGCCATCGTCGCATCGGTGGTGGGAACCGGCAGGAGCGGTGCGGCCGCCGGAGTCGGCGACCCTGGGGCGCTCCGTAGAGTTGGACGGGCAGACTCGGCCCGGCGTGGCACCGGCCGGCCGGGGGTCCGCACCGCACAGCCGTCGTCGCCAGGAGCGTGTTCTGTGGCCAACCGGCCCTCTGTTGGAGTTCCCACCTTGTCTCGCCGCGCCCGGATTCTGCTCACCGCCGGGGCGCTCGCGCTGGTGACGCTCATCATCGGATCGCGGCTGATCGCCACCTACGTGGACTGGTTGTGGTTCGGCGAGGTGGGCTTCCGGCCGGTGTTCTCCACCGTCCTGGTCACCCGTCTTGTGCAGTTCGTGATCGTCGGGCTGGTGGTCGGTGGTCTGTTGGCGCTGAACATCGTGCTCGCGTTCCGCACCCGGCCCGTGTTCGTGCCAGTGGCGGGACCGGAGGATCCGGTGGCGCGGTACCGCTCCGCGATCGTGGGGCGGCTGCGGCTGGTCGGCCTCGGCGTGCCGGTACTGGTGGGGCTGGTCGCCGGGCTGTCCGCGCTGGGCGACTGGCAGACGGCGCAGATGTTTCTGCACGGAGCCACTTTCGGCGTCTCCGATCCTCAGTTCCACAAGGACGTCAGTTTCTACGCCTTCGAGCTGCCGTTTTATCGCATGCTGCTGGGTTGGGCCTTCGTCGCCGTGGTGGTGTCCTTCGTCGGGGCGTTGCTTACTCACTATCTGTTCGGTGGGTTGCGGCTGGCCGGCCGCGGCGGTCAGCTCTCCGGTCCGGCCCGGGTGCAGCTCGGGTTGCTGGCCGGCACTTTCGTGCTGCTCAAGGCCTTCGGCTACTTCCTTGATCGCTACGAGCTGATGTTCTCTCGGCGTAACCCGCTGTTCACCGGGGCCAGCTACACCGACCTCAACGCGGTGCTCCCGGCCAAGATAATCCTGATGTGCATTGCGGTGATCTGCGCGGTCGCCTTCTTCGTCGGCGCGGTGCTGCGCAACCTTCAACTGCCGGCTATCGCCATTGTGCTGCTGTTGCTGTCCAGCATTCTGGTGGGTGCGGCGTGGCCGGTGGTCCTGGAACAGTTCGTGGTGCGTCCCAACGCCAACGAGCGCGAGGCGCCGTCCATCATGCGCAGCATCGCCGCGACTCGACAGGCCTACGGCATCACCGACCGGCAGGTCGTGTACGCCCGATACTCCGGGCGCAGCGTCGCGTCACCGGCTGACGTGCGGGCCGACACCGCCACGATCCCGAACGTACGGCTGCTGGACCCCAGCGTGCTGTCTCCGACCTTCACCCAGCTGGAGCAGCGGGAGAACTTCTACGGTTTCTCGGACAAGCTCGACGTCGACCGCTACACCATCAACGGCAAGATGCAGGACTACATCGTCGCGGTACGGGAGCTGGAGTCGGCGTCGTTGGCCGAGAACCAGCGTACCTGGATCAACCAGCATCTCACCTACACGCACGGCAACGGCTTCGTCGCCGCCCCGGCCAACACCGTGACCCCGGACGGTTACCCGGAGTTCACCGTATCGGACACCTCGGGGCAGGGCGATATCCCCGTTCAGCAGCCGCGGATCTACTTCGGCGAGCTGATCGACGACTACGCGATCGTCGGAGGGAACCCCGGTGCTCGCCCCCGGGAGTTCGACAGCAGCCAGGAGAACTCCACCTATCACGGCAAGGGTGGGGTGCCACTCGGAAGCTGGGTGAGCCGGTTGATATTCGCCTCGTACTACGGTGAGCGCAACATCCTGTTCAACCAGGAGATCGGGCCGAACTCGAAGATCATCTATAATCAGCATCCGAGGGAGAGGGTGGAGAAGGTCGCCCCCTGGCTCACCGTCGATGGTGACCCGTATCCGGCCGTGGTCAACGGTCGGATCGAGTGGGTCCTGGACGGCTACACGACCCTCGACGACTACCCGTACGCACAGCGGACAGTGTTGGGCAAAGCGACCACCGACTCGCTCACCGGGCCGTCCCGTCCCTCCCTGCCGGATGAGGAGATCAGCTACATCCGCAACTCGGTCAAGGCCACTGTGGACGCTTACGACGGGACCGTGACGCTCTACGCGGTGGATGAGACCGACCCGGTGCTGCGGACGTGGATGAACGTGTTTCCCGGTACCGTGCGGCCCGCGAGCGACATCAGCAATGAGTTGCGGGCGCACTTCCGTTATCCGGAGGACCTGTTCAAGGTGCAGCGGGAGATGCTCGCTCGCTATCACGTGAGCAACCCGTCGGTGTTCTTCACCAATGACGATTTCTGGAATGTGCCCACCGACCCGACGCAGAACCAGCAGGGTATCGACCAGCCGCCGTACTACGTACTGGCCGGCCCACCGCCCGGGCGGGGGTCGGCGGAGTTCCAGCTCACCAGCGCGCTGGTCAGCCTGCGCCGACCCTTCCTGGCGTCCTACATCTCGGTGGGGTGCGAGCCGCAGGACTACGGGAGGATCACAGTGCTCCAGCTGCCCAGTGACTCCCAGACCCTGGGCCCAGAGCAGGTCCAGAACAGGTTCGTGTCCTCCGCGGACGTCAGCCGGGAGCTCAACCTGCTGCGGCAGTCTGAGACCGACGTGCGGTACGGCAACCTGCTCACCCTCCCGGTCGGCGGTGGGCTGCTCTACGTGGAGCCGGTCTATATCGAGCGAGCGAACCAGCAAGCGGGATTCCCCCAGCTGAACCGGGTACTGGTGGCCTACGTTGACCGGATCGGGTACGCCCCGACCCTGGGCGAGGCGCTCAACCAGGTGTTCGGCGCCGGCGCCGGGGATGCCACCGCCTCGCCTGACCAGCGGGTCGCAGTGCCCAGTCCGGGCGCGACTCAGCCCCCGGCGGGTGCCGGCGTCGCCGGCCAGGAGCTACGCCAGGCCGTCGCGGACCTCGCTGATGCGCTCAAGCGCCTGCGGGCGGCTCAGGTTTCCGGCGACTTCGTCGCGCAGGGCAAGGCACTGGCCGACCTCGACGCGGCCACGAAGCGGTTCGACACGGCCGCCGGAGCCGCCGCCCCGGCATCCGGCGGAAGCGGCGGCTGACCGCTGCCCACACGATTTGCGCGTCCCGTGACTGGCCGCGTAAGGTGGCGCTCACCAACGCGGGGTGGAGCAGCTCGGTAGCTCGCTGGGCTCATAACCCAGAGGTCGCAGGTTCGAATCCTGCCCCCGCTACCACGTCACAGCAGGTCAGAGGCCGGGTTCCCAAGCTGGGTACCCGGCCTCTTGATCGTTTGTTAGTCGCTTGTTAGCGGGACCGTCCGGCACGACGGGATGGGCTAACACCCTGCAAGGTGACGTATGTCATAGTCAACGGTCCGTGCTCCGCCTATGGGTAGTGGAACAGTCACGCTAGGGAGCCGTGGTAGGCCGCCGGGGGCGTAGTTGCTACCGACGCGGATGATGCGGGTGGCAGCAGCGGCGAAGGCTTCGGGATCGGCATTAGCGGCGATCGGCATCCTGTGCCACGTCACCGTGCCAGTCGCGCGCACGTGTGGGCTGGCGATGGTCCCCCCTGCGTTGTTCAGGGTGTAGCCCCAGCCGTCGTTCTCCCGCCACAGGAACCACTGGACCTGCGTGTCCACGCCGTCCCCGCCAGTGGCCAGCAGCTGACCTACAAGCCACTGACGACTGGGGAATGACAAGGGTAGCGGACTGTCTTTGAAGTAGACAGTCCGCTACCCTTGTCAGTTGGGACCGGCACGGGGTGTTGAATCTGCCTGAAGACTCCCGAGGATACTTCTGGCTACCAGCTCCGTGTCCGGGGGTCGAGACTGCCGCGTGACAGCGCGACACCCTCGACCACGGCTTGCCCCCGCCGCTCCTCTGTCAAGGCTCTGGCGGCGGGGGCTCAGGCCCTCCTCATGACGTACCACCTCCGCTATCGGTCTCGTTCACCACACCGTTTACGGTGGGCGAGGTCTGCGCGGACTCGTACTCCCTGATGCTGTCAACCAGGTTATAGAAGAAGTCCCGGTCGGCTTTGGACAGCAAGAGGGGGTTCACGTCCACGTGGAGCGTCACGGTTCCCGCTTTCCCGAGCCGTACCTCAGCGCTGTAACCGCTGTCAGCGGAACTCGACTGTAGGGGGGGAGAGGGTGCGGGTGGCGTCTCTGAACTCGCCGGGGGTACGCGAGGGGCAGTCTTCCCGTGGCGATTCGTTTGGGGCGGGGTCGGGCTCCCACCTGCTGAGCGGACACCGCCGCTGGACCGCACGCTGGGTAGAGAGCTGTACTCGGCATACTCTAGAAGGCTCAGGAACAAGGACACCATCCGATCACGCTGACCCTGCGGGGTGAACGACCGGAAGGCATCTTGCACGTCCTCATAGGTCGCGTTCGCGGGCTCCACGACTTCGAAAACGTCTGCGTAGACCGACTTGAGGAGGTCGATCAGTTCAGCCTTGAACTGGGCCGCAGGGGCACGACGAAGATCCTCGAACCGTCGGGTTGGCTTGCCCTGCTCGTCAACCAGGTCCAAGAGTTTGAGGCTGTGCAAGGTGCGCGGTGCAAGGCTCTCGCTGACGCTGACACGCCGGAGCGATTCGACGGTAAGCGGGGACGGCAGTCCGGGGCCACGGGATCGCTCAATCAAGCCGATGATCGTCTTGCCGGGGCCGTACGCAGCCGGGCCGCTCGCCTTCATCACCATCGGAACCTCTCCTGTAACATGGACAGCGCCACTGTACGCGGACGTGACACGGTAACACGGACGGCGAGTCGCGTCCAGCGGTACGGGGTGGTCGTCCAGGCACTCAAGAAACTCTCGCTGGACATTGCCGTCCACCGCGTTACAGCTCACGCTTGAGGCCATGAGCAACCCGTGGCCCCCGCCGATCCTGCGACAGCGGAAAAAAATCTTGGTTCGGTCAAGATCGTCTGGTCACGCTCGGAGAGTTGATCTGTCAGCGTGGCCAGATGGGTGGTGGTGATCCGGCGCATCAAGATCATCTCTTTGGTGTCGTAAATTTCGCTAACGCCTCACTTGGTGACGGACATCACAGCTCGCCCGTCACGTATCCTTGTGCGCCGTAGTCCTCAGCGGTGCCTTGGGCAGCAAGACAGACGTCACGCGAGGAGCCGGAGTAGGTCAGGGGTGGAGGCCGACGCCCCCGAACCGCTCATCAGGTGACCCGATCACATCAAGCTGTTGATCTGCGCAGGAGACCGCACGCGAGCGCGCTGCTTTGCGCTGGGGGTCAAGGGGTCACAGGTTCAAATCCTGGTCGTCCCGACCATATTGTCGCAGGTCAGTGGCTAGATTCTCACCTAGAGAATCTGGCCTCTTGATCATTTGTCATCGGTTTGTCATCAAGACTGATCACCATAAGGTGACATGTCACAACCCTTCGTGGTGGTGTCCGTGACGGCCTAACTTCCCGGCTCTGGGTGTCCGCTCGGGTTCTCGGTGCTGCTTCTGGGTGATGGTCATTGCGCGAACCACAGACCATGATCAGAAAAGACAGCCAAAGCCCTTCGGTGCGGCTGACGCGCGGGAGGTGCGGGCTGCCCGTGGTCGGCTGGAGCCGTGGAAGAATACACATGCGGTGCGGGAGTTGGATGAGCGGTTGGGAGGTGTGGGTTTGGGGGATGAGTTCAGCGGCGTATGCATGTTCAACCCAAAGCATCTCATATAATTATGGTCAGGTAGGCCACGGTGAAGATCAATGTATTTATGATACCGCCTAGAGAGATCGCTCGACTTAAGGCTAAGCTGGTCTCGGCTGGGATGACGGTAATCAAAAGGGTTGAGCAGGACGATTGGCACGGAGAGTTCTACTATTCCACTAAACCAGATCCTGTTGATGTGCCTTGGGCCGAGTCTTTCCAGAGCTACTTCAAAGACCTTGGTACGCCCAAGAACACGAGTTATTTTGCAACATTCCTTTTTGTACGGGCCGACATGTGCTTCGCTCTCAGTTACGGCAAGAGTCATTTCTACCTGCGTCCATATTGCGACTACGACTTCGGTATCGAACTGGCGAAAAGGATTGCTGACGAGCTAGACATCAAGCAAACAGCCTCAAAGAGATTTCAAGGAAAGAAGAAAAAGGATATTCGCAGCTATACCCCAAACACTCGCCTAGATGTGGAGAGTGGTGAATCCGTCGACTATATCCAGGCTGCGGTGATTGATACGCAGCAGTCGACCTATGGAAAGTCCGGGAAGTTCGGTACGTCCGCACTCCTGTCACTCGACATTAGTGCCTCGGAGATCGGATCGTTTCTAACAAAGCTTGCAGCGGAGATTGCTCGACCCGCAAGGTTCAAGTTGCCGAGGACAACTGTCGTAACAGAAGATAGCGAGATTGAGGTCCTCGACCGACTGCTGGTCAATGAATTAACTTCTCCGGTCGGTACAACGGATTTTACGCACAACAGTTATGATCTGTACGGAATTGACTTCGTTTTCTCAAATGATGGGTCATTCCAGCTAAGATGTCCGGGATATGCGACGGTTGCCCTAGATGACCTGAGCATCAAGGACTTGAAGGACTACATCGCTTCGAACTGCCTCCAGGCCCACGACGTGCTACGTATCATGGTTGTGCACGAGCAGGAAGGTAGGCCGAAGTTCACGCAGGGAATCAAGGAAGCGCTCGACTTTATCGCCGATACAGAGCGTGTGGTGCTAACCAATGGACGCTGGATGCGGTTCAATCAGGACTATCTCGAGTTCCTGGACGATTATCTTGAAAGTATTCGCATAGAAGAAACCGAACCTGCTTTCCGGCAGATTAGTGTAACTGAGCCTGTTTTCAACCAGTCAGACGAGATCCGTGAGGCGGGTTATGAGACTGCCGATAGAGACTTCTCTGTCTTTAAGACACGGTCCTCAACGCCCATTGAGGCGTGGGATCTCAAAAATGGTAACTGCGTCTATGCGGTCAAGTTCGGTACAGCCCAGAAGCTCGGGTACGTTTGCGATCAAGCCACAGCTGTTCTTGAGCTTCTCCGCAATAAAGCAGGGGTTAACCAGATCCCGGATTTTGACCGGTACTGCTTATGGCTCGGCTATCGGAGTAAGGACGATTTAGGTAATATCACGCGCAGTGGCTCGATCATTCTCAAGCAGAAGATCGAGACTTGGGCTAGAAAGGCACGTGAGCTGGGCGTTGAGCCAGTCCTAAAGATTAGTCGAAAAGTCAAGCCAGGCTTTGATTCGTAGTAAATTTCGTCGTCGAGTAAGTTGTCGGCGGCCGGTGTCGCGCTCACCGTTTGAACTCAAGCCCTCAAAGCCCCAGCCGTATATGGACCAGCCGCCAGGCGCCTGATCACCCAAACCCTCCACGAGCTGGACTGAGCGCAAGCGGGTCAACGGCCCACCAAGTGCCAGGTCCCGCACGTGCAGGCCGCCACCCGCAACGAATCGTCGCAACTTTTCGCAACATTCTTCCACCACGTTCCAGCCCAGGCCTAACGTCACAGCCCTGGCCCCCCAGGGCCGGGACGTTCAAGCCGCCTGCACGGCCTGGCTGCTTGCCTGGCCCCCGAGAGAAAGAACACCCACGAAGGCAAGCACTCCCCTCCCCAGCCGTGTCT
>Ga0213882_10000464_pt1 | contig 13590 bp, 13 predicted proteins | sample BarmaccoBMER_R09_FD_160106 | JGI IMG/M metagenome (GOLD analysis project Ga0213882, IMG submission 160106) | Barbacenia macrantha exposed rock microbial communities from rupestrian grasslands, the National Park of Serra do Cipo, Brazil - ER_R09 ...
TCTTCGGGGACCGGCGGCGCTGGAACAGGCTCGACCTGAACGCGCGGCGCAGGCAGCGGCTCCTCGGGCGGCACCATCGCCTCGACCTGTGGCGGCGGTGGCGGCTCATTCGGGACCGGCGGCGGCAGCTCTTTCGGCGGATCCTCGGGCCGGTCCATTTTGGTCGGCGCGGGGTCCGGCTGGTCGACGGTCGGCGGTGCAGTCGGCGCACTCTGCGCGGGCATGAAGGCGACGTCGAAGGCCGGCGCCTCGGCGCGCGTCTCCGGCTCCGGCCTCAGCCGCAGATATCCCACCGCGAGCCCGACATGGAGCACGAGGACGATGACCACAGCCGCAAACCAGAGCGCGAACTCGCTGAATTGATCCGGTTGATCATCGACCGTGAGGACGGTCACGGCGCGCTCCTGCTCTCGAGCGCCACCAGCGCGACCTTCTGATAGCCGGCGTCGCGGAGCAGGTTCATCACCTGCATGACCTCACCGTAGGAGAGCGACTGGTCGGCGCGCAGAAACACCCGCTGCTGACGATCGGCACCGGTGGCGGCATCGAGTGCGGCAGCGACATCGGAACGCGCCACGTCATCGTCGCCGACCGCGAATGTATGGTCCGCCTTGTACGTGACGAAGATCGGCTTGTCGGGCCGCGGCTGCTGCTCCGATGTCGAGGCCGGCAGATTGACGGAGATGTCGACGGTCGCGAGCGGCGCCGCCACCATGAATATGATAAGCAGCACCAGCATGACGTCGATGAACGGCGTCACGTTGATTTCGTGCGCCTCGGCATACTCGTCGTCGCGCTTGGCAAAGCTGATGGCCATGCCTCACTCCGCCGATTGGGCGATCGACAGTGCCGGCGCGTCGGCCGCACGCGGGCCGCGCCTTAAGTCGAACTCCCGATTGTCCCGTTCGAGATCACGGCTGAGCAGACGCAGGATCGCCACCGAGGCATCGGTGAGGTCGGCGCGATATCCGCCAATCGAGCGCACGAAGACATTGTAGATCACGACCGCCGGAATGGCGGCGACTAACCCGAAGGCGGTCGCCAGCAGCGCTTCGGCGATGCCCGGCGCAACGACGGCGAGGTTGGTGGTATGGGCGCGGGAAATGCCGACAAAGCTGTTCATGATCCCCCACACCGTACCGAATAGCCCGATGAACGGGGCGACCGCGCCGATGGTGGCGAGCACGCCCATGCCGCGCCCGATCTGCCGTGCCGCTACCCCCTGGAGCCGTTCGAGCTCCCAGGCCACACGTTCCTTGATGCCTTCCGCGGAGAGGTCTTGCGACCTGTCAAGCTCATCCTCGGCTGCCGCCAGAAGCCGGATCACAGCGCTTCGCTGTCCCGCGAGTTGCCTGATCGCACCGAAGAGGGACGGGGACGCCATCAGCGTTGCAGAGGCTCGACGTGCGGCGCGCCGCGCCAGACGCAACTGAATCGTCTTGACCAGCAGGACGGTCCAGGTCGCGACCGATGCCAGCGCAAGGCCTAGGATGACGGCCTTCACCACAATGTCGGCGTGAAGAAACATGCCCCACGGCGACAACTCATCAGGAAGCGACCCGATGCTCGGGCCTGCCAGCGCCGATGGCGCGGGAGCCGCCTCTTCCGCCAGGGCATTCCAGGGCGCGACCACCGCAATCGAAAGCAAGGCAGAGCCGAGTGCTTTTCCAGATCGTGCGCTTGGCCAGGACTGCACCGGTCGCATCGGGAGATTGCGCATCGCGTTTCTTCCTTCGTTTCCTGCAAAGCCCGCCTTCTTGCTCTGGGCGGTCATGAGTGAGGGTGCACTCTCCGCGCAGGTGCTTCAAGAAAGATGCGGCAGAAAATGTCCCGGGCGCGTCGGGAAAAAATCCCGACCGGACGCGGCAGCATGTCGGTCACGCACTTCAGGGCCGGATCGGCGCTCGCCCAGGCCTGCATATTCGCAAGCGGGGTCCGCCAAATCCAAGCTGAAGTTTCATTACACGCCGAATCAAAAGGTGGGATGAGCCGAGGACGTCCGCGCCCCTCTGTGGTATTCCTCTACGAGAGCAGCAATCAAGTCGATCAAGGAAGTTGGTCATGCTGATTGATTCGCTTTTCGCTCTTGTTGCCGCAGCCTTTCCTCTCCCCCACCTCCCACCGACGGAACCTGACTTCATTCTGGCCGGGCTTCCATCGGGGGCAATCAAGCTCGCAATTCGGAATCTCCCGATATTGGTCCATTTTGGGGCTGCTGGATTTTTTATCGCAGGAGTATGGGCTGCCAGCCGACTATATTCATCGACAAGTCGAGAGGTGGGGCTCAGCTCGGACCGCAGTGGAAAAGCTCATTCTGAAATCACCTCGGAGCTTGCGGCACAATTTTCACTCCATGACGCAAAAGAGTCCGCGTCAGCCGCAAGTCCAAACACGGCAATTGATCACGACGAAGCTCCCGTGCAGACACCAGCTGGCGACAGTTCAAAGCCGGTGAATATCGCAGCCTTCGCGCCACCCACCGTCGCACCTGGTGACGATTTCTACATTCAGGTTGTCATACACAGCCCCGAGCAACTGGCCGATGCAAAGGCTGTCGCAGAAGAGCTCGATGCCGCCACCACGTTATTCAAGACTGTTCCGTTGAAGCTTCCTCTGTCGCATGGTGACAAAGTCCGAATTGCCATTGAGAGTCGGGGTGCCGAAATTCAAAGCCCAGATCAGGAATTTATGTGGCGGGGCTATGTTGCTCATGTTGCATATGCGGCAAGGCTCCCGACAAGATTCGGTGCGAGGAAGTACAAGCCGCTGATCCGGGTCTTTGTAAATGGAGCGCCCGCCGGGATCATCGAGCTAAGGCTACAGGCCATTCCTGATTCCGACGGGGCGACCTCGGCTCCGGTTGCCGAAAAGGCGCTGCGGTTCAACAAGGTGTTCTTGTCCTATGCCTCCGCAGATCGACCGAAGGTGCTCGATATGGTGAAAATGCTGAAAGCACAGAAGATCGACTACTTCCATGACCTTCTCTCGCTCGAACCAGGTCAACGCTGGAAAGAGGAAATCTATACACAGATTGCAGGCTGTGATGCCTTTTATCTATTTTGGTCATCCAATGCGAAGCGATCGGAATGGGTCATTCGAGAAGCAACACTCGCGCTGCAGAATCAAAGAAACTCGCCCGACGGGATCCCGCATTTCCTGCCCATCATCATCGAAGGCCCGCCGGTCGTCGAACCACCGCCGGAGCTGAGTGAATTTAATTTCAATGACCCAACGCAGCATGCTGTTTTTGCCGAAGAGTTTGCACGCCACCACGCGAGGTCAAATACGGACGGAGGTTGAAATTCATCATGTGGCGTCTTGATCAGCGAGCCTCGACAAGGTGTGTTCGAATCGTCGGGGCGGATGACCTCGTCGGCAAGACGCGGAACGCAAGTGCGCTTACTCCCAAAAGAAATGGAGATTGCAGGAGAGACGTCGCCGTCGAATCCACCGACAGAGAGAAGCCCGAACCCGCGATGGTGCCAATCAACAGGAAAACGAGGCCCGCCCATTTTCCCGACCGAACGATCATTGCGCGAATGACAAAAGCGAACGTCGCAAAAACATCGAGAGCTTCGCTAATCATGATCATCACTCCAACGAGGACGCCCCAGGCGGGGCGCGCCGCGATAAAAGCGCGTAGTTGCGCGCCGCCGCCGACCGGGAGATCGTTTAGTCCATTCATGACGACGTCGGGAATGAAGCGGGGAAGGACCACCAGCAGCAGAAGCACGTTCAGAAATATCAGGAAGTACAGCACCGGTGCCTTCCAATACGTATCGCCGACCGCGAATTTCCACGAGGCGAGCGCCGCGATAATGATCAGGCACTGTACCAAAACCCAAGCGAACAGCACTTTGATAAGCTCGGGCGGAAACTCGGGCGTCTCGTCAAGGCGAGTCTCCAACAGCATTTGAATATATCCCAACAAGGCCCCTATCGCGACAAAGAGCGAAACGCGACCGATTGTGGCAAGCCCGATGGTACGGATCAAATTCATTGAATTGATCTGTCGAATGAGCAATTTCAAAATCATACTACTGGGCGCGCCATCTGCAAATCACATCCCGCAGGATGGATGGGCCTGCCAAGTCCATCACCAATCGCACGGACGAAGCACCGAGCGATCTGCAAGGATCGAACATCGCGGCGCAGCGTTCTCTGCGGCGCGCGCCAGTACCGCGTCTCTGTCGTCACTATCGAGATGGCCGATGAGCGCGTCGATCGCGGGCAACGAGTCAACATTGAAGTTCGGGTGCGCGATCTGCACCGCGAAGTTTTCAAGTTGCTGTCGCGCGACCAGCGTGGCAGGGCAGAATCGTCGTTGGCGTGAAAACTCGCATATTCGCGTGCGAGGCCACCGCTTTGAGATCAAGTGATTTTGCCCGACGGGCGAATCAATTTGATTTTGGCGACGCCTAGCTTCGCGCGAAGCGGTCCAGGCCGCAAAAGTCGCTGGTGCGGAAAATCGAAATTCGTGAAGCTAATCAAGGCTGACCTCGCCGGTTGGGGACCGGCCGGCGAATTCCGCTTGACATGTTCTGAAAATCAGAACAATAGTCCACCCATCCCGCCTCGATGATAGAGGGCGTTTTGGCCAATCGTCACTGAACGTGAGGCGGGCCTGCGATGGACGCGAGCAAGGCGCTGGACGAGCGCAGTGAACGCGGACGGCAAAGGCGTGTGGTCCTGGCACCCCGACGCTGGTGTCAAGTTGGCGAAAAGACGTTTCGCCGATGACGGGGGCAAGAAAGCCCGGTTCCCCGGGGAGAGCGCGCTATAAGCCGTAAACCGTCGCGCAGGGAATGCCGGATGATTTGGCTGAACCTGTGGTTCCTTCCCCGTGCTTTTTTTACGCACGGGGGCCATGGGTGAGGCCTTCACCCGGCATTCCCTGCGCCCTCTGTTTTCTGGAGGGACAACGTGACCGCATCCCTCGGGGCTTTCCGCCCGCGAGAATGCGCCGCCGTGCCCTCAAGGCTGTTTGAAAATTGAATCGAAGAGTTTCGTCATTGCGAGGCGCCTTGGCGCCGAAGCAATCCAGACTGCTTCCCCGGCGACAGTCTGGATTGCTTCGCTTCGCTCGCAATGACGGCGGAGAGGCATGTCGGCGCTCGCGCCTCGTCATTGGGAGGCGCCCTGCGCCGACTTGTCCGCCGAAGCTCAGGGAACGAAGGCGGAAGCAATCCAGACCGTCTCCGCGGCGACAGTCTGGATTGGTTCGCTTCGCTCGCAATGACGGACTGACGGTAAGAGGCCGCGGCTGGTCCGCGAGCGTCAGTCCAGCTCGACGACCTTGCCGTCGACCAGCGAGACGCGGCGGTCCATGCGGCCGGCGAGCTCCATGTTGTGGGTTGCGATCAGCATCGCGACCCGCGTCGCCTTCACGAGCTGCATCAGCGCGTGGAAGACATGCTCGGCGGTCCCCGGGTCGAGATTGCCGGTCGGCTCGTCCGCCAGCAGGCAGCGCGGCGCGTTGGCGACGGCGCGGGCGATCGCCACACGCTGCTGCTCGCCGCCCGACAATTCCGCCGGCCGGTGGGTGACGCGTTCGCCGAGGCCGAGATAGCTCAGGATCTCGGTGGCGCGCTTGATGGTCTCCCTGCGTTTCAGGCCGCGGATCATCTGCGGCAGCATGACGTTTTCCAACGCGGTGAATTCGGGCAGCAACCGGTGCGACTGGTAGACGAAGCCGATATCGGTGCGCCTGATATTGGTGCGCTCGCCATCGGTGAGTTGCGAGGTCGGCGCGCCCGCGACATAGACCTCGCCCTCATCGGGGCTTTCGAGGAGGCCCGCAATGTGCAGCAGCGTCGACTTGCCGGAGCCCGATGGTGCGACCAGGGCCACCGACTGTCCCGCCCACAAGGCGAGCTTGACGCCATCGAGCACGGTCAGCGGCGCCTCGCCCTGGATGTACCGGCGCCTTATCTCGTGGAGATAGATGACCGGCACATCGTCCGCCCCCTGGCCCATCAGTGCCTCACTCGTAGCGAAGCGCATCGACGGGATCGAGACGCGCGGCACGCCAGGACGGATAGAGCGTCGCCAGGAAGGACAGTGTGAGCGCCATGATGACGACGGCGCTGGTCTCGCCGACATCGATTTCGGCCGGCAGCTTTGAGAGGAAATAAAGTTCCGGCGAGAACAATTCGGTCGACGTGAGCCAGGACAGGAACTGCCGGATCGTCTCGATGTTCAGGCAGATGATCAGGCCGACGAAGAAGCCGACGATGGTCCCGACCACGCCGATCGCGGCCCCGGTGATCAGGAAGATGCGCATGATCGCCCCTTGCGAGGCGCCCATCGTGCGCAGGATGGCGATGTCGCTGCCCTTGTCCTTCACCAGCATGATCAGGCCGGAGACGATGTTGAGCGCCGCCACCAGCACGATCATGGTCAGGATCAGAAACATCACGTTGCGCTCGACCTGCAGCGCGTTGAAGAAGGTCGAGTTGCGCTGCCGCCAGTCGACCAAAAACACCGGCCGGCCCGCTGCCTCCGTCACTGCCTTGCGGAACACGTCGATGCGGTCCGGATTGGTGGTGAAGACCTCGATCGCGGTGACGTCACTGTTGCGGTTGAAATAGCCCTGCGCCTCGGAGAGCGGCATGAACACCATGCCGCTGTCGTATTCGGACATCCCGATCTCGAACACTGCCGCCACCTTGTAAGGCTTGATGCGCGGCGTCATGCCCATCGGCGTGACCGCGCCTTTCGGCGAGACCAGCGTGAGGCTGTCGCCGGCATGCAGCGAGAGCTGGTCGGCAAGCCGTCGCCCGATGGCGACGCCCTGCCCGCTATCGAAGCCGTCGAGCGTGCCCTGCTTGACGTTCTTGGCGATCGAGGTGAGGTTGTTGAGATCATCCGACCTGATGCCGCGCACCAGCACGCCCGAGGCATTGAACGGCGAGGACGCCAGTGCCTGGCCGTCCACGACCGGCGCAGCCAGCCGGATGCCCTGCACCTGGCTGATGCGGTCGGCGACGTCCTTCCAGTCTGTCAGCGGCGATTCCAGCGGCTGCACGAGGAGATGCCCGTTGAGCCCGAGGATCTTGTCCAGGAGCTCCTTGCGAAAGCCGTTCATGACGGCCATCACGATGATGAGGGTTGCGACCCCCAGCATGATTCCGAGAAAGGAGAAACCGGCAATGACGGAGATGAACCCTTCCCGGCGTCGCGCGCGAAGATAGCGCCCCGACAGCATCCATTCATAGGCCGAGAAGGGCGCGGTTTCGACGTGCTCGTTCATGGTGCCATCCATCGTCCGATAATCCCATGATTCGGGGCCAAATGTGGCCGTTCTGGCCGCCTCTTCGGGTGCGCTCGGTGGATAAACCCAGAGTCTGACGGATCCGATGCTCGCTACGCGCCGGCCAGCCGCGCGATCGTGTCCGCCGGCGACAGGGTCTCACGCATGCCGTCGCTGCGCCGCTTGATCTCCACCTTGCCCTCGGCGAGCCCTTTTGGCCCGACCATGATCTGCCAGGGAATGCCGATCAGGTCGGCAGCGGCAAACTTGGCACCGGCGCGCTGGTCGGTATCGTCATACAACACATCGACGCCCCTCGCCGACAACTCACGATAAAGTTTTTCGCACGCCGCCTCGGTATCATCGGCCCCCTGTTTCAGGTTGAGGATCACGGCCGTGAATGGGGCGACCGCCTCCGGCCATTTGATGCCGGCCTCGTCATGGCAGGCCTCGATAATCGCGCCGACCAGCCGCGAGACCCCGACGCCGTAGGAGCCGCCATGGATCGGCACCTCGGCCCCGTCGGGCCCGGCGACCATGGCCTTCATTGCATCGGAATATTTGGTTCCGAAATAGAAGATCTGACCGACCTCGATGCCCCGGGTATGGACCCTGTGCTCGGCCGATACCTCCTGCTCGAAGCGCGCGGCATCGTGGACGTCCTCGGTGGCGGCGTAAACCGAAGTCCACTGCTTGATGATCGGCGTCAGATCGCCGTCATAGTCGACGTCCTCGGCGGGGATCGGCAGGTCGAGCACCCTGCGGTCGCAATAGACGCCGGACTCGCCGGTCTCGGCTAGCACGATGAACTCGTGGCTGAGGTCGCCGCCGATTGGCCCGGTCTCGGCGCGCATCGGAATGGCCTTCAGGCCCATGCGGGCGAAGGTGCGCAAGTAGGCGACGAACATCTTGTTGTAGGCGCGCCGCGCGCCGGCCTCGTCGAGATCGAAGGAATAGGCATCCTTCATCAGAAATTCGCGGCCGCGCATCACGCCGAAGCGCGGACGCTGCTCGTCGCGAAACTTCCACTGGATGTGGTAGAGATTGAGCGGCAGGCTCCGGTACGATTTCACATAGGCGCGGAAGATCTCGGTGATCATCTCCTCGTTGGTCGGCCCGTAGAGAAGCTCGCGCTTGTGGCGGTCTGATATCCGCAGCATCTCCGGACCGTAGGCGTCATAGCGCCCGCTCTCGCGCCAGAGATCGGCAAGCTGCAGGGTCGGCATCAAGAGCTCCAGCGCGCCCGAGCGGTCCTGCTCCTCGCGCACGATCTGCTCGATCTTCTTCAGCACGCGAAAGCCCAGCGGCAGCCAGGCATAGATGCCCGCCGCCTCCTGCCGCAGCATGCCGGCGCGCAGCATCAGGCGGTGCGAGACGATCTCGGCCTCCTTGGGATTCTCTTTGAGGATGGGCAGGAAAAACCGGGACAGTCGCATGGGACGGGGCTCGGACGAGGAATCGATGGGGTGTTTGGGGCAGTGAAAGCGGATTGCCGGGAAAAACACAAGGCGAAGCTGAAGGAAAGGGCCTAAGCCCAGATTTCTTCTGCAATTTTTGACCCGGACCAGCGGCTACGGAAACGCCCGGGGAAGCGACCCGGGAATAAACCGCCGCGTCCTCTGCTCATCCCTGAGCCGATCCGAAGTCAAGGTTTTGGGGAATTCATGGACAGCAAATCGCCCAGCGCCGTCAAGGCATCCGCCTTCCAAACCGCAACCCATCTGGCGCATCGCGGACTGGCCGCCCTGCTGGTCGCAACAGTGGCGACCGCAACCGCCGAGGCTGCTGGTGACGCCGCGCGCGGCGAAGCCCTCTATCGCGACTGCCAGGCCTGTCACTCATTCGACAAGAACCAGATCGGCCCCATGCACCGCGGCGTGGTCGGCCGCGCTGCCGGCACCGTTGCGGGCTTCGACTATTCGGAAGCGCTGAAGAACGCTGGCATCGTCTGGACCGAAGCCAATCTCGACAAATGGCTGGCCGACCCGGAAGTCCTCGTTCCCGGCTCAAAAATGTACTTCAGCGTCGACAAGGCAGGGGATCGCGCCGATCTCATCGCGTTCCTGAAGGAGCGCGCGAAATAAGCGGCGGCGTCCCTCACATCTTCTTCATGCCATCCATCTTCATGTCCATTTTTCCGCCTTCGGCGGCGGGCCCCTTGGCGCCGACGCCCTGGACATCAAGCGTGACCACGACGGTGCCCGCCTTCTCGAATTGCAGCGTGACCGGCAGCTTGTCGCCCTGCTTCAGCGGCGCCTTCAGGTCAAGCATCATCAGGTGGTAGCCGCCCGGCGCGAGCGTGACGGTCTTGCCGGGCTCGATGGTCAGGCCGTTCTCAACCGCGCGCATGGTCATGACGCCGTTCTTGACCGCCATCTCGTGCACCTCGATCTTGTCGGCGAAATCGCCGGACACGGCAACCAGGCGGTCGGGCGCACTGCCCTTGTTCTCGATGGTGAGAAAGCCGCCACCGGTCTTGGCGCCGCGCGGCGTCGCGCGGCTCCAGGCCTGGCTGATGAGATCGCCGGCCTTGACCTCCTCGGCGCGAGCCGGCGCCCCCAACAGAGAGCTCATCATGACAGCGAGCATGGCAAGGCCGGCGAGCGGCTTGAATATGCGATTGCGGATGTTCATTTCGTATAGCTCCAGTCGAAGGAATTTAGGGGTGTATCATGGGATGCTGGAGGCCGAGCGCACCCACGATGGCGAAGACGGCAAGCCCCAGCGCAAACTCGATTCCGCTGTTTCGGGCCAGCTGCAGTGACGCATCCGCGGCCGCCGTTGCGGCGAGCTGCGGCGTAAGCCAAAGCCGGTTGACGCAGGCAAACGCGACCATCAGGGCGACGACCGCTATCTTGACCAGCAGAAGCTGGCCATAGGCGGTGGCCAGCAGCACCTGCCAGCTCCTGACGATGATCCAGGCATTGATCGCGCCGGACAGCACGAGCGTCGACACCGCAACAATGCCAAGGAGCGAAAACCTGCTGACGGCATTCTGCTCCAGCTTGCGCCAGGCGGCAGACTGATGGCGCGCACTCGAATTGAGCAAGGACATCAGCAGCAGGAGGCCACCGATCCAGGCTGAAGCGGCCCAGAGATGCAGGACGTCCGAGACGAGGTGCAGGATCCCGAGATCGCCTGCGGTCGAGCCGGCATGCCCGGTCCAGGCTATGGCGCCGGTAAACGCCAGCGCGGAGACCAGCGTCAACCGGCGCACCGGCCAGACCCGCTCGCCCGCGAGGCTGATGGCCAGTAGCACGGCCAATGCCAGGCGGACCACGGTAACCTGCCCGAATTGCGTCACCTCGACCACGGTCGAGAGGCCCTCCTGCGTCAGCGCGTCCCACAAGGAAAGACCTGTGATCTGCATGGTCTCCAGCAGCAGCCAGCCGAGCCCCGTCAGCACGGCAATGACCAAGCTCGTCCATGCCAACTTGCGGATCTGCGCGGCGAGCACCGGGACCGCTTCCGGCGTGGCCCCAAAGGCAGGCTCGGCGATGAGGCTGCGAAAGATCAGCGCCCCGAGCGTGTTCGCCGTTGCGGCAAAGTGTACCGCGCGTACGGCGATCAGGCCGTCGCCTAGTCCTGCCTCCGACCAGCTCACTGACCGACCTGGAACGTGAAGTTGCCATCGGTCGTGTGGGTGTCGACCGAGAGCACGCGCCAGTTCACATGGTAGGTGCCATTGCCGCCGGGTTTCAGCGAAATCGACATCTGGCTGCCGCTAACGCGCGCCTTGCCGCTGTCGATGCGCTGCCCGGCCGCGTTGGTGACGCTGATGGTCGAGAAGGCCGGCTCGAGCTTCTGGGTGAAGTACAGCGTCACTTCGCGTGGCGGGCTTGCGACCGTGTTGCCGACCTTGGGTTCGGCACGATCCAGAAACGCGTGCGCGCGCGCCTCTGTTGTCACAAGCGACAGCACCAAGACAGCCGTCCAAATCCGAGATGGATGTCGCATGGCTCAATTCCTCGCAAAGGGGCTTGCCGGGGCGGTAGAGGGCCCAAACAGCGGCCGGCCGATGCCGCGCGGATCGATGTCGTCGAGGAAAAAGTGCAACTGCCCGATTACGCCGACATTGCTGCCGCTTTGCCGGTTGATCGGGATCAGCGCCTCGACGCCGACCTGGAAGGTGTTACCGACCCAGATGACGCCGGGATTGATGGTCCCGGTCGTCAGCGTCCCCGACGTCAGCGTGTTGGCCACCGGCGTCTGCATGTTGAATTCCACCAGCGGGATGAGATGATTGATGAAATCCGGCAGCCCGAGATCGATCACCGACGATTTCAGATAAGGCATGCTGTACTGGATGGTTCCCCCCCAGTTCAGCACGCGCGGATGAAATTCGGTGTCGAAGGACAAATCGCCGGAATCAGGATCGATGCTGGCCGTGGTGGTCGAGTTCTGGCCCGGAATCGCATAGCCGACCTGGCCGGTGATCGACGCCGGCCGAAGCCAGGACAGGCTGTCGGGCAGATCGCCCATCCCTTTGCCGAAATAGATCGTCGGCGTGTAGACATTGAACGCCTCCGCACCGACGCTGGACGACCCCGTCCCGCCCCACTCGACCGTGAGACCGACGGACATTACGAACTCATGCTCGGGATTCTTGTAGACCCGGTACTTGAACGTGGTCTCGAGATTCTGGAATCCATTGGCGCCAGGCAGGGTCGAATCCATCATGTCGAGGAACGTGTACGCCGTGCCGAACGAGATCGCGAAATCTTCGGTGATGCGCTTGGAAAACTCGGCTGAAATGTCGTGCTGCCGCACGGGCGGGTTGTCGCCGGTGTGAAAACTGTCGACGGTCGGAAGGGCAAGTTCGTCGTTGACGCCGGGATCATCGATTCCGAGCGTGGCCGGAAAGAAGCGATTTCCGACGATTTCGTGGGCAGAGCCTTGAGTGACGCAAACGAGCGCGACGGCGAGCCCGGACAGGCCCGCGCACGCCCAACGGGTGGACATGGCTATTCTCCGAAAACAGTGATTCGACGTGGAACGATAGAGCGGCCGTCTCCGGCCACAAGCTCACGCCGATCGCGGAGGTGCACGCGCCTGTGCATGAGAGTGACTACGCGATCGCAGAACGGCTCGCGCATCCTCCCGCCAGATCACCGGTGCAGCATTGATCTGAGGAATCGAAAATGCGGCCGGCTGCGGCGTGTCGAATGACGCCTGGCTCTGAGCCAGACAGCAGATCGGACAGCTACCGTCCTGTGCGTGCGGATCAGTCGATCCGGGCGGCGCCGTGGGATCGCTGTGACAGATCTCGAGCGAACTGAGCGGATCGGAGGCCGCGATCGCGGCGGACCAACAGGCGGCGATCGGCGCAACGAGTTGCACCGCCAATGCGATCAAAACGATCGGAAGAAATTTTCGCAGCCGGTGCCGCATAAGCCTGCTCGCCCAATGCCGTTGGGTTAACATCCGAGTCAGTTGAAGTCGAGCATTCCCCGCCGTTTTCGTGCGCCTGGCGCGCATTTGTGTGAATCGGATGTCGGTGCCGTGCTGTCGTTCGCCAGTTCGCGAACGGTGATCAGCGCCTGCAACTCCTGATCGACAATCACCGTCGCGACTCATTGCGACTGCTGAAATCGACTTCTGTGCAAGGGCAGGCGCGACAAAAAATCTTCGCACAAAGATTGGGCTGATGAGGCCAATGAAGCTTGCTCGCGTCGGCCTTACCCCCGCATGATACCTCCTTTTTGGACCAACTGCAACCATATGCAGCCAGAGGAGGACATTCCCAAACATTGCCTAGAGTGCAGGTAATTTGAACAATCGTTGCCGAAAAAGATGACAAGACAGAAAAGTTGGTCTACGAATTTGGGCCCAGGCTTCCGCAAGGAGTGTCTGGTGGTCCAAGTCTCGGGAGGAGCCCTGACGCGCACAAGCAGCGTCGCCCGTCAACCAACATCCAATTCAAATCGGGAAAACAGGGTCGACACAATTTCTCGAGCAGGGGACGCAACCCTGCTCTTCTTTTTTTTGGGCAGGCGTCCACAGCATCGTCCGGCGCCGGCATGATCGCGCCTAACATCTCGCGACCTGCTCGCGCCGAGATGAGCCATCCGATCCGGCGCAGCTTTGAACTGGCTACCGAGCGTTGCGCGGACATAACGGCGCTGGTCTATGACAGGCTGTTTCGCGCGCATCCCGAAACCGAACCGATGTTCGCGCGCGACACCGGCGGTCACATCAAGGGCTCGATGCTGGCCTTTGCCATCGATGCGATCCTCGACTTTGCGGGCGAGCGCAACGGGACCTTCCGCATGATCGTATGCGAGGTGCAGTCGCATGAGGCCTATGGCACGTCGCGTGAAGTGTTTTTCGCGTTTTTC
>Ga0213882_10000465_pt1 | contig 13479 bp, 11 predicted proteins | sample BarmaccoBMER_R09_FD_160106 | JGI IMG/M metagenome (GOLD analysis project Ga0213882, IMG submission 160106) | Barbacenia macrantha exposed rock microbial communities from rupestrian grasslands, the National Park of Serra do Cipo, Brazil - ER_R09 ...
CTCGTCGTAGCAGCTCGCCTCCACCCGATGCTCTTGCGAGCAGGTCGGGTCGTGCCCGTAGAGGTCCTGTCGTGTGATGTGGGTTGCGGCGAGGAGCGACCGCCGCAGCGCGGCCCGGCACCGGGCGCGCGTCTTCGCGTTAGTGGAGGCGCCGTCGCGCCGGCCGGTCCCGCAGTAGATCCGCGACCAGCGGGTGCGCCCCCGCGGGCCGAAGAGATCCCGGAGGTCGCGCGTGACGTAGCCGTACCAGCCGGTCTCGTAGTCGGGTGAGCTCGCCACGGTGCCCACCTGCTGGGCGTCGGGGGGCTCGAAGGCGGCAAGGGAGTCGTACGCGCCCGCCCCGAGCGCCGGCCTGAACTCGGCCGCAACCAACCGCGGCCACCAGGCGTCCATCAGGGTGACCGCATTGTCGTCGTCGTAGTGGCCGTCACGGTTGAGGTCCCGCCGGTGCGCGCCGCGGCGAACCCAGCGCCGCAGCAGCGCCATCGCCTTGCGCAGCCGCGCGTTTTTGGGATGGCCCATCACTCGCAGCACCGTCGGCAGCACCAGCACCCCGCGCATGTCCTGCGTCGCGGTCTCCTCCATGGCCTGCACCAGCCGCTGGAGGGGCATCCTCCGGCCGCCGCGGATCGCGGTCTTGATCTTGTCCTCGAGCAGCTGCGAGCGGAAGACGCGCTCGTAGTGGTAGTTGTCGTCCGCCGCATTCCAGTGGCGCGCCTGGTGGTTGTTCCAGGAGACGAAGTAGCGCTGGTTGATCGCGTGCGGATGGGCCTTGAAGCCGACCCATTTGGCGAGGTGAGAGCTCGGCGAGTAGCCCGCCCAGTCGTACTGCCCGGTCCCCAGCACCGGGAAGGAGGGGGAGGTGTGCGCGGCGCGTCGGGGATACCAACCGGACACGTAGTAGGCGATGTCACGCGAGTCGATGTAGAACCAGTTGAAGCTGAAGTTGATGCTCGACGCGGCGCGCTGGAACGACTTCGCATCCCGTACGAACCCCGGATCGTTGAGCTCCTTGAAGCCGAGGGCCGAATCCGCCTCGTGGAAGTACGTCGTACGGGCGCGGGCGTACGCGACCTTCTTCCCGTGCACCGTCCCGCGCGCGTAGACGATGCCGTGAACGGTCCGGTAAACGGTCAGCGTCTCCGAGCCGGGCGGGCTCTGGTCGAGGGCGTTCGGCGTCCAGGAGTTCTGCTGGCTGAGCTGCTCCATCGGCAGGCACTGGCCGTGCCAGAGGTAGTGGTAGTCGTCCTTGCAGAGGACCTCCGCGAAGGTGTCGACGTCATCGGAGTTGGCGGACGTCGCGCTCCACGCGTAGTCGCGGCCATGACCCAGCTGGACGTAGAGGTTCACGCCGGGAAAGGCCGCGCCGTCGGCGTCGATGCCCGGCCCGTGCAGGTCCTCCTCCATCAGGATCTGCGGGACGTAGTAGCCGACCTGCGGGCCCATCACCGCGATCGGGTGGTGCGTCGCGGAATGCTTCGCCGACACCAGCAGCACGTTGGAATGGCCCTGCTTCGACAGGAGGGCGCGCGGCATGTCGAGTCCGAAGGCCGCTGTCCGCGCGGCGCCCGTGATGGGGGGGCCGGGGGAGCTGAAGCTGACCGATCCGGGGTCCGGGATGGCCAGGCCTCGCTTGGAGAAGGGATTGGCCGTCTCGTACGGGAAGCTGCCGTGCGCGGTAACCGGAGACTCGGGGTCGTCGCGCTCGCGGAAGTCGAGCCAGCTGCGCCGCCCGCGCCTTGAGCCGAACCGAGCGAGGAACGACTGCAGGATCCGTGCCGAGCGGACCTCCTCCCCACCGCCCTTGCCGAAGATCCCGCCGATCAGGGACGCCGTGGCGATCACGTCGGTGAGCTTCCACGGCTGCGGCACCTTCCCAAGCGCGGCGTACTCGCCGGGCAGCTTGTTCAGGCTGCCCACGGGGTCGAGCGGGTTCGTCGCCTCGTGGATGTACTGATTGATGCCGGCCACGTACTGGTCGCCGTCCTGCACGAACCGGGTGCCGAGGCTGCCGTAGTACTTCGGCGCGTCGTCGATCTGCTTCTGGAGGTCGGCCTCCGTATACGGCGCGGCCTGCCACTGGTCACGGTCCATCTGGCGGTTGGAGGCGGCGCCGCCGGCGAACGACGAGAGCTGGGCGCGCCCCGTGTGGCGGAGGACGTCCATCAGGAACAGGCGGTCCTCCGCGCCGGCGTATCCCGTGCCGAACATCACGTCGTCGCGCATCGCTCCGTAGATGTGCGGGACTCCGAAAGCCTTGTCGCGCACGATCGTCACGCCCGGGCGCGGCGTCTCGATCCGCTCGACCTGGTCCGGCTTCACGCCGAAGGTGGCGTCCTTGAAGTACTTGCCGATCTGCCCGTGGGTGAGCGTCGGATCCGCGTAGACGAGGTTCACGTACAGCGGAAGCTGGTCGATCCAGTGCTGCGGGCGCTGGCCGTTCGACTGGTACTGGGCGAGCTGGACCGCGTTATCGGTTCCCTTGGTGCCGGGCGGGAGGACATTGCGGAAGCCGCCGGCGTCGTTCGTTCCGTAGGGCTGGACCGCCGCGCCGGCCGTGGCGGCGCTCACCGCGCAGCAGCAGGCCACGTCCGCGACGAGCAGCCACAGACGGCTCCTCCTAGCCACCGGGCGGAGCCGCCTGTGTGCGCAGGAAGGCGTCAAACGCGCGGTCGGGGAGCGCGCCGCGCAGCGCCGGGAGCAGGCGGGACGGGATCGTGACCCGGTAGCGCGCCCGCGGCCGGCGAGAGGAGATCGCGCGTTCGATCACCTTTGCGACGTCCTCCGGATCCCCGGCCAGCAGCGTGCTCCGGTCGGCGTCGGCATCGGCCTTCGCCACCGTCTCGTGGTACGCCGCGTAGGTCCCGTCAGCCGCGGACCCATCGGGCATACCCGAGTTCGCAGACTCCGTGAAGCGCGTGCGGATCGGACCGGGCTCGACCAGCACCACGTCCACCCCGAACCCGCGCACCTCGAACCGCAGGGCGTCGGTCATCGCCCGGATCGCGAACTTCGTGGACGAGTAGATCCCGCTGCCGGGCATCGTCACCCGACCCGCGACCGAGCTCAGGTTCACGATCCGGCCCCAGCCCTGGCGCCGCATGCCCGGGAGGACGAGCTGCGCCATGCGCAGATAGCCGAACACGTTCGTCTCGAAATTGCGGCGAACGAGGTCGATGGGCACGGCCTCGACCGCTCCACTCTGCCCGTAGCCGGCGTTGTTCACCAGCACGCCGACGGCGCCCTCCTCCCGCTCCACCTGCTGGACGGCCGCGCGCATTGAGCCTTCGTCGAGAACGTCGAGCGCCATCGTGCGGCAACCGCGGTCGGCGAGGTCGGCGATCGTGTCGGCGGAGCGGGCGGTCGCGTAGACCGTCCAGCCAGAGCTCGCGAGCCGCGCGGCGGTCTCGTGACCGATCCCCGAGGAGCAGCCGGTGATCAGCGCCGCCTTCGAGAGCGCCTCCGCCACGACCCGGGCACCCTACCGGTGCGGCACAGCCTGCGCGGCGGCGTGCCGCTACGGGAGCGCGGGGGCGCCCGCGTCGTAGAAGGCGCGCGCCTGGTGGCGCAGATAGCCGCCGTCGTCGTCCGCGCTGTACGACAGGCGCTTGTTGCCGTCGATCGGCGCCGGGTTGGTCACGCCGTCGTGCTCGGCGTCGCAGGCGCAGGTCGTGCCGTCGGCGCCGCCGCCGAAGAGGAAGGCCACCGCTCCGGCGTTCGCGAGCGCCCTCAGGTGCTTCGCATGGTCCGGCCCGAGCAGCCATTGCACGTGGTTGTCCTGGTAGTGACCCCAGGTGTCGTTCATCGCCCGCATCACCGTGTTGCCGACCGGGATCTGCCACACCACCACGCGCGTGCGGGAGCGGTCGACGAACCCGCGGATGAATCGCACCGCGCGCGCACGGTCTGCGCTGTCCCACCACGCATCGGCGCCGGCGCCCTCGATGGCCTGCTTGAACGCGGCGTCGCGGTCCGACCAGTCGGTGAAGCTGACGTCGAACCCGGCGCCGAGCGAGCGGTAGAAGCGGCCCGCGCGATCGCCGAGCCTCTGGCTCCGCTTCGGCGAGGGGTTGTTGACCGAGAGGTCGACCTTGGTGCCCCAGTCGCTCGCGTGGTAGGCGAGGAGCACGTTCGGCGCCAGCCGGTCACGCAGGCGGACGACGGCCTGCGCCAGGCCGCTCATGTCGTCCGGGAGCCCCTTCCCGACGGACGAGCCCGAGCTCTCGACGGACACCGGCACCGTCGAAGCGCTGTCGCCCGTCGCGGCCTGCTCGCCGTAGCCCCACATGTCGGGCTCGACCTGAAGCACGACGCGTGTGTGCGGGAAGCGCGCGGCGCGCTTCATGAAGAGCCGGATGTCCGCGAACCAGGCGTGCATGGTCGAGGCGTTGCGCAGGTTCGAGAGCACCGCGTTCGGCTCGTCGCCGTCGTTCGCGCCTGGCAGCGACTGCCGGATCATGTAGTAGCTGAACACCGGGATGACATGCGCGTGCGCGGATTCGCGCACGTACATGTCCACGAAGGTGCCGCCGGCGTTCCACGTCGCCCATCCCTGGCCGGTGTTGACCCCGCCGGCGAGATACTGGTAGCGGAAGCCGAACGGGACGCTCTGCTCGAGGGCCGCGGCGTCGCCCGGCGCGTCGGTAAGCCCGAGCTGCAGCCGCTTCGGCCAGTGGTGCGGAAGCAGCGGAAGCGTCGGCGCAGCAGCGGCCGGAGTCGCCCAGGCAGCCAGCGCAAGCGCGCAGAGGCAGGGGGCCAAGGCGGCGCGAGGGGACACCGCGACGGAGAATACGATCGGTGCGCGGGGGGCTGCTACTCCGGCCCGTGCTCGACGAAGCGCCCGAGCGCCTCCCGGGCGCCGCCGATCATCGGATCGCCGTGCGCGGGCAGGAGGCTGTCGAACGGGAGGTCGAGCAGCCGCCCGTAGGCCTCCCGGATCGCGGAGTGGATGGCCGGCGGGTCCTCGCCGATGTACTGGTCCGGGACGAAGCCGAGCCGGCCCCCGTAGCGGATCACGCCGTCCGCCACCGCCAGGAAGCCGCCGCCCGCGTCGATCAGGATCGCCGTCTCCTCGTCGCAGATCGCGTCGACCTCGAGCGCGCGCACTCCGGGCGCCAGCTCGTCGCCCCAGGAGAACCCCTGCACGTCCAGCCCGCTCTCGCTGAACTCGTGCAGCCCAGCCTCGTGGCAGAGGATGGGGCATCCGGTCTCGGCAGCGATGGGCTCGCTCGAGCGCAGGTGGTGGCGGTTCGTCAGGACGATGCGCTGCACGTCGAGGCCGCGGATCGTCTCGAGGTCGCCTTCGGGGAGGAGCGGGTCCAGCAGCGTGCCTGAGTCGGCGAGGTGGTAGGAGCTCACCTCCACCTTGATCTTCGGGTGGATGCCGGTCCAGTGATGGATGCCCGGCGCGATCTCGTTCACTGCGAGCCCCCGCATCCGCGATAGGTGCGCGTACGCGCGATCCGTATGCCCCTGCTCGTCCGCTCCACCACCTTGAGCTTGAACCTGCGGCCGCGCGGGAGGTCGTGCAGCACGATCCTGCGGATGCTATGGCCGCGGCGCTCGAGTATGCGCTTCCCATCGACGTAAGCCTTCACTCGCACGATGCGCTGGCGCCGGGGACGGCGAAGGTGCAGGACGAGGCGCGCGGGCCCCACGCACGTCTTCGGCAGCGAAATGGGCGGCGCGGCGGACGACCTCGGCGGGCAGGTGGGTCCGGTGATCTCGCCGGGCTCGCGCGCGCTGTACACGCGATAGGGACCGCCGTACGGGTATACGTAGACCTCGCGGCTGCCCCCGCCGCGGTCGAACACGTCGAGGCTCGCGCCCTCCGCCACCACCGGAACGTTCACCGCGCGCGGGACGAACAACACCGTGGCGTGCGCGAGGTCGCCGCAGCCCACGGCCCTCGGCGACTCCCCCCTCACGTCGAACTGCCCGTCGCCGCCGGCGCCGTAGTACAGGCTGTACACCGCGCCGGCCGCGGCCATCGGGGTCGCCCGGGACGTGAGCAGGATCCGCTTCGGCTGCGGCGTCCCACGACCGAATGGCTTGCCGTACACGCCCCAGAAGACCGATCCGTTGACGTCGTTGGCGTTCTCCTTCCACAGCCAGAGCGCGCCGCCGAGCAGGTACTTGTCCTGGAGCGTGTAGTGGGTGCGGAGGATGGTGTCGTCGTCCTGCGGGTTGTTGCCGAACTCGCCCACCCAGAGCGGGAGGCCGAGCGCCTGGGCGTCCGACATCGCCGCCCGGTAGCCGCCGTCGCTCGGGAAGAAGCGCTGCGACGCGACCTCCTGGTCCGCCGTGAACACGCCGGTGTAGATGTGCGGGGCGTACACGACGTTCGGATACGAGCTGTACGCCGACCAGGGCGCGGACACCTCGCTCTGGTCGGTGACGTTCCGCTCCACGTTGGGCTCGACGAAGAAGAGCTGGCGGAAGTCCTTGATCCGTCCGACCACGGCGCCCACCGCCTTGCCCCAGTACGGGAACAGCTCCGTGGCGTCCGACTCCTGCGGCGCCGCGTTGAAACCGGGCTGCGGCTCGTTCATCAGCTCGTAGCCCGCCACGGTCGGATCGGCGTGGAAGCGCTCGGCAAGCGCGAGCAGGACGTTCGTGTAGTGCTCCTGAAGGCCGACGCCGTCCGGCGCGAGGGCGTCGGCCCAGAACTTCTGGAAGTCCTCGGCCACGGCGGGGTCCAGCTCCCGGACGCCGTGCGCGGCGCATGCCGGCGCCGTGTGCTGGCTCGCCCAGAGCGGCGCGCCGTCGTAGCCGCGGATGCGCTGGAGGTCGCCGGCGCACGGATCGTTCCGCGTGTACACGAACTTGCTCCACGCGTCCTGGTGCATGTCGAGCACCACGTAGATGCCGGCCCGGCGCGCCCAGCCCACGACCTGCGCGATCCGGTCGATGTACCGGGCGTCGATGTGGCCCGGCTGCGGCTCGAGCAGGCTCCACGAGAGGTTGAGGCGGATGGCGTCGTATCCGAGCGGCCGCATCTGGTCGAAGTCGAAGTCGCACACCATCACGCCCTCGACATTCGGGTCGTCGGCCGGGCAGCGCCCGCCCGCGTAGGCGTCAGGGCCCGTCGGGTAGGGCGGCTTGAGCGACGTCGGCGCCGGCGGGTGGTTCGGATCCGCATCCCAGTAGTCGACGAGCCCGTCGACGTTCACGCCCCTCAGCAGGATCTCTCTGCCCCGGGGGTCGAGGATGCGCTTCAGGCCGGTCGAGGGCGAGGGCGATCCCACGTGCAGGAACGAGAGGTCGCGATCGGGCGCGGTCGGGAGCGCGGCATCCGACGAGCCGCCCATGAGCAGTAGAACGGCGACCGCGACCGCCCCGATCGGGCAGGCGCGCCGACCGCCCACGCACGCGAGGGTTCGACCGCCCATGTCCGGGAGCCTCCCAAATCGCCGCCTTTGGCGAACGTTTGACGCCGGCTGGTATCCCTTGGAGCCGTGATGCCGCCGACCAGACCCGACAAGCCGATGCGCGAGATGTTCGAGACGCGCAGCCACGCATGGCGCGCGGTGGGACTCGAGCGCGAGCTTGCCCGCAGCCAGCTGGCTCGCGCGCGGAAGCAGGCGATCTGGGCGATCCTGCTGCTGCCGCTGCTGATCGGCGTCGTGATCCTGTACTCGCACCGCCGGGCGCTCTTCCCGGGGTCGGGGCAGGCGGCCCGGATCGTGACGGTCGTGGTGCTGGTGATCGTGGGCTGGGCTTTTGCCCGCGCGGTCGGTCGCGCGCTTGCGCCGTCGCTGTTCCGCCGGCTCGATCCCGGCACCGCCGGCACGGTCGGGTTCCTGATCCGCCTGGCGACGATCGCCCTGGCGGTGCTGGTGGCGCTGCGGATCGCCGGACTCGACCCGCGGACGCTGGCGATCGGCGGCGCCGTGACCGCCGTGGTGTTCGGCCTGGCGGCGCAGCAGACCTTCGGCAACCTGCTCGCCGGGACCGTGCTCCTCAGTGCGCGCCCGTTCAAGGTGGGCGAGCGAATCCGGCTTCAGGGGGGCCCGGTGGGCGGGCGGCTCGAGGGTGTGGTGAGCTCGCTCGGATTGCTCTACACGGCGCTGGCCAGTGGCGACGACCGCATCCTGATCCCCAACAGCGTCGTGCTCCAGCTGGCGATCATGCCGGTGAGCGAGCCGGACCAGGTCACGCTGCGAGCCCGATTTCCCGCCGACATCCGCCCCAGCGCGTTGCAGGAGCTGCTCGACGGGATCGAGGTGCCGACGCGCAGCAGACCGGACATCCAGCTCGAGGAGTTCGACGGCGACGAGGTCGTCGTGCGGATCTCGGCGGCGCCGCAGAACACGTCCGAGGGGCCCCGGCTGGCGGACGAGATGCTGGCCGCGATCGCGGGTGCGCAGCCCGCGCGTCCCTCCGTGGATGGGATCGAACGGCCAGACGGGCCCCCTGCCGGTCCGGCGGGGGGCGGCGGCGACGCCGAGCCCGCTACCGCCCAGCTGGAAGAGCGGTCCTGACCCCGGCCGGCCGTGGCTGAGGCGGCCCTGGCAGTACACGGCGGAGCGGGGCCGGCGCAGCGAGGCGCGGACGAGAAGCGCGTCGCCGCCCTCGAACGGGCGCTGTCCGCCGGGTGGGCGGCGCTCGACAGCGCCGGGGCGCTGGAGGCGGTCCAGGCGGCCGTCGAGACGCTCGAGGACGCGCCGGAGTTCAACGCCGGGCGCGGGTCGGTCCTGACCGCCGACGGCCGCGTGGAGATGGACGCGGCGATCGCCTCCGGGACGGACGGGCGCGCCGGCGCGGTCGCGTGCGTCTCCCGCGTGCGCCATCCGGTCGCGCTGGCGCGCGTCGTGATGGAGGCGACGCCGCATGTGCTCCTGGCGGGGCCCGCGGCCGAACGGTTCGCCGAGGAGCGCGACCTCGAGCTGATGACCCCGTCCTGGTTCGTGACGCCCCGCCAGCGGGAGCGGCACGACCGGCGGGTCGCTGACGCCATCGCGGCGGCACGTCAAGCCGGCGGCGGGACGGTCGGCGCGGTGGCGCGCGACCGAACCGGCGCCCTTGCCGCGGCCACCTCGACGGGCGGCGCGCCCGGGCAGCTGCCGGGCCGGATCGGCGACTCTCCGCTGATCGGCGCGGGAACCTATGCGGACACGAGGTGCGCTGTCTCAGCCACCGGCGACGGGGAGGCTGTCATCCGGGCAGTGGCGGCGCACGAGGTGGCGGCGCTCGTCCGTCACACCGGCATCGAGGTGGCCGAAGCGTGCGAACGGGTGCTGCACGAGCGCGTGGAGCCGCTCGGCCACGGGGCGGGGATGATCGCGCTCGGGCCGGAGGGGGCTCCGGCGATGCCCTTCACCACCGAGGCGATGCACCGTGCGTGGCGGGTCGGAGAGCGCACCGGCGTCGCAAGCGCGACGGCGCCGGAACGCGCCGGCCCCGCATAACCCGGTTCACGCGCGGCCCAGCAGGACGCGCCGACCCCTAGCAGGGGCCCATGCCCCTCAGCCGCCCGCGGTAGACGTCCATGTCCGCGCGGTTGAAGTCGTTGTGCGTCTGCGCTCGCAGCGCCGCCACGTTCTCGCGGTGGTAGGGGCTCGACAGGCTCTCGTTGTGCCCGATCACGTTCCCGATCGCTATGTGGAAGCGGCAGCGAAGCCACTGCACGAGCCTTAGGCTCGATCCGATCTGCGGCCGGTCGCCCAGCACCTCGGCGTCGGTGTAGCCGACGTGCTCGATGCCGATCGCCGTCCAGTTGAGGCCGACGGTGTGGCGGCACATCAGGCTGAGCGGCACAAGCTGATGGATCGTGCCCTGCTTGTCGATCACGAAGTGCGGGCAGACGTTCGGCAGCTCGTGCAGCTCGCTGTCGGGCGTGTCCGGCGCGAAGAGGGCGTAGGCGGTCTGGAAGTCCGGCGTCTCCGTGTAGTGGATGACGATCACGTGCGGGTCGACCAGCCGGTAGGTCGAGACGCCGTAGTGGCGCTGGGCGTACGCCAGCGTCTCGGCCTTGCGGCGCGCTCCAAACGGGATCGGGTCCTGGACGATCGGGGGCTTGGCGGGCGCGTGGCGCACTTCCCGGAGCCGCGCCGGCCCGGCGCTCCGCGGAGCCGGGCGCACGCGTTCCGAGCCCAGATTGACGACGCTGGAGCTCGGACGCCGCGCTCTGGCCGCGCCTCCGTCGCCTCCTCCACATCCGGCCAAGGCCAGCGCGATGAAACCCGCGGCCACGCCGGCGACGAGAGGTCTCATCGCGGTGTTCATACATCACCGGCGCGGGCTCGCGCCGCACGCCGGCCGGACCTACCGGACGACGTAGTGCACGGAGCCGCGATTGTCCGTCTCCGTGACGACCGCAGTGCCCTTCGCGGTCCCAAAGCGCGTCTTCGCCTTCACCTGGCAGGTGAAGACGGTGCCCTTCTTCTTCTTCACGTTCTTCGGGCAATGCACGTACTGGACGTGCGTCCCGGCCCGCTGCTGCTCGATGGTCTTCTTCATCGCCGACTTGATGCGGTTGATCGCCTTGGTCCCCATCGTGTTCGAGCTGCCGCAGCCGGCCACGGCCAGCAGGGCGGCGAGGAGGACGGCTGTCCCGACGACTCTCATGCTTACCGCGACCCTACCTCTCCGTGCGGCTGAATCGCATCCGCAGGAGCGTCCACACCGCCGGCAGGCCGTCGCGCCACGAGATCTTCTTCCCCTCCTCGGGAGTCCGGCCGTAGTAGGCGATCGGGAGCTGGTAGAGGCGCAGCCTGCGGCTCAGCACCTCGCTCGTGATCTCAGGCTCGATCCGGAAGTCGTTCTCGCGCAGGTCGAAGCTTCGGACGATCTCGCCGCGAAACGCCTTGTATCCCGTCTCCATGTCGGAGAGCGTCGTGTTCCAGAGCACGTTCGTGAGCAACGCGAGCACGCGGTTGCCCACGAGGTGCCAGAACATGTACGCGCGCTGCGGCCGCCCACCCGTCAAGCGTGAGCCGTAGACCACGTCGGCGTAGCCGTCCACGATCGGCTGGATCAGATCGACGACGTCGGCCGGGTCGTACTCCATGTCGGCGTCCTGGATCAGGACGACCTCGCCGGTGGTGCGCGCGATCCCGGTCCGAACGGCCGCCCCCTTCCCCCGGTTGCGCTCGTGCCGCATGACCGTGAGGCCGTGCGAGTCCTCGAACGTCCGGAGGATCGCCGGCGTATCGTCGGTCGAGCCGTCGTCAACGGCGATGACCTCCGCCCGCAGCGGAAGGTCGTAGACCCGCCGGAGCACGTCCTCGACGCTTCGCCCCTCGTTGTAGGCCGGCACGACGAAGCTGACGAGCGGATTCCGCGAAGTGGGCGTGAGCCGCTCGCCGTCGGGTCTGGTTGCCGGTGCGGTCTGCGCTTCCATCCTCGAGCTCGCGGGCGTAAGACTAGGCGGCGGCCGGCTCGAGTCCGATTGCCCGCAGCAGGGCCTCGGTATCCGCGAGGTTCGCCAGCACGGCATCCGCGCCCGCGGAACGGAGGGCCTGCTCGTCGAAGGGACCGGTTGCGACTCCCAACGCCCGGGCGCCGCCCTCGCGCGCCGCGACGACGTCCAGCGGCGTGTCCCCGATCAGGATGACGTCGTCCGGCGCGATCTTGATCCGGTGGCGGGCGCGCGCCCGATCCCTGGCGATCGCAACGAGCTCCCCGCGAACACGATGGTCCGACCCGTAGGCGCCCGCGGCGAAGTCGAGGTGGCGCTCCAGGCCGAAAGCGCCGACCTTCACGCGTGCGTTCGGCTCGATGTTGCCGGTGAGGAGCGACTGGATCACGCCCGGAGCGGCCGCCAGGCGCTCGAGGGCGGCGCGGACACCCGGGAGCGCCCGGCCCCGCGCCCGCAGCTCGCCGGCGCGCGCGGCCATGGCCACGGCGAGCTCGGCCTCGAAGCGGGCGAGCGTCGCGTCGTCGGGGTCGACATCCGCGGCGCTGAGCATGTCGTGGGCGATCTCGAGGTCGGTCCGGCCTGCGAAGGGCACCGCGACGGGCGGCGGCGCGCCGGCGACCCCCTCGAACGCCTCGAAGAACGCGTCGCGCCCCAGCTTCGCCGAGTCGACCAGCGTCCCGTCGACGTCCCAGAGGACGAGCAGTGTCACGCAGCCCGCGGGCCGTGGGTCATGAGGGCGATCGGGATCGAGAAGCCTGCGGACCGTCGGATCGTGGCGATGCGCCGGCCGGGCTGCACCGCATCCCGAGGCTCTCCCAGATCGTCCCCCAGCGCTCCGGCCGCCCGCTCGAGCGAATCGACGGTCAGCGCGAGCCCCCAGAGACGCGCCGGCGCGCCGCGCTCCCCCGCTCTCGGCGAGTCGCCCCCGTACTCGATCACCTCGAGGACGACGTCGCCGAGCCGGAAGAACGCCTGGCCGCCCGCGCCGCCGGGCGAGGGCTCATCGCGGATGCGCCTGACCGGCAGTCCAGCCGCCTCGACAGCGGCGACCGTCCGGTCCCGATCCGGAGTGAACGCCACCAGGTGGTCGATCGCGGTGACCGAGTTGGGATGAGCGGGCGCGGAAGGCCGCGACGGCGCCTCGGACCGCGACGGACGCAGGCCGTCGAGGTCGCGGTCGCCGAGCTCACCGCGAACCGACCACCCGATCAGGCCGCGGCCGGTCTCGCGGCCGGCCAGCACGAGCCGGACGGTCCCGATGTCGCAGTGGCCCTCGTCCACCCGGAAGCCGGCCGCGGCCCACGCGGCGGCGTCCTCGGCCAAGACGATCTCGTCGATCTCGAAGCTCATCCGCCCAGTATGTGGCCTGAGGGTGGCGGCCTCGTGGCTGCGGGCGGTGTTACGCGCGCGAGCGAGTGAGCCGGCGCAGGGTGAGTCCGAGCCCGAGAAGCAGCACGGCCGCGGCCACCACGAGCCCGATCTGGAGTCCCGTGCTCGGCAACCCGCCGTGCACCTCTTGCTCCACGTTGCCCGCGCCTGACGAGTAACCGGCCTGAGCCGACGACTCGCGCTCGACCGAGGTCGATCCGAGCAGCTGGGATCCGCCGGCCCCCTGCGTGCCCGCCCCGGTCGCCGAACCTTGCCCCGCCGTGGACGCCCCTGAGGAGCCCGAGCCGCTCGAGCCGCCCGCTGCCCGAGCGGTCCCCGCCCCGGCGGCGGCGGCTCCGGCCGCTCCGGCCGCACCCGCCGCGGAAGCGCGGCGCTTGGCGCTCTTCGCTGCCGCCGGCTTTCGGCCTGCGTTCTTCCCCCCGGCGGGCCGCGCCGCCTTGGCGGGAGCGTTCTTCGGCTTGCGCGCAACCGGCGCGACCCCGTGCCGCTTCGAGGCGGGTGCGGCGCTGGCCGTCTGCGGACCGGTCTGCCCGGTCGGCGGCGTGGCGCGCGCCGTGACGTGGCTCGGCTTCCCGCCGCCGCCACTGGAAAGCGCTATGGCCAGCGCCACGCCCCCGCCAGCCAGAAGCGCCAGCAGCGCGAGCGGCGCAACGGCCGATCGGCGTGCGCGGCGCGGCGGCGCGGCGTCAGGCGAACGGCGCCGGCGCGGCGGCGCGGCGGGCCCGTGA
>Ga0213882_10000466_pt1 | contig 13468 bp, 18 predicted proteins | sample BarmaccoBMER_R09_FD_160106 | JGI IMG/M metagenome (GOLD analysis project Ga0213882, IMG submission 160106) | Barbacenia macrantha exposed rock microbial communities from rupestrian grasslands, the National Park of Serra do Cipo, Brazil - ER_R09 ...
ACCGAAACGTCAACTGGCACGATCCAAATCGTGGTAGTTGAGGCGGGGAAGCGCAATGAAATACTGCAGACGGAGCTTACCGGGTTTCCAGTCAGCGACATTGCCAGCCCGCAGATCTCCGGCACCGACCTGAAGCAAACGCGCCGAGGCGGACCCGAGAGTTGATCTGAAGCGCCCTGTTGTGAGTTGAAGCCTAGAGATTAGATCGGAGACTGGAAAAAAGGGGGCTCTTATTACGAAAACCCCTTTCGTTGTCAAAACGAAAGCCCCTTTTTGTCAAATTCGACGGGGGATACAGACCGTCGGTCCTTTGTTGGAAGTCGAAAATAGGTTTGTGGGCCGACCCCAATCGTGTACAGCCGCAAGATTTCGCCACGGCACACGGTCACCTCTTCCTTTCGATAGTAACGGCTGCCGCATCAGCAGCGAACCGAAAAGCGGGCCCGTCGGAAACGCGCGAACCCAGATATTCGAATGGCCGGCCTGTCCATACTATTTCGACATCTCACTTGATAACCAGGTGCGATTTTCGAGTCCACAGCCGCAGAGCAGGCAGGCTACCGGCCCGCCCACAACTGTCCATGACTTAGTGTTTTGCCAAGAATGAGCGTTTTTGGCAAAAGCCAGTTCAACGAGTAATGGACTTACGCTCGGGCGAAAAAATAAAACCTCGTCGGTTTGGGCGCTCGGCCCGTTTAAACGAGCTGCGGATTCTTGAGCGGCGCACCAGCACTGTCGGGGTTTGTTCGCCCTTTCTTTTTCCGTCCTGCGAAAGCAGGCCGCCGGGGTGTTTCTTCTTCCAGGTCTTTTTTGATTGAGAAATCTATTCCGGCCCGCGCTTGAGCGATCCTGCTCGCGATGGCGCGGTGCGACAGATGCTTGCCGAAGACACACTAAGGGTACGCACCGCGCTCCGGCATTAGACCTCAGATGCTTCGGGCGCGGGCCTACTCGCTTGATATGGGTCCTCGGGATCATCGATCTGGGTTAAGAGAGTTAAAGATCCTGTTAAGATCGCGCGCGTGTTAAGGGGAATGAAATGTCCGAAAATGGCGCAGTTTGATTGGTGAATTTATTCCGGGCGGTCCCTGAAGTCCCGAAGTGCGTGGCCCCTGAAATCCCGATAGTTCTGCCCCTGAAATCCCGATGGTTTGGTCCCTAAAGTCCCGAATTGCCGTCGAATCCGGTCCCTGATGTCCCGATATACTTGGCCAGTGCCTCGCCGTCCTTTGTATAGAACAAAGCCCGGTCAGTCTCCTGATCGTAGCGAATGCGGTAATCGGGGAGCGCATCATTCCCGGCTGCTCGTTTTAGCAATTCGCGGAATTTCTTGAGGGTGGCGTGACTGCCGCTTTTTTTGTGCAGAAGATCCACGCTCACGGCCCATTTGACTTGCCGGCCACAGTGTTTCCGGGCGAGTTCATAGAGGCGTCGTTCGAGCCCGCCGTCAAGGCGGAAGTAGTCGCGATTCAGGGTTAGAATCTCTCGGGCCAGGATCGCATTGAAGAGCCATTCGTTTAGCGTAATTTCGACCGAGCTCATCCGCCCGCTGCCCTGTGAGCGCTCGATGATCTGCCAATTGTCGATTAGTCCAAAACCCGCACGTTGCCGCTTCCCATTGGTTTCAATGTCTGTATTGATAACAGTGCCCTTCAGGCGATTGAGCGCCGCCGCGAGCAAATCGTAGTCACGGCCGCCGGTGTGCCGATTGGTGGTGACGAGGAAATCATATGCTCTCAGGCGCACTGTCCGGCTGACTTCACGTCCTTGGTTCAAACCCTCCGTTAGGACGCTCACGCAGTAAAGCAGGATGTCTTTATCCCAGATGGTCGCGCGCCCATACGCACTGGGCGCCACTGTGACGTGGATTCCGTTGTGTTCGTAATGGCGCACTTTGCGATCGGGGGTTTTCGACAGGCTAAATATCGGGTGCTCCATACTATGTCGGTCATCCTTGAGTGCCCAGTCCAAGATGTCCGCGATGAAGAAATCACGGACCGGATGCCGATTGGGTAATAGATGCGGCCGTGGCCCCTGCCCTGCCCTATCCTGATCACCCGCGCTGGCGATCTTGTTACCGAAACGGGCCAAGATGTCTTCGAGCTTTTCCACCACACCACCACCTCACGTTCATGGGTTATCAACTTCCCGGCCTTTGAATCTCACTACCCTCGCCCTATTCCTCGTCGCCCTCGTCGACTACCACCATCCCTACAATCTCACCTGGCCTGTCGAGTTCTTCACCCTGAGGTTCGGGTTGCTGCTTACTTTGCTGCGCTGCCAACGGCCGCACTGCCGTCTCTAACCGCTCGGCCGCTCGCGCAAGTCTCTCGGCGTTTTGAGCGAGTCGCTCCAGGATCTTCATCATTTGGGCCTGGCCCCCGGCTTCCCTGGATACGGCCTTCGCTGATTTGTTCGGTGCTGCCCTTTTCTTAGCCGGCGATCTCGCGGTGCCGGCCTTAGTCGCCTTTTTCATGTAAATCTCCTTATGCGCTAACCGCCTGTGCTTGTGGCTTGTCCTTGCCCTTGAGTTCCGGCTTGCGCCAGAACAGCTCGCCGGCGGTACGCCTCCCCCTGCCGCCCGTTTCAAAGCTAAGATGCACCACGGTGCGGTCGCCACGATTTTTGCCAAGGCCAGTAACAACACCGGGACGCCATCCGTAATCGCCGAACGGCGCCCAGACTATAGAGCCCAGACTGAGCATTCTCCATGGCGCACGGCGCGGTAGGATCTTCGTCGCTTCCATCCCACCCTCCCCTTCAATTCCCCAGTTTCATTTCTGAGCCACACACACAAGTCGGAAGCCCGATTTAAATCCACTGCTGCGTCGTCCGAATCGTGTATCCACAGGCGCCGCAAACAACCTTCAGCAGCCGCGTACTTTGTTTTTTACGGCCTTGCTTATCGATTGCCGCATGCGGATAGGGCCCGAGATTCACCAGTAGGCCGTTTAAACGCTCAATCAATTCCGGCGTAGCCGGCGTGTTCGTCCAGGGTGCCTTGAACCCGATCGACTTCGCGATTTTGACGAATGGGCCCTTGTGCCCGACATTAGGGCCGGCGGCTACGTGGATCAGCTCGTGCGCCAAGGTCTGAAGGACTTCGATCGGATTCTGCAGCGCCGGCGAGATGAACAGGCTATGACTCTGCCGGTCGGTTGAATGCTCGAATACCAACACTCCCCTACCCTCCTGGCCGTCCGCGCCACCGCGGCCTTGTGCGGCCAGCCGCAGCTTGCGCGGCATCGATGGCACTGCAGCTGCGGGATCAGGTTCTCCCGCATCAGCCCGGCGGCCCGCTCCAGCCACTGCTCGCGGGTCTGTACGTATTCCAGCGCCATAGCCGATCTGCAGCGTCGCGTTCATGACGCAACCATCTCACCCACCATCACGGTGTAATGCAACAATAGCGTAATAGCGTCATTGCTTCGTGACGGTAGGGGCTGGTTTCAGTGGTGGAAGTCCGCGTGCACGGCGGTATTCGTTCGCCATACTCAACATCAGCGTATTGATGGAAACATCCTCGCTAAGCGCCATGTCATGCAGCTCGCGCCAGGCCTCCCGGCTCAGCCTGAGAGTCATCGCCACAACATCACGACCGCCGCTTTTGCTGCGGCGCTCCGGTGGCTGCGGTGTCGATACTGTCTCAGACACCGTTGTCAGGCTGCCTTTCCGCTTTCTCATAGGTGCTTCCGTAGATAACTCCATAACTCGTTAATCTCCTGGGCCGCTTTGCCCGTTGGTTCGAACTCCGTGACGGCTTCCCCTGCCCCAAGCGCCCTGGCGAACGCGACCCGGTTGTAAACGTCCACTGGCGCAACCTCGCCGAGCTTGCTCAGTACCTGACGCGCTTCCTCAGTCTCCGGCGCCCGCGGATACGCCGCATTTATCACGGTCGCGAACGGCCGGCGTGCGGCTTTGGCAATTGCAACGGCTCGCTCGGCCGCTGCGATATCCGGCAGGGCAGGGCGCACCGGGATCAGAATAAAGTTCGCTAGCGCTGCCATCCGGGCGACGTCGGTATCCGCCCTGGGCGCGCTATCCACGATCAGCAGGTCGACGGTGTTTTGTTTGATGACACCCGCCAGCTCGCCGGCGTGCACCCGACGCACGTCATCGCTAGTGCCCCGCATTTTCTGCCAGGCGAGCGCCGTCCCCTGCTGCACATCGGCATCACACAGCACGCTGGTCATCCCGCTCGAACGCGCCGCCACCAGGAGATGAACCGAAAGCAGGCTCTTCCCCGATCCGCCCTTCATCGAAGTCACGAGCAGTATTTGGCCCATGACGCAATGATACCACGGTGTTGTGGTGCTATCGCGTTATGGCGTATTGGTTATCAACAGGGCCGCTTCCTGTGATTTCATCACGCCCATTTTCACTTGAGCCGATGCTTTGCCAGGGGATGGAGAGGCTGCCGGAGGGGGGTGAATGGCGGTACGAGCTGAAGCTCGACGGCTTCCGCGCGGTCGGCCGTAAGGCCGGGCGCACCGCTCAGCTCTGGTCCCGAAACCAGAAGAATTTCGCTCGGCGGTTCCCTACCATCGTGAAAGGCCTCGGTGGGCTGCCGGATGATACAGTGGTCGACGGCGAAGTCGTTGCCCTTGACGAGCATGGCCGGCCATCATTCGACCTGCTGCAGGGGCTCGGCACGGGAGAACCGTGCATCGTGCTCTATGCCTTCGACCTGCTCATGTTGCGCGGCTGGGATGTGCGTGACTGGACGCTTGAGGAGCGGCGTGGCGAACTCCGCGAGGTCGTACGCAACCTGTCGGATACGATTCGATATTCGGAGACCTTCGAAGTGCCGCTGCCTGAGCTAGAAGGCGCAGTTAGAGAACATCGCCTCGAGGGCATCGTCGCCAAACGCGCGGGCAGCCTCTATCGCACAGGCGAACGCTGTCACGATTGGCTCAAGTGGCGCGCCAACCGCGGCCAGGAGTTCGTTATCGGCGGCTATATTCCGAACGGCTCCGTGGTCGATTCACTGCTGGTCGGGTACTACAACGGTCGCGAGTTCATGTATGCGGCGAGCGTCCGTGCTGGTCTTCCATCCGAATTCCGGCGCGTCCTGTTGCCACACTTCGAGCAGCTTCAGATAGCCCGCTGTCCGTTCGTCAACCTGCCGGAGCGTACTGAAGGCCGCTGGGGCGAAGGACTGACGGCCGCAAAGATGGCGGCGTGCCGCTGGCTCGCCCCGTTCCTAGTGGCCCGTATTGAATTTCTCGAGTGGACGTCGGAGAACCGGCTACGGCATCCGCGCTTTGTCGGCTTCCGCAGCGACCAGCACGCGCGCGATATTGTTCGCGAAGAGGCAGTAGGGTAGGGCCAGTAGGGGAGGGCGCTCCTCAGGCCGGTGAGCGCACGCCCAGCATTCGCCGTTGCTTCCTGTGAATTCGCCGAGCACTTCGCCGCCGCCCGTGCGCTGCCGAGCAACGATTTCACGCCCGCACCTAGAGCAAATGCGGATCTCATCCTGACTGCGGGTCCAACGCGGCAAACGGCCGGGATGGCAGGGTAGGGCAGAGCGGAAACAGGCTGAGTTGGCGGCCGGTGGACTTCACCATTGGGCGAAAGCGCTGATGATCACGCTCAGCGCCACGATCGTTAAAACGTCAGCACCAATCAGGCCGACAACGCTACACGGGTCCATAGCGGCCCCTCCACGCTGGTGCCAGTGTAGCGAATCAAGCCACGCTGTCGTAGCCGTAAGGGCAGGAAGCGCGTTCCATGCATTGGCTAAGTCGCGGCACACGATGGTGATTGACGTTCAGCGAGATCGTGCAGCTCTCAACCGTCGCGGTGGTTTTGCGCGATGAGGCGGGCAGGCGGCAAAAGGCCGGGCGGGGGGTACTTCCGCGATTCAAACGCGGACGAGGCCGTTGGTTTTTCTCAGTGGATCCGGCCCAAAAGGTCTTGGAGGCCTGGAGTGAGATCCTCACCCAGTTTATTGGCGCAGTACCGATTCCACATTTGGACAAAGCCGGCTTGCTCGCTCGTACGAAATTTAGCCTTGGGAGTGAGTACGGACTCTCCGACGTTCATGCCGCCAAAGCCGTTGCGCGCGCGATATTCGTAGCAGACCGCTCCACTGTCCATCAGCAACACGCTGTCGAGCTTAAAGCTGTCGGGGTCACGCATAGAATGGCGCAGCTCATTGGCGACCAACCCAGCGAGCATGAGCTTGCCCCGTTTTTGGTTGTCCTTTGCCACATCCCGGGGGGCGACACTCGGACGTGGTGGTGGCGGTTTGAGGTCTGGTGGCGGAAGCTTCATGAGCAGCAGCACAATCCCGGCGAACCCAGCAAGGACCGCAAGAAAATGTCGTATGATTTGCGGAGTCTCTCGTCGCGTCATCTGGCGCGATTGAAACGCGAGCGGGCGGTTTTAGCAAGGTCCGCTTAATCCGGTAACCCGCCCGTGGTCGATTCAACAGGATGCCTCCTATATCCGGCAATTTCCGGAAGCGCAGAGTCTGAGAGTGATTTTCTTGGGGAGCCTTTACCCGCTGGCTTCGCTCGGACGCCAAACAACGTCATCCTTCGACTCTCTACCATTCGTCCTCGTACAAACAGCATTGACTAGTACCGCACTCGAAAGGTCGGGCGGACGCGGAACTCCTTGACGAGCTTGAGCGCCTGAAAAATGACAGATTGCTATCATAACTGCCGCTGCTAGGCTACAAGCTCGTCAATTAAAACGATGCTACAATTTGATGGGCCGTTACCAGGAGGCCGCCACTGTTTTCGAGCGAATCGTCGCCGCGAACCCGAACCTCCTGATCGCTCACCTTGGACTTGTTTTGGCCTATATCCAACTCGGCCGCGATTCGGGACGCACGGGCCGAAGCCGCCGAAATCATGAGGATCAGCCCTCACTACTCCGTAGATTCATGGCCGGGCCTAAAGGACGAGGAATTAACCAGACGCGCCAGGAAGGCTGAGCATAAGGCAGGACTGAAGTAAGACTCTATGCAGCATAAGCTGGCCGCCATTTTTGTGCCGACTTTTTACGGCTATAGCCATCTAATGGGCGACTACGAAGAAGCGACACGGTTCCTAAGCAGGGGGAGGATATTGCGTACAATACGCTAGAGTAATTTTTCGCACGGATGCTGCCGCGACCCCTAGCAGCGTGGCGTCGAGAATGTCGAGGCCGTGGCAGTCGTGGTTTCACGAGACGGCGATAACATACGGTCACTACGCCTTGTCATTTTGTCCCCAGCCGGCAATCTCGATTAGCACCGTACCGTCAGCCGCTACCTCGGCGAAATTGCCGAGGTCGACTAGCGCGAACCCAGTCCAGGTCGGCTGTTTCTCGTTTGTGCGGGGGCCGTTGTTCAGCTGCCCGCGACTGAGCCTCTTCTTTCTTCAGCTCCTTGCGAATCCAATCTTCTTCCTCATGCCCAACCATGGCCCAATACTCGGGTTCATCGCAGTATGGACAGGGTCCACCACCAGGAACATCACACATCGCTGTTCTCCTCTTATTGGTCTGAGCTCATCTGCCATGCCATTAGCTAGGTCTCCTTGTTATCTCGGTCGAATGTGTGGCCATCGCTCCACAAAATCGTCCCACGCATCGCGAGCCGACTTACCAAAAACCTTTTCGTCGCAGGCCGCTTCCGGGGGTTGAGGCAACGGCGTAGATCGAAGCGGGCAGGGCGGCGGCTCCAAGGTGGTGCGAGTGCATCGTTGAGATTTGCCTCTATCACTAAAGCCTTGAACTCAATGCGCGCGAGGCGCTCGAGGACAAAGCCGGCCGCGAACTCACCCTGCGCCTCTCAGCCCTTCGCCACGTCGATTACGCGTATACCGTCACGTCATTCTCGAGCTCGCGTTCGAATCGATCGCGGCTACCACCTATGCAACCCAAGAGGTCACTCAGCGATTTGCGCTCGATACCAACTCGATCTTCGAGGCCGACGAATCGAACAATCCGCCGTAGGGAGCGCCTTCGATACTGAACCAGCGAAGGCATAACCGAGCTGCTCCCGGGTATCGACAATGGTTTCAGTTCTGTCGTCGGCCTTTCATGTTTCCTTCTTGGGCAAGCAATCAATGCAGAAATGTCGGTTATCGGGCGTGATAAGGGTGGCCGGTTCGCCACAGGCGCAATAGCCAAATCGCATACCGGTCTTAAAGAGCTTGTCCGGATCGTAAACAACCATCACTACTTCGTCCGGTTCCCATTCCGGATGGGGTGGTAGAGCCGCTATTTCCTCGTCTGTCAGACAAAGGCTACGAAAATGAATTTCCTCCAGCACTTCACGTTTGTGTTCGCGTATCGCCTCGGCCAATTCGACTGGAGTTGCACCCTTCGGTTTCGCCTTGATAGTGCCGGCGTCGGCGATTAGCGTGATGCCCAGCCGCTCGGCTTCGGCAAAGATTTCTGGGATGGTCACGCGATCACTTCCTCGTCGCCGTCATCTGGTTCTGGCTTGGGATTATTTACCGGGTTGAGATAATGCGCGGCTCGCTCCTTCGGCGACGCAGCTTGCCAATACTCTGCATTGCGTAAGGCCCAGGTGCGGGCTTCGCACTGCTTTTGGTCTTCTGTCCATTGAATTTTGTTGGGTATGTAGCAGCCGCCAAATCGAGAGATAGCCGAGCTGATAGCCTGGTCTGATACGGTCTGAATATCCTCGTACTTGGCGAGAAAAGCCTTCCTGATGTCATCGAGACGAACCAGGTCGGCGCCGCGTAGTTTTTCGTCGCCGAGTATTTCGACAAGCCGCTGCGGGTTCTCAATCAAATCGCGCACAAACCTTTCGAGGATCGACAGCCCCATCTCGTAAACAATGCGCTGCCCCTCAGTCGTCGGCGGCGGGGCTTTCGCGCTGAAGCCGTCACACGGATAGTTGAGGAAGTAATAGTTAATGGCGCTCGCGCCTTCCTTGCTTTGAGCCCATTTCTTGGCGTCTGCGGCGAAGGCTTCACCTAGTGCTTTCGATAACGGTATCGTCTGTTTGAGCCGTGTAATGTGGATTCGGCGGTCATCTTCACGGTCGAGCCAGACCGCGTCATCGAAGTTTGAGGTGAGCATCCAGCAGAGGACATCGCGGACGAAGAATTGCCGGATGTACTTCTCATTAATTTCCACACGATCGCGCGTAATGGCGTTTTTAATCAGATTGGCGTCGCGTCGCTTGTCGACCGCGGTCGACGACGACAACAACATTTCGTTAGCCAAAATAAATTTTTTGTATTTCAGGAAGCTGTTGAACGAGGCGTCGAGATGCCCGTGTTCGACCTCAGAAAAATTCCACTCACCCCACAAGCCATGCCCTATGATTTCCCCGACCAAGCTCTTACCGATGCCTTGCTGGCGGCTAATCAACATCAAGGCATGCATTATCTTTTGGTCAGGATGTTGCCGAGCGTACGCATGGAATCGCAGGAAGTGCCGCTTTTCATCCGGCAACTCCTCGTACACATGGTCAAGTATCTTCGTCAGCCGAGAGATGTCGCCTTCTTTGGGCTCTGCGGCAAACCCACGCCATTGATTGAAATAAGCGCGACCATCGATTTCACAAATTGGGGAAGGTAATCCCGGTTCATAAACCGGCTTGACCAGTTCGATGCGTTCTGGGCATTCGCGCCAGCGTACCGGGGTGCTTACCTTGCGCCAGGCGTTAGGCTTAATGGGGTCCGGTTCGAACGCGTTGTATTTCGCCGCGTAGCTGGCAAAGCCGTCCTGGCCGCGGATTAGACAATCATCGAGATCTGCGACGTTGTCTAATTCTTTGAGATACGCGAAGCGCCGAAGTACCTCATCCAGCATTGCGTCGGCGTCGTACTTGTCGAAAATAAAGCTCGCGGAAGGCGGCTTATAAATTACCGTCGAGCTGCAAGTCGGTAGCGTTAGTTGCTCGAGGCCTGCATCGAATTCCTCGCGCACGCCTTCGTCGCCGCGTTCCATTAGGAGCTGATTGAAATCGACCTTAGTTCCATCAGGTCGTGGAGATGGCAGGGTTAGAAAAACCCGAAGTTGAGGTTTCTCTACCAGTAATCGCGCCCCAGCTTTGCGCGCGTCGCGCTCGCTTTTGCCGGTAGGATCCCGGTCAGCGCAAAAGTAAACCTCAGCCACCGAATCATCGACGATTGGGGTGCGAAAACTCCCGAGCGTGGCGCGGGCAGGAATTCTCAGCGCTTGCTCAATAGTGAGCGCATCCTCGACGCCTTCGGTGTATGCGACCCTGCTAGTAACAGGAGAGAAACGCGCGCAGCCGTTCATGATAGGGCCGAGCGCTAATTTTTGCTGATGACGGTCGACTTCAGCTTTGCCACTGCCATCGGGCTTAAGGTAAGTCCGATGAACTGCGCAGACTTCACCACTCTCGTTGGTGACCGCAACCACCATCGCCGGCAAGTCCTGATTGGTGGGACCATGCTTGAGCTTCGGATGATGACGAACAGATGGTGAAATTTCGCCAAGAATGCCGCGGGCCCGCAGATAGGTTTCAGTTATCGTTCCCTTTGCCGGCGATGAGGCCGCGCAAATGGCCGAAGCGTGTTCACGATTTGATTTTGGCCTTTTAGTGGTAGAGCTACCGTTGTAACCATTGCCATTAAGGTTGAAGCGTTCCGCCAACCAGCGCAGAGCGCCAGGGAAGGTGCAGCTATTCAGGCGCTCGACCAGGTCGAAGATGTCGCCACCGAAGGTGCACGGGTCGCACCACCAAGATTGTTTTCCGGGATTAAGACGAAAGCTTGGATGGGTGTCGTTATGGAACCGACAAGGCCAATACACCTCGCCTTTTTTTCCATATGGTACAGCTACGGGCGGAGAGCCCAGTACGAGTTCAAACGCAGCAACCGCGTCGCTTGCAACATAAGCGCGAACCGCGTCGGCAAGGCCGTCGCTGTGTCGGCCGTTGGTGGCGTTCACGCGATGATGGCAGCCGCTAACTGATAGTTAATTCGCCGCTGTTGACTTGCGCACGTGAGCGAATAATGAGACAAAATATGCATACAGCCTCATCCTGGCGCGTTAATGGTTGTGCCCCGTTAACGAGCCGACCTCAACCATTTTTCAGAGTCGACCGTTCGGCGCTTTGCCCCGCCAAGGTGGGCGCCCAACGGTCACTCGTTCAATTCGCCTACTCGACGGCGTTGCCGCTGACGCGAGCTGCCGCCCGTCCCAACAGCCATTCGTCGACTTCGCTCGCCAGCCAGGCCACGATCCGCTCACTCAGAAGAAAGCGTTTCGGAAATAAATCCTTGTGTTCCAAGCGATCTAGCTGGACTCGGCTCAAGCCCGTTTTGCGCAAGACTTCATGCCGCCGTAGTGCTCGAATTTCCGCGTTGTCCATCCTTCGTATACTAATTGTGTCGGATAACCATTTCGGGTAAAATCCATTATACCTTACCCTTGGGCAATCATGTCAGCTCTTGGGAAGTAATGCAAGATTCTTTTCTAAAAATCTATTATGCCTTTTTCACGCACAAAACAACGTACTCAGACTGAGCTCAAGTCGGAAGTAACGCTCGAGCCGGCCAACGATGAAAGGTGGGCCGTGTTGCTTACGGTCGAGCGAAGGGCTGGCTGGTTGCTGGACCTTGCGGGCGTCGAATTCGACAAGATTGACGCGGTGGAAAAAGCTCGCCTACGCGGTGAACTTGCGGGCTTACTCGAAATTTACCGTGCCGGACCGCTAGCCCGTGAACACGTCAGCACGCTGCCATTTCCCGATCCGCTGCGTGAACCGTTTTGTCCTGTTAGCGAGAAAGCTCTGATCGCTTTCAGTAAGTGGTTGCGCGAGGGAACCGAAGCGCTGCTCCAAGGGAAGCCCTGGCGGGTGCAAATGGCCGTCGAATACTCCATCAGCGTTAGCCCCGAAGGCGGGATTTGGAGCTACGAATTGGACCCGGGTGCCGATGTTCAGATGGTGCTGCGCAGGGCCGCGATCGAAACCCTACGCGATGCGAAAAAGGAAGCGCGGCGGTGCGCCGAATGTGGCCGGCTATTCCTGCGTCGCCGAAGTCAGATGTATTGCAGCCCTTATTGCGGTCACCTGCAACGAACGAGGCGCTGGGTCGAAAACAAGCGGCAACCTGAGATCCCGCCTAAGCGCGCTACTTCCGGATAAACAGATCGCGGTGGAATCTGGTCTGGCGGCCTTGGCTAGATACCAGTCGAGAAGCGGCAGCCAGCCAGCGGCAGATAGCAACGCCCATCGCGGTCAGCCCCGTACATCACGATAGGCCTGCCGAAGGCGTCGCGGCGCCTCCAAGTAGCTGTCTTTGAGATCCCAAGGTGTCTTACGGGTAAACTATTCTAAGATTGAAATTGCTCTATTTGGGACAAAAAAGTAGAACCGCAGACTGGGTTAGGACAGCGGTTAAGACACCTACGACACTTAGACACCCCCTCCATTTCTTCCCTCTGCTCTCTCTTATTTTAAATTTCTTTTTTCCGAAGGAATAAAAGAAAGGAGGTGTCTTACTGTCTTAGGGGTCTTTCCTCAACGCAGAGAAGGGTTTTTCTAAGACAGCTGCTGTCTTAACGTGTCTTCAAAGTCGAGTTGGTAGCCCGATGACTTCGTCGGCTCCGCTTTGATAGGCGCAAAAACGCCAGGGCCCCCCGCCCGGGACGTTATCATTCACCATCTGGCCCACAGAGTCATGGGAACAAAACACGAATAATGATACTTTCGGGCCATGGCCGTCCGCACCCTGCAGGGTCACCTGCATCGACCCGCGGCGTCGAGCATACGATTAGAGTGCCCAGACTCTCTATGAAGCAGTCGTCCAGGCATTCCGCGAAGATCCTTGGTGCGAAAATCTCCGGCAAAGCGCGGCCAGCGTCGTAAAGATAAGCCAGCCGGCAGTTGAGCACCGCGTGCGGATCAAGGATTTCACCAATTGGCTGGACTCGGCCGGCAAGAAGTCCGGCCGAGATGGCCTTGAAGAACCGGCTGCGAAATGTCATCGCGAAATGATCGAGTTTTCTAGGTTTATCGTTTTGTCGAAAGTTCCGTATGACGAACGTGCCGGAAACGGTGCTGGGGACTTAAAATTCTCCACGATCTTCCTATAGCCGTTAGCCGCAACCTGCAACAAGGCTCAGCAGGATGTTTGAGTGCCGCTGCCGGTATAGTGATCAGCTCAAGCGCGTGATAATAGCCAGCGTCAGTGGGCGATTCTCTTCAGGGGAATAAACTTAAAGGGCCGCCGTCCTCTGAGACGGAGAGCTCTTCCGAAAACAAGGTCTCGACGTCACTCCAAAATCCCGGTTCATCCGCAGCCGATATCGACTCCATTTCCGAGCAGATGGCGAAGGTGCGGGCAGCGGCGTTCTCCCTACTGGGCAAGGCGGAAAACGCTTCGAGCGTAAACGATCTCGCTGCTGCCGTTGAAAAGGTGTCAGTAATCATGTGAATCTCCCCCCTTAATATCACTTGAAACTCCCCCTCCCTGAGAAGGAGAAGGGAGGCAATGGAAGAGCAGTTGAATCAGGTAGTTTC
>Ga0213882_10000467_pt1 | contig 13464 bp, 11 predicted proteins | sample BarmaccoBMER_R09_FD_160106 | JGI IMG/M metagenome (GOLD analysis project Ga0213882, IMG submission 160106) | Barbacenia macrantha exposed rock microbial communities from rupestrian grasslands, the National Park of Serra do Cipo, Brazil - ER_R09 ...
CGGAAAGATCATGATCGATGGGGTAGATATCCGCGAGTACACGCTCCAAGGTCTCCGCAAGCAAATCGGGTTCGTGCTGCAGGACACCGTACTATTTCGCGGCACAGTGGCCGAAAACATTGCTTATGGCCGGCCTGGCGCCACACACGAGGAGATAATCGAAGCGGCAAAACTCGCCAATGCAGACGAATTCATTGACCGGATGCCGGATAAATACGACACCGTTGTTGGCGAGCGAGGCCTGACGCTTTCCGGAGGTCAGCGGCAACGTATCGGAATCGCGCGCGCGATGATCCGCGATAGTCAAATCCTCATTCTGGACGAGCCCACGGCAGCCCTCGATACTGAATCCGAAGGACATGTCATCGAGGCTTTGGAATGACTGATGAAGGATCGCACGGTTATCATGATCGCGCACCGGCTCAGCACGATCCGCGATGCCGAAAGATAATTGTTCTCAAGGGTGGCGTGATTGTGGAAGAAGGTCCTCACGACAGGTTAATGGGACTTGGTGGCGTTTATACGGAGCTTCACAACGCGCAATTCGAAGCAAAGCCCGCGAAGGCTGAAGCGTAAAAATTTTGGAGCCTCTATGTCCCGTTCCCTGATCGTTCTTCCCGATGATTCGGCTCAACCCATTCTCGATGCCATCAATGGAGCGACAAAGTCCCTCCGGGTCAAAATGTTCGTCCTATCCGATCCAGCGATCTTGAAGCTGTGATCGGGGCGCACAGCCGCCGTGTCAAGATCCGGGTCATGCTCAATCCAGCTCGCCGCAGCGGTGAGGCAGAGAATGAAGAGTCTCGCAAGGCGCTCAGCAAAGTCGGCATCGAGGTGCTGGACAGCAATCCCGCATTCGACGTCACTCACGAAAAATCGATGATCGTGGATGAGAAGACCGGGTTCGTCAAATCACTGAACTGGGAGCCAAAAAACTTTACTGAGACGCGCGATTATGCAGTGGTCACCCAACATGCACATGAAGTGGATGAGATGATCGAGTGCTTCGAAGCAGACTGGCATCGCCGGAGCTTCGATGCCGGCCCACACACGTATCTCATCTGGTGCAAGGGTAACGGTCGCGAACGCATCGCGCAGCTCATCGACGATGCGAAGCATTCAATCTTCGTCCAGAACGAACGGTATCAGGACGCCGTTATCATTGAGCGCCTGGTCCGCGCGAATGCCCGCGGAGTAAAGGTTCACATCCTTGCACGTCCCCCTCATACGTTAAAGAAAGAAAAGCTTGTCGAGGGAGTTGGCGGACTGCGAATCATGGACGACGTTGGCATTAACGTCCACAAACTCAAGCATCTGAAACTCCACGCCAAGATGTTGTTAGCCGACGGAGCTCGTTCGATCATCGGATCCATCAATCTCTCGCCGGGCAGCTTTGACAGCCGCCGCGAGCTGGCAATCGAAGTCCGCGATGATCACATCTTGGAACGCTTAAAGAAGATCGCCCATGAGGATTGGGAGAATTCCCATCGACTCGATCTGACGGACGAGGGTTTGCTTTCGGATCTGGAGCGTCACCATGTCGAGGGTGCGAATTCTCTTGTACTCGAGGGCTAATTTCACAACTGCATGCCTGAGCCCATCACCTCCGTGATACTTGCCGGAAGAGGCCTTTTGCGGTGGCCGGGAGGCGAAGAACGCGTAACCTATCGATTCCATCGATCTTGCACCGGCCCTCGCGGCACGGCAACCTTTTCCTGCATATGCCAGAGGGCCGCCGGGTCCCGCTCAATGTTGCACCAAACGGCCATTTGACGCCTGATGGACCAATGGAGCGGAGCCTGGATGGTCAGGATTGGTGGGTGGATATGACGCCTTGGCTTCCTTTTGAAACCCCGGACCGGTCCACACTCGTAATGAAGATTGGGCCTGTGCAGGTTTTCGAATCGCACTGCACTCCGGAGGAAGCCGAAGCTGCTTACCAGACCTGGGAGAAGGTCGACATGGCCGAGATACGCCCGCCGTTTGGAAGACCCACCCGACTGAAATGATGTGTACCGGCCTAAGATGACGGCTAGGTACTCGGCCGACATCGTCGCCGGGGCAGCAGGTATTTCTTCGGAACGGGTTGATGGAGTACGGATTCGATTTTTGGTCAGGGTGCGCTGGCGCTCTCACTGCACCAGGGCCGCGCCGGGCCGCTAGAAGGTAGAAAGCTCAGTGACGGCCTGCCCTACCGTGTGATTCATTTGCCCGAGGCACTCTGACACGATGCCCGCCTCCTTTTGCGCGAGGGACCAATCCTTGGCATCTACTGCCTCGCGGATACCAGGCAGAGTCTTGACTCCGTAACCCGTGTAAAAACCGGGAGCGTAGATCTGATGTTTGTACCACTCCCGATTCGGCAACCCTTCGGGACGAATAAGGGCGCGTTCGGTGCGGATGAGATCAGCGTTCAAGTCTTTCACACGGGCGGGATCGAGAGAACGCTTAGCCATTGCGGTTTCCAGAAACGCATTGTACTTCTCCCCGCTCTGCTTCAGCTCTTCGAGCTGACGGCGGACGGCTGAAAAATCAATGCTGCCGCCGCTCTTCTTCGCCTCCTTCTCGATTTCGTCCACATAGCCAGTGACGGTGTTGGCGAAATGAACAAATTCAAACGGCAGAACGGAAGCGTCGGCAAGGCGCAACAGGGTAGTTGCGGTGAATTGGGACAGGGCTCGGCCATCCGCGAAAGTACCGTCAGAAAAGTGGGTGTACCAGTAGATGGAATCGTAAATGGAGTGATAGATCCCGCTCTTAGCATCCCCACCGAACCCGGAATTCATGCTGGCAATTCCGAGATAATCTAGAAACGCGACGTAATCGGAACCGGCGCCCAGCGCTCCAATCGTAAACATCTTCTGCGGATGTGCGGGGCCGGCCTCTTCCTGGTTCTGACGATCTCGGTGCGTAATGGACTCAGCAAGAAGCGTTGAATTGGTTCCGGGTTGCTGGAGCGAGCCCGCAACATCGGCTACGAACTGCTCGAGCGTGTGGGAGCCGCTGACAAACAGCCAACCTTTGGCCGTGCTATCGGAATTGAGGTACGCTACTGCTTTTTGAGTCAATTCCTGCTGATGCTTCTCGGCCCACTCGGTTGAGCCGAGCAATCCGAATTCTTCGCCATCCCAAAGCGCGATCTTAATGGTGCGCGCCGGTTTCCAGCCTTGCTTCTGAAGAGATGCCAAAGCGCGTGCAGTCTCTAGTAACGCGGCAGCGCCTGAGATGGGATCATCGGCGCCATTTACCCAAGCATCGTGGTGATTACCGGCGATGATCCACTCCTCCGGCGAAACAGAACCGGGAATGGTGGCGACAACGTCGTAGAGGGGCCGCGAAGACCAGTCGTAATCCGTCTTCATGTGAACGCGCGTCTGGCCTGGCCCGGCATGATAGGTGATCGGCAAATTGCCTCGCCAATCGCGCGGGACGAGGGGCCCGGTCAATTGGCTGAGTAGGGGTTGCGCATCGGCGTAAGACAGCGGTAAGACCGGAATCTTCATGATGGTTTTCGCTTCGGAGATGGGCAGGCGTCGGGAGCCTTCTTCGGAAGCCCAGCCGGGCGAGAGCGGGTCGCCCGGATAAAGCGGCATGTCCAACACGCTGCCACGCTGCACACCTTCGGATGGACGCATGGGCCCTTTGGGGTACACATCCCCTTCGAAGTAGCCATCTTCGTGCGGATCGGAGTAAATAAGGCAGCCGATTGCGCCGTGTTCGGCGGCCACTTTCGCCTTGATACCGCGCCAGCTCTTGCCGTAGCGAGCCATCACGATCTTGCCCTTAATATCGATGCCTTGCTTGGTCAGCCATTGATAATCCTCAGGAACACCGAAATTGACATAGACCAAATCGCCCGTCACATCGCCGGAGGCGGCATAGGCGTTGTAGGTGGGAAGTTGGCCGGGCTGACCGCTGGTAGGGTCGACCGCAATTGGGGGCTCTTTCAATTTGGCGGTGAATGGTTCGGGGCTGACAACTTCCACTTGGCGAACTGTGGGATATGGCATCAACGCTTGGAACTGCTCAATTTGAGCGTCGAGGCCCCACTGCTTGAAAAGGCCGAGAATGTATTCGGCCACAGCTTTGGAGCGCGGAGAACCAGCGTTGTGCGGCTCGCCGGCAATGAAGTTCATGTACTCGCGGAAGCGGGCCGGATCAGGAACAGACTGCGCCTCCTTTTCGAGCTTTTGCTCGTTGGGAACGTCCTTCGGTTCGAATCCGCGCAGGGCGGTTGTCTGCGCAATTGAAGGAAACGGGAGAGCCGCGCAAACGAGCAGCGAAACAACAGATCTCATTAACGCACCATTCTAAATGACATCCAACAGACAGGTTACTTGCAACTGATCCTACGATGGTTCTGTCATGCGCATTCGTGTCTCTGTTCTGGTCAGCGCGCTTCTCGTTCTGTCCATATTACTGATCTGGTATTTTCGTTTGACTTGGCGAAGTGGAGAATCTGAGAGGCCCACAGCAACTCCGCCGGGCATAAGTTCGTCAGCAACCAAGCCCGGGACTGAGAACATAGGGACCTCGGATCTTGCTCCCACCAGCGTCTCCGCCCATAACCTAATGTTGCGGAAGGGTCCGAGTTTCCGAGTGTACGTTCGCTGGCTGCGGGGTCAGATGGCGCGCGCTCTCCGGAATGTCAATCCGTCATTCGATGACCCCGATTCCTTTTTCCTGGACATCAAGACGGGCGTTCTGCGCACGAACGTTGGCGATCTCAATAATTTCCTGAACGCATCTGGGATTCCGAACTCCCCGCTCAAAAACATTAAGCTTTCCGGGAACGGAGACCAGATCACGCTGGACGCAACTCTGCACAAGGTCGTGCCACTTCCAATTGAAGTGACAGGCACTATCTCAGTCGCGCCCGGCAATCTGATTCAGATACACGTGACGAAGCTGGGTCTTCTTAAGATTCCCTTCAAAGCGCTTTTAGGTGGTCTTCACGTCAGCGTTGCGGACCTGTTCCAGCCTCATGGTATCGAAGGCATTCAGGTGTCTGGCAATGACATCGTCTTCGACACCGGGAAACTGATGCCCCCGCCCCATATTCGCGGGCAGTTGACTAACGTTCGCATCGTGAATCCGGATGTGGAGGAGATATACGGTGATGCTCAGAACGAGGTCACGCAGGTTGAGCAGTGGCGCAACTTCATACGCCTTCGCGGCGGCACGATTGATTTTGGGAAGCTGACGATGCATCAGGTGGACCTGATTATGATCGACATCTCGAATGACCCTTGGTTCGACATCGATCTGGCTAATTATCAGGAACAGCTAGTGAATGGATATACGCGCATGACGCCGCAGGCCGGCATGCAAATCTTTATGCCGGATTTGCGCGAGATCGCACCTAATAAGGCAAACCAGAACATCAGCATGGAGTGGCTGAAGCATCGGAATCTTCCGCCGCCGCCCGAGATCACGTCGAGATGAGGGCTATCAAGGAACAGGCGCGCTGTTGGTGTCCAGATCCGGTTTTCTCGTGTGCCCCTCGAAATGCGCTTCGATCTCTTCCAGCGTCTTGCCCTTTGTTTCCGGGAGGAAGAAAGCAGCGGTGACGAAATAAATGACCGTAAAGCCGGCAAACAGGAAGAACATCGTCGAATAGCCGTAATTGCTGACGACCGGGAGGAAGATGGCGGCAAGAGTAGTGGAGACGATCTGATTAATCACTAGGGCGATGCTCATGCCATTCGAGCGGATTCGGGTCGGCATCAACTCTGAAAGCGCGAGCCAGACACAAACGCCCGGGCCGATCGCGTAAAACGCCATGAACACGTAAAGGCCTGTCGCGACAAGCCAGCCATTGCCAGAGCTGGGCACAGGCGCAATGAGAGCTTTTTCAATCTTCAGAGGAGCAGAGCGGGCAGCATCGACGTTGGCGAGCGGATTTTTCAAGAAGGCTTCCAGCTTGTTAGCGGGCACGCAACTCGCGCGCGTGATGCGAATGGCGGATGCGGCTGGATCGTCCGAGCGGGCAACATTGGTGGCCGCAGTGAAGTCTCCGTAGGAATAAATGACTGTGAGAGCGGCGCGGCCTGGCTGCATGGCGGCGCCCCTATCGCGGTAACCCGTTAACAGAGTTTTGGCCTCGGCCGCATCGAACGGTACGGTCAACGTCTGATCCGCGCCAATGCGGGATTGAAGCATATTGCTCACGTCTATGTTCAATGCTTCATTCCGGCGGAAGAGGAGGCCAACGCAGCAGAGGCAAACGATGATACCGGCAGTACCCAGGACCAGCAGAAACTTGCGGCCTTTGCGATCCACCAGTACAACACCACCAACAGTAAGTAGGAAGTTAATGAGCGTGAAGAGAACGTAACCCCAGTGCGCCTGAACGTCGGAGAGGCCGCTTTGCAAAAGGATATTGGTGTTGTAGCCGATCAGGGAATTGATTCCAGTGGCGGTATTGCAGAACAAAATGACGCAGGCGAGCAGAAAGGGAATGACGTACTTTCGACGAAAAAGTGATTCTTTGATCTTTTGACCGACGGAGGCTTGGGCAGTTTCAGACGCGGCGGTTTCCCTCATCTCGTTCAGCTCGAGAGTGGCTTGATCCGCGCTGCGGGAGCGAAGCAACGCTTTGTATGCGGCCTCCGTTTTGCCACGACGGAACAGCCAGCGGGGCGATTCGGCGACAATGAAGCTGCCAATAACAAATAAGATGCCGGGAGGCAGCGAGACCCAAAAGATGCGCCGCCAGGCTTGATCCTTGAACGCGAAAATCGTCGCGGGATTGGAAAGCCTGGTCACTTCTGCAACTCGATAGCTGTAATAAATGCCGATGAGCGCAGCGGCAACTATGCCCAGAGTCAAAAGCCACTGGAAAATGCCGGTTCCCTTCCCGCGGGTGGAGGCAGCAAGACATTCGGCCAAATAGAGCGGCACGACGACCCCGATGAAACCGCCGCTGGCACCCTGCAAAAGGCGACCCCAAAACAGCGGCCCGTAACCATGCGATAGAGCAATGATTGGAATGCTGACCACAAAGGTGAGGCCGCTGAGAACCATAAGAGGCTTGCGGCCCATCCAATCCGAAAGCGCGCCCGCGAATAGGGTGGAGATGACACTGCCGAGAAGCACCGCGGCCACAATGATCGAGAGTTGACCGGCGTTCAGTCCGGAGGTTGCCTCCAGATACGGCAACGCGCCGCCAATGATGCCGACATCTACTCCGTAGAGCAGACCGCCGAGTCCTGCCACTAACAGGAGGAATCGGTTATAACCAGTGTTCTGGGTGGGCATGTAATCGCGCTAGGGGCGCTACGGGACCTGGCCGGTTCTTTGCGCCAGCACTAATTGTCGCCTAATCAGCTTTTTGCCAGTACGATCATTCGACCTGAAACTTACTCTGGGCCCTACTGCACCTTAGGCGTTTCGACGATTATGCCGAAGCCATCGAGCAGTGTCCAGGTAGCACGCTGATAATTAACGTACGCTTCCTGATAGGTTACATAGGCATTCAGCAAAGCGGTTTGGGAATTGGCGAGGCGGCTTTGGGAATCGAGTAGCTCGAACGCCGTGATGCTGCCCAGCACGTATTTCTGTTGCTCGGCTTCGACGTTCTTCTGAGCCAGGTCGCGTGCCGTTATAGCTGCCGAGATAGTCGCTTGGGCGAGTTCGACGGAGTTGAGCGCCTGGCGCACATCGAAAATAATCTGTTGTTGCGTCTGGCGCTTCTGATACTGATCGTGCGCCTTGCTGACCAAGGAATTCGCCAGGGCGGATTGCGCGGTGCTGTTGCGCAGAGGGAAATTCAACTGGAGACCGAAGCCATAGCTCGGAAAATCGAAGGCCAGCACCTGCTGAAGTGTTGGGCCCAATCCGGGGTAAGGCGTGTTCGGAACTTGCCCGAGCCCGTTACCAACTGTGATCTGATTTAAACCCGGCCCGGTTGCCCCGCCCTGCAAGGAGAGATTCAGTTGCGGTTTGAGCTGGTCGCGGGCAAGGCGCGCGTTCAGAGCGTCTATAGAGAGCCGCTGCTGGGCCGCTTTCGCCTCAGGACGAGCCTGCATCGCCTCGGCTAGAGCTTGTTCAAAGGGCAAGATGGCGGATTCCGGCGGCAGCGCCGACGGGTCATCGTCAAGAACAACGTCCGTCTCTCGCAAGGCGGGTGTGAGATCTGCTCCGATCAGCCGGCGCAAACCGTCGAGTGCAACCTTGTACTGATAGCGGGCTTGTACAAGATCACGGTTGCGTTCGGCGACCTGACTCTGGGATTGATAGATGTCGAGCTTGGCGAGAGCGCCCAGATCCAAAGCCTTCTTATCGTGCTCGTAGGACTTCTGCGCCAGATCCACCGTCTGCTCTTGAACCGTGATGTTGTCACGGGCGAGAATGGCATCCCAATACTGACGGGCGGCCGCTGCCACAGCATCCGCAATGGCGGCTTCGCTCGTCTCCGAACTGATAAGGAGCTGCGTGCGAGCGATGGCGAGCGGCGCGCGGAACTGCAGATTGGTAAGGTTCTGCCAGAGCGGCTGTATAAGCTGGAAATTCAAAGCCCCGAACAAGGCGGGAGAGGGGTATCCATCGCCTGAGCTGCGAATGACGGAGAAATTCGCGCTGAACGTTTGGCCCGTGGGTAATAGCTGCTGGTAATTGAGGATCGAGTTCTGGGACAGGCCGCTGATCGTTGCGGGCAGAATCACGTTAACAGCCGAGCTTGCACCCAGCCCGGTTTGGCCGGGAGTTACCGTGTTCACACCCGAGGCGCCCGACGCGAAAAACAGGGGAGAGACAGACCGCAGTGCGTTGAACTGGGCCCCAACCGTAGGATCGAGGGGGGCTTTTGCGGCGGTAACCTGATTGGCCGCGGTGTAAACGTCGAGACGCGTGATCTGAATATCCGGGGAGTTCTTCAGCATCAGTTCGAGGAAGTCCCGAAGCCTCAAGTGCAGCTTGCCGTCGCGGATGCGCTGCTGTAAGCCCTCGATGTCACTTACTTCCACTTCTTCCGCGTTAAAGCGGTGCTTGATGTAGTTGTTGATGGACTGAGCACCACACAGCAGCGAGAAGGAGAGCGCAAGGGCGAGCAACCGCGCGAGCGCCCTATTCATACCGCAAAGCCTCAATAGGATCGACGAGCGATGCCTTCCTTGCCGGATAGATCCCGAAGACCAGTCCCACAGCAACCGAGACTCCAAATGCGATCGCAACGGATGCGGGAGTAACAATTGTTTTCCATTCGGCCGCCGCAGCGATCAGCCAAGACAGCAAGTAACCGAAGGCGATGCCCACTACTCCTCCACCGATTGAAATAAGAACGGATTCAACGAGAAACTGCCGCACGATGTCGCTGCGCTTCGCTCCAGTGGCGCGGCGAATACCGATCTCGCGAGTCCGTTCGAGCACCGTAGCGAGAACGATGTTCATGATCCCGATGCCGCCCACCAGCAGCGAGATCGCTGCGATGGCAACCATGACGTAAGTGAAAATCGATTGCGCGCGCTGCTGCTCGGCTAGCAATTCAGCCGGGATTGTGACCGTGAAATCGGGCGTGTCGTGATGGGTCGAGTTCAAGATCGCGGTAACGATCTTTGCCGCATTGATGCTGTCAGCACCCGCCTTCAGGCGAATATCGACGCCATCAAGGTCGTCCTTGAAACTGAAATTCGTATCCCAGATCCTGTACTGAAATGTGTTCAAAGGGATGTAAATAATCCGATTGGGATCGAGGGCCTGGGCGCCAGTTCCGGAGCTCACCTGAGCCTGCAACACTCCAATGACACGCAACCAGGTATCGTTCACCTTGACGTACTGGCCAATGGCAGATACAAAGCCGAATAGGGAGATCTTGGCGTTTTCGCCGAGGACACAAACAGGAGCGCTCGAGTCATCATCATGTTTGTCGAACGATCTGCCCTGAGCGAGCTTCCAGTTATGAATGGTTGCGTAGGCAGGGCGGACGCCGTAAAGCTCCGGAAGGTCCTGCGGCGGCTTGGGCAGAACACGGGCCGGGTGCATGCTACGGCGGGCAGAGATCATCTCAACCGCATCCACGTTTGCCTCGAGCACGCGAACGTCGCGCTCGGTCAAGCCTGGGGATGTGCGACGCCGCTGCTGTAGTTCCTGTTCGCCGGAAGCGGGCCGCGATTCGATCAGGAGATTGTGTACACCCAATTGCTCGATGAACCGCAGCGATTCCTCACGCGCGCCAGCGCCGATCGCCAGCATGCCAATGACCGCACCGACGCCGAAGATGATGCCAAGGGCAGTCAGGACAGTACGTGTCTTTTGGGTCCAGAGATTTGCGGCTGCGAGTGCCAGGTCCGAGCGGTAGCGGCCAACTAACATCGTCCGCTTACCTGCCTATTGTCTTCAAGGGATTGGTATCGGTAGCTTTCTTCTTTGCCATCTCCAAAGGATTCGCGAGCGCCACAACCTGGCCCTCGTTCAGTCCTGAAATGACTGCACGCGTTTCGTTGCGGCGCACGAGAGTGATGTTCTTCTGGGTGAACGTTTTCCCGGAGCGCAGATAGACGAAAGTGCGCCCGTCGCTTTCAAAGAGCGCCTGGGCGGGTACCCAGAGAGCCTGGCGAATGGCATCGGTGCTGACCACGAGCTGTACGCTCATGCCGGGGCGAAGGAGGGGCGAGGGGTCGTCCAGAGCTATCGTGCACTCGAAATGGCGGTCCCAGAACGGACCGGTGGTGCCGCCGAGTTCTTTTACATGGCCCTGGAAGGGATGATTCGGGACAGCGATCACCGTAATCGCGACTTTGTCGCCCACGGCTAGGTGTCCTCGATCCAGCTCGCCGATATTCGCGGCGATGTCCCAGGTGTTCAAGTCGGGAATTTCGGCGACGACCATGCCCGGCTGGACGGCATCACCGATCTGAAACAGAGGCATACTCATGCCAGTGAAGAAGAAATTCGTATTGGTGTTCCGGTCAACCGCAACGTAGCCCGAACGGCCCGCGCGCAAAGTCATGGACTCGATGTTCTGGCGGGCGGTCTCAGCCTGTGATTCGGCTTTTTCGCGGGCGGCCTGCTGAATCGCGATGCCGGCGTTCCCGGTCGCCTGCCGATTGGCGACGTTCTGCTTGACCTGCGCCAAGTGATCGCGCGCGGCCTGCAGCGCAAGGTCGTTCTGCTCGGCCGCAATCGTCGAAAGAAGCGGGTTTTTTCGGACATCTAGCTCGGCGAGCTTCACGTCCGCCTGTGCCTTAAGGAGCGCATAACGATCCTCTTCCTGGTCGGCATCGCGCTGGGCCTGAGCTTGAATGAGGTGCTGCTCAGCTTCGGCAAGATCGGCTTGCGCCTCTTTGAGCTTGAACTCCTGCTCGGTGGTATCAAACTGCGCGACAACATCGCCCTTCTTGACCGGCTCACCGGTTTTCTTGAGGGCCGTGATGTGCATTTCGCTGCCCCCCGTCAAAGGAGCGGCGAGGGTCTCGGGATTTCCACCCCGCAGCTCGCCTTTCGCGGTGATGGCGAGAGTGATATCGCCGCGTTGGACCTTGGCAACCGGAATTTCGGGAGCATTGGCCGCTCGAACGCGACGGTAAACGCGCATGCCGCCGAAAACGACAAGAGCGAGGGCGGCGGAAACGCCGAGTGCAATAAGGGCGCGTTTCGGCCAGTGAGGAGCAGGTTTGCGCGGGGGTGGAACAAGACGGGGCGGCTGGGCTTCCGTTAGGATCGGCTCGGGAGCGCTGAGCTGGCTCATCGATTCACCTGTTCCGGCTCGGCCAAGGCAACGAACTGATCTGCCTTGATACCTTCGACCGCAATCTCATCCGTGTTCCGAGCACGCACACTTACCTGGACCGGCAGATAGCGTCCGTTGGTCTTGACGTAGACGGTGGGCTTGCCGTGGAACGTAAACAGCGCTTTCGCAGGAATGCTGAGTGCATCCGGTATTCTTTCCTGAATAATGTCGGCGCCGGCGTTCATGCCTGGACGCAATCGCTTGTCGGGTGCGCTTAGCCGCGCATAGGCTTTGAAACTACGGGTGGGAGGCCATTCTGTAAAGGCTTGCTCGGTAAGCGGAGAGATGGAGACGAGCTTCGCGTTCAACACCTTTTCGGGAAACGCGTCTACATGCACAAGTACGGTATCGCCCAGAGCGATGCGGCCTCGGTCCACCTCATCGACTTTACTCTCCATCTGCAAAGTGGAGAGATCGGGAATCTCGGCGACGGCGAGACCGGCGGAGACGTGATCGCCCACTTTGAACGGCTGCGAATTCATCCAGCCCTGCGTGCGATTTGCCAAATAGGTGACGACGCCGTTCAAAGGGCTCTTGACGTCTAGTTGCGCCAGACGCCTCTCGGCCCGGGCAACATCGGCCTGGGCTTCGTCGCGCAGGCGCTTGGAGGATGCGATCTTGGCTTCGTTCGACTTCTTGTGAAGCTCGGCGGTGGCTTGCTGAACTTTCACTTTCTCTTCGGCAAGGCCGAGATCGATTTTGCTCTTCTCTCCATCCATCGCACTGATGATGGCCGCCTTGGAGGCCTCAAGGCGAGCCTTTTCGGCATCGTAGCGGGTCTTGGCGAGATCGAGCTTATCCTGATCGGCGGTAATCCGAGCCTGCGCGACGGCTTGATCCAAAGTGGCTTGCGCCTGTTCAAGTGCCGCCTTCTTCTCCTTCCGATCCTGCCGAACGCGGCTGGGATCGAAACGAATGACGGTCATGCCCTCCTTTACGTCCGAGCCGGAAGGCGCGAGCCAAATGATTTGCAGGTCGGCAACATCCAAGGGCGCCGAGAGCTGTACCGAACGCGCCGCGATCAATTGGCCCCGGCAAGGCACGCGCACCAAGAATTCGCCGCGATGCGCTTGCGAAGCGGGCAGGTCGGTAGCGCCGTGCGCGCGCCGTATGTGCCAAACCGCAAAGGCGGACCCGGCGGCCAAAAGCAACAGCACCGCCAAACGCGACCATGTCCGTGTTCGTTTGGCGGCGCTCATTTCGCAACCTGAAGATCTACAGCCGCCGAGAGATCAGGGAGCAGATGCGGATCGGTCTGATCAATCAGGAAGCGCGCCGTGAACGTCCTGATGGGGCTGTCGACGCCGCCGGATGCGACCGGGCTCGCCGAATCATAGTGGGCAGTAAAGGCGAGTTCCGGAAAAGCATCCAGGTGGACGATGGCTTTGGTTCCTGGCCGCAGCGCCGCGCCGTCTGGTTCGCCGACGGAGAGTTCTACCTCCATGGCGGAGGGATCAAAGAGCTGAAGCAGCGGACTGCCGGGCCATAATTGATCGCCTTCCTCGGCGTGGCCGAAGGAGCCGTTACGGAATGAGTTTTCGAGTGCGACCATGCCGGGGATGGGCGCTCGCATTGAAAGCCTGGCAGCATTGTGCCGGGCGCGATCAACAGCGATCTTCTGCCGGTCCCGCTGCAGCTCCAGAATCCGGATTTCGGCGGCCTCGGCGATGTCGTGCGAGTGGTTTGACCGCTGAAGGCTGGCGACGTGCTCTTTCGCGTCTTCCAGTTTCACTTCG
>Ga0213882_10000469_pt1 | contig 13453 bp, 14 predicted proteins | sample BarmaccoBMER_R09_FD_160106 | JGI IMG/M metagenome (GOLD analysis project Ga0213882, IMG submission 160106) | Barbacenia macrantha exposed rock microbial communities from rupestrian grasslands, the National Park of Serra do Cipo, Brazil - ER_R09 ...
CGCCAGCCGGACATCGTGCTGCAACGGCATTGAGAGGGTAACTGCCGTTCCGGCGTTTGGCATCGAATAAATTTCCAGTTGGCCGCCCAGGAGTTCGGCCCGCTCCCTCATCGCGATCAACCCGAGCCCGCGCTTTTCCGGATTCTTTTCCTGCGTCATGCCCTGGCCGGAATCTCGAACGCTTACCATCAGCGTTTCCGGGGCAAAAATCATCTCTACTTCAGCGGATCTTGAACCAGAGTGTTTGGCGGCGTTGTTCAGCGCTTCCTGAATTATGCGGAAGCAATGGATAGCGGACTGTCCGACAATCCGGATCGGAATGCCATGTACCACAACTTTCGTCTGAATGCCCGTTTGCCGCTGAAAGATTTCGGTGTACCATTCCACGGCCTTTGCCAGCCCGTAATCGTCGATCACCGCTGGATGCAGCATCTGCGACAAGCTCCGGATTTTTTCGAGCGTACTATGTGTAATCTCTCGAACTTCGCTTAATTCGGTGCGAAGCGGCGAATCGCTTGGAACTCCCTTTCGCTCCGCTCGAGCCAGCATCGCTCCAACCGCCGTAAGTATCTGTCCAAATTCGTCATGCAGTTCTCTAGAGACCGACCGAAGCACTTCCTCCTGCACGGTGATCAGTTTCGCCGCCAGAAAGCGGCGTTGACTCGAAAGAGACTCGATCTGTTCGAAGATCTTTCTGTTGGAATAGATAAGGTAAAGGCTCGTTACCAGGATCGCCAGCATGGTAGCCGTGAGAAACGCGTAGACGTCTGTCTTCACTCCGTCGTAAATTTTGGCAACCTGCTGATCAGCATTCTCCTCGGCGGCATTGTTGAGCTCTAAGAGTGCCGAAACACGCGCGGCCAACCTCGCTTGCTCTGGAAAGAGCCGTGTGGAGGCGAGTCTTCGTGCCGCAGCTTCCCGCCCGACGCTCGCCGCCGCGAAGACCAGGTCGGAACTTCGCCAGAAGTGTTGGAGCGCCTTGACCAGTTCCGCCTGTGTGTCAGCCCGGCGGTTTGCGGGCACCAGGCTGGCCTCTTTGCCGATCGTAGATTGCAAGTCGGCGCGTATCTGGTCGAACTCAGCCCTGTAAGCGGAAATGCGGGAGCGGGATGAGCTCTGTGTCATGTCGCGAACTTTCAGGCCAATCGTGTTCACATCGTTCAGAACGGCCAACAGCAGGAGTGAATCGTGCCTGTTGATATCGATCGTGTCGGTCTGGAGCTTCCGTAACCCGTGCAACTGATGTAGGGCATACCACGAAAAACCCATAACTGCCGCCAGGGTGAATAGCAGTCCCAGAAGGAGACGAATTGTGGGGGATTTGCTCATTTCAGCTAAGCCACTCACTCGTCGCAGGACGTTCTTACCGCTGCCCAACATAGAACGACGAGAAAAATGACGCAGATGTTGCTCTAACCGCTCAGATACTATTGTCTCTGAAGCGCACTCCTGCAACCAGCCCCGGAAGCTGGGAAAGGTGAGCTGTCCCGCAGGGCTGGTCCTGCCGCAAGAATGTTTACCTATGAGGCGGAGCTTTTGGAGGCAATCAAAATCGCTCCGCAAACCGTAACCGACCTCTTCCGGTTGATGCAGCGTCGATGCGATCTCGGCATCTGCAAGAAGTGCCGCCGTTGTCCTCAAATTTCATGGATGGCCTGGACGGCATGGCTACCATTATCGGCAAAGCTCTCCTGTTTTCGGTGCCGTGAGGGGGAGTATGATCCCCTTTTCGCAACTTCACCGCGCTTACCTTCGTCCTTTTAACGGTGACCCGTATTACGACGGCAAGCGTCTGCCTGGCCGCTTCCGTTTTCATTGCCTATGCACACGGCGCACAGCCGGAGAGTCCCGACAAGCTGCTGACGCAATCGCCCTGGGCTGTACAAGCACACGCCAAATTTGCTCTGGCCCAGGAAGAGCCCCCAGATCCTGGACCGCCGCCAGCCGCTGCGCAGTCCGGCCTTGCCGGCAACCGGCCCCAAGGCGATATTCGCTGGGACGGAGGAGTCACGCGTAACAATCGCTTCGGAACACCAACCCTCAATGTGCTGGTTCGTTGGGACAGCGCCACGCCTATAAGACAAGCCCTCCAGCAAACGGGGCAGAAGACCTATTCGCCAGAAGAAACAGAAAGGTTCTACATCATCACGGTCGTCGGTCTCGTGCCGGGCGGCAGATATCGTGAGGTCGGCGCACCCGAAGCGCAGTCGCGCAGCGACGATACTACCGACTCCCGAAACCCCGAACAGATGTTGGAAGAGCTGATGGCAAGTTCGCGTCTGGTTCCAAGAGGTAAAAACGCTCTTGCCCCTCAAGACGTAAAGTTTGATACCTCTACCGGCGCCCTGCATCTCTTCTTTCCCAAAAAAGACCCGATCACTCTGCGGGACAAGGAGATGATGTTTTACACGCGATTCGGCTCCATGTCTGTTGGTGCAAAATTTCGGCTGAAAGACATGGTCTCTCAGGGCAAGCTGGAACTCTGACGCTCCGTGGTCGAGCTGCAATGCAAACGCGCTGGGATCCTGAACTGTATGAGGCGCGCCACTCGTTCGTTTGGCAGTTTGGCGAGGGCTTGATAGAACTGCTCGATCCCCGCGCAGGCGAACGCATTCTGGACCTCGGCTGCGGACCAGGCCAGCTTACGGCTCGTATAGCAGAACGCGGCGCAGAGGTCACCGGGCTTGACGCCTCTCCTGAAATGATCGGCCAAGCCCGCCAGAACTATCCTCAATTGAAGTTTCTGCTCCGAGATGCGGAGCATATGCAATTCGAATCGGAATTCGATGCCGTGTTCTCCAATGCTGCTCTCCACTGGATGCTTGATGCACGCGCCGTGGCAAGTGGCATTGCGCAAGCCCTCAAACTAGGGGGCCGCTTCGTCGCCGAGCTCGGCGGCAAAGGGAATATTGCGCAAATTGAGCGATCTATCGACGCTATTCTCCGCCGCTACTTCCCAGATGAAATGTGGGAAAGACGCACATTCTACCCTTCGATCGCCGAGTACTCATCCATTTTGGAGGCGAGCGAACTAGAAGTTCGTTCAGCACAACTATTTGACCGGCCAACTCCGCTGGAAGGAGAGTTTGCAATGGAGCATTGGATCGAGCAATTCAAGGCGTACCATTTCGAAGCGCTGCCTGCTGCTGACCGGATAGTGGCGATCCAGAGAACCGTAGAACAATTGAGGCCGGTTCTATTTCGTGATGGAAAGTGGTTTGCCGACTATCGGCGGTTGAGGATTGTGGCGGTGAAGTCTTGAGGAGGGAAGCCGGGAGCACGAAGCTCCCGGCTCAAAGTTTTACCTTGCTGTCGTGGCTTTCGCCGTCGATTGCGCCTGCACGTTGACCGACGACTCTGCTATATCATTCAGCTTCCGGTCTGCAGCCTCTTCTTCGTTCAAAGTCTGCTGCAGAAGGTTCACTGCTTGAGTGAGGCCTATGCGTCTCGCGAATGCTCGAGCTGTGCCGTAGCCGGATATTTCGTAGTGCTCAACCCTCTGTGCTGCTGCAATGAGGGCCGCGTCCTTGACGTCGGGATCGCCCTTGGCACCTACCATGTCCTCGCCTTCCGAGATCAGGCCTTTCATTGCTTCGCATGTCTCGCGTTTCGGGTCGATGTTGATCTCGGCGAAAATCCTTTCAAGCCGCGACACGTGTCCCTCTGTTTCACGAAGGTGACTGGTGAAAGCTTGTTTTAACTGGCTGGAGCTAGCGGCCTCCGCCATTTTCGGGAGAGCCTTAGTCAACCGGTTCTCCGCGTCATATAGATCTTCAATCTGATTGACGAACAGATCTCTGAGAGAGTTAAATTCAGTGTGGAACATTGGCATAGTGGTTTACTCCTCGCCTGCTCGGGATTCTGTCCCGCGTTGCTTAGCAGGGCCAATTGTGGGACTCGCCAAGGTTATCTCCGTTTCGCTGGAACCGTGCGATTCGAGGCACGCAACCTTCTCTCTGAGATATAGTCTTCTGGTGTAGTGGCACGATACGTGCGCAAGCAGCAGGTTGAAGGGAGAACGGATGCCGAATCTTTCGAAGATCACCAGTGATCATGATGTGATTCGTAACTGGGCGGAAGAGCGTGGGGCTAAGCCCTCCCATGTCAAACGAACCGGTTCGCGGGACGACATTGGCGTACTACGCCTGGACTTTCCCGGTTACGGCGGAGAAGGCACTCTGGAGCCGATTACCTGGGAGCAGTTCTTCGAGAAGTTTGATGAACGAAAACTGGCGCTCGTCTATGAGGACGAAACAGCTTCAGGGCAGAAGAGCAATTTCAACAAGCTGATAAGCGCTGAAACAGCCGCTGCCTCGACTCGGAAAAGCGCTGGCCATGCATCAAAGCGTGGTAGCAGCGCCGTTGCGAAGAAACGGGGAACTTCCGCTCGAAACGCCAGCAAGGCCGCCAAGCGGCCCGCGGCGAAGAAAGCTGCCCCTAAGAAATCTGCAGCAAAGAAGACCAGACCAGCAGCCCGCAAGAAAGCAAGTAGTACCGGTGGACGCAGAACTGCCGCAAAGAGGGCCTCAAGAAAGACCGCTTCAAAGAAGAGCAGCGCTAAGAAAAGCAGTGCCGCCAAGCGGCGTCGCTAAACCTGCTTTGCAAATCACTGGCGACCGCGCGCTGCTGGTTTAGACTTGGCTCATAGAAGATGGCAGCGCCGGTTTCCATCCGCAAAAAAGTTCCCATCGTTCCCAGCGTCGTCTGCATCATTGTGGCAATCGGCCTTGTCGCCGCCCTTGTGTATCTGCGGAAACCGGCGCCGAAGAACGAGGATGAGAGTGGCGCTTCCCCGGAAGCCCGTGCTTATGTTCGAAATCTGGCCTTAAGTGACGTAGGTATGAAAGCCGCCGAGAATTTCATGAAACAGCAGGTCGTCGAGATCGACGGCAAGATCACGAACAACGGACCGCGGCCGCTACAATCGGTCGACGTATATTGCTTGTTCTATGGCATCGACGGCCGGGAAATCTACCGGGAGCGCGTACCCATTGTTCGATTTCAGGGCTCCCCGCTTACTTCTCATGAGACTCGCGGTTTCCGCTTGCCGTTCGACAATCTGCCGGGCAGTTGGAATCAGGCGATGCCAAAACTTGTGATAGCGCATATCGCGTTCGCCGGGTAAACGAAGACGCCTCAATGAAAGTTCTTCTCGCTGATGATGATTGCGATCAACTTACATTGCGCAGGATGCTGCTGGAAAAGAGCGGCTTTAAAACCTTCGAAGCGAGTGATTCCCGCGCGGCCGTCCGCATTGTTTCCTCTCAGCGGCCCGAGTGTGCTGTAATCGACCTGCGCATTCCAACCGAAGATGCGGGCCGGCGATTGATCCGGGAACTCAAGAGTATTGATTCTAATTTGCACGTATTTGTTCTTACGGGAGCAGATCCCGCGCGTTTCGCGCGTGCTGAAGAGCGCAAGCTGGTGGACGAAGTAATTGTGAAAGGCGCGTCGATGGCGACTCTTATCGAGAAACTTCGGTCGCTTGCGCTGAGGATCTCGCTTTCAAATTAAGGCTTGGCGGTCGTGGGGGCCGCCTCGGCCCGGCGAGCCTGTTCGACGTCTAAGCTAAGCTGCCGCGCTATTTTTGCCGCCACGTCATTGCTCGCTCCCCGAAATTTTGCCCCTGAGCTCTCCTGTGTTGTCGACCAAAGAACGTCACCCTCTTTGTTGCAGAGGCGCACGGTGGCGTATGCCTCGTGCTTTCTTTCTTTGATGTGGTGCGCCTCATTGTCGCCGACGGAAAGTCCTCCGTAGATGCCACCGGCTCTACTTATGCCAGTGCTACCGGAGGACGTCTTTCCGCCATTTTCTCTGGTGCTGACTCCGCTAGCGGAATCGAATGTATCGGTGAATGTACGATCGTCCGCTGCGCCCTTCAAAATGGCGTCTGCGCGCTCTTCGTTGTCAGTGAGGATGAACAGCTTTGTAGAATCGATGCTCGAAATGATCAGATCTCGGAGGGCATCGGCCGCGACTCCCCCGGTCAACTGGGCGACATAGATGCGCTTCACAGTCAGTAAGCTGTCCACGCTTGTTTGCGCTCCCGATTTCTGAGGGTAAGCGATCCTGGCGTAAACGAAGGCCGTAAGGAACACCAGGCAGCAAGCGCGTCTCATCCCTTGCCGGCTATTCGAGCTTCTTCGTCCTGGTACTGAACCTGTTGCCCCGTGCGAGCTTCAAGGGCCACCAGCGTCAATCGGACATCGTTCTTGTCTACTTGAAAGACCATGGCCTGTTGCTGTCCGTCGTTATCCTGGAAGCCCACCGTCAGAAAATGCTTGCGCTTCTTGGCCAACAGGAACAATGGAGAAATAACGACCGCGGCCAGAATCCGGCGATCCACCTTTTGCCCGTATTCGAGCAAATTGATTCGCTCGTATGGCACCCTGACCTGCATCTTGCCGGATACAAAAATGAAGTAAACCTTGTCGGAGACTTCGATGTCCCCCGAACTGTTCGCCGGGATATCTGCTCGCGTGCCGCCGATGTACTCCGCACGGCTGCCGGACCGGCTAGCTAAAAGGCCTTCCGTCAGAAGCGGCACAACGACTGCCGATACCAAAACCGGTCTGAACCACCGCGCGCCTCTGTTCGAACCCATCATGGGAACAATCTCGGAACAAAGGTGCGGTCTGAAAGGACTTTTTCTCTTCGGTGGTGGCGCTGTTCAGGTCCAGACTCGTTCGATCGGAACGCCTCTCTTGCAGAGGTCACACGAGGCGGAATCCTTGTAATACGAAGCGTCCATCTTTGCCAAATAGAAAAGCGGCAGATTGCCGAAACTCATGACGGTGGGATTAGGTTGGTAAACAGCGACGGCTAATCCGACGATCTCCGCGCCCTTCGATTCCACCAAAAGACGGAGATCCGTCAGCCTCTTGCCGGATCGGAGAATGTCGTCCACCAAGAGTATCTTTTCGCCTTTTTCCGGCTCGACGAATTGGCGAAAGCGCATCGGGGAGGCGTCGGTATCCTGTTCGGCCCAGTAGACTTGGTGCGCGCGGAGCGCCTCGCACACGCCGAAGGCGATCGGTAACCCTCCAGTATTCGGACACACGATCGACAGTTCCTTGACCATGGCCCTGATTTCCGGGTCGGCGCGCAACCGGCGGCTCAGCCCGACGCTGAGCATCTTCGCGTACTGATAGTAGCGGAAGGCGAGCGCCACCTGGAGGTATTCATCCGTGTGCATCCCATTTGGATATTGAAAGTGCCCGTCACGGAGCGCCCCGGTTTCGCGCAGCATTCCGATCACTTCTTCGTTAGTCGGTAAGAGGTGCATGGTTGAGCGGGCAGTTAGTGAGCGCCCTTCCCGGCCAGCACATGGGGAATCGTTCTCAAGATGATCGACCAGTCAAGTTTCAAAGACCAGTTTTCGATATAGGAAATGTCCATCCGCATCCAGGATTCGAAATCGATGTGATCCCGGCCGCACACGGCCCAAATGCAAGTAAGCCCGGGACGCATGCGCAGCCGCCGCTTCTGCCAGCGCTCGTATTTCTCTACTTCATCGGGCAAGGGAGGCCTCGGGCCAACTATGGACATGTCGCCTTTCAATACGTTGTAGAGCTGAGGCACCTCATCAATCGAGAATTTGCGCAGCCAGCGCCCGATTCGCGTTATGCGTGGATCGTTCGGGTCTTTAAACGCAATCTGCCGCTTGCTCCGATGCTCCAACGCATTCCGCCGTTCTTCTGCATCCACCACCATGGAGCGGAACTTGAACATCCTAAATTTTCGGCCGTTCAACCCGCAACGGGTTTGGCTATAGATCACCGGGCCTTTAGACGTGAGTTTGATCAACACTGCAACAACGGCGATGAAGGGCGCCAGGAAAATCAGCGCGGTCGTAGAGATGACCAGGTCGAAAAAGCGCTTGAGAACCAGCCGGAGATCGTCGAGTGGAGCGGCTGAAAAGGTAAGCAACGGTGCGTCGCCGACGCGATCGAGAGTAATGTCGCTATTCACATGCGGGAAGAAGTCGATCGCAACCCGCGTTCGAATCCCTTCTTCGTCGCACCGGAGGAAAACATCCTCGAGTGCCGCGAGCTGATTGCTATCCACGTTGAAGATCACTTCGTCAACAATGCGATTGGCAAGCAGGTTGGGAAGGCGCACTGCGCACTCTTCCTCGTTCAGACGGGCGGCGATCTCGATACGAAAAGGCGAACCGTGGCAAAGAAGGTGCTCGAGGCGTGCCGTTTTGTCTTTAGGTCCGACGATCACCACGTGGTAGGCCTTTCCGAATTCCCGTTGGTACAGCCCGATAATGGGCCGCGCATTTAGGCGGAAAAGTAACAACAAGGCGAGGATGTAGAAGAAGAAAAGAGCGATGAAACTGCGGCTGACAGGGTGCTCGAGCCGGAGCAGATACTGGAATAGAATGACAGCAATTGTTCCCACCACGCACTGCCGAAGCGTGAGGGCGAAAATTCTCCGTGGACTAGCCGCCTCCAGATATTCGTAAACTTTTTGCAAGCTCCCCCACGCGACCCAAACGACGATACAAAACCCAGCCAGCAAAATGAATGGCCGGGGCCGCAGGAAGAAGGGCAGCTCCAGCTTCAGGCTCGTGCGCGTCCAATAAGCGAGGCCGAACGCGATCCAGGTCAGGCACGCGTCAACGATTGCAAAAAGAACCTGTATTCGTTTTCTTTGATGTGCGAACACAAACTAACCGGGTACTGTGCGCCTCAAGCGATAATTGGCTCCTACCGTCTAGACGGACCGGAGAGCCTGGTCCAAGTCGGCCATGATATCCTCTGCCGCCTCGATGCCAGCAGCCACTCGTACTAGGTTCTCACGGATGCCCATCCGCTCTCTCATTTTTGGCGAAACGTCCCGGTGCGAGGCCATTACGGGATAGAGCAGAAGAGTATGCACGTCGCCAAGAGAAGTGCCTGGCACCACCATTTTCAGCCGGTCCATGAATCTGAGAACGGTGTCTCTGATGGCGTCCTTGATCTCAAAGCTCAATATCGCCCCGAACAGGCCCGGCGCAAAGCTCTGCTTGATATTCAAGACGTCGGGATGATGCGGGTCGGAGCAATAGTAAACGCGCTCTACCTTTGGATGCGCCGGCAGCCATTCGGCTAGCCGGAAGGCATTCTGGCATTGGCGTCCGTACCGGAGCGCTAGCGTTTTGATGCCCCGCATAGTCAAATAGCTCTCGAAAGGGCCTAGGACCGGGCCCGCGATGCGCGAGAGCATTCGTATGCTCTGATGATGGGCTTGATCGGCTACGATCACGCCTCCGAGCACATCCCCGTGTCCCGCGAGGTATTTCGTCGCGCTATGGACAACGATGTTTGCACCCAGTTCCAATGGCCGGACCAGCATGGGCGTGGCGAACGTGTTGTCGACGACCAGGGCAGCGCCCGCCGATTGCGCCAAAGCAGCCAGTTTCTTCATGTCACCCACTCGGAGCAGCGGATTGGAAATGCTCTCGAGGAAAATGCAGCCGGGCGGCTGATTGCGAATTGCCTTCTCGACAGCAGCGATATCGCAGATATCCACGTAAGCAATCTGCACCTCGAACGGGGAGAAGATCTGGTCGAGCAGTCCGATGGTCGCTCCGTACACTGAATTTGATGCGAGGACCGCGTGCCGCCGATCGATCAAAGCCGCCTGGAACGCGATCTGAATGGCGGCCATTCCCGACGCAGTTGCCAGCGCTCCATGACCCCGTTCCAGAGTCGTACAAAGCTCTTCCAGGGCCACGTTGGTCGGGTTGGCATACCGCGAATAGCAGAATCCGTCTTCCTCGTCTCCCAGGACCCGGTCCAAAGTGGCTGCCGAATCATAGAAGTACGTTGTGCCCAGATGAATGGGGGTAGTTGAAGGAACCATCTGGCCCGGCACGCGTTTTCTGTCGCCCGCATGAACGACTTCCGATTCGAATTTCATTTCCGTTTCCAGCGGACCCCGTCTTTCGTATCTTCCAGCGTGATCCCTCTCTCCTGTAGCTGCGCACGAATTTCGTCCGCGCGCGCGAAATCCCGTGATTTCTTAGCGGCCGATCGCTCCTCGATATAGCTTTCCACTTCTGCGTCGGTTAGCGAGACCGACTCGCCCTTGCCGTTAACCTGGGCCGTCAAAGCAATGTCGCTAGGCTTGAGCACATCGAAGATGAGATCGAAGATTTCCAGTACACGCGCGGCATCCCAACGGTTTTCTTCTTTGAACCGGCCCTCGTTGATCTCGGAATTCATGGCTCGAACGTATTCGAAAATCGCCGCGAGAGCCTCGGCCGTATTGAGGTCGTTGTCCATTCCCTCTTCGAAGCTGCGGATTGCTTCCTGTGATCTCGCGGCAATTGCTTCGCCCCTGCCGGGAGGAAGCCTTGTAGAGGTGAGCCGCAGCTCGAAATCCCGCAGCCGCTCGATGCTCTTTGCTGCCATCTTCAAGCCCTCGAAAGTAAAGTTCAGCTTCTTGCGGTATGGCACCGAGGCAAGCAGATACCGAATCGACTCGGGGTGAAATCCCATGCCAAGAAGGTCGCGCAAGGTATAAAAATTGCCGAGCGATTTGGACATCTTCTGACTCTCGATGTGCAAATGCTCCGCGTGCAGCCAGAATCTTGCAAACGGCTTTCCCGTGATCGCCTCTGATTGTGCGATCTCGTTCTCGTGATGAGGGAAAATGAGGTCTACGCCGCCGGCATGGATATCGAGTGTCTCGCCCAGGTAACTCATGGCCATGGCTGAACATTCAATGTGCCAGCCGGGCCGCCCTTCGCCGAAAGGAGTTTCCCAGAATGGTTCGTTACCCTTACGAGCTTTCCATAGGACGAAATCGCGGGCGTCCGCCTTATCGTACTCGTCCATATCAACGCGTGCTCCTGAGCGGATACCACTGAAATCGTTATGCGATAGCTTTCCGTAATCGGGAAAGGCAGAAATTCGGTAATAAGTCGATCCGTCGTTTGTGTACGTGTACCCTTTTGCCACGAGCCGTTCGATTGAATCGATCATGGCGGGAATATGTTTCGTCGCCGGAGCTACGTGCTCGGGCTGCTGCAGACGTAGTGTCGCAGCATCTTCAAAGAATGCTTTGGTGTAGACGGATGTGTACTCTTCGAGAGATTTCTGCTCGCGTGCCGCATTCGCAATGATCTTGTCGTCCACATCGGTAACATTCATCACGTGATTCAGGTGATAACCGCGATATTGGAGCCATCTGCGCAGAATGTCTTGAAACGTGAATGTGCGGAAATTGCCGATGTGGACAAAATTGTAGACAGTAGGTCCGCAAGTGTACATCCGGACCTTACCGTCCTCCAAGGGGCGAAAATCCTGCAATTCCTGCGTGAGCGTGTTGTAGAAGCGCAGAGCCATTAAAGAGGGAAAGTCGCGAGGGAATTGGTGAGGAAATTACTCCATGATCTGACGCTCGGGGATGGCTAGGCCCGCACCCGCGAACGCCATTTGTCGCTTCCGAGTCATATTTCGCGATTTTAACGCGAAAAGCCCGCTCGGCCCGCAACCTGCCCTCGGCAACAATGAAGTCAGCCATGTCCGCCTTTCGCTTCGAAATCCAGGCGACCTGTCCGGAAACGGGTGCCCGAGCCGGGGTACTTCACAGCGCGCATGGCGCGATCGAAACGCCTGTTTTCATGCCGGTTGGAACTCAAGGAACGGTCAAGGGCCTCAGCCCGCGGGAACTGGAATGCGATCTGAACTGCCAGATCCTGCTGGCCAACACCTATCATCTGTTCCTGAGACCCGGACATGAGCGGATTGAGCGGCTGGGAGGCTTGCATCGCTTTATGGCGTGGCCGCGGGCCATTCTCACGGATTCCGGCGGTTTCCAGGTGTTCAGCCTGGACACGCTGCGGAAGGTCACCGAAGAAGGCGTCCTGTTTCGCTCTCATCTGAATGGTGATGCGCACTTTTTCTCGCCCACCAGTGTGATCGATGTTCAGCTCGCATTCGGCAGCGATATCATCATGGCGCTCGATGAATGCTTGTCATACCCTGCCACTCACGAGGCCGCGCTTGCTTCTATGCGGCGAACGGTCCGGTGGGCTCAGGCGGGGTATGCCCATTATTTACAGCGCGAGAAAGGTTTCGATTGCACCCTCTTCCCGATCGTGCAGGGCTCGATGTATCCTGACTTGCGCACTGCCTGTGCCGAGGCCCTGTCGGAATTGAACGCGTCCGGCTACGCTATTGGCGGATTATCGGTCGGCGAGCCGCGTCAACTGAGCCAGGAAATAGTGGGTGTGACTGCACCGCTGCTTCCGCGCGATCGCCCGCGCTACGTAATGGGTGTCGGCATGCCTGAGGAACTGCCGGAATATGTGGCTCAAGGGATAGACATGATGGATTGCGTTCTGCCGACCCGGAATGCCCGAAACGGATATCTATTCACGTCACAGGGAAAAGTTGTCATTAAGCAGGCGCAATACCTGGAAGACGACAGCTCGCTGGATCCGTTATGCGGGTGCTACACCTGCCGGACATTCAGCAAAGCTTATCTGCGGCATCTGTTCCAGGCGGGAGAGATTCTGTTTTCTACCTTGGCCACCCTTCACAACGTCCGATACTACCTTGAGTTGATAAGGCGGGTCAGGCAGTCTATCATGGTGGGGACGTTCCCTGAATTGTTGAGATCGTTCCGAAGCGGCTCGATACTTGAGCCGGAGGTTCGGGCCTCGAACGATCCCTGATCGAGTAAATCCCGTCTGCCGGGTTGCCCTAATTCCTATTTTTGCCCGCCAATTTGGAGGTGAGCTGGTTTGATCCGGGACTGATTAGCACCCCGCCTTGTCAGGAGCTCGGTCGAATACATTAGACAAGATCACATGTCGTCCTTTTTATTGATTCTGCTCCTGCAAGCTGCTGCCCCCTCTGCCTCTGGTAGTTTTCTCAGTGGCATTCTGCCAATCGTTCTAATGGTCGCCATCTTTTATTTTCTGGTCTTCATGCCCATGCGGCGGCAACAGAAGAACCAGAAAGAGATGATCAAGACACTGCAAAATGGCCAAACCGTTCTGACAAGCGGTGGTATCATCGGGACCATCGTTACGGTGAACGATGATACGCTAATACTGCGAATTAAGCCGGATAACCTTAAGATTCAGGTGGCCAGGTCGTCAGTAACGAGTGTCGTCGGCGCGGACGAATCGGCCAAGAAGTAGCGTGCCAGCAGCCTCGCCCATCCATTTGCAATGAAACGTAATTTCCGCCTCAAGTTTTTTTTCATTATTGCCGTCATTTTGGTTTGCATCTACGGCATCATCGGTCTGCCGACCAGTAAAGCTGCCCTGGTTGCGAATTGGAACCGGAACATCCATCTGGGTCTCGATCTGCGCGGCGGGACCTATTTGGTGGTGCAAGTCCAGCAGCAGGACGCCTTTAACAACAAAGCCAGCACGGATGCCGACCGGCTCAAAGAGAGCGCCCGCAAGGCAAATGTCACGTTTTCCGATGTCACGATTGATGAGGCG
>Ga0213882_10000470_pt1 | contig 13449 bp, 6 predicted proteins | sample BarmaccoBMER_R09_FD_160106 | JGI IMG/M metagenome (GOLD analysis project Ga0213882, IMG submission 160106) | Barbacenia macrantha exposed rock microbial communities from rupestrian grasslands, the National Park of Serra do Cipo, Brazil - ER_R09 ...
GCAGCAACGTTTCGGCCAGCGCAACCGCATAGGCCGCGTCTTTCTGGCGCAGCGCCGCGGTGAACGACGCGCCGGCGAAATCGCGCGCGATCATGCGCTTGGAGTGACGGATCACCTGCGGGCTGGCCACCGCGCCGCTCGCCAGCGATTCGGCCACGATCGTCATGTCGAGACCGGCCTGCTCGGCGATCGCAACGCCCTCGGCAAGGCTCGCGATCTGCACCGCGCCCATCAAATTGTTGATCAACTTGAACACGGTCCCGCTGCCGACCGCGCCGAAATGCCGGATCGTGCTACCGAGCGGTTCAAGAAACGGCCGTGCGCGCTCCAGGTCCGCAGCCTCGGCCCCAACGAGGAGCGTCAGCTTTCCGCTCGCCGCGGCATCGGGCAATCCAGTCACAGGACAGTCGATATAGATGAGGCCCCGGCTGCGCAATTCGCCGGCAAGCGCAAGCGCGTGACCATAGGACACGGTCGAGCATTCGATCGCGAGCGTCCCGGGTTTTGCGGTGGTGCCCGCGCCATTCTCGCCGAGCCAGACGCTCTGCGAGGCCTCATCATCGGCGACCATGGTGATCACGGCATCGGCGTCGATCGCCGCGTCCGCGGGCGACGTCGCCCAGCGCGCACCGCGCCCGATCAGCTCTTCGGCCTTCCCCTTGCTGCGGTTCCAGACGCTGACCTCAAAGCCCGCTTCGATGGTGCGGGCGGCCATGCCGTGTCCCATGCGTCCAAGGCCGATGAACGCAAGGCGAGGCATGGCCTAATCCACGTCTTCGATGTCGGCGCCGGGCGTGCCGAAGGCGCGCTGCGCCAGGGTTGCGGCCATGAACTCGTCGAGATCGCCGTCGAGCACGCCTGATGTGTCGGAGGTCTGCACGCCGGTGCGCAGATCCTTCACCATCTGATAGGGCTGCAGCACGTAGGAGCGGATCTGGTGGCCCCAGCCGATGTCGGTCTTAGCCGCCTGCTCGGCGGCGGCCTTCTCCTCGCGCTTCTTCAACTCAATCTCATAAAGCCGTGCACGCAGCATGTCCCAGGCCTGCGCGCGGTTCTTGTGCTGCGAGCGGCCCGCCTGGCAGACTACAGCAATGCCCGTGGGAATGTGCGTCAGTCGCACCGCGGATTCGGTCTTGTTGACGTGCTGGCCGCCGGCGCCCCCCGAGCGCATGGTGTCGGTCCGTACGTCGGCTTCCTTGATGTCGATCTTGATCGAGTCGTCGATCACGGGAAAGATCTGTACCGACGAGAAGGAGGTGTGCCGGCGCGCATTGGAATCGAACGGCGAGATGCGCACGAGGCGATGCACGCCCGCCTCCGTCTTCAGCCAGCCATAGGCATTGTGGCCCGAGATCTGGATCGTGGCGGATTTGATGCCCGCCTCTTCGCCCTGCGATTCTTCGAGATACTCGACCTTGAAACCGTGCTTCTCGGCCCAGCGCGTGTACATGCGGAGCAGCATCTCGGCCCAGTCCTGGCTCTCGGTGCCGCCGGCGCCGGCGTGGACTTCGAGATAGGAATCGAACTTGTCGGCCTCGCCGGACAGCAGCGCCTCCAGCTCGCGCCGCGCGACCTCCTTCTTCAGCTCCTTGAGCGCGGCTTCCGCCTCGGCAATGACGCCCTGATCGTTCTCGGCCTCGCCGAGCTCGATCATGCCGACATTATCCTCGAGCTCGCGCTCGACCTTGCCGATGCCCGATAGCGCATCCTCCAGCGAGGTGCGCTCCTGCATCAGCTTCTGGGCCTTTTGGGGATCGTTCCAGAGATTGGGATCTTCGGCGAGCTTGTTCAGCTCGGCGAGCCGCGCCGTCGATTGCTCGACGTCAAAGATGCCTCCTCAGCAGCCCGACCGACTGCTTGATCTCTTCTACGAGTCTCTCGACTTCGGCGCGCATGGACTTCTCTTGGAGAGTGGCGGCACAAACGCGCCGCCGTGTGAAGGGGGGATTTAGCGTCGCAAGCTGCGAAGTGCAATCCGCACGCGGCAAAGCGCGTGCGTTTTCTGCGGATGGCAGCGGCAGCGCCTCACCGTCGGGCTAGTACAGCCCGCCGGTGCCCGGGCGCATGATGGTTCCGGCGTCAGGCGGCGCGCCCGGTGGCATCATGCGATTCGGATCGGCGTCGGCGACTCCGATGACGGAGTAGTTATCCGGTGGCGCCGTACCCGGCTTGAACGCCTCGAGAATCGTCCGGCCGGTATCGCCCGGCCCGGCGCGCATGCCGGTCTTGGCATCGACCCGCACCAGCTTGATACCGGCCGGCACCTTGAACGGAATCGCCGCCTTGTCGGCCAGTGCGAGCTTGAAGAAATCGCGGGCGATGGGAGCGGCGAGATGGCCGCCGGTGGCGGCATTGCCCCGTCCGAGCGTTCGCGGCTTGTCGTAGCCCATGTAAATGGCGACGGCGACGTCGGGCGAGAAGCCGACGAACCAGGCGTCCTTGGCCTCGTTGGTGGTGCCGGTCTTGCCGGCGATCGGCTTGCCGACCTCCCTGACCACGGTCGCGGTGCCGGCCTGCACCACATATTCCAGCATGGACGTGATCTGGTAGGCGGTCATGGTGTCGAGCACCTGCTCGCGACGATCGACGAGCTGCGGCTCGGGCTGATTATGCCAGCCGTCGGGCGCGTCGCAGCCGCGGCATTCGCGCGCGTCATGCTTGAAGATGGTGTGGCCATAGCGGTCCTGGATGCGGTCGATCAGGGTCGGCTTCACCCGCCGCCCGCCATTGGCGATCATCGAATAGGCCGTGACCATGCGCAGCGCCGTGGTCTCGCCGGCGCCCAAGGAGTAGGACAGGTAATTGGGCAACTCGTCATAAACGCCGAAGCGTTTGGCATATTCGCCAATCAGGGGCATGCCGATGTCCTGGGCAAGCCGCACCGTCACCGTGTTGCGCGATAGCCGCAGCGCATTACGCAAGGTCATCGGCCCGTTATATTTGCCGGCGTCGAAGTTTTCCGGCCGCCAGACACCACCGCCCTGTCCCTGATCGATCTCGATCGGCGCATCGACCACGACGGTCGACGGCGTGTAGCCATTGTCGAGCGCCGCGGAATAGACGATCGGCTTGAAGGACGAACCCGGCTGCCGGTAGGCCTGGGTGGCGCGGTTGAACTGGCTCTGGTCGAACGAGAAACCGCCGACCATCGCGAGCACGCGGCCGGTCCACGGGTCCATCACGGCCATCGCGCCGGAGACTTCGGGCAGCTGCCGGAGCCGAAACTGCCCCTCGACCGGATTGCCGTCCTTGAACAGCGGGTCGGCGTAGATCACGTCGCCTGGCGAGAGCACCTGGGAGACCGATGTCGGCGCCTTGCCGCGCGTCGGGCCTGAAGCGACCTTGGCCCATTTCACGCCATCGATGGTGATGAGGCCGGTCTGCCGTTCCTTGGCGACCGCGCCGCCGAGTTCACGGCCAGGCTGAAAGCCGATGCGGGCCGACTGGTCGCTGGTCTCCAGCACCACAGCCATCCGCCACGGCGAAATGTCCGACAGCGACTTGACGTCGGCGAGCTTGACACCCCAATCGCCGGAAATATCCAGCTTGCTGACCGGACCGCGATAGCCCTGCGCTTCATCGTAAGTGACGAGGCCGGCGGCCATGGTCTTGCGCGCCATCACCTGGACTTTCGGATCGAGCGTGGTGCGCACCGACAGCCCGCCCTCATACAGCTTCTTCTCGCCGTATCGCTCGAAAATGTCGCGGCGGACTTCCTCGGCAAAATATTCGCCGGCAAAGGTCTTGGCGCCGTTGTTACGGGTGGCGACGACCAGCGGTGCCTTGCGCGCCGCCTCGGCGTCGGCCTGCTTGATCCAGCCGTTCTCGAGCAGGCGGTCGATCACATAATTGCGCCGCTCGATGGCGCGGTCACGGTTGCGCACCGGATGCAGCGTCGCCGGCATTTTTGGCAGCGCCGCGAGATAAGCCGCTTCCGCAATCGTCAGCTCGTTGACCGATTTGTCGAAATAGACCAGCGAGGCCGCGGCGACACCATAAGCCCCAAGCCCGAGATAGATCTCGTTCAAATAGAGTTCGAGGATCTTGTCTTTCGAATAGGCCTTCTCGATCCGCATTGCGAGCAAGGCTTCCTTGATCTTGCGGGCGATCGAGACCTTGGTCTTTTCATCGTCGGCAAACAGGAAGTTCTTCGCGACTTGCTGCGTGATCGTGGAGGCGCCCTGCGGACGGCGATTGGAACCGTAATTCTGCGCATAGACGACAGCCGCGCGCGCCATGCCGGTGAAATCGATGCCACCATGATCATAGAAATTCTTGTCCTCGGCGGCGAGGAAGGCATTGATCACCAGCTTCGGCACGGCCTGGATCGGGAGATAGAGCCGGCGTTCCCTGGAATATTCCGCCACCAGCGAGCCGTCGGCCGCGTGCACGCGCGTCATGACCGGCGGCTCGTAGTCCTGGAGCTGTGAATAGTCCGGCAGATCCTTCGAGAAATGCCAGATCATTCCGGCAGCCGCGGCAACACCCACCAGGAAAATGACCGTCCCGGCGGCGAACAGGAAACCCAAGAATCGCACCAGCAAGCGCATTGTCTGTTATCCGTTCCAACTCTTCGTCAAACCTTGGGCGCCAAACCGCGGCGCGACCATTATGCACGAACGCTCAAATTTAGGCGATGCCAGTCAAAGCCCGCGGGCAGTGGACGCAAATTCCTGATCGATTCCAATATGTCAGCTTCCATTCTATACGGCCCCTGCTGTGGCCAAACCAAGGCTTTGGCCGGCCGGCGGCCTTCAATTCATCGCGTCGGCGCCGCAGCGTTGGCGAGCCGCTTGCCCATGAAGGCATCCACCGCCTGCGCGATCGACCCGACGGCCTTGGACCGCCAGCTTTCCGAGACCAGATGCTCCAGATCGCTCTTGTTCGAGACATAGCCGATTTCGACCAGGACCGAAGGCACGTCGGGGTTTTTCAACACCTTGAAACCGGCCGACTTCAACGGATGCTTGTGCATCCGCATCGTCGTCTTCATTTCGCTCATCAACATGTGTGCGAATTTGTTTGAAAAGCTTCGCGTTTCCCGCTGCGCGAGGTCGATGAGGATGTCGGCGACATCGGTCGGCTCCTCGGTCAGATTGACGCCGGCGATGGCATCCGCGCGGTTTTCCGCGTCCGCGAGCCGCTGCGCCTCGGCGTCGGAAGCCTTGTCGGAGAGCGTGTAGATCGTGGCGCCCTGCGCGTCGCCCTCGCCCTTCGGCAGCGCATCGGCATGGATCGACACGAACAGCGCGGCACCTTGCGTGCGTGCGATGCGGACGCGATCGCCGAGCGGAATGAAGCTATCGTCCTCACGGGTCATGACGATGCGGTACTTGCCGCTTTGTTCCAGACGGTCACGCAGCGCAAGGCCGAACTGCAGCACGAGGTTCTTCTCGGCTTCGGTGTCGGACTGCGTGCCGTTGTCGATGCCGCCATGGCCGGGATCGATGACGATGACCGGCCGCGTATCGGGGGACGCGGCCAGGCCGAGTGCCGGCTTGGTGTCCGGCGCTGCGGCGGCTATCGACCTGGTCTCCGGCGCCGCCGTAGCAGCGGGCCTGGTCTCCGGCGCGGCAACAGCAACCGGCTTGGTTTCCGGCGCGGCGGGTGCAGGCATTGTCGCGGCGACCACGCCCGGCGCCAGCACGGGCTTCGGCTCCGGGTGAACAGGCTCGGAACGGCTCTCCGCAGGCTCCAGCGATTGCACGAAGGCCGCGCGATCGACCTCTTCCAGTTCGAGCACCAGCCGCGGCGGCTGGCCGTTGGCCTGGTCGAGCACGTAGGAATTGGCAACGCGGGCCGGGCCGTTGAGGTCGATCACGATTCGCGAGCCGCCCGGCATGACCAGGCCATAGCGGAACGCCTTAACCAGCCCCCGCCCTTGTGCGCCGGTCCCCGCCGGGAGATGGAAGCTGACCTGGGGAATGTCGATCACCACGCGATAGGGATCCGACAATGTGAAGGCGCGGAACGTGATCGAGCGGTCGAGATCGAGCACGAAGCGGGTCTGCTTGGCGTCACCTGCCAGCCGCGCATCGAGCGCGGTCGGCATGCCCGAAGTTGGCGCCGAGGTGACCCCGTCGGCAGCGCGGGCCGGTCCGCCCGCGACGGCCGCCGCGCACACCAATGCTGCGGCGCACAAGAGCGCGGATCGGGAGGGAACGGTGTGATTTGCGCGGCTCGCCAACGAATTTGATCCCTCTAATGTCCCAAATCCGAAGTCCGCCCCCGCTCACAGCTTTGCGGGCTTCGGGTTCGCAGGACACTAGAAAATCCTAAGATTTTGGTATGGTTTGGTTCAGAAGTCCTCTTAACGGGCGCGCCGCGAAAATTGAAGAGGACTTCTGGACCAAACCCACCTGCGGGCCGTCTTACCCCAATAGGACCACAGGGTTAACGGCAACTTAATGTATAAGGGATGAATAAGGCGGCGGTGTTGCCAAGGAGCGACGCTCCCTTGCACGGGCAGCCCAATCCACGTATGTAACGGACAGCTGATTGCCAGAATTTTCCGGTTGTGTCGCGTTCAGCCCCCCGGTGCAGCGCCGGAATCTTCGAATCCTATGCGGAGATCCCAGCGTCCCACGATCCGTCCCAGCCAGCGCGAGCCGCGCGGCAGACAAGGGGCGGTTTCGAGCCGGGATGGCATCCGGTCCCAGGGTCACACTCGTTCCAGGGACGGTATTAGAGGCGGCAACACTGTGGTCCGGCCCTTTCTCTTCGGGCCCGATGCGATCACAGGACAACGCTTCGGCGTCACACCTGGCCCTCAGCTGTTCGACCACGGCGGCTCCCTCAAGCCGCCAACCTGTTCCAGACGGGCCGAGGCCTGATGCGCCAGACTGTGTTACCGACGATACCTCGCGGGAGATCCGCGTCGCTGCGGAGCGCAAGCTCCGCCCGACGCCGCTCCCCGCCGGGTTCCCGCTCGGCGCGGCGTACCGCATCGCTTTTCGGCCTTCCCCTCACCCCCGAATCAGGCGGACCGTCGTCCCATCCGGCGACGCGAAGCGCGCATACGCATTCGCGCGCCCGCCATCGCCAAGAGTTTAAAAATGCCCAACAAAATGTTGATCGATGCCACGCATCCGGAAGAGACCCGTGTTGTCGTGGTCCGCGGCAATCGCGTCGAAGAATTTGATTTCGAAACCGCCCAGCGCAAGCAGCTGCGCGGCAATATCTACCTCGCCAAGGTGACGCGGGTAGAGCCCTCACTGCAGGCCGCCTTCATCGAATATGGCGGCAACCGTCATGGCTTCCTCGCCTTCAGCGAAATCCATCCGGACTACTACCAGATCCCGGTCGCCGACCGTCAGGCGCTGATCGAGGCCGAGGAGCGGGCCCATCGCGAGGCCGAAGAGGAAAGCGAGAACCGCTCCAGCCGCCGCCGCTCGCGCCATCGCAACCTGCGCCGGCGCGGCAGCGGCGAGCGCGTCCAGAGCGCCATCGTCGACGGCGCGGACGCCGCCCCGTCCCACGAGCGCGAGCCCGGTGCAGAAGCCCCGCCCGAGCACGCGTTCTCCGAGGCCGGCGACGAGACCGCGCTGCATCCGGACTCCCCGGAGCCTCTCACGCATTTCGCCGATGAAGATGCCGAGCATGATGATGTTCACGAGGAGCCTGATCATGCGCATGATGACCATGAGCATGCGCATGACGAGCATGACGAGGCGGAGCACGAGGCCAACCAGCCGGCGATAGCGGCCGACCGCACGCCCGACATCGCCTCGGACGCGGCACTTCCGCCGCTCGACGCCTTCACTGCGTTCCCAGCGGTGCAGCCCGAACAGGAGCCGGCCGAGGTCCATCACGCTCACGACGAGGATGATGAGACGCATACGGATGCGCATGAAGATGGCGTTGCCGCCGGCGAACTGCCCCATGTGGAGCATGACGGCGGCGAAGCCGCGGTCCCTGCCGACGAAGCCCACGCGCTCGTCCCTGCAGGCGATGACACCCTCGAGGACGAGGACGAGGACGAAGAGGCCGAGGAGGAGGTGGTCGAATCCGTCGGCGGCGACGATGCGCTGGAAGAGGTTCCGGAGCGCGCCTTCCGGCCACGCCGGCAATACAAGATCCAGGAGGTCATCAAGCGGCGTCAGGTGATGCTGGTGCAGGTGGTCAAGGAGGAGCGCGGCAACAAGGGCGCCGCGCTGACGACCTACCTGTCGCTCGCCGGCCGCTATGCGGTGTTGATGCCGAACACCGCGCGGGGCGGCGGCATCAGCCGAAAAATCACCTCGGCGCAGGACCGTTCACGGCTGAAGGAGGTGGTGCAGGACCTCGATGTGCCCGAGGGCATGGGGATCATCCTGCGCACCGCCGGCGCCTCCCGCACCAAGCCGGAGATCAAGCGCGATTTCGAATACCTGATCCGGATGTGGGAGACGGTGCGCGACCTGACGCTGAAATCGCAGGCGCCGACCCTGGTCTATGAGGAAGGCTCGCTGATCAAGCGCTCGCTGCGCGACCTCTACAACAAGGAAATCGACGAGATCATGGTGGCCGGCGAAGCCGGCTACCGCGAAGCGCACGATTTCATGAAGATGCTGATGCCCTCCAATGTGCGCGCGGTGAAGCAATATCGCGAGGGCCAGCCCTTGTTCTCGCGCATGGGGGTCGAGAGCCAGCTCGACGCGATGTTCTCGCCGACGGTGCAACTGCGCTCCGGCGGCTACATCGTGATCAACCAGACCGAGGCACTGGTGTCGATCGACGTCAACTCGGGCCGGGCGACGCGCGAGCATCACATCGAGGACACGGCGCTCAAGACCAATCTGGAGGCGGCCGAGGAAGTCGCGCGCCAGCTCCGCCTGCGCGATCTCGCCGGCCTCATCGTCATCGACTTCATCGACATGGACGAGAAGCGCAACAACCGCGCAGTCGAGCGCAAGCTGTCGGATTGCCTCCGCCAGGACCGCGCGAGGATCCAGGTCGGGCGCATCTCGCATTTCGGGCTTTTGGAGATGTCGCGCCAGCGCATCCGCGCCAGCGTGCTGGAAAGCTCGACCGAGCCGTGCTCGCATTGCGGCGGCACCGGGCATGTCCGCTCGGTCTCGTCGGTCGCGCTGCAGCTGCTGCGCGGGCTGGAAGAGATCTTGATGAAGGGCGCGACCCACAATTTGGTGGCGCGCACCCGCACCGACGTCGCGCTCTATGTGCTCAACCACAAGCGCGGCCATCTGCGCGATCTCGAATCGAGCTTCAAGGTCACGCTGTCGGTGATCGCCGACGTGAGTGTGAACGGACCGCAGGCCTTCATCATCGACCGCGGCGAACAGGTTCATACGCTGGAGGCCGCCAAGGCGCTGCTGGCGGCGCAGCTTGCTGCGAGCCCGCCGCAGCTCGAGGAGGCCTTTGACGACGACGAGCCGTTCGACATCGAGCTCGAATCGGAGGTAGAAACCGAGGAGACCGAAGGGCTCTCCGATGAGGTTTCGGCTGGCGAAGCGGGTGGCGAGACTGCCGATGGCGGGCATCGCCGCAAGCGCCGACGGCGCCGCCGGGGCCGCGGCGGCGACGCGCGCGAGGTCGCTCCGCCGCGCGAGGACGGCGAAGCTCCTGCCTTCTTCCAGGAAGCCGCGATCGAAGAGACCGCCGAGACTGACGAGGCCGAGAGCGCCGAGGACGAGGCTGAGGAACAGGGCGCTCAGGCACGCCAGGAGCAGCAGGGCGGTGGCGAGCGGCGCCCGCGCCGGCGTGGCCGGCGCGGCGGTCGCAGGCGGCGCGGCGGCGAGGATGGACTTGCCGGCTCAATCTCCGACGAGCTTGCGCCGCCCCCGCAGCCCGAGGCCGCAACCGCGGTCGCCGATTTCGAAGGGATTGCACCAGCCTCCCAGCCGGAATCGGAGCCCGTTGCGGCGGCTGCCGAACCGTCCGCGGTCGCCGAGCAAGAGCCTGCTCCGGAGGTAGTCGAAGCTGCGCCAGCAGCGGAGTTGGACAAGCATGCGCCGCGGCGCTCGACGGTGCGCGAAAAGGTGAGCTTTGCGCCGCATCCGGCGGACGCCGCAGTTCCCGTCGCACCGCCCGCGGCGGAACTGCCCCATGCCCCGGAACCGCAGCCGACTGAGCCGGCCGCGGAAGCCGCGCCACGCCGCGCCGGATGGTGGTCGCGACGGTTCGGCAACGGCCAATAGGTTCGCCACCATCACGAACAACAAAAAACCGCCCGGCGATCCCGGGCGGTTTTTCTTTGCGAGATCCTGCTGCTAACGCGCGATGAAGTTTGGTGGAATCGAATCCACCCGCGAGCACGCTTTGCTCCCCTTCCCCCTTGCGGGGAGGGGTCGGGGTGGGGTCCCCGGAAACAGTTCGTCCCCGTGGTACCCCCCTCCCCAACCCTCCCCCGCAAGGGGGGAGGGAGCGCACCGCCGATGTGGCTCTGACCTCGGTTCGTCACGCTCTAAATTAGCGCAGCCATTTTGCGATCCGCTCGACCGCCACGCGCATGTCCTCTGCCGAACGGGCATAGGAGAAGCGGATGAAGTTGCGGCCGTGGAACGGATCGAAATCGACGCCCGGGGTCGCCGCGACATGCGCCTGTTCGAGCATCGTCTTGGCAAATTCAAAACTGTCCGAGGTGAAGGCCGACACATCGGCATAGAGATAGAACGCGCCATCCGCCGGCAAAAACCTCTTCAGGCCGGCCTGCGGCAGGCCATCGATCAGGATGCGGCGGTTTTCCAGATAGCCGCGCTTGATCGCCTCCATCTCCTCGCGCCCCTCGAACGCGGCTTCGGCCGCGATCTGCGACAAGGTCGGCACGGAGATCGCGAGATTCTGCTGCAGCCGTTCGATCGGGCGCACCAGCTGCTCCGGCACCACCATCCAGCCGACCCGCCAGCCGGTCATGCAGAAATATTTTGAGAACGAGTTGATGACGAGCGCCCGTGACGACAGCGCGGCCGCAGTGGCGGCAGGGAATGCATAGTCGAGCCCGTGGTAGATCTCGTCGGAGATGAAGCGGATGCCGGCTTCCTCTGCCGCCGCGATCAGACCCTTGAGCGCGTCCTGCGACATCATCGTTCCGGTCGGGTTGGCGGGGCTGCCGACCAGCACGCCTTTCAGCGGCGACCGGCGATGCGCCGCAAGCAGCGCTTCGCCCGTCAGCGCATGGCGGGTCTCGCTCGTGGTCTCGATCAGCACCGGCTCGCAGCCGAGCGCGGTGAGAATATGCCGGTAGGGCGGATAGCCGGGCACCGTTACAGCGACGCGATCGCCCGGTTCGAACATCGCAAGAAAGGCCAGGATGAACGCGCCGGAAGATCCCGTCGTTACAACGATACGGCCCGCGTCGACATCGCAGCCATGGACGTCGCGATAGTGCCGCGCAATGCGCTGACGCAGCGAGAGAATGCCAAGCGCCGACGTGTAGTCGATACGCCCGTCCCGTAGCGCTCGCTCCGCCGCCACGATCGCGGTCCTTGGGGCCGGTGCGGCCGGCTGTCCGACCTCCATGTGAATGACGTGCCCGCCGGCCGCCTCGATACGCTCGGCCGCCGCCATGACGTCCATCACCATGAACGGCGGAACCTCGCTGCGGCCGGACGGCAACAGCACGCCATTAACGGTGTTTCTGAGTGTCGCCTCAAGCATCGATTTCTGCTATCTCCTGCTATCCCGGAACCTGCCCCAGACCGGCCTTAATCCATGGTGTGTAAGGGCATAACCGGTTTTCCGCCAATCGCCAAAGACTGCCAAATGCTCTCAAGCTTCGCGCTTCGCAAGAAAACGACCGGCCTGCTCGCAGCGACCCTTGCTGCCGCACTCACTCTTGCACCATTACCCCGGACATGGGCGCAGGATGGCAAAGGCCCGCCTGTGCTGCGTGACACGGAGGCCGAGCAGCTCCTGCGCGACTATACGCGGCCGGTCCTGCGCGCCGCCGGGCTGGAGAAACAGAACATCCAGGTCGTCATCATCAACGACGGCTCGTTCAACGCCTTCGTCGCCGATGGCCACCGCATTTTCGTCAATTACGGCGCCATGCTGCAATCGGAAACGCCGAACCAGATCATCGGGGTGTTGGCCCACGAGACCGGCCATCTGGCCGGCGGGCACCTCGCAAAACTTCGCGAGCAGCTGGCGCAGGCGCAGACCCAGATGATCATTGCCATGCTGCTCGGCGCCGGCGCCGTGGTGGCCGGCGCGCGTGGCGGCGGCAATAATGGCCTCGCCAGCGCGGGTGCGGCCGCGGTGGCCGGGCCCCAGGAGATGATCCGCCGCTCGCTGCTCTCCTATCAGCGTCAGCAGGAAGAGAACGCCGACCGTGCCGGCGTAAAATTTCTGACCATGACTCAGCAATCACCGAGGGGCATGTACGAGACCTTCAAGCGCTTGACGAGCGAGAGCCTGTTCGCCGCGCGCGGCGCCGACCCCTATCTGCAGTCGCATCCGATGCCGGCTGAACGTGTCGCAGCGCTCGAAGGCATCGCACGCGCGAGCCCGTATTGGGACAAGAAGGACGATGCGGCGCTGCAACTGCGCCATGACATGATCCGCGCAAAAATCTCGGCCTTTATGGAACGGCCCGATACGGTTTACCGGCGTTATCCGCTGTCCAACGACAGCCTGCCGGCCCGCTATGCGCGGGCGATTGCGACCTATCTGCACGGCGACCTGCACAGCGCGCTGTCGCAGATCGATGCCCTGCTCCAGGCCCAGCCGAGTAACCCGTATTTCTACGAATTGCGCGGCCAGGCCCTCTTGGAGGGCGGCCGGCCGGCGGAAGCCATCGCACCGCTGCGCAAGGCCGTGCAGCTCTCCAACAGCGCACCGCTCATCGAGATGTTACTTGGGCAGGCGCTCGTGGCCACGGAAAACAAGGCCTATACTGACGAAGCGATCACGATCCTGCGCGCGGCGGTGGCCCGGGAATCCGAGGCACCGCTGGGCTACGCGCAGCTTGCGATGGCATATGGCCGGAAGGGAGACTATGCGGAGGCTGACCTTGCCTCGGCGCAGGCTGCCTTCCTGCGCGGCGACAACAAGACCGCGCGCGAGCTCGCCTCGCGTGCAAAAACCCGTTTCGCCGTCGGGACGCCCGGATGGGTGAAGGCCGACGACATCGTCTCGGCCAAGCCGCTGCCGGGCCAGAGCAACAATTGAGAGCAGGATCAACTCACGGCACCAGGTCATTCCGACACGCCCGGCCCGCCATCACCAAAAAGGATGTAGTAAATGCCTTCGTTCCGACTGACCGTTGCCGCGCTTGCCGCCTTTGCCTTTTGCGGCGCGCCGCTCTCCGCCTCGGCGCAGAGTTTTTCCGACACCCAGCGCGGCGACATCGAGACGATCGTCCACAATTACCTGCTGGCGCATCCCGAGGTGCTCGAAGAGGCCATGGCGGAGCTGAACAAGCGCCAAGCCGCGGCCGATGCCGCCAAGCATGAGGCCACCATCACCCAGAATGCCGATACGATCTTCAATTCGCCGCGCGGCGTGGTGCTC
>Ga0213882_10000471_pt1 | contig 13396 bp, 14 predicted proteins | sample BarmaccoBMER_R09_FD_160106 | JGI IMG/M metagenome (GOLD analysis project Ga0213882, IMG submission 160106) | Barbacenia macrantha exposed rock microbial communities from rupestrian grasslands, the National Park of Serra do Cipo, Brazil - ER_R09 ...
GCTCGACCTGAGCCCGATGATCGGGACTTTCGTGCTGATCGTCGTCGGTCAGCTCGTGGCCGGCGCGATCGCAAGGTGATCGATCTCGACTCAGTTGGCTAGCGCGGCGCTCGGGGCTCCCGCACGGCCGGCCACGCACATCGCCGCGGCGGTGCGGGGCTGGAGGCTCGCCGCCGCCACCGCGGCGATCGTGGTCGTCTGCGACCAGGCCTCGAAGCAGATCATCGTCTCTTCGATCGCGCCCGAGTCGCGCACCCGCTTCTTCCTCGGCATCGACCTGACGTACACGCGCAACCGCGGCGTGGCATTCGGCGCGCTTGGGGGCAGCTCGCTCGTCGCCGTGCTCACGATCGCCGCCGTGGCGGGCCTGGCGGTCTACTTCACCTGGCGTGCCTGGGTGCCGATGCTCTGGCTCCCGTTCGGGGCGGTAGCCGGAGGGGCCCTCGGCAACCTCGCGGACCGCGCTCGCGACGGCGCGGTGATCGACTTCGTCAAGCCGGTCTTCTGGCCGGCGTTCAACCTCGCGGACACGGCGATCGTGCTGGGCATCCTGGGCCTGCTCTACGTCGTCGAGGGGCCCCGAGCGCGCTCGCGGGCGTGACCGAACGCGTCGAGCTCGCGGTGGCCCTGGCTCACGCGGGTCAGCGACTCGACGTGTTCCTCGGCGCGCACCGGACTGTCGGATCGCGCGCCGCGGCGCAGCGCCTGATCGAGGCCGGCCGCGTCACGGTCGACGGCCGCGCCGTGCCCAAGCGGCACCTCCTCGCCGCGGGGGAGAAAGTGGAGGCCCTGGTCGACGTTCGGATCGCCAGCCCCGGGCCGGGCGCGGCCCAGGTTCCCTTCGACGTCGTGTACGAGGACCACGATCTGCTCGTCGTCGACAAGCCGGCCGGCGTCGTCGTCCACCCGGCGCCCAGCCACAGGGGTCCGACGCTCGCCGACGCGCTCGCCGGCCGCGCCGCGGGCGGCGCCGATCCCTGGCGCCCGGGCATCGTCCATCGCCTCGATCGCGACACCTCGGGCCTCCTGATCGTGGCGAAGTCCGACCGCGTCCACCGCGCGCTCCAGGACCAGCTCCGACGGCGGGAGATCACGCGGGAGTACCTGGCGCTTGTCGAGGGACGGCCGGACGCGCGCACCGGCACGATCGACGCGCCGATCGGCCGCGACCGCCGCGCCCGCACGTCGCACTCGACCCGGACCGACCGTCCCCGGCCCGCGAGGACGCACTTCGAGACAGAGCGCTCGCTTCCCACCACGACCCTGCTGCGGCTCCGCCTCGAGACGGGGCGCACGCATCAGATCCGGGTTCACCTCGCCGCGATCGGACATCCGGTGGTCGGCGACAGCCGGTACGGAGGCGGGGGCGCCGCACGACTTGGGCTGTCGCGCCAATTTCTGCACAGCGCGGCTCTGGGGTTTAGGCACCCACGCACGGGGGAACCCCTGGCCTGCGAGTCCAAACTGCCCGTGGACCTGCTTCGCACGCTCGAAGCAGCTGCACGGGAGCCAGTCTCCGAAGGGCCAGACGGGGACTGAACAGATGTGGCAGGGGGGCGGTCCTTGGGCCGCCCCTCCGCTTTCCAGGGGGCGGATGGGAGCGGTTGCCGTGTGGAGGCCAACCCGCAAGCTTTCGTATCCTTCGCGCGCCTAACAAACAACCCCGCGGAGCGGGTTGGCGGCCCTCCCGGCGCGAACGCCGGGTCCGCACGCCGGCCGCGGGCGCAGCACCAGAAAAAGGGAGCCGCATGGCAACAGAGGTATCGATCACCGACCTGCTCGAGGCGGGCGTCCACTTCGGGCACCAGACCCGGCGCTGGAACCCGAAGATGCGCCGCTTCATCTTCGGCGAGCGCGACGGGATCCACATCATCGACCTGCAGCAGACCGAGCGGCTGCTGCGAAACGCGCAGGAGTTCGCGGCGAACCTCGCCGGCCGCGGCGGGACCGTCATGTTCGTCGGCACGAAGAAGCAGGCGCGCGATGCGATCAAGGAGGCGGCCGACAGGGCCGGGATGCCGTATGTCAACCAGCGCTGGCTGGGCGGCCTGCTGACGAACTTCCAGACGATCTCCAAGCGAATCAAGCGCCTTCACGACCTGCTCGAGTGGACCGAGAACGGGACGCTCGAGCTGCTCCCGACGCGCGAGCGCATCGCGGCGGAGGGTGAGCGCGACAAGCTCGAGATGAACCTCGGCGGCGTGAAGGAGATGCAGCGCCCGCCGGATGCCGTCTTCGTGGTGGACCTGAAGACGGAGGACATCGGCGTCCGGGAAGCCGCCCGGCTCAAGATCCCCATCATCGGCCTGGTCGACACGAACTGCGACCCGACCCCGGTGAACTACGTGATCCCCGGCAACGACGACGCGATCCGGTCGTGCAAGCTCGTCATCGACGCCATCGGCGACGTGGTGGCCGAGCGCTCGGCCCAATTCCGGGCGGAGGAGGAGCGCGCCCGCGCCGAGCGCGAGGAGCAGGAGCGGCGCGAGGCGGAGGAGCGCGCGCGCCGGGAGGCCGAGGAGCAGGCCAGGCGCGAGGCCGAGGAGGCCGCCGCGGCGGAGGCCGCTCAGGCCGAGGGTGGCGCCGACGATTCGCAGGAGGCGCCCGCCGCCGCATCGCCGGCGCCCGCTGGTCAGGCTGACCCCGCGGGGGCCGGCGAGGAGGCCGGTTGATGACCGCCGCCGCCGCCGACGTCAAGGCGCTTCGCGAGCGGACCGGGGCCGGGATGATGGACTGCAAGCGGGCGCTCGAGGAGGCAGCCGGGGACCTCGAGAAGGCGATCGACATCCTCCGCGTCAAGGGCCAGGCCAGCGCCCAGAAGCGGGCCGGGCGCGCGGCGTCGGAGGGAGTGGTCCAGAGCTACATCCACGCAGGCGGGAAGATCGGCGTGCTGGTCGAGGTGGACTGCGAGACGGACTTCGTCGCCCGCAACGACGACTTCCAGTCGTTCGCGCGGGAGGTGGCGCTCCACGTCGCGGCCACGGGCCCCGAGTACGTCTCGGAGGACGACGTCCCGGACGAGGTCCGCTCGCGCGAGCTGCGGATCTACGAGGAGCAGGCGCAGGACAGGCCCGAGGACGTCCGGCCCAGGATCGCCGAGGGACGCCTGGCGAAATGGCTCGACGAGCACGTACTGCTGCGCCAGCCGCACGTCAACGCCGAGCGCTACGACGGGCAGACGATCGAGCAGCTGCGGAGCGAGCTCGCCGCGAAGACCGGGGAGAACGTGGTCATCCGCCGGTTCCAGCGCTTCGTGGTGGGCGCGGACTGAGGCCATGGCTTCGACGGCGCCCGTGGACGGCGACGGACGCCAGCCCGCGTTTCGCCGGATCCTCCTGAAGCTCTCCGGCGAGGCGCTGATGGGGCCGCTCGAGTACGGCGCCGACCCCGCGCGGATCGAGGCGATCGCAACGCAGATCAAGCGCGTGGCCGACCGCGGCGTGCAGGTCGCCGTCGTGGTGGGCGGGGGAAACATCTATCGCGGCCTTCGCGGGGCGGCGGAGGGCATGGACCGCGCAACCGGCGACTACATGGGGATGCTCGCAACCGTCCTCAACGCCCTCGCGCTGCAGGACGCGCTCGAGAAGCAGGGCGCGGTGACGCGGGTGCAGTCGGCGATCGAGATCTCGGAGGTGGCCGAGCCCTACATCCGGCGGCGGGCGATGCGCCACCTCGAGCACGGCCGCGTCGTGATCTTCGCGGCGGGCACGGGCAACCCGTTCTTCACCACCGACACGGCCGCTGCCCTCCGCGCGCTCGAGATCCATGCCGAGGCGCTGCTCATGGCGAAGAACGGCGTCCAGGGCGTCTACGACGCCGACCCGCGCGAGACGCCTGATGCCCGCTTCCTCCCGGAGATAACGCACCGGCAGGCGATCGAGCAGGACCTGAAGGTGATGGACTCGACCGCGCTGTCCCTCTGCATGGACAACTCGCTCCCGATCCACGTCTTCAACATGGATGACGAGCTCAACATCGACCGGATAGTGTGCGGCGACCGAGTGGGGACGGTCGTGGCCACGTGAGCGAGGGGATCATCAAGGACTTCATCGACGACGCGGCGGGCCGCATGGGGAAGTCGGTGGAGTCGACGAGGCATGAGTTCGCCACGGTCCGGACCGGCCGCGCGTCGCCCGCCCTGCTCGACCGGGTGGAGGTCGACTACTACGGGACGCGTACGCCGCTCAAGCAGCTCGCCGGCATCTCGGCGTCCGAGGCCCGGCTCCTCACCGTGACGCCGTACGACAAGTCCTCGATGAAGTCGATCGAGAAGGCCATACTCGAGTCCGATGTCGGTCTCACGCCGTCCAACGACGGCAACGTCATCCGCCTCACGATCCCGGAGCTCACGGAGGAGCGCCGGAGGGAGCTCGTGAAGGTGGTGCGAAGGATCGCGGAGGACGGACGGGTGGCCATCCGGAACGTCCGGCGCGACGTGATGCACGAGCTGCGCGAGCTCAAGGGCGCGGGCGAGGTGGGGCAGGACGACGAGCACCGCGCCGAGGTCGAGCTGCAGAAGCTCACGGACGAGCGAATCGGGGAGCTCGACTCGGCGCTCGCGGGCAAGGAGAAGGAGATCCTCGAGGTCTAGCCCCAGCCGCCGTCGCAACGGCATGGGGCGATCGCCATGGCAGCGCGCTACGTCGCGATCATCATGGACGGAAACGCGCGCTGGGCCGCCGAGCACGGCCTGCCCCTGCTCGAGGGACACCGCGAGGGGGCGCAGGCCCTGAAGCGGACGGTGCGGAACGCCGTGGAGCTCGACGTCCTCGAGCTCACCGCCTACGCGTTCTCGACCGAGAACTGGACCCGGCCCCGGGCGGAGGTGGAGGGCCTGATGGCGATGTTCGCGGAGCTGATCGAGTCGGAGACCCCGGAGCTCGACGAGGAGGGCGTCCGCATGCGGTTCGTCGGCCGTCGCGATGGGATCTCCGATGACCTGCTCCGGCGGATGGATTGGGCCGAGGAGACGACGCGACGCAACGACCGGATGACCCTGTTCGTCGCATTCAACTACGGCGGCCGCGCGGAGATCGTGGACGCCGCCGAGCTCTACTCCGGGGGCGGCGAGGAGGCCTTCGCCCGCTGCCTCTACGCGCCCGAGATGCACGACCCCGACCTGCTGATCCGCACGAGCGGAGAGCGGCGGCTCTCGAACTACCTCCTATGGCAGTGCGCCTACTCGGAGCTCGTCTTCAGCGAGATGTTGTGGCCGGACTTCGACAAGGCCGAGCTGGCGGCGGCCCTGGACGAGTACGCGGCGCGCGAGCGCCGCTACGGCGCGCGCGCGGGATGATCGACCTCGCCGAAGTGGAGCCCTGATGCGCGGCGAGACGTTCCGCCGCGTGGTCCAGGCGATCCCCGCGATCGCCTTCGCGGTGGTGATCGTCGCCGAGGGCGGGCTCGTGTTTGCCCTGGGCGTCGTCGCCGTCGGGGTCGTCTGCATGCACGAGCTCTACCGGATGATGCGCCGCGCCCGCCCGATCGACCTCGCCGGATTCCTGGCGCTGGCAGCCCTGTGCCTGACCGCGCTGTATGGCCGCCGCAGCCAGCTCGTGATGGTGCTCGCGTTCTCGCTGCTGGTCACGCTGCTGCTCGCCCTGGTCCGCAAGCGCAGGAGGGGCGTGGCCTGGGGCATCGCGGCCACGATGCTCGGCACCGTCTGGATCGGCCTGGCGATGGCGCACGCCGTGCTGCTGAGGCAGCTCCCGCATGGCGGCGCGCTCGTCCTCGACACCCTCATCGGGACGTTCATCGGGGACACGTCGGCGTACTTCGGAGGACGGGCGTGGGGACGGCGCCCGCTCGCGCCGCGGATCTCGCCGAACAAGACGGTGGAGGGACTGATCTGCGGGATTGCCGGCGGCGCCTTCGCCTTCTGGCTGTTTGGCCTCGCCTACCAGCACGAGTGGTTCCACGGCACCGACCGGCTGGTGATCGGCCTCGCGGTCGCATGCGTGGCTCCGCTCGGCGACCTGTTCGAGTCGCTGGTCAAGCGCGACCTCGGCGTGAAGGACACGGGCCGCCTCTTCGGCGCGCACGGCGGCGCGCTGGACCGGCTCGACGCCGTGCTCTTCTCGGCGGTCGCGGCGTACTACGTGAGCGTGGCGGTCCTGCGATGAGCGGCGGCTGGCTCCCGGCTCACCAGCCGAACTGCCTCGGCTGCGGCGACGAGAACCCCGCCGGGCTCGGCATGCGAATGCGCCGCGACGGCGACCGCGTGGTGGGGGAGGTGACGATCGACGAACGTCACGAGGGCGCCCCGGGGTACGCGCACGGAGGGGCCGTGACCACCGCTCTCGACGACGCGATTGGCATGCTTCTGTTCGTGCTCGAGCGACCGGCGGTCACAGCGCGCCTCGAGGTGGACTTCCGGCGGCCGGCGTTCATCGACCGGAAGTTCGACGTCGAAGCGTGGATCGACAGCGTCGAGGGCCGCAAGCTCCACCTGAACGCGGAGCTGCGAGACGGCGACGAGACCGTGGCCGAGGCGAGGGCGCTCTTCCTCGAGGTCGACCCGCGGCACTTCGCCGAGGGCGCACGGATGAGCGCCGCCGCGGACCGCCACCGGAGGCTGCCCTGGTGACGCCGCACCGCTCGGCCGCGCCCGCGCGGAAGCTGGCCGTCGTCGCCTGCATGGACGCGCGGCTCGACCCGATGCGGCTACTGGCGCTCGAGGAGGGCGACGCCCACGTGATCCGCAATGCGGGCGGGGTGATCACCGACGACGCGATCCGGTCGCTCGCGATCTCGCAGCACCTGCTCGGAACCGAGGAGATCGTCCTCGTCCACCACACGGACTGCGGCATGCTCAGCTTCACCGACGAGGAGTTCCGGGAGCGGATGAAGGAGGCGACCGGCGAGGAGCCCGCGTGGTCCCCCGGCGCCTTCAGGGACCTCGAGGAGGACGTGCGCGAGTCGATCCGCAGGATCGAGGAGAGCCCGTTCATCCCGCGAAAGTCGTCGATTCGCGGGTACGTCTGGGAGGTGGAGACCGACCGGCTGCGGGAGGTCCCTCGTTCGCCCACGTAGACTGCCCGCGCGCATGGCCGGCAGGTTGATCTTCTTCACCGGGTTTCCGGGGTTCATCGGGACGCGGGTGGTGCGGTCGCTGGTCGCCGCCGATCCCAAGGTGCGGATCGCCGCCCTCGTCGAGCCCAGGTTCGCCGGCCGTGCGCGCGAGGTCGCGCAGAGCATCGACGCCGACCGGGTCGAGGTCCTTGAGGGCGACATCTCCGAGCGCGGGCTCGGCCTGTCCGGCGACGTGGCCGAGCGTCTACGCGCGGAGGTGACGATCGCGTATCACCTCGCGGCGATTTACGACCTGTCGGTCCCGCTCGAGATCGCGCAACGGGTGAACGTGGACGGCACCGGCAACGTGCTCGAGCTGTGCGCCGGCTGCCGGCGGCTCGAGCGGCTCAACTACGTGAGCACCGCCTACGTGGCGGGCAAGCGGACGGGCGTGGTGTACGAGCACGAGCTGTCGCTGGGCCAGGGGTTCAAGAACCACTACGAGTCCACGAAGTTCCAGGCCGAGCTCTGGGTGCGGTCCGAGATGGACCGCGTCCCCACCACGATCTACCGGCCGGCGATCGTCGTCGGCGACTCTCAAACGGGAGAGACCCAGAAGTTCGACGGCCCGTACTACCTGCTGCGCACGATCTCGCGCGCGATGGGGATGGGCGGACGGATCCCGCAGTTCGGACGCTCCGACGCACCGTTCAACGTCGTGCCGGTCGACTTCGTGGTCGACGCGCTTGTGGCCGCCGCCGCCGATACGGCGACGGTGGGGCAGACGCTCCACCTGGTCGACCCGGAGCCGATCACCGCGCTGGAGCTGATGAAGCTGCTGAGCCGGGAGTACGCCGGAAGGGAGCCCTCGTATCGCGTGCCGCCGAAGATGATCGAGATGTCGCTCCGGCGAAAGGGGGTCCGCAAGGCGTTCTCGGGGGCGCCGCCGGCGTCGAACAAGTACCTGAACCATTCCGTCCGCTTCGACACGCGCCGCGCGAACGACCTCCTGGCGCGGCAGGGACTGCGCTGCCCGCGGTTCGAGGAGTACGTGGGGCCGGTGGTGCAGTTCTTCCGGGACCACGAGGAGGATCCCGCCTTCGCTCCGGCGGAGTGAGCGGCGCCGTAAAGCGCGGCGCGGCGCGTGCGTGACCGTAGACTCGGATCGTGCGCCGGATCGTCGTACTCGGCTCGACCGGGTCCATAGGGACCCAGGCGCTGGAGGTCATAGAGGCGAGCGATGAGCTCGAGGTCGTGGCCCTGGCGGCTGCGACGAGCTGGGAGGATCTGATCGCGCAGGCCGAGCGTCAGGGCGTGAGACGCGTGGCGCTCGCGGACGACCGTGCCGCTGCGCGTGCCGCGGTGGCCTGGGACGGGGGAGAGGTGCTCGCGGGGCCGGAGGGCCTCGTCCGCCTGATCACCGAGTCCGGGTGCGACCGCGTGCTGAACGCGCTGGTCGGCTCCGCCGGGCTCGGGCCGACCGTCGCCGCGCTTGGCGAGGGGATCGACCTCGCGCTCGCCAACAAGGAGAGCCTCGTGATCGGCGGCGAGCTGGTCATGGCGCTGGCCGAGGCGACGGGCGCGAGCGTGATCCCCGTGGACTCCGAGCACTCGGCGCTCTACCAGCTCGTGTCCGCGGAGCGCCCGGGCGGCGTCGACCGGCTCGTGCTCACGGCGTCGGGCGGCCCCTTCCGCGGGCGCACGCTGGACGAGCTTGCGAGCGTGACCCCGCAGGAAGCGCTCGCGCACCCGACCTGGGACATGGGCGGGCGCATCACCGTGGACTCCGCGACGCTCATGAACAAGGGGTTCGAGCTGATCGAGGCGCACCACCTGTTCGGCGTCCCGCTCGACCGCATCGAGGTCGTGGTCCACCCGCAGTCGATCGTTCATGCCCTCGTGCACCTAAACGACGGGGCCTCGCTCGCGCACCTCGGCTACCCCGACATGCGTGTCCCGATCTCGTATGCGCTCCACTATCCGGAGCGCGCGGACGTGGTGGTCGAGACGCTCGACCTCGCCGCGGTCGGCGAGCTCACGTTCGAGGAGCCCGACATGGGCAACCTGCCGTGTCTGCGGCTCGCTCGCCAGGCGATCGCGACCGGAGGCACCGCGCCATGCGTCCTCAACGCGGCGGACGAGCTCGCTGTCGCGTCGTTCCTCGAAGGCTCGCTCCCGTTCACAGGCATCCCCGGGGTCGTCGAGCGGGTGCTCGACTCGCTACCGCCGGAGCCCGTCCGCCACTTCTCGGACCTCTATCGCGCGGATGCCGCGGCGCGGGAGGCGGCGCGCGCGCTGGTCCAAGGGGTGGCCGCTTGAGCTGGTTCCTCGCGTTCCTCGGCTTCGCGCTGCTCGTGATCCTTCACGAAGCCGGGCACTTCATGGCCGCGAAGGCGGTCGGCATGCGCGTCGAGCGCTTCTCGCTGTTCTTCCCGCCGCTGCTCGCGCGCAGGAGGGTGGGCGAGACCGAGTACGCGATCGGCGCGGTGCCGCTCGGCGGCTACGTGAAGATCAGCGGGATGAACCCCGACGAGAAGCTCCCGCCGGAGGTCCGCGACCGCGCCTATCACGCGCAGCCCGTCTGGAAGCGGATGGTCGTCATCGCCGCCGGCCCCGGCATGAACCTCGTCCTGGCGCTCCTCCTGCTGCTCGCGTACTTCTGGTTCATCGGACCGAGGACCGTCGGCGTGGACCAGGTCCAGGCGGGCTATCCGGCGCATGCGCAGCTTCGGACCGGCGACCGCATCGTCGCGGTCGACGGCCACGCCGGCGGGCCGACGCGCGCCGCCTCCCTCATCGCCGCACACCGCTGCGCGCAGTCGCCGCCAAGTCCGCGCTGCGTGGCGCGCACTCCCGCACGCGTCACGATCGAGCGCGGCGGCCGGCGCATGACCCTCGCGCTGCGGCCGATCTACGATCCGGCCACCAAGCGGATGCGGCTCGGGTTCCGCTACGGCGACACCGGCCCGCGGCGGACCGAGCCGTTGGGGAAGGCGGCCGGAAGCGCGATCAGCAGCTTCGGGTACATCGCGGGGAAGACCGTCACGCTGCCGGCGAAGTTCTTCAGCGCCAAGCAGCGCAAGCAGATCCACGGCGTGGTGGGGAGCTACGAGTCGACGCGCCAGACCATCGTGCACGACACCCCCGACGTGATCGGCGTGCTCGCGGTCATATCGCTCGCGCTCGCCATCGTGAACCTGTTCCCGTTCCTGCCGCTCGACGGCGGCCACATCTTCTGGGCTGCGGTGGAGAAGGTCCGCCGGCGACCGGTGCCGCTGTGGGTGATGGAGCGGTCCGGCGTCGTCGGGTTCGCGCTGGTGATCGTCGTGTTCATCATCGGCTTCACGAACGACATCAACACGCTCACCGGCAAGGGCTTCCAGGTTCGCTGACCGGGAAGTAATCTCCCGTCTTCACGAGTCGGAGGAGGAGCGGTATGGAGGCGACGACCACCGAACGGCAGGCCGAGCAGGCGCGCGACCGGGTGCGCTACAAGGCGCTCGATGAATCGACGATGTGCGGCGCGTTCCAGGTCACCGCATCCGAGCATCCCGACCGCGTGGCTCTGCGCACCAAGGGCGACGAGCACGTCATGACGTGGGGGGAGTACGCCGACAAGGTGCGCTCCCTCGCAGCCGGCCTCGCCGGGCTGGGGCTCGGCCATGGCGACACTATCGGCCTGCTTCTGACCAACCGGCCGGAGTTCCACTGGGTCGACAGCGCGGCCATGCACCTCGGCGCCACCCCGTACTCCGTTTACAACACGTACTCCGCCGAGCAGATCGAGTACCTCGTCTCGGACGCGCAGAACCACATCATCGTGACCGAGTCCCAGTACCTCGACACGGTGAAGGCGGTGACGGACCGCTGCTCGAGCGTCGAGCACGTCGTCGTGGTCGACGGCGAGGCCGACGGCGCGCTCTCGCTGGCCGACGTCGAGGCGTCAGCCGCGGACGACTTCGACTTCGAGGCGGCGTGGAAGGCCGTAGCGCCGGACGACGTGCTGACCCTGATCTACACCTCCGGCACCACCGGTCCCCCAAAGGGCGTGCAGATAACGCACGAGAACGAGTTGTCGGCGGGCCGGTCGTTCGACCAGATCATCCAGTTCCCGGACGGCGCCCGCGTCGTCTCCTACCTCCCGATGGCGCATATCGCCGAGCGCTCGTGCAGCCACTACCTGCCGATCATGTTCGGCTTTACCGTCACGACCTGCCCTGACGCGCGCCAGGTCATCTCGTACCTGCCGGAGGTCCGGCCGAGCTGGTTCTTCGCGGTGCCGCGCATCTTCGAGAAGCTCAAGGCCGCCCTCGAGGCGGGGATGGAGAACGAGCAGGACGCCGAGCGCAAGGAGGCGATGAAGGGGGCGCTGGCACTCGGTCTCGAGAAGGTACGGCTCGAGCAGACCGGGCAGGAGGTACCCGACGGGCTGCGGCAGAAGTACGAGCAGGCGGACGAGCAGATGTTCTCGAAGCTGCGCGCCGCGCTCGGGCTCGACGACATCGAAGCCCTGAACGTGGGAGCGGCGCCCACGCCGCGCGAGGTGATCGAGTTCTTCCACGCCATCGGGCTGCCGCTCGCGGAGCTCTGGGGCATGTCCGAGACCTGCGGCGCGGGTACCTGCAACCGGCCGGAGCGCATCAAGATCGGCACGGTCGGGCCGCCGGGTCCCGGGATCGAGGTGAAGCTGGGGGAGGACGGCGAGGTCCTGATCCGCGGCGGCGTCGTGATGTCCGGTTACCGCAACCAGCCGGACAAGACGAAGGAGACGTTCACCGAGGACGGCTTCCTGATGACGGGCGACGTCGGGGAGTTCGACGAGGACGGCTTCCTCAGGATCGTCGACCGCAAGAAGGAGCTGATCATCAACGCGGCGGGCAAGAACATGTCTCCCGCCAACATCGAGGCGAAGCTCAAGACGGCCGGCCCGTTGATCGGGCAGGCCATCGCCATCGGGGACCAGCGCTCTTACAACGTCGCGCTCGTGACCCTCGATCCGGACGCCATCCCGGCGTGGGCCCGCGAGCACGGCCTCGACGGCAAGCCCATCGAGGAGCTCGCGGACGAGCAGGCCGTGATCGAGGCCGTACAGGAGGAGGTCGACCGGGCGAACGAGCAGCTCGCGCGCGTGGAGCAGATCAAGAAGGTCAAGGTCCTCCCGACCGAGTGGGAGCCAGGCGGTGAGGAGCTGACGCCGACGATGAAGCTCAAGCGCAAGCCGATCGCGGAGAAGTACGCGGACGAGATCGAGGCGCTGTACTCGTCATAGGGCGCCGGGGCTCGCGCCCGTAGTCCATTCGTACCACCTATAGCTAGCACCCGTGGACGACCGGTTCGGTCAGGGTGCGGTTTCGCGCTGCCGACCGGGGGCCGCCGGTACCCTTGGACCGATGGCCAGCAAGCGCCAGATCGATGTCGGCGGCGTGAAGATCGGCGGCGGCGCGCCCGTCGCCGTGCAGTCGATGACGAAGACCGAGACCGCGGATTTCGACGCCACGATGCGCCAGATCAGGGCCGTGGCCGACGCCGGCGGGGACCTCGTCCGCTGCGCCGTCCCCCGGGACAAGGACATCGAGGCGCTTCGGCGGATCGTGGTCGAATCGCCGATCCCCGTGATCGCCGACATCCACTTCAACCACACCTTGGCGCTCAAGGCGATCGACGCCGGCGCGCACTGCGTCCGGCTGAACCCCGGCAACATCGGAGGGCCCGAGAAGGTGGCCGAGGTCGTGGACGCCGCGAAGCGCGCCGGGACGCCGATGCGCATCGGCGTGAACTCCGGTTCCCTCCCGAAGCACCTCCACGCGCTGGAGCGCGACGACCCCGTGGAGGCGCTGGTCACCGCGGCGGTGGAGTTCGTGGAGCTCATGGAGCGCCTCGACTTCCATGACTTCAAGGTCTCGATCAAGTCGACGAACGTGCCGAACACGATCGCGTCCAACCGCCGGCTCGCGGAGAGGATCGACTACCCGCTGCACCTCGGGATCACGGAGGCCGGCACGAAATGGTCCGGGTCCCTCAAGTCGGCCGTCGGCCTCGGGACGCTGCTCGCCGACGGCATCGGCGACACGATCCGCATCTCACTGTCCACGTTCCACGCCGAGGAGGAGGTCAAGGTGGCGTGGGAGATCCTCAAGGCGCTGAAGCTGCGCCAGCGCGGCCCCGAGCTGATCGCCTGTCCGACCTGCGGGCGCCTGCAGTTCGACATGGACACGGTCGTGGCCGAGATCGAGGAGCGGCTCCGGGCCTACGATGAGCCGGTCGAGGTGGCTGTCCTCGGCTGCGCGGTCAACGGGATCGGCGAGGCCTCGCACGCCGACTTCGGCATCACCGGCGCGAAGAACGAAGGCCTGATCTTCGCCCAGGGCAAGCCGCTGCGGAAGGT
>Ga0213882_10000472_pt1 | contig 13366 bp, 8 predicted proteins | sample BarmaccoBMER_R09_FD_160106 | JGI IMG/M metagenome (GOLD analysis project Ga0213882, IMG submission 160106) | Barbacenia macrantha exposed rock microbial communities from rupestrian grasslands, the National Park of Serra do Cipo, Brazil - ER_R09 ...
GCAGGCCCGGACAGAACAGCGTGAGTCGCGCACGCTGTCACCGTCTTCGCGCCTTGACCCAGCAGCGCCTCCACGCCTTTCACCAGCGTGCCGGCCGTATCCACCAGATCATCCACCATCAGGCAGTGCCTGCCGCGAACATCACCGATAATGTTCATCACTTCGGCAACATTAATGTCTGTCCGGCGCTTATCGATGATCGCCAGCGGGGCATTCATCCGTTTGGCGAACGATCGGGCGCGTTCCACACCGCCCGCATCCGGCGAAACAATAGTCAGTTCATCTTTGGAGAACCGGCGTTGGAAGTATTCCACCATGACCGGCGCGGCAAAAAGATGATCGACGGGGATATCGAAGAATCCCTGAATCTGAGCAGCGTGAAGATCGACCGCCAGGACGCGATCGGCAGCCGCCCTTTCCAGGAGACTAGCGACCAGCTTCGCGGATATGGGCATACGCGGACGGTCCTTGCGATCCTGTCTCGCGTACCCATAATAGGGTAACACTGCCGTGATGCGCTCTGCGCTGGCGCGCTTAAACGCATCAATCATAAGGAGCAATTCCATCAAATGGTGATCGACCGGGGTGGAGGTCGGCTGCACCAGGAACACGTCGGCGCCGCGAACGTTCTCCTGGATTTGGAGGTGTGTTTCACCGTCCGCGAAGCGCCGAATCAATATCTCGCCGAGCGGGCAACCCAGGCATTTGCAGATTTCGGCGGTGAGTTCGGGGTGGGCGGAACCGGAGAACACCTTGTAGTCGGTGAACAGCGCGCGGACGGTTTTGGGAGCGGCCATTGTAAAGTCTTGTTTACCGGGCGAAACAACTTACAGCAGCGGCCCGGCCCAAGGCGCGACGCCACAGGCTGGCGTATTGCCGCCGCGAAACGAAACGAACCGGGAAAGCGCGTCCCGCAGGCCATTTGGCTGCCGCCGCTCTGGTTTCTTCAGCCGTTTGGAATAGCCCAAAAACAGCCGACCCGCTGCCGGTCATTCCGGCCGGTTTTGCACCGAGACGACGCAGCTTTCGTACGGCGGCCAAAATCTCCGGATGGTTACGGAAAACGGCCGACTCAAAATCGTTTTTCAGCGGGAATTGGTCCAGACCGGACCCATTTATGGCCCAGGTGATCGTCTGAAACTCTCTCAGGATAGGGGACTCGGCCTGCGAAGTCAACGCGTTTGTAACATCTCTCCCGAGAGCGCGATAGGCGTCCGCCGTGGAGACGTGGATGCCGGTCGAGACAACGAGAGCTGGCCGTGACGGCTGGTCGGGAAGAGGATAGAGTTCGCTCCCCCGCCCGCATCCGAGTGCGGTGCCGCCGTAAAGGAAAAACGGGACATCGCTCCCGAGCGATTCTGCCAAACGAACTAGTTCGGCTGGCCGAATGCGTTTGCCGGTCAACGGTGGCAATGCGATCAGGACCGCCGCCGCGTTGCTCGAGCCACCGCCCAGGCCCGCACCCATGGGAATGCGCTTCGAAAGTGAAAAACGAACCCAAGCTTTGATCTTTAGATAATCGAGCAGCAATTTTGCCGAACGAACTATCAGGTTATCCGGGATGTTGAGTGAGCTACATATCTCGATTTGGCTTTGTTTCGCAAAATCGAACTCGATCGAGAGTGTGTCGCGGAGGCTGATGGTCTGGAAGATGGTCCGCAGCTCGTGATAGCCATCTGGCCGTTTGTGAAGAACTCGGAGGTCCAGGTTGAGCTTGGCGAAAGAAGGAACTGTAACCCGCACCACTAATACTGAAGAAGCGAGAAGACGTCGTAATCGGCCAGCTTTTGCCGTCCGTTCAGAAACGTGAGTTCGATTACGAAACCCAGGCCGACAATGCTACCGTCGAGTAGGCGGACCAGGCGGGCCACAGCGGACGCGGTTCCGCCGGTTGCCAGCACGTCGTCGATAATGAGGACGTTCTGGCCGGGCTCGATTGCATCGACATGGACCTCGAGCTGGTCCGTTCCGTACTCCAGCTCATAATCGATACTCCGAACCGTGTGCGGGAGCTTTTTTGGTTTTCTTACGGGAACGAAGCCAGCCCCCAGCGCCCGGGCCATTGCAGGAGCGAAGAAATAGCCGCGGGCTTCAATTCCGACGACGACATCTACGGCGGCTCCGGCGTAATGCGCTCCCAGACTGTCGATGGTTTCGCGGAATCCCTGCTTGTCCTTGAGCAGGGTAGTGATGTCGTAGAAATTGATACCAGGCTTCGGAAAATCAGGGACTTCGCGAATCAGTCCCTTGAGCCGGTCCTGGACCGAAGGCGCAATGGGGGCTTGGGCGGACACTTCGCGATTTTAGCAGGGCAGTTATTGCGCGAGCTTTTCCATAATCAGCCGTAGCGATTCTTCGCTGGGCGAGACAGGAGCGCCGCATGTTTTGAGGCGAGCCTGCCACATCTGCTCGGCAAGGGAGAGAGCATCTTCCGCAAGCTCGTTCGTGATGACCGCCGGAGGCTTGCTCGTTAACATTTGATTGGCCGAGGTGAGCAACTGTCCTGTTTCCCCGGAGTTCAACTCCGGATGGCTCGGGCCGCAGCTTTCGAGCGAGGAGCGCGCCAAATCCATGATCTGCAAGCTGCGGCGGTATTTTTCGATGGATGTAAGTTTGCGCGGCGTGGGGTCGAGTCCCATGAGCGTGCTCGATACCTCCAACTTTTGCTGGATCGACGGATCAACAGATTTCCGGGCGGCGGCAGCGAGAAATGCCTCGTGCGCCACGCCGTATTCTCCCAGTTGCAGCTCAGCTTCGCCCAGGCCGACGTACGCAGCCGCGTCGTTTCGGTTCTGTTTGATAAGCGCGCGATATTCATCGGCCGCCCGCGAGGGCGAACCGGCGGCCAAAAAGAGCGGCGCTAAACGTTGTCGGGTTGCCGGGTCCTTTCCTGCTTCCTCCTGCAGAGGAAGCAGTTCCGCAAGTAATTCTTCGTGCTTGCCGCGTGCGGCTAGAAAATCGGACAGCTCCATGCGGACGGATACGCGACGGGCTACCGCATGACTGGGCCATTCGCCATAGATCGCCCGATGGTAGTACGACTCTGCGTCATCGGGCTTCCCATTCGCAATCATTAGATGTGCAGCCAGCAAGTTTGCGCGGCCGTCGTTCGGTTCCCGATCAAGGGCGTCTCGCATGAGCAGTTCGGCCTGATCTAACTTCCGGGCGGCGATCAGCGAATCGATCAGGTCGAGTTCATATTCCGTTTGTTTGGGTTCGAGCGCATGCGCTTTGCGAAAAGCCTCGATAGCATCGTTAATCTTGCCCGTACGGCGGAAACTGACTCCATCGGCATGCGATCGTTGGGCCAGATGCTGGACTTCCGACTCTTGCGCCTTTGCCAAAAATCTATCAACAGCAGTTAAACCGGCGATTACCAGAGCGATGATCGCAATGAGAGCCAGTCGTGGCGTTACAGGAGCCTTAGCGGGCGTGCCTGGCGTACTCATGGCGATGCAGTTAAACCGGAATCGCCTCCCAGACCATAGGTGGAGAGAATACCTTTGAGAGTGACGACGCCCTTCATCTCGTGGATGTTGGCGCGGCTTACGACGGGGACTACATCGACGCCGTTATGCCGCATTTGTTCGAGCGCGTAACTGAGTGGATGATCGGCGTGAACGTATGGATAGCTCCGCTTGCCGGCAATGAGATCGCGCACTGTGGCCGGCGGAGGATTCGAGGTCTCGATCTGATGGCTCCTGATCACACCCTGAAGAAAACTATCGTTGCCGACCGGCCATGAAGTGCATTTCTCCTGCTCAAACCGCTGTTTGGCGATATCGACCTTGGCGTCGATGGGGACCGGAGCCACGCTAGTCTGCATTACCTCCCTGACACGGATTCCGGTCAGCTCATCGCGCGATTCTCCGGTCGGGAGGTAAACACCTTCCTGCAAGGCGAGCGCCTCGTAAATCGGCTCGCGCTGGAGTTGTTGCGAAATGAAGAAACTGATCAAGTTCGAAATCATGAGGGGCACGATGATCGAATAATCGCGCGTCATTTCGAAGATCATGATTACCGAAGTGAGAGGAGTACGCACGATTCCGGCGAAGGCTGCTCCCATGCCAACCAGGGCGTAGGCCCCGGGATTCGCGGTGAGATGCGGAAGCGAGGCATGGGCGATGCTTCCAACGGTACCGCCTATCATCGCGCCTATAAAAAGGCTTGGGCCGAAAATACCGCCGGCATTCCCGGATGAGTAGCAGGCGGGCGTCGCAATCAGTTTCATGACGGCAAGCAAAGCGACCGTCTTAACAGGGAAGTCACCGCCGAGCACGTGATCCACGTACTCGTATCCGACGCCTAAGACTTCGGGTACAAAGAGGCCAAACACGCCCATTAAGACACCGCCGGCAACAGGTTGCAGCCAGACAGTAGATGGCGGAAAACTTCTGAACAAAACGCGCAACCTCAGCAGCAGTTTGACGAAACAAACGGAAGCGAGGCCGCCGACTACGCCTAGAACCGCATAGATCGCGAATTCTACCGGATTCACAAGCTGCCAGGCAGGAGTATGAAACAGAGGCTGATCGCCGAGGATCAGGTGCAGCACCATCCAGGAGGTTGCCGAACTCAGGACAACAGACCCGAGTACAGGAGCATGTAGATCGCCCAGGATCTCCTCAAGCGAGAACAAGACCGCGGCAATAGGGGTATTAAAGGCAGCGGCAAGAGCGGCGGAACAACCTACCGGCAAAAGCGCTTTGACACTTGCCTTGGTCAATCCGAAACGCCGACCAAGCACCGAAGCGATTCCGGCGCCGATTTGCACGGAAGGCCCTTCACGTCCAAGCGCGATTCCACTGGCAAGCGAAATGGAGCAACAGAGAAACTTCCCGACAACGGTGCGCAGCGAGATGTATCCCTCTTGAATAAAGAGCGCGAATTTCGCTTGGGGGATGCCGCTTCCGCGGGCATTCGGGAAGTAGCGAGCCAACAAGAACCCACTAACTAGCGTGCCCATGACGGGCACCAGTATTCGACGCCAAGCAGCTCCGCCGGGTGGATACATGCGCGCGGCGAGACGTCCGGTTAGAAGGATGAAAGCGACGACTGTAAGCCCCACGATAACGCCGATCACCAGACTCAACAGCATGGTGATCTGGTCCTCTCGGGTGGCGAAACCTGTCCATCTCCAAAGCTTTGCCCTGACGGGTAGCTTCGTCGTCACTTCTTCATCTTCACAGATGGGCTGGCTTTCACCTCGATCAGCGCGGCGGCTCTTTCACTCTTAGCACGCGATCGCACGGAACGTTTGGCAAGGTCTGAACGATACCGGAGGGCCAGTGAATTTCGAGGGAGTCGACCGAGGTCTCGGCGCCCAATCCGAAATGGACCGGACCCAGGCTCGAAGAAGCATAGCCGACGCTCGACGTCATGTGGTTGTATTGAGCGCCCGCCTCGGTCACGAGTTTGATGCGCGCGCCCATGCCGTCGCGGTTGCTCTTCGTACCTTCAAGAGCGATGTCGAGCCAGTGCTGAAGCGGCTCGGTGCGGTTCATCCAGATTTCCGCGTCGCGATCCAAAGCCGTTGCGACCACGTCGACTCGGCCATCGCCATCGAGATCGCCAAAGGCGCAGCCTCGGTGGCGCGCCGGAGGATCGGCGCTCAAGCCGGCTTCTTCGGTAAGAGCCGCCCATTGACCGCTTGCGCCCAGGTTGCGGAAGACCGTGTTGTACTGCTCAACCGAAGTACCGGGCGGCTGCAATAGACCGACATGCCCACGAGTGACAAACAGATCCTTCCAGCCGTCGTTATCGAAGTCGTAGAAGCCGGCTCCAAAACCAGCCATGGGCAGTGTCAGTTTTCTCAGGCCGCTCGGGGTAGTGACTTCGCGAAAATCGCCTTTTCCGGTGTTCTGAAACAGCGGGAACGTTTGATTATTCAGCGTTGCGAAAACGATATCGGGGAAGCCGTCGTTGTTGTAATCGCGAAAGTCGAGTCCCATGCCGGACACAAAATTTCCGTCTTCGGGCAGCGCCACACCGGCAGGAAAGGCCACCTCTTCAAACTTATTTCCCTGGTTGTGGAACAGGAAGTTGTAATAGGCATCGTTGGTGACGAATAGATCGGGCTTGCCGTCTAGGTCGTAATCGGCGACACCCACGCCCATACCTTTGCCGACCTTCGCCCGGATGCCCCATTCCTGGGAGGCATCCTCAAATGTCCCGTCTCCCTTGTTGAGAAATAACTGATTGGGCGAGCCCTTGTAATAGCGCGGGTGGCAGTAATCGGCTTCGCCTTTGTACGAGCAGAGCGGCTTCACATCATACTTCCACTGCATGTAATTCACGACGAACAGATCAAGAAGACCGTCGTTGTTTACGTCTACCCATACTGCTGCGACGGCCCACAGTGGACCGTATTGCGGATCGTTCCAGCGGTCGAGGCCGGCTTTCTTCGTGACATCGGTGAAGGTGCCGTTTCCGTTGTTGTGATAGAGCGCGTTCCGATGAACGCCAGCGACGAAGATATCCGGGTAGCCGTCGTTGTCGTAATCGCCCACTGCAACGCCAATGTCGTAACCGGTACCGGCCAAACCGGCCGCGTCGGTTACGTCTGTAAAGGTTCCGTTGCCGTCATTCCGAAAGAGGCGGTTGCGGTACTTGGGTGAATTCTTAGTCAGCGTCGATAGATCGGCGCCGTTGGTGAAGAAGATGTCGGGACGGCCGTCGTGGTTGTAATCAAATATCGCAACGCCGCCGGACATTGTCTCGGGCGCATTGCGGGATGGAGTTTGATCGTTCTCGAGGTGGAATGGGATTTTCTTTAGCTCGAAATGGATCGCAGTTGGAGGGGTTTGCGAAGTAGCCAGGAGCAGGGACAGGCTTAGCGCAACTAGACAGCAAGCGAGGGTACGGTTCAAAACAAACTTTAGCAGGGGCGGGCTGCGAGCCCGCCCGCAGGTCAAGGACCTGCCCCACACAGCCGATCAGAAGTAGTATTTCGCCGCGAACTCGATCAAGCGGTCACCGGTGGTGTGAGCAGGAGCACCAGTCAAGAACGTATTCTGGTTGGTGCTCTGCATGATGTTGTTCGCACCTGCGAAGTTTACTGTCAGGTCGTTGTTGCCTCCCAAACCAAATTGCTTGTTTGGACGGTTAAGGAAGTTGAACGCCGAGAAGCGGAGCTCGATCTTCTGCCGTTCCGTGATCCTGAAGCTCTTGAACAGCGCCAAGTCCGAGTTGAAGTATGCCGGGCCGTGGATATCAGGCCACACGAGCGTTCCGTTGCTGCCCTGAGCCGGCGGTCCGAAGCAGCTCGGATTGAAGTACTGCCCCGATTTGAGGTTCGAGCCAGGGTTACATGTCAATACAGGTACGAGGACCAAATTGGCAGCGTTTGAACCCAGCCAAGTCTCGGGACCAACGGGGACGGTGTGTCCGCCAATGACAGTATTGCCGTAATTTGCGTACATGTTGCCATTGGTACTCGGTTGAATCGGAGCGCCCGTTTGGAACTGTACTGTCCCAGAAAGTGTCCAGCCATTGGCCGCGAGAGCGAGCCACTGATTGTGAGCCGGGCTGGGCATGTTCCAAACATATCCGGCGTTAAAGATATGAGTGTGGTTAAACGCGAGGACGCCGTAGTTGGCCGGCACACTGAAAGGATCGACGGTGTTGCCGGCGCTGGGGCCATTCCCGCTGTAGTTATCGCGGATACCCATAACCTTGCTGAAGGTATAGTTCGCAACGAAGTTGACGGGCCCTGTCTGCTTTTGGAGAGTGGCTTGTAGCGAATTGTAGTTCGCATAACTTCCGTGACTGGAGACATCGATGTCTCCATATTGCTGTATCGGGCGGTAATCGTTTTCATGCCCAGAAACGTTATAGATGGGCATCGTCACCCCGGTCAGAGGATCGGGGCCAAAGAAAGCTCCCAGAGGCACAGCGTTGATATTGCTTCCCGCTCCGCCACTTGCAGTGAGCAAATCGCGGCTCCTGTTACCAACATACGAGAGCTCAGCAAGCATGTGACCGGGCAGAGATTCATCAACCGACACATTGTAGTTTTCGGTGTACGGCGTCTTGCCATCGTTCATCTGCAGCGGGCTGACGGTGCAACCTGTACCGCAAGCCGCATTGGGAGTTCCACTCGGGAGATTTAACGAGGTAATCTGCGCAAGAGACGTTAGACCAGTGGACGGCGTCGTGTAATTGATGACACCTTCCGGCACTTCCATGGGATTGCTAACCGTGTTGTAGGCGATCTGGTAACGGAATACAGCAAAGCCGCCACGGACGACCGTCTTGCCATTTCCAAAGACGTCAAACGCTGCGCCGATCCGAGGCTCAAAATAGAACGCGGGCGATCTGAAGCCTGAGAACGCGACATTCGAATTGATCGAGTTCCAGGAGAGACCGGCGTTGACGGCCGTCGGATTCGACATATAGCTTGCCAAATCCCATACGGCGGTACCGAACTTCGTGTTTGGATACCATTGACCCATGTGATCCAAGCGGATGCCATAGTTCACCGTCAGGCGCTTGCTTGCTTTCCACGAATCCTGCCCATAAAACGAGTACTGGTGAAATTTGATATTGTCGACGGGGATGGCATTGACCTGGTTATAGCTGTCTGCGCGACCGAGCAGGAGGTCGGCGTACAAATTGCCGGTTGTTGTGGGTCCGTATGTCTCGAAATCATACGTACCGTTTAACACGCCCCCACTCGACTGTATGTTGGCGTTCTGGTCCCAGTAAAAGCCGAACTTCATGGTGTGTGTGCCGTAGACCTTGCTCAGGTTGTCGTATACGGCAGGATCTTCCGCAGTTTTTCCGAAGGCACCGCCATTGTAGGTGCCACCGAAGACCGCCTGTTGGTCATAACCTGCAAAGCCGCCGTTTCCACTCCAACTGATAAGGTTCGGAATTTGGATGCGTTTCGCGCCGAAAAGGCCCGGAACGTTGAAGCCGTAGGTAGCGGGGTCGATCGCCTTGGGATCCTGAGGATTGGCCGGGTTGACGTAACGGGCATAGGTGAACACTGTTTCGTTTGTCAGCGTGGGGCTAAAGACGTGGGTAACGTTCGCCATCACAACATTGGCGCTCGTCGGCGCGACCAGCGGAGAGGGGTACGGAAGTGAGAACGCTGGAGCCCACCACATCTGAACGGGGTGCAAATCGGTTTCGTTCTGGTGGCTGAAGGAGACGGTCAGCTTCGTGTTTTCGCTGATCGCATAGTCGACCTTGGGCATGAGTTCCCAGCGGTTCTGGGGACTCTGATCGAGATACTGGAAGTTGTTCCCGTTGTGGGTTGCAGGATCGACGTTAGGCGCGGGATATGTCTTGAGAAGTGCGAGGGAGTTCGGATCGAACAGGCTGGTCGGAATCATCCCGGTCGGGAAAGAAAGATTACCACAGGTGGTGCGCTTGTCGGCCGGAGCGCATGGCGCCGCCGTGATGTTCGAGTAATGGCTGGCAACATCCGGGGGCAATTTTGCCATCGCCGCCGGCGAGAAGTTTCCGGCAAGCATGTCTGCAGTGGGAACGAATGTTTGCCAAAGCTGGCCAGCAGGCTGCTGCCTCATGTATTCGTAGCCGATCCAGAAGAAGAGCTTGTCGCGGTTGTGGTTGAAGTGGGTCCAGGGGATGAGCACGGGGCCGCCGATGTTGCCGCCCGGATAGTATTCGTATGACTCTACGTTTGAAATTCCCTGGCTCTTTTGGAAAGCGTCGACGGAATTAAAGACGCTGTTGCGGGCATAGAAGTACGCCGAGCCGTGGAACTGAGCGCCGCCGCTCTTGCTGAATGCCTGGAATACTACCGGGCCTTTCGCGTAGGCGGCATCGTAACCGGACATCAGAACTTTTACTTCCGCAGTCATGTCCTGGTTGATGTTGGCGATCTGAGTTCCCTGATTACCAGGATCGAGCAGATTGGCACCATCCAGCATATAGGCCATAGCGCCATTGGGCTGCGTACCATTGGCGGAGTAGCTGCCGATCGGACCCGAATTAGTACCGACGACCCGATCGGAGAAACCGGCGTTATTATTTCCGTTACTTAAGCCACTGGCGAGGGCCATGCCCGGCATGATCTTGAGCAGTTCGCCAGCGTCGCGGCCCGTCATGGTCAGGTTGTTAACCATCGCGGTATTCAGCGTCGTCGAAACTTCGCCGGTGTCCACAGGCGCCAGCGCTTCGGCGCTAGAAACCACCTCGACTTGCTGGGTCTGTTTGCCGACTTGAAGCGCGATATTCGGCAAGGTGCGGTTGTCGCCCTGATTGAGGACGATGCCGGTTTGCTGCCAACCCTGGAACCCGGCAGCGGTGACGGTTACGTCATAGCTGCCCGGTTGCAGAGCACTGAACGTGAAGAATCCGGAGGCATTTGAAACGGTTGAACGGGTATCGTTGCTCGCCTCATTCTTTACCGTCACCTGCGCATTGGGCACAATCGCGCCGGTCTGGTCATAGGTCGTTCCACTGATCGAACCGGTGAGCTGCTGGCTGAACGCCGGCACTGTAGAAATTGCTAATGCGGCGAGAAGCGGACAAAGGCTGACCCGTTGCCTTCCCCAAATTGAGCTAAACATGGACCCTCTTAACTGAAGCTGAATTCAATGCTTGGAAGACCACCAATTCGACAGCCTGACGCGAGATACAACACGGCTGACATTTGCAGTGCAACCAAAAGCTGTGAAAACTATACGCCAAGAGTTAGAAATGACGCTACGTTAAAATCTGCGTTACACGTTGTTACAGGCAGGGGTACTAACGCGGAATCGAATAGCGTACAATCGATTTACGGCACAGGTGGGATGGCAGCGGTTGAACGGGAAATTTCGTCGTTAGAAGAGCAGCATTCAGAGGTGGAAGCGGTTGTCTCCGCTTTCGCTCGCTCGCCTCTTATGGCGAGGCTGTTTTCGTATATATGCGAAAAGCATTTTGCGGGCAAAGCCGATGAGCTGAATGAAATCAAAATAGCGGCGGACGTATTTAATCGGGTTGATACGTTCGATCGGACTCGGGACTCGATTGCGCGAGTGGAGGTTCACCGGCTCCGAAAAAAGCTAAAGCAGTACTACGAATCTGAAGGCAAAGATCATGCCTGGCAAATCGAGATTTCGCCTGGCAGTTACGCGCCGGTGTTCCGTTACACCGCGAAAACGGAGCAGGATACAAGCGAGACTGCGGGAACAGATACAGCGGTAGCCGAGGCAACCGAAGCCCTACAAAAAGTGGAGGTTGCGTCTTCCATTTTTTCCGGCGAAATTCTCGCGCTCCCGACCGCTCCAGTAAAACCGAGGCGCCGAGGGAAATATGTCGCAGTGGCGCTTTCGGTCCTGGCACTTTGCCTATTGACGGTCGCGTACTTCGGTTTTCTGCGCAGGCACCGAAACGGTCCTCCGGCGGAAGGAACGCCAGATCGTAGCAGAGCAGCGGTGGTTCAAGAAACGGTGCCAGCCGCAGCGGGCGGCCCGATCCGGTTTCTGTGCGGCTATAACGGACCGCCTCACATCGGACGTTTGGGAGACGTATGGGGTCCCGATCAGTACTTCCATGGCGGGCGGCCGTGGCCGACGCGACCGGGCTTTGTGCGGCGAGCCAGCGATCCGTTTCTGTTCAGGAATATGCGGACCGGCGAATTCTCCTACGATATTCCGGTTAAGCCCGCAACTTATGAGCTCCACCTCTATTTCATCGAAACCGAGTACGGCGAGGATTTAGGGGGTGGCGAGAACAGCCGCACATTCATGATCCGCCTGAACGGGGCAACTTTGATTCAGACGTTCGACCCACTTTCGGATGCGGGCGGGCCGAGGATTGCGGATGAGCGCGTGTTTAAAGATGTGCAACCCGCAGCGGACGGAAAACTTCATATATCCTTTGAGAGCCAGCGCGGAGAACCGATGATCAGCGGGATTGTGCTGCTACCCGGCACCCCACATCACCAGATACCCATACGAATCGCGACGCAGATCAATTCCTATACGGACCATCTTGGTCATATCTGGATGCCGGACGACTACTATTTGGGCGGCGTGAACGAAGGCGGGAAGCCGCCGGTTACCGGTACCCCTGATCCAACGCTGTTTGGAACGGAGCGGATGGGTAATTTCAGTTACGCGATCCCGACCGATCCGCGGAGCACGTACACTGCGAACTTATATTTTGCAGAGACTTACTTTGGCCCGGGAGCTTCGGGGATGGGGGGGATCGGCAGCCGAGTTTTCAATGTCTCGTGTAACGGCAGTATGCTGCTGGACCACTTGGATATCTTTCGGGAAGCCGGCACCCTGCATGCCATGACAAAGAGTTTTCACAGGCTACGGCCGAATGCGCAAGGAAAACTGATTCTCTCCTTTCGACCGGTCGCGAATTATGCTTCGGTGTTCGGGATAGAGGTGCTGGATGAATCGAAGTGAAGGAGTTAATGGCCGCTGATCAACGCTGATGAACGCGGATGGGACAAGGGATCTGAAAACCCAAGGACGATACGCTTCCATTCGACTTTGGGCTTCTGAAAATTGACCAGAAGGCAAACGGTACGATTGGAAGCTCGCAGATAATTGAGACATTGCGGAGTGTGTTCGTTGGCGAGGCGCTCTACACATTTCAACTCAATAACCAGAACGTCTTCAACGAGGATATCGGCAAAATATTCGCCAACGGAGTGGCCTTTATAAGTCACTGTAAACGAGGCTTGGGCGGTGGCCGGGATGCCACGAAGACCTAGCTCTCTGAGCAGAGCGCGCTCGTAAACTTTCTCAAGAAATCCAACACCAAGCATGTTGGAGACCTCGAACACGGCACCGAGCACCCGTTCTGTTAACAAGTCACAGTATTCGCGTTGATCGGCGTTCATGGGCGGCGCCTGTTTATGTGCCCGCTTAGACCGATACCGCTCAGATCGGGCGATTATCGTACCGGTGGGGTTGGGCCTTGTTTTTGCTGTTCGGCGGTCAGCTTGTCCACGATTTGTCGCTCGCGCAGCCCGTCGGCGGGACGCTTCACTTTGTAGTAAAGCGCGGCCAAGCGGACGTGCGGATCCAGCCAATCTGGCTCGCCGCGCTCAACACGCTCAAGCGCACTCACCGCGGCCTCGTCCTGTCCGGCCGCACTTTCGAGTAGCGCCATTTCATATAGCGCGAAGAGCGAATCGGGTTTCAGCGCCAGTGCCTTCTCGATATAGACGCGGGCTTCATCGAGTTTGCGCTGGCTGTAGAGAACGCCTCCGAGATGGACGGTCGCTTCAAAATCGGTGGGATTCAATTGCACGGCTTTGCGTAAATCCTGCTCGGCACCTTCAGCATCGCCAGATCCTTCCTTTGCGATCCCGAGCTGCGTAGCAAGCCCTGGAAGGTTGGGATTGAGCCGGGCGGCTGCTTGCAAGTCATCGACAGCGCGCGACTTTTCG
>Ga0213882_10000473_pt1 | contig 13345 bp, 11 predicted proteins | sample BarmaccoBMER_R09_FD_160106 | JGI IMG/M metagenome (GOLD analysis project Ga0213882, IMG submission 160106) | Barbacenia macrantha exposed rock microbial communities from rupestrian grasslands, the National Park of Serra do Cipo, Brazil - ER_R09 ...
GGTAGCGGTATTGCGGATCAAGACGAGCTGCGTATAAATGACGAGTGGGATAATAGCTGTGGCGAGGCTCAAGCCCGTGATAGTGATCAGTATAGCGATCAATGCGAGAGCGGGGACGGTGTAGAGTAGGTCCGCTATGGTGATGACGAGCAGGTACAGGCGAGGGCGACGAGCCACTAGTATCCCTAAAGGAAGAGCAATAATAAGCGAGATGAGCATCGTGATCCCAACAAGGTACAGGTGATCCAAGAACAGATTCGGAATACTCGCTGGGTCGCTTAAATCATAGTTATAGGGCTGTAAGAGATAGTTCATAAAACTCCTCTGTTCCAGACGTATGCACTAGATGGCTGTCTCTGTGCGTTCCGTTTTGTGACCATGCGCATGGGTAATTTCGCGATTAATACTAGCGAGCGTGATAAATCCGAGTTGCTGCTGCGTATCTTTGTCTTGTACGGCCAGAGCGGGAGCATTGGTTTCCAGGAGCTTCAACATTGCTTGTAACAAGGTAGCATCGGATAGGAATGTTGGCACATCACCCCCACGTGCGGAAGCTACAGTGTCCTGCTCTAGGGCATCAATAACAGGCAGATATTCAAGTTGGCGCAGAATACTATCGCCACCCACTAGCTTGCGCACAAAGTCGTTGGCAGGCTGCGCCAGTAAATCGACGGGGGTGCCAAGCTGTATGAGTTTGCCTTGGTCGAGAACAGCGATCTGCTCTCCAAGCTTGAAGGCTTCTTGAATATCATGTGAGACGAAGAGAATAGTTTTCTGGACGTCGCGCTGTATGCGCAATAACTCGTTTTGCATACGCTCGCGGGTGATGGCATCGAGTGCGCCAAATGGTTCGTCCATGAGCATGATGGCAGGGTCGGTGGCAAGGGCACGAGCTAGGCCAACGCGCTGCTGTTGCCCACCGGAGAGCTGGCGCGGGAAGCGCTTACGATACTCAGCAGGCGGTAGGCCAACAAGCTCTAGCAATTCATCAACACGCTTATCAAGGCGCTGCTTGGTCCAGCCTCCGGCTATCTCGGCGGTGACACGTACATTTTCGGCAATAGTCAGATGTGGGAAGAGTCCGACCTGTTGAATCACATAGCCGATGCGGCGGCGCAGTGCAATAGGATTCTCTTGCAGCACATTTTTGCCGTCAATAACGATCTCACCCGAGGTGGGTTCAATCAGACGATTGACCATGCGTAGCAGCGTTGTCTTGCCTGAACCAGAGGTGCCCACCAGCATACAGGTGCTACCCTCTGCCACATCGAAGCTCACCGCGTCAACGGCAGGTCTGCTAGTGCCCGGGTACTGTTTGGTAATCGCATGAAACGAAATCTTTGCCATAACGTATTATATCTCATAAAGAGGGAAAATATCTCTACATTTCCCCGAGTGTGTATAGGGCACAATGAATTGGGGCCCTACCGAGCAAGGAAACAAGGCAGTGAGAACGAAATGCGAGTTCCTTGTCCAGGCATGCTCACGGCCCACACCTTGCCGCCGTGAGCCGTGACAATGGCTTTGACAATAGAAAGACCAAGACCACTACCGCCTGTCTTTCCTGTACGCGAGCGATCAGCGCGGTAGAATCGTTCAAAGATGTGCGGCAGGTCGGTGGGATCAATGCCAGTTCCAGTGTCACTTACAGTTATCTTGAGCATGTTTCCCTCTTGTACGGCGCTAATAGTGATGGAGCCGTTGCAGGGTGTGTGGTGCCGAGCATTATCGAGCAGGTTGAGTAGCACTTGAGTAATGCGGTCACTATCAGCCAACACTGGCGGAGTTTCTGGTGCGATCTCGTTACGAGTTGCGATACTACCCTGTTCACATTCTGGCACCATCACCGCAACTGTCTCGTCGACGAGTGCATGCATATTTAGAGGAGCTAGGTCGAGCTGTGCATGTCCTGACTCAAGTGAGGACATCTGTTGCATATCGGCAACAAGACGGTGCAGGCGTTGCACCTCGCGCCCAATGCGTTGTGCAGTCTCCTGCCTTTGCGCAGGATCGAGAATAAGATCATCAGCTAGTGCCTCGCTAAAGCCCTGGATAGCCGTCAGCGGAGTAGCCAGATCGTGAGCAATGTTAGCGAGCAGGTCACGGCGCACCTGCTCCTGTCGCCTCAGTTCGTTGACATCAGCCTCAATGGTATCAGCCATAGCATTGAAGGTGAGCGCTAAACGCCCCAATTCATCTAATGATGCAGGAGACGCAACACGCTGCGTGTATTTTCCCTGTTTCATCTGTTCGGCGGCACGTGTCAGTGACTCTAGAGGTCTGGTCAGGCGGCGTGCGAGCAGCAAGCTAAAGAGAATAACTATAAGTTCTACAATAACACCCGCTACAAAAATAGCTATGTTGGCTTGCTGCAAAAGCCCACTGGGAACAGACAACTCTGGTTCGGAGAGAAGCAAGGCCCCAATGATCTGATTACCTATGTTCAATGGCACACTTATATATATATACTGTGAAGAAGCGATATTGCTCTCAGTGGATACCTGTAGATAGCCATTCGTCCTCCTGCCTTGTAACGCATTCGACAAAGCAGACTTGAAGCTAGGATCGGTGCAATTAGGTTGTGCTTGTGAGACGAAGATCGGCTCGCTACAGACAACGTGTCTCCCAGTTGTATCTGTAACTACAAGAATTACTGGATAGCCTGGTTCGAAAATTGACGGTGGGAGATTGCCCCAGTCCGGACCAAGGAAGTCATAGAAGTGCTCTATGTTCCCAGCGATATATCGAGCCCCTCGAGTCAGTCGGTCAAGCTGTGCATTGTAAAAGTAGCTTTGCACTGCTAGCGTCACGACAAAGGTGAGAATAAGGATGGTTCCTAGTGCCACCAGCAGATAGCTCATCTGCAGTTTGACACGCAGACTTAATCTAGAGAAGAGTTTTTGCATTACTCCTCCCCTGGGGGCGTTGTCGAGGCTGAAGTCACAGGTACAAACTTGTAGCCTACCCCCCATACAGTCTGAATCTGGTATGTGATAGGGGAAGCAGCATGTGCCGCCTCTAATTTTTTACGCAGCGTGCCAATATGCACATCAACCGTGCGACCGTCACCGAGATAGGTATAGCCCCATACTTGGTTGAGCAGTGACTCACGGGTAAAGACACGATCTGGGGCGGAAGCGAGCGCTACTAGCAGGTCGAACTCCTTGGCGGTCAAAGTCACCTGCTGCTTGCCCACCATCACACGGCGCGCAGGTATATTGATAACCAGATTGCCGAAGTACAACTTCTTATCATCTGGCTTGCTTTGCTCAGCGAGAGGTTCTTTTGTGTTATCGGCAGAGGACGCGACGCTACGGCGCAAAATGGCCTTGACACGGCTCACCAATTCACGCGGGCTGAATGGCTTGACCAAGTAGTCATCGGCTCCCAGTTCAAGTCCTGCAATACGGTCCTCCTCGCTCTGACGTGCCGTGAGCATGAGAATAGGCGTGGTAGCCCAAGCGCGAATACGGCGGCACACCTCCATACCATCAAGCCCAGGGAGCATCAAGTCTAGAATAACCAGATCGGGACGCTCACGAGCATGCAACTCCAGTCCGGTGATACCATCATTTGCGCTCAGGAGTGTATAGCCTGCCTGTTCCAGATAGAGCCGAATGACCTGTACAATATTGGCTTCATCTTCGATAACAAGGATTTTCATATGCTTTCATTTACAAAACTTGCGTAGTGCCGCTCTTCGCTCTCGCTTGCTACAATTCCATTCTCTCACTGTTTCATAAGATTATATCAGTTCAAGCTAATCATTATCAACTTGCTCTTGCTTTCTGTTTTGCTTATGAACCAGGCGCTCTCCCGCTCTTGTCGGCCAGTTCGATATGGACGGCTCGTACCGCTGGTAGGGTCTGTAATGCGTCGACAACAGAGGCCAATGCTGCTGTATTCTGAGCGTGACAGGCCAGATTGACCGTCTTGCTCTCACGCTCTGTCTTGATGTCTAGCCGCTCAATAGTGACGGCCTTGCGCTCACAAGCCTCTTGCACTTGACCTATGAAGGAGTCTGCTGCTCCCATAACTTCTAGCTGGATGTCAGAGCGCTGCAAGGAGTGACGAGGCTCGAACATCTTGCGCTGTTCGAGAAGTCGCAGTCCTAGTAAGGCCGCCAGGGCCAGTAGGGCCGCTATCATTGCCTCCCACAACCATCCTGCTCCACACGCCATGCCAAGTGCGGCAACGAGCCAGATCACTGCAGCGGTGGTCAGCCCTTTGACACGGTCGTGCTGAACTATAATAGTGCCTCCGCCAAGGAAGCCAATCCCTGCCACCACATACGAAGCAATGCGCGTCGGATCAATCTGCACATGAGCTATACCGAGCAGTTGACTGAACCCAAAGCCTGAGATCAGAGTAAAGAGACAAGACCCAAGAGCTACTAGAGCATTCGTGCGCATTCCAGCCGAACGCTGACGGCTTTCGCGCTCCCATCCCATCACCGCACCAAGCAACAAGGCTACGCTCAGCCTCAGTAGGATTGAGGGCAACGAGATCATGCTACCTCCTCTGTGGAAATGATTTTGTGTACAATCTATCATAGTGCAGCGAGCTTGTGTAAGACAAAACTACTCTTGACACACACAAAGTTGATCGGGTATAATTTGCACATAGGAGATTTTAACAACTGAATCAGAGTTACATAACTGATCTCATCAAGAGAGGTGGAGGGAAACGGCCCGTTGAAGCCCGGCAACCCACTTGCAATGTCGCAGGAAGGGTGCCAACTCCGGCAGATTGGCATGATTTGTGCCTATCCGCAAGATGAGGGGTATGTGCATTTTTGCCACACCCCTGAGATGCAGGGGTTTTTTTGTAGGTAAAATAACCGTAAATACGTTTACCCCTTGCCCCCTCTACTAGGGTGAAGGGGTTTTTTGTTATCTTTTTTAGAAGGAGATGCAATGGCGATTCAATTAGAGTATGGGCTCACTATGCAACAGACGGCTCTGCATGCAGTGGAGAGTGTGACGTTTGACTCTCTGCCATTGCAGTTTGGAGGCAATTTGGGACCGATTACGCTGGCCTACGAGACGTGGGGGACGCTGAATGCAGAGGCGGACAATGCGATGCTGATTACTCATGCCTTGACGGGGAATGCCCATGCTCATGATACCCAGCATCCTGATGACCCGAAGGCGGGGTGGTGGAACCTGCTGATCGGTCCTGGACGCCCCATTGATACGACACGTTACTTTGTGATTTGCTCGAACGTCCTGGGTGGTTGCTATGGCAGCACTGGTCCTTCATCGCTTGACCCACGCACTGGTAAGCCCTATCGCATGTGTTTTCCTGTGGTGACGATTCGTGATATGGTGCGAGCACAGCGGGTATTGCTTGAGCACCTAGGCGTGAATCGCCTGGCGATGGTAGTCGGCGGCTCCATTGGGGGACAACAGGCATTGGAGTGGGCTGTGACGTATCCTGAGATGGTACAGAAGGTGGTGGTGGTAGCGGCCACGGCGGCACTGACAGCACAGGCCGTTGCCTTTAGCACGGTGCAGCGGCAGGCGATCATGGCAGACCCAGCCTGGTGCGGTGGCGACTACCAACCAGGGCAGGGACCGAATACCGGCCTAGCGATTGCGCGTATGCTGGCGATGATTACCTATCAGAGCGAGGAAGCGATGGAGCTGCGCTACGCACGTCACAGCAACCGATGCACCCCCATCCCAGCACCGACGCAAGCCGCCGATCTTGGCAAGCGCTTCGATGTCGAGAACTATCTCTACTACCAGGGCACCTTGCTGGTGCGCCGCTTCGATGCGAATAGCTACCTGTACATCAGTCGTGCGATGGACCTGTACGACGTGAGTGAGGACTATCCCTCCCTCGACAATGCACTCTGTCGTATTCGCAGCAAGGCATTATTTATAGGTATTCGCTCAGATTTTCTCTTCCCCGCCGCACACGTACGCTGGCTAGCCGAAAGGGTTCGTAGCCTGGGAGGAGATGCCAGCTACGTAGAATTGGATTCGCCGCACGGCCACGATGCCTTTCTCAAAGAATGGGATCAGATGGCCAATGCACTTAGTCTGCTGACGGAGGATGCTTAAAATAATAAGTAGCCACCGTTTTGACACAGTATCTTTGCACGCAGAAGTTGTAGGCGAAATAGGAAACTTGTAGTAATCAACCCTCTGTTGAAGAGTTACCATGTAGGGTAATATTTTACTCTAAGAAGAGGATACAAATGGAAAACAAGGTCAGTGTCTTAAAATTTGGAGGAACGTCTGTCGGTAGTGGTGAACGGATTCGCCAAGTAGCAAGCATCATTGCGCACGCGGTCAATGGCGCAGAGGAGCACTTCCCCATTATTGTGGTCTCGGCCATGGCGGGAGTGACCGACCAACTTTTGAAGATTGCACGTCATGCCTATGCTGGCCAGTACGAGGAGTGCGAGGCCGAGTTGACCCTGCTACGGCACAAACATATGGATGCAGCGCAGGAGGTGACTTGCGATGATAAGCGGCGAATGAGGTTATTGGTCCAGATTGAAGATGCACTGACCGCGCTAGCACAAGATGTGGCTACCCTGCGTAGTGCTGCACAGCGAAACGATGAGATACAGTTACATACTGCTGCAGTTGCTGGTTGGGGCGAGCGCCTCTCGGTGCTACTCGTCGCTGCCGCTGTCGGAGACCTCGGTGTGGCAACCGAACCCATACTGCAGGAGATTATCATCACGAGCCACCCTAGGAACGATAGCGTACAGCCCTTTGGGGTGGTAGTCGGAGCCGACCCACTGATGGAGGAAACACGCGCCAATGCGCATGCGCTGGTTGTACCGCTTATTGAACGACGCATTGTTCCTATTCTTGTCGGCTTCATCGGGCGCACTATTACGGGCTATGTCACAACGCTTGGCCGTAACGCCTCAGACTACTGCGCCACGGTCATTGGGGTTGCCCTGGGTTGTGCTGAAGTTACTATCTACACCGATGTAGATGGCGTTCTGACGGCTGATCCGCGTCTAGTGAAAAATGCCCAGCCCTTGTCCAGACTCTCGTATGCTGAAGCAGCGCGTCTCTCCTGGTTTGGTGCCAAGGTACTGCACCCCCGCACATTTATTCCAGTCGCTCCACGCAACATTCCCGTACGTGTGCGCAACACCTTCCGTCCTCATGTGCTCGGAACCGTCGTCGGTCCCGTGGGCAGAACGCCAAGCGGAGCCAGAGCAATCACTACTCGCCGCCATCTGGCATTGATTACTGTTGAAAGCACAGACCTATTCGGCGCTCCAGAGAATGCTGGGCAGATCTTCGCCCTGGCCGCACGAGCATATGCCGCTCCCATTGTCATCTGCTCCTCGTCGGGGCACCACCTCTCCTTCATGGTCGAGGAGGCATCCGCCGAATCAGTGGTAGCCCTGTTGCGACATGATATGGATGCTAGCGTCTGGAACGTGCGCTGTGTCCGCAACCTCGCCGCTTGCGCCTGCATTGGTTCAGGCTTCAATGCTGATCCTATGAGCGCTGCGCATACCATCAATGCACTGGCCAGCGCGGATATACCAATCGTCACCCAGGGCATGTCGGACCAAGCTATCATCCTGATTGTGGAGGATCAAGATGCAGAAAGCGCACTATGCTGGCTGCACCGTGGCCTTATTGCGACCATTGTTCCATTCCCTGGACACCAAGAGAAAAGACGAGAAGCACGCTAAATAAACCTATAGCAGACCATGTATCGTAGGAGCGAGGCTTGCCCTCGCCCTGCTGGCCCCTCGCTTTGATGGCTAGGAAAGGGAAATATCATGCAGCTTCAAGCGCGTATCCCTGTTGCTATACTAGGTGCAACAGGCATGGTTGGACAACGTTTCATTGAGGGCCTACAGGGTCATCCCTGGTTTGAGCTTGTCGCCGTCGCTGCCTCAGAGCGACATAATGGCTGTCTGTATGCCGAGGCAACACCCTGGCGACTACCCAACAGTGAAATGCCCCCATCTGTGGCAAGACTGCCTGTGCTGGCCTGCAAACCGGAGGCAATGCCTGGCATCAGAATCGCTTTCTCGGCCTTGCCTGCTGAAGCCGCTGGCGAGGTAGAAGTGGCTTTTGCTCGTGCGGGTGTCGCTGTCTTTAGCAACGCCAAGAACTATCGCATGGCCCCAGACGTGCCCTTGCTCATTCCAGAGGTCAATGCCGACCATGCCGCTGCTCTTATTCAGCAGCGCAAACAACGTGGCTGGCAGGGCTGTATCGTCACTAACGCCAATTGCTCCGCTACGCCACTCGTGATGGCGCTCAAACCACTGCAACTGCGCTTTGGCTTGCGCAAGGTCATCGTCACTACGTTACAAGCTATTTCGGGTGCTGGCTATCCCGGCCTGCCTTCTTACGATATCCTCGATAATGCTATTCCCTATATTGGCGGCGAGGAAGAGAAGGTGGAGAGCGAAACACTCAAGATGCTTGGCACTTGGCAAGAGGGTCACGGCTTTATCAATGCTCCGTTGGTGGTCAGCGCTCATTGCAACCGCGTTGCCACACGCGAGGGGCATCTTGAATGCGTCAGCGTCGAACTCGAACACGACGCCAGTCTAGAGGAGGTTCTTGCTACCTGGCAGAACTACACACCAGAAGCACAAGCGCCCACGTTACCGAGTGCTCCCGCTCATCCCCTACTCTATCGTCACGAGCTAGATCGACCCCAGACGCTGCGCGACCGCGACGCTGGCAATGGCATGACGGTTACCCTTGGACGACTACGCCACTGCCCCATTCTGCACTACAAGTTCGTAGTACTAGGTCATAACACCATTCGTGGCGCGGCGGGAGGCTCCATTCTCAACGCTGAATTGTGCGTACACAAAGGATTAGTACAGCCATAAGCAGATGCTTATGGTTGCATTTCCTTAATTAAATCGGGGAGAAGCTTCTCAGCGTTAGGTGAACCAAGCCCGGTGGAGGCGTCCCAGCCTGCTACGGCTGGATATCCCTGGACGCCAGTTTCCGCATTGGTATTGTCACCGGAGGTAATATCGTGAAAGTCCTGGGCATAGGCAGGCGACTGGGCTATTTTGTAGAGTGCAGGATTGAGAAAACCCAGGGGATGGCCCGCCATTTGGTTAGCAATAGCAACAATGCCTGCCCATAGCGGTGTACTAGCACTGGTGCCACCAATCAGACCCCACCTCCCATTCACGTAGATCGCCATTTCGCTGTTGGGATCAGCAACAGCAGCGACATCGGGCACGCCACGACGATGGTTGAGCTGACTCTGAACGGCTGTAGGCAAGGACTGCTGATAAGCGGGGGTTGGGAAGAATGCGCTAAAGCCGCCACCACTAGCACCAGTGGCACCATTCCACACAACCTCACGCGTTGTATTGCCTTCGCGCAGCAGCGTAGTGCCGCCAACACTCGTGACCCACGGCTCATCGGCTGGAAAACTGGTTGTGGGGACAGAGGCAAGCTTTTGCCCTTGCATGTCCATAAAGTCGGTGGCACCTTTATCACCCGATGCTGATAGGTAGGTCACGCCCTGCTTTGTGGTCGTTTGCTGATAAAAGGCATCCCATTTTTGTACTTCTTGCTGTCCCGCTGCATCCTGCAGCGTCAGTTCAGATGCGCCCCAGCTTTGCGAAACAATAGAGCCGAGATGATGAGCGAGCGCGTATTGCTCCAATTGCCAAAACTGTGGCAGGCCAACGGTGCCCTCAACCTCCGCTACTGGACTGGTTAGGACCACAATACCTGCATCAGGTGCAATAGCGTGGATGATTTGTACATCAAGCTCAGTCTCTTCTGCCCAACCGAGCATATTTGTGTCATGAGGATCAAATGCTTTCGTTCCTAGTGGGGCAATCACCTGGACGTTGATAGGTGGCAGGCCGAACTGCTTATTGAAAACATCCATATCTTGTTGCAGGGTGGGACTGCCAAACGAGACGATGTCCACTACCGTCTGTCCCTTACCGCTAAAACCGCGCTCTAGCAATGATTCGACGCCATAAGCGAGACGTAACTGATAGGGAGTATAGCAGGTGGTAAGCCCAGTACTGTAGGCCAAATGCGGACAGGTAGCGATTGGTGGTGGTATAGTTCTTGCCGCCATAGACTGATCCAGTGCATCGGTCATAGGAGTATTGCTCCTGTAGTTGCCAAGTGGACCAAAGAAAATTAGGAGAAGACATAGGATCAGCAACGGCGAAATATGACGCACTGTAAATAGTTTCATAAAAAAAGCTCCTAAAATTAGAGTCTGGGGGGAATGAGACGATGATGGATGGCAAAGCGTACCAAGTGGGTAATGTCGTGCAAGTCCAACTTCTCCATAATCTTGGCGCGATGTGCCTGCACCGTTTTGATGCTAAGCACGAGGTGGTCGGCGATCTCTTTACTTGTGTGTCCTGCCGCAACCAACCTGAGAATCTCTAGCTCACGGGGCGTGAGAACGCTCAGTTCCGTCTCAAGCTCCGTTGTCTCTTGCAGAGAAGATGGCTCTAGCGACGAGGAGGTAGCCTCGTTCAGATATGCCCGAATGAGGACTTTGGCTAAGCCTGGATACAAAAAGACTCCCCCCTGCGCCACTGTGCTGACAGCGGCGTGTAGTTCGGCTGGTGCCACCTTTTTCACAAGGTATCCCGCTGCTCCTGCATGCAGAGCTTGCAGAAAGTATTCTTCACTTTCATGCATAGTCAGCATGAGGACGTGTGTCTCTGGTTGTCGGCGACGAATGATGCTACATGCCTGCAATCCGTCCATCTCTGGCATGCTGATATCCATAACCACCACGTCAGGGCAAAGTCTTGCTACTTGCTCAACCACCTCGTGTCCAGTTCGAGCTTCGCCCACCACCTGTATCTCTGGCTGTAACCCCAGCAGCAGCTTCAAGCCCTGGCGTAGGATTTCATGATCGTCAGCAAGCAGCACACGAATAGGGTGCATGGAAGGTTCTTCAGGCATGGGCTTCCTCTTTCATATATGGGATAATCGCCTCAACGGTTGTACCCTTTCCTGGTTGAGAGTGAAGAGTCAAAGTGCCCCCCAGCAGTGCAGCGCGCTCACGCATGCTCAATGTACCTAGACCTACATGCGGCTTCGAGGTGTCATAGCCACAGCCATTATCGCGAATAGAGAGACGGAAGTGTGTTGCGTCACGTACAAGCAAGACGAATACGTGTTGGGTATGGGCATGACGCGCTACGTTAGTAAGGCTTTCCTGAGCAATACGGAACAACACGATCTCATGGGGAGTGGAGCAGTGCTGTCTGACCGCAGAAGTATCTATGCCCTCGGTATGCAGCTCGACAGTCACATGTAATCGTTCACGACTGTCTTCTGCTAGCCAGCGGAAGGCCGCGTATAGCCCTAAATCGTCAAGCACGCGAGGACGCAATTGCTGAGCAAGCAGCCGCACGTTTTCAAGGGTGTTTTGTGCAATCTCCGTCAAGGACGAGAGACCTGTGTAAAGGCGTGTACGAGCCTGTGCCGAGATCATATCGTGAGGCAATACCTGCAAGGTCTGGCTGAGTACTTCTGTATGAACAAGCAGGGCGGTCAAATTCTGGCTACTCTCATCGTGAAGTTCGAGGGCAAGGCGATGGCGCTCTTCCTCTTGCGCTTGCAGAATGAGCATTGCCTGCTCACGGCGCGTCTCTTCGAGTCGATCAAGCATACTGTTGAAGGCATGGGCAAGTTCACCGATCTCTGAATCGAGAGGGAGGATGGCTGCACGCTCGTGTGTTGCCCCTGCGCTCACTGCGCGAATGGTGCGCAGCAAGCCAAAAAGTGGGCGAAAACTAGCACGCAAGAGCAGAGCGTTTGTTACTAAGCTCATGAGGGTAGCCACGACGATAAAGCTGGTATCAATGAGATAGTGACGCGATTCCAGATTATGGCTGGTCACCCACAAGCCTGCTAACGCTTCGATGACCAGCATAAGACTGTTCGCAAGAATAACCTTCTCAAAGAGTGAAAATCGCATGTTCACGCGAAAGCAAGACCAAAACGGGCTTCGTCGCACGCTCTAACTCCTTACGGTTGTTGTCGACCCTCCACCCCTAAGGTTTTGAGAGAAGTGGTGGCTACTTGCTTAGTATAATGTGAGGTTGCACTGCTTATGTGATATGATAGCACAGATATGCTTAGCTTGTTCAATGCAAAGACAACAACAAGACTGCAATCGTGGGGGCATTATCCACAGCTTGAGCCGATGGCAGTTGTACCTGTGTTCTGGTTAAGTGACCTGCCCGATCTTGCCGCGTTTGAGCAGCCAGTGCTGCCCTTCGCATATGGGCGCAGCTATGGTGATAGTTGTCTCAACGAGGGCGGTGTATCGCTCAATGTGAGCTATTTAAAGCGCTTCATCTCCTTTGATCCAAAAGAGGGTCTGCTACGCTGTGAAGCGGGCATGTCACTGGCCGACATACTGCAGGTTGTTGTGCCACGTGGCTGGTTTCTGCCCGTCAGTCCTGGTACCAAGTTCGTGTCAGTTGGCGGGGCAATTGCCAATGATATTCACGGCAAGAATCACCACAAAGCTGGAACGTTCGGTTGCCATGTTACCCGCTTTGAAGTATTGCGCTCCAATGGTGAGCGCTTGTTATGCTCTCCCTACGAGAATAGGGAACTATTTTGTGCGACGATTGGCGGTCTAGGGCTGACTGGCCTGATTTTGTGGGCCGAGTTTCGCTTGAAGCCTATTGTGAACTCCTTTATCGACATAGAGAGTATACGTTTCTCCTCACTTGACGAGTTCCTCCAACTCTCTGCCGACTCAGACCTGGACTTTGAGTATACAGTCTCTTGGGTGGATTGCCTCTGTGGGGGGAGCAAGCTTGGACGTGGCCTCTTCATGCGCGGCAATCATAACCGTTCTCAAGAATATAGCGCGAGACGGATGCCCGCAAAGTTGCCACTGGTCATCCCCTTTGACCTGCCTTCTTTCACCTTGAACACGCTCACGGTCAAAGCTTTCAATGAGGTCTACTATCATAAGCAATTAAGCAAAGTGGTACGCAGAGTTCTCTCTTATGAACCCTTTTTCTATCCGCTCGATGCTATTGAGCAGTGGAACCGTATATATGGTAAACGGGGCTTTCTGCAGTACCAGTGCGTTGTCCCTTTCGACAATGGAGGCGAGGTCATGAAAGAGCTGCTACGGCGCATCAGTCGCTCAGGTGAAGGCTCATTTCTAGCAGTGCTCAAAACCTTTGGCGATGTGCCCTCGCCAGGCATGCTCTCATTTCCGCAGCCAGGTATAACGCTGGCCTTGGACTTCTCCTATCGCGGCAAGAAGACACTGCAACTGTGCGAGGAGCTAGACGGCATCGTACGCCAAAGCAGGGGCCGTGTGTACCCAGCCAAAGATGCGCGTATGAGCAGGGAGA
>Ga0213882_10000474_pt1 | contig 13345 bp, 10 predicted proteins | sample BarmaccoBMER_R09_FD_160106 | JGI IMG/M metagenome (GOLD analysis project Ga0213882, IMG submission 160106) | Barbacenia macrantha exposed rock microbial communities from rupestrian grasslands, the National Park of Serra do Cipo, Brazil - ER_R09 ...
CCGGCTCGGTTGAGAAAGCAGGCGGTGTAGCCATTCCGCGCCGATTGCTCGAAAGATCATCGGGGCGCGTGCAACCGCACCACTTACTACGTCTAAGCTGCCTCCGATACCCATGCAAAATCTGACTCGCAATTTCGGCAGATTCTCGAAAATCCACAGCTCTTGGCGGGGTGAGCCCAGAGCCACGAACAATAAGTCCGCCTCGCTGTCATTGATTCCCTTGACAATGTCTGCCGAATTCGTAAAGTACCCGTGATGGCTGCCAACAATCTTAAGGCCAGGGCAGGTGCGGCGCAGTGCGCGACAGCCCGCCTCATTTGTTTCGGCGGAAGCCCCCAGAACGAAAACGTTCAGGTTTTCCCTTGCAGCAAAGTGGATCAACTTAATGAAGAGATCAATGCCTGTGCAGCGTGGAATCCGCCGGCCGTGCAGCAGCATGCTTGCGAAACAAATGCCGATACCATCGCAGATGCGAAGATGGGCAGAGCGTAAGCTTTCGTGAAGCTCGGCGGAGCGAATGGCCCGGTAGATTTTTTCCGGATTAATCGCAACACAGAAGGTTTGAATTCCTAACCGGATGCGGCGGGAGATGATCGCAAGTGCCTCATCATAGGAAGCGAACGTGCTAACGTCGATCCCCAAGATAGAGATAACATCGGGTTCAAGCTCTTGCATGTTGACCTCGCGAATTCACGCGATACGGAAAGCGGATTCCTGCCCAGAATCAGGCGTGCAAAGACATGGCCTGACGAGGCAAGTAACGAGCAGGTTGAGAGGCTCCTTGCATCCAGTAAAAAATGCTCAGAAGAAGGAAGATCTGGCGTTCGCGATCCATTCCTGCCGAGTGTTCATCGAGTATATGTTTAACCTCGCGGCGGTTGAAATGGGAACAGAATCTGCTGTTCGAGTCCAGAAGAATGTCGCGGACCGATGTGTCCGCCCTGAACCAGCGTCCTGCTGGCGACTTGAACCCCTTTTTCTTACGATTAACAATTGAGGCGGGCAGAATACGCCTTGCAAACTGTTTATGCACAATTTTCGTGCAAAACAGGTTGGTTCGATAACCTGATGGCAACGACTCGACAAAGCGGATCAGATCAAGATCGAGAAGCGGCACTCGACACTCGATCGAGTGATGCATCGTGATCTTATCCGTGTAAAGTAGCAGGTCATCTGCAAGGTTCATACGCAGGTCGATGCTCATCATGCGCTCGACGCTGCGGCGCTGGGTTGAGCATCCAAGGAGCTCGAAGAAGTAGCGGATCCGTTCAGTAGCACGACTTGCATCGTATCCGATCAGTCGCGCAATCTGGTCCCGATTGAAGACGCTGTAGATCGCCTCGAACCGGCGCACGTCATCACGCTCTCCTATCGCATTGACTCCACGAAAGCTACGCGTTGGTTGCGCAGCCATCGCCAGAAATGGAAGCGCCAATGCCGGGCACAAAGACCTTACAATTTCGGCTTTGTATCTGCGATACCCACCCAACGCCTCGTCTGCACCTTGGCCAGACAAAACGACTTTCACCTGTTTTGAAGCCAAGGAGGAAACATAGAACATAGGGACCATCGAAGTGGTTGCCAAAGGCTCCTCAACTATTGCACTCACACGTGGCAAGATATCGAGGAAATCCGGATAGTCCATGCGCACTTCATGGTGATCCAACCCTAGAATCCTGGCACTTTCTTGGGCGTCCGCCAGCTCATCGGAGTCATCGGGGCGCGAGAATCCAACTGTGAAGGCTTTTGTCTTACTACTGTTGTACTTCTGGGCAATAGTGGCGACCAAGGCTGAATCGATGCCGCCGCTAAGAAGAACACCAATCTCGACGTCAGACAACAATTGACGCTTGACTGCTTGGTCCAGAAGGGCCCCGTATTGCTCAATCGCATCTTCACGGGTCCTCACTGACGGTTGGCAGTTAGACCGCCCGATGACGGGATACTCGCATATGGACAACTTGCGAGTACGGAAATCAATTTCCACGACGTGACCCGGCCGTACCTTACAGATATTCTTGAATAGCGTGTCCGGCGCGGGCAGATAGCGGAGGCACAACAGTTCAGCCAGATTACTAAGCTCAAGCGTATCGTCGACCAACTGCTGAATGGCCCGAATTTCGGATGAAAAGACAAAGGATCGATCGTCTGTCCAATAGTAAAGCGGCTTGACTCCAAAGGCATCGCGCGCCAGGAATAGCTTCTGTTTTGCTGCGTCGATAAAGGCCAAAGCGAAAATCCCATTGAATCGCTCAATGGAGTGGATGCCACGATGAGCAAGGAAATGCAGAATTGTCTCAGTATCCGAATGCCCTCGGTACTGCACCCAAGACATCTGCTCTCGAAGTTCACGGTGATTGTAAATCTCGCCGTTGAAGACTATTCCACAGTCCTGTTCCTGCATCCACATCGGTTGGTGGCCGGCTGCTGACAAATCCAGAATGGACAGCCGGCGATGGCCCAGGGTGACTACATGACTGCTGAACGAGCTCACCGTCGTTCCGGAGTCATCCGGCCCGCGGTGAGTCAGCAGATCGAGGATCTCTTCGGTGAACGGCTTATTTATCGATCCAAGAATGCCGCACATGTTGGTTTAAACGAAGGCCACTCGGGATTTACTAGTAAGCTGGCTTCTGGACTGAGGAACACATATGGAAATGAGGGTTATGTATTTCAGGCCAGTTGTTCTGCTTCTAGCTGATGAATAGACTTGCCTCTAAGCATTCCAATAGCTACTTGAACGTAAAGAACTATCTCTCGCCACCTCCGCAGGTAGACTTTCAGCGTTCGACACGAAAACAGGTGGTCAAGAGGCAACACTTCATATTCGTAGGCGGCCAACAATGCATTAAATTTCTCAATGTACTTCGCGTCTTCGTAACGTGATCGGTAGATCACTCGCTTACTAATTCCCACGTGACTGAACATGTTGAACGCCATCGCTTTCTTGATGACAAGCGCGGTCGTTTCAAAAACGAGGGAATCGCTTCGCAGATCCTCCTTCGTTACTTGCGAGACATCGCCTCGGTAAAGATCAATTTTGAAGTAATCCGCATTGTCGCCGTATTTCGCACACAGGATAATGGGCTTATGTTTAAATGGACGTTTCAGGGCTCGCGGAACTATCTTGAACAAGTGGCTGAAATACCCTTCCAGCTGTCCGATATGAACGCGCGCTCGATTCTCCTGGGCGTATGTAGCCTCTAGCTTGTGCTGGTTATCCGCGAGATACGCTTCGATGTGCTTCTCTCTATTTGTAAACCAGGTCCCACTGTTGATATCGAAACCCTTTTCCGAATCCCACGAGTCACCGCTTACCATAACCTTGAGTTCTGTGTGTGAAAATCCACCAGCAGCTGCCACATAGTTCTGAACCCGGATGGGTGTTTCCACAATCCCGTTCAAATGATACACATCCTTGTGGAGATAGCAATGGTTACTGGCAAACGGCACGGCATATTTAGGCTTAACCCTTTCCATAAACTTAAAAAACGATTGCGCATAGAGCTCCGGCTCTTCTTGTTTTGGCTCCGTCTTGTCTGTGTAGTAGTAGCAAATACGATCATTTGCTGAGCTGTGACTACGAAATGCGAAATCAAACCCTTTGTGTCTGTTGAGGATCTGGTTCAGTGGGCTGCCCATAAATTTAGCATCATTCGCGTTGAGCATGGCTATGCCTTCGGCTTCAATGACCAGGGCGCTATCGCCCCAAGGCGAAAACTGGTAAGAAGTGATTGTAAAGTCCGTTGACAGCTTCAATGATTTTCCGTGCGGGATCTCGACTAAGTTGGTGAATCCCATGTCCTTCAAGTCGCGGCTTATTCTCGTTGAGCGTTCGAGCGGGATCAGAATTGGCGTCCGCTTCGGAAACCTCCTGAGTGATGGGCCATGGAAATGATCCCAGTGGACGTGTGTTATATAGATCGCATCAGGCACAAGATTTTCGACGAGCTCGCGCGAAACAGGTGGATAGTTCCACCAAGACCGCCAGTAGCAGCTTCCGAAAAGCCAAGGGTCGGTAAGCAGAGTTTTGTTGCCGCTTCGGACAAGAAGTGCGGCATGAGAGAGGATCTGAAAAAACATAAGAGATGATTCCCAGCTCGCTAATCAGGAAAGTTGTACCCACTAAAACTGCTTTTTTATCTTTGCTCCCGAAAGACCTTGATCGCAATTACCTACAACACTGTGTCGTCGGCTTCCCCCAATACCGAGCGATAGATCCGCTCGAGCCCATTTGCAATTTGGCCGCCAGTGAAGTGGGATCGTGCATAGGTGCGATTAAATTCGCGAATATTCGCACACAAGCTGGGATTGGAAATAAGCAGACTTAAGAGGGATGCAAGGACTTCAGGATCCCGCCGTGAGCTGATAAAACCCATTCTCCTGTTCTCGAAAAAGTCTGGCAACCCACCGACATCACACGTTACAATTGGCAGACCAAGAGCCATGGCCTCGAGCACCGATAGGGGGAGCCCCTCATGGTGCGACGGAAGTAGATAGGCATTTGCCGTTGCATAGAGATGACGCTTTTCAGTCCCGTCCACATGGCCCACAAACGACACATCACTTAAGTGCCGAGCAATTGCATACTGGCGCGCCGCAGTAAGCTCCGGTCCGTCGCCAGCTACTGTCAGAGACACGACGCTATGTTGTTGCCTTAATATCCAGTACGTATCGAGTGCTTCGTAGATACCCTTTTCCCTCTCCACGCGCGCGAGAAAAAGGATTCGAAACTTACTACAGGACATCGTGCCCTGCTCCGTAGGTTTGTCATCGTGGTCGAGCAGCAGCTCATCTGCAATTGGAGCACGTGCAACAAAGATTGGCTTCTTGTATCCGAGGACGCGCACTCTCCGCTTAAACCGATCTCCTAGAACCACAAATGCATCCGCCCGGCCATAAACAAAACGGAACGCATACCGTAAGTATGTAGGGAACACAGAGTCCCACCCTGGGTGCCAACCATGTACGAAAACTACCACTTGCTTCCCTAGGGCCTTCGCCAGAAGCAACAGAACACCGTCGCGCACGAGTGACTTAGGAAGAAGCGAGGGGTTCACGTGGACTATATCGAAATCGCCGCCTCTAAGCGTACGCGCGAATCGCCACCAATCGTTGAGAAGTCGTAATGGTGTGACAAATTGACGCTCATCCGTACGTGATCCGATTGCTAAATATTGGACGTCATCCCTCCAGTGCGATTTAAGAATACGCCAGTATTGCGAAACTCCGCCACGTCCGGTCATCGATGGTGTAGTGAGCAGAACCCGCACAAGGCCTTGTCGAAGAGCGGAATCGACTACAGGCGCTTCAGCAGCACCTTGCCGTAAATCTGCTTGACATGGCCAACTGTCGATCGATTGCATTACCGAATCCCTGTCGCGTCCGCGGAGTGCGCTATCCGGCGTTGCCGCGGTTTATCGAGCTTACCTTTATTGCTCAATACGTGCCTTGGCCCATGATCCGCGGTTCGTCAGCAGCATTGCGATGCTGCGTAGAGAAACGGCATGACTGCCCACCGCAGCGTATTTTTGTTCCTTAGGGCGCCTATGAGATCGATCTGAGAATAGACATCGAGACCCCTGCAGAAGTGTTGGATGACAGAAGTCAATAAGCTTTGAAACAACTCACGGTCTCCAAGCAGAAACGCGAGATTCAATACTTCAGCGTTATCGTACAGGTCGAACCGGGCCAGACTTGGCTTATTACTAACGGAGAATCGTCTGAACAGACAATGGCGTTTATCAAAGAACGCCCTTTTCACATACTCGTATCCTGAAGAAACGAGGCGCTCTGATCCATTAAGCCTGATGATTTTGTTAGTCTTCAGTACATTTTTCAGAACGATGCAAGAATGAAAGCAGTCAATAAACGATCGACCGTGGGGTGAATAGAACCAGGACCCGTCAGCGCGCTGGCTACGCTGGACATAGGCGTAAAGTTTCCTCACTTTTGCTTCAATCCGAGAGCGCTCCTGGCTTGCTAGATATACCAGAAGCAGGGCATACGAGTACATTGTGTATGAGACAGCATTTACTACGGTTCGATCCCGACATGGTGTGTACGACGTTGCTAATGCCTCTTCATCTTGCTCCATAACCTCGATATCTTCTTCAAAAAAATGAAATATATTCGTGATGGCGTGCTCCAGGTAAGCGTGCTTGAACAGGACGGAAGCCCTGACGAGAGCCTCCAAAGCGTACGGTGTCATGGTCGAGTATGGAGTAGATGGGCTATAGACCAGACCTTTGCTCACCGCGTTCGCAACTCCTAAACCCCAGCACAACCCGTGATAGCCCGTAGAATTATTTGCCAGCAACCATCGTATATGTTGCTGTGCATACTTCGACAGTTCTGCATGATGGCTTTTGTCGTATAAATTTAGTAGGCACAGGGTGGCTAGAGCTCGTACGATCGGATACTCCGATCTCCTGTAACCGAGTCGAAGTCTGTTGTTGATCGCAGTATCGAAAAGCGCCAACACGCCTGCTGGATATACTCCGACTCGGGGTCTAGAATTGTATAACTTCTTAACACGAAAGCCGAGAGATGTCTTCCAGATGTCATATGGATCGTTAGTAGAAAGGTCCTCCTGTGCACAAAACCGGATGATCAGGGCCTCCAAATAGGACCTCGTAGAGTTAGGCAACGATGCGATCCTCTCGGGGGATGTGCAAACCATTACCCGCTGTAAGTTTGTTTCCTGAATATCGATGGCCACTTATGCGGTTAGCTTCAGTGTCGCAAGTATCGTTTTCGGTGTTAACGGCGTTCCTAGAACAGTTCTTGGGGGAAACTGTCTTCGAGACGCGATGGAAGATGAGCTAGAGATGTGTTCTTCCTGCTCGGTTGGTGTCATAGAGATTCGTTGAGCTTACGGCCGGAGTACCGCCAGACCACCGAGTTGGATAGCAGTTTCGATGGCCCGCACCGCAGCCCTCTTCGGGACGCTATTCGGGACAAACAGGATGTCCTCGGCTTGCATTCGAACATCCGCAGTTTTTCCGTCGAGGATTTCGTTGAGCTTAATCGGGATTTCGGTTCTGGATGCTGCTCCAGGAACTCGGCGCAGAAGCCTGGCGTGTTGGGGCTGGGCCATCTTATCGGCGCCACCAGCCATCGACAGTGCCTGCAGAACTGTGACCTGCTCAGCGTCGTTCAAAACGAAACCGCCCGGCTTTAGAACTTCGCCAATTACATAAATCGTCTCGCCGCGAGGCACCGAAATGACATCGTACGGCTGAACAGGAATGTTTTCTTCGGGTTTTGAGGCTTCGAGGAGCGATTTGATGTTTACTTGAGCGATGCTGAACTGATTCGTCGGATCATTCTTCGCGTTTGGCAATGGAATCGGACCCCATTCTAGCCGCCTGATGATTTTAAGGCTTGATCCAGCAGTGATGGTATCAACGCCTCCCGCCAGCGAGAGCATTTCCAGAAGCGTTTTTCGGCCTTGCACCTGCTGAACTCCAGGATTCTTCACGGCTCCAATTACCGAAACGGGCTGGCTGCGAAACTCGGTGATCGTGACAGAAACATCGGGATGCTTAACGTAGGTTTCCAGGCGCTTGGCTATTTCAGACCCAACTTGTTCAATCGTGAGCCCAGAAACCGGTATTTGGCCGACCATAGGAAGGTGGATGGATCCACTCAGGTCAATCGAGATCGGTTTGTCACTGATTTCCTCAAGACTGACCACATGAATCGTGATTTGATCACCAGGTCCGAGGATATAACCAGAACCAATCTGTGGCTTGTTTTTGGCTACCCCGTCGTTTGTTAAGTTCGGCTTAGTTGTCGTGGAGACCATCGGATTTGCCACTGCCTGACCGGAGGCCTGCTGCGCGCGCGATACGAATCCCCCCAAGACTAATGCCAGGCAGGCAATGACAACTCGCCTTATTGTCACCCGGTAGTCCATTCTTGACCAAGCGGCACTCCGACCTCTGAACGGGCCAGATATCCATTTTCTGGTATTCATGTTGCTGTCCCGGACACTGAGCAGCCGCGACATAAGGGACATAGCTCCGCCCTGTAACGGCGCAAATACCTCTCTCACTTTTCCTGCTTGCGACCGACTACTCAGTGAAAGCAAGTGAACGGCCAAGATTCAAGGCTGTGATGCATCCGAGCCCGAAACTAGGCCGGCAAATTGCGCCCTTAAAAATGGTCATCCAGCTCGACCCAAGCCCACAGCTCCGCTCTCTCGAGGAGACAACAACTGATAACAGCGTCCCAGGTTTAGAATGCGAGCTAGCCCACCTTCACTTCGGAGTCCGCAGCTTCTAAGACTTTAAATTTTCCGTGAAGGCCGCTTGCTTGTTCCTGCCAGGTCACGCTGCGCTTAGCGGTTTGTCGCTCCTCTAAGGACCAGAAGTGTCGGACCAGTATTCTCTGATATGCCCGGTGTTGTAGCGATGCGTGTCAGCCTTGTCGCCCCGTCGGGTTTCCCGTGCGGTTCAATTGGGTGGCCGGCTGGCGACGTGGGGCTTAATATCCAAAATCCCAAAATTTCTACCTTTATCTCGAAGCCAGGGAACCCCAAGTCCCGGCTTTGAACGCCCCACGGTATTCGCGAAAGACTGTTGCTGCGAAAAAACAAAAGCGGCGTGTCTCCGAGGCTAGGACCATTGCACCTCCCTTGGAAACACGCCGCGACCCGTTACGAGTAGGACTCAGCGACCCGCACCAGACTTGCCATACTTTGCACGCATTCAGATTTCTGCTGCAAAGTTCTTAAAGAATAACTGAAATCCCAGTCTTGTTTTTGCTTTCTCCTAGGCTTATGCGCAGGAAATCTACCACAAATCATATCTCTGGAAGAACAGAATGTAGCCGGCCAGCAGAGCGTTAGTTGTTGCGTGCGCAGCAACGGCATCCCCGATTCTGCCCTTCCGGACTAGTGCTATCGCATAAAGCAGACCCACAACGATACCCGGCAGCCACTGTCGTCCGTGGAGAACACCGAAGGCAAGAGATGATAGCAGTAAACCGACCCAAGTGAAATTCGTGCTGCTGACCAATTCGAAATCTCGTGAGATGAACCGGCGGATGAAATATCCCCTAAAGGCCAGTTCCTCTGCAATGGGACAGGTGATTACGACCGCCGCTATTCGAAGCACGATCCAGGTGCCCCGGCGCAATCCAGATGCTGCTGCCAATGCTGCAGGAATGTGAGCCTGGCCACCAGAACTTGCAGTCAATCCCATCCATACGCAGAATGCAACAACGCCGACCATCAGCCCAAACCATCCAAAGGTCCAGTCCAGAGCTTCATATGTACGCCGAAAAAACCACAAGACAACCAGAACGGCCGTGAACCGCAGCGGATACAGCCATTCGAAGTCCGCGGAGATTGCCCGCGAGATCATACCAGCCGCGAGGATCGCTAAGAACGGGAGCAAGTAGGCTGCCGTGGCGTTTTCACTGCAAACTGTCGACGTTTGGGCTATTTCGGTTCGATTTGCACCGACCCACGGCAACCGACTTGATGCTGCAGAAAAGACAAGAGCGAGAACATTGAAACCGATCCACCCCGCGTGAGAGTGGAATCCTCCGAGAGCAATCTGCTCGGCGCCCGCAGTTCCAATGAAGATGAGTGCCGCGATTCTACCCGCGTTGACCAGGAACATGGCCAGAATACCGACAGGCAGAATAAGCAGGGCTTGCGGAAAGGCGTACTCGCGCCTGAATAGGCTGAGCCAAGCTATTCCAAAAATCAGCATCAGCGCCATCCCTTCGAGACCAGAGCACGCTGGCGCGATTTTCACACAAAAATCTGGCGTACCAATGAGCATCTGTGCCGGGTCTGTAATGACCCGTGGCACTAATAAGTGAAGCAGCTTGCTCACAATGAGCAGCGTGCCATTGGTGAGTTCTGCCGACAGGCGGTCGCTCACATCCCACAGCAACCCGCTATCCGAGCGAGCTACACCAGTCAGGATCGCCACTACCAGTGAGTAGATCCAGACATAGCCAGTCGAATGGAGAAGGGCTATCCAGGCATTTACAGGGATAATTGCGACGGCAATTAAAAGGACCGCACAAACCGCCGTGACTGGGCGCGCGACTGCCAGAGTACAGATACCGGCGGCGTTTAGTCCTTCACTGCACAAAAACAGCGAACAACAGGCGTAAGCGCCGATAGCGAAAAAATGGGCAGCTACCAGCGGCCAGCGAACCGGACACTCCAATAGTCCGTTGGAGACGGGTAGCAGCTCCTTACGATGTTTCAGGGCGGCAAGGGCCCAGAAGGCAATCGCGAAAACAGGGCCAAGGCTAGCAACTCGCGAATGCCATCCGGACACAATCCCGGCCAGGCCGCCCAGCGGAGAGCGGCACCCATCCAAGTGTTCCGTCAATATCATCTCGAGAGCGAGCACAACACCCACGAACATGATTCTGAGGAACAGTGGGTGATGTGACCAAGCCGAGCGAAATAATTGTCGGGATTCTTGTTTGGCGGATGTAGTGAAACAGTAGGCGGTCTTCGACATCAGTCCTGCGATGACGCAAGGCGACAGTGGTGCTATTTTGCGCTGCAGGGTGTGTGGGAGTTATTTTTTTCGACGGCCGCGCAATACGAGCAAGCCGCCACTCAACAGAGCTAGGGCGCTCCCGGCTGAACTCATACTGATCTCAGGCGTGACGTGGCCCGTGACGTGGCCGCGGGGGTCTTTGTCTTTACCCCAATGGTGACCCTTGTCCTTGGCGGAGGCGAGAAAGCCCGCGCCCATTCCTAACAGCAATAACGCAATTACCTTTCGCATAGTTTCCCCTTTTATCTCTATCCCAATTTCGTCCCCATTAGAGAACTTCCTTAGTGCGTCATTATAAGCGCCTCCTTGTTAGTCTGCAAGTTAAATAATTTTACTTCGGACGAGACATACGACATTTCGACTTATTGCCTCTTATCTTTGTATTTGGCGGCCCCTAATCCATGGGACACCGATTACGATGGTGGATAGCCGTTTGGTACCGCTTCAGCGTTCATTGAGAGCTTTAGGGAATAGACTCGCGAGCTTTGCCCAGCCCGGTGTAGATGCGCTCTGTCTGGTCCTTCCATGCTGCCGGGAGTGCGCGGCGAAGCTCCGGCGTGAACCTCACGCGACTGCAATGGCCGAACCTAATCGCCGGCCAGTATGGGGTTCAGATACGCTGACCTGTTTGGCGACCCAGGTGTACGTCTTCTCGAGCCCCTCTCGCAATGGCCGATCTGGAGCCCAGCCTAGTTGTTGCCGAATGAGATTATCGTCAGAATTCCTGCCAGAAAGAGCGGCAGGTCCTGGAATGTGCCGAATTCTAATTCTCTTATGCGCGATGTCCATAATTGCTTCAGCAACTGCACTGATAGTAACCGTTTCCTCTGAACGGATGTTTACGGGTCCAGGAAAGCTGGAATCCATGAGCCGCCGAACCGCTTCGATGCAGCTATCGATGTATAAGAATGAGCTGGTCTGGCGAGCATCGCTCCAGACCTCGATTTCGCCGCCATCAGGAGTTTCTGCGACTTTGCGGCACAAGGCGGCTGGCGCCTTGGCGCGTCTTCCCGTCCAGGTTCCTTCGGGCCCGAATATATTGTGAAGGTGGGCAATACGGACCTCAACACCGTAGTCGCGTTGGTATGCGAAATATAGACGTTCAATGAAGAGTGTTTCCAAGCTGTAGTCGCTGTTAGGGACTACAAGATAAGGGGGTTCGTCGGAACACTTCAGGTTCTCAGGATCGCGTTGATTGTATTCAGGGTAAATGCACGCGCAAGACGAATAGAAGAATTTCCGAATTCCAGCTTTGCGCCCATATTCGAGGGTGTTCAGGTTAATCATGGCCGAGTTATGGGTGGCGTAGGCATCGTGTTCCGCTGTAAAAGCACATCCGGCGCCGCTCAGATCACCGGCGAGCTGGTACACTTCGTCGATGTCGCGAACCACTTTCGCTGCCAACTGCTGGTCGCGCAGGTCGCCTAAGACGAACTCATCTGCTGCCGTAAGCGAGAACGCGGGGAAGTTCACATCAACACCGCGGACCCAGTGTCCTTCGCGTTTAAGCCGCTTTACCATATGGCTGCCGATGAAGCCGCCGGCTCCATTCACAAGTATGTTTTTCATTTCTCATCCTCCTTTGTATGGAGTTGCTGTGTGGGCCCAAAACAGAAAACATTAGATTTCCAGCATCATGCTGCTCACGAATTGAGCAGATACCAGCCAGGTCGACGTCAGAGCCCTGCTTGCGTGACAAACTTACTATTTAGATAAGCCTCGATTGCCTCGGATCCACCTTCGGATCCGTATCCTGAATCCTTGATGCCGCCAAAAGGCACCTCTGGCATGGCCAGAGCTACGTGATTGATAGAGACCATACCACTCTCGACAGCCGCTCCAACAAGGTTGGCCGTCTTGGCAGACTTAGTCCAAGCGTAGGCCGCGAGACCATAAGGGAGGCGATTCGCTTCAGCGACAGCGCCATCGAAGTCGGAGAACGGAATCATCACCGCGACGGGCCCGAACGGCTCATCGTTCATCACCCGGCTATTTTGAGACGTGTGGGTGAGGACTGTCGGACTAAAGTAATAGCCGTTGCTCCCGATACGGTTGCCGCCAGTCTCGATCTCCGCTCCATGTTCGACTGCGTCATCAACGAAGTTCTCAACCGCTTGCAACCGCCTTTCGTGCGCAAGCGGTCCCATAGTAGTGCCGGGTTGGAGACCGTCGCCCACACGGATTCCATTGCTTGCTGTTACGAATTTCTCAAGGAACAAATCGTATACCTTTTCTTGAACGAGAAATCGCGTGGGCGCAATACAAACCTGGCCGGCGTTACGATACTTGCTGGCAGCCATCACCTTCGCTGCGATATCGATATCGGCATCATCAAAAATGATCACCGGCGCGTGACCGCCAAGCTCCATCGTGATCCGTTTCATGTGCATACCGGCAAGCGCCGCCAAGCGCTTACCGACCGCGGTTGAACCCGTGAAGGATATTTTGCGTACAGTGGGATGCGCGATCAGGTAGTCGGATATTTCTGCTGGAACGCCGAAAACGAGGTTTACGGCTCCGCGGACCACGCCAGCATCGTCGAAGGCGCGAACGAGTTCTGCACAGGGGCCAGGTGTCTCCTCTGGCCCTTTCAGAATGACCGAGCAGCCCGCAGCAAGTGCGATGGCGATCTTACGCACGGCTTGGTTAATAGGAAAGTTCCAAGGCGAGAAGGCTGCTACGGGACCGACGGGCTCCCTGATTACCAGCTGATAAATGCCGTGGACGCGCGGGGGAATGACTCGGCCATAGGTGCGGCGACATTCTTCGGCAAACCAATCGATGATATCCGCGCCGTTCAGAGTTTC
>Ga0213882_10000475_pt1 | contig 13333 bp, 14 predicted proteins | sample BarmaccoBMER_R09_FD_160106 | JGI IMG/M metagenome (GOLD analysis project Ga0213882, IMG submission 160106) | Barbacenia macrantha exposed rock microbial communities from rupestrian grasslands, the National Park of Serra do Cipo, Brazil - ER_R09 ...
AAGCGTCTAACGACGCTGAAGTCGCCGCAGGTTGACAGGGTATGCTCCTGTTTCCTTCAGGTTCGGGCCCATCAAGGAAGTTCCTCCTCGCCAGTCTCATTGCGCTCCAAATTTCGACCGCTGTTCTGGCACAGGACGGCAATGCCGAGGCCGTTTTGGCTGAGGCGGATCGACTCGGCTGGCTGAAGAACTGGTACCGCGCCGAGCCGCTATTTGCGCAAGCCGAACGGATGTTCGCTGCGCGTGGCGATCGAAGGAACGAACTCTACGCCCATATCGGCCGACTTCGGGGTGAACTCCCGAGGCGGGCCAACGCGGAAGTTTCTCAAGAATTGGCTGACCTTCTGAGCGACCCGCTACTGAAGGGTGATGCGCGTTTACGCCTGCAATGCCTTGTCGTCAAGGCTGACACGGACCTCGATATGGACGTCGGATTGGCGGAGCGCGATTGGACCGAAGCGCTCGGCCTGGCCAAGGGATTGGGAGAGAAAGCATGGGAATCCCGCGCTACTGGAGAACTGGGGATAATCGCGTTTCTCCATGGCGACACGACCGCCGCGCTCCTCAAGGTGAGCACCGCTCTCAGGGAAGCTCAAGCCAACAAAGACATCGGTGGCCAGATCCGATATTTGACCCTGCTCGGCAGCGGGATGACCGAGTTTGGCCGCGCCGATCAGGGATTGCTTTACTTGGATCGAGCGCTTGGGATCGCAGAAGCAGAGAAGGATCACAGCGAGCCGATGTTGGTATACGAAGGAAAGGCAACAGCTTTGGTCGCCTTGGGGCGGGTGCCCGAGGCGAAACAACTGCTGGAGCATGCGCTCAATATCGCCAAGCGATCGGGTAGCGTTGGGTATCAAGGGCAACTCTCGAATCAATTGGGCCTGCTGGCGAACAAATCCGGCGATGGAAAAGAAGCTACAGGACGTTTCCAAGAGGCATCACGGCTTGGAAAAGAGGTGGAGGGTTGGCGGACCGTATCTCAAGCACAATTCGAACTCTCCAAGATCGACGAAGCCCAGAAGAACCTCCCTGCGGCAGAGCAGGCTGCCAAGGAGAGCGTCGACGCATGGAGGCTCGTAGCCGATCGCTTCTACCTGCCGCGATACCTCGCTCGACGAGCAGACATCGAGATCAAGCGTGGCCGGATTCGAGAGGCGAAAGCCACGTATGCCGAAGCGGAAGACGTGATCAACGGAATTCTTGTGAACGCCAGTAGCCCCTGGACCAAAACTTCGTTGATTGCGGCGATGAACGACGTCTTTGTGGGCCATCTTCGTTCCGAGATCCAATTTGGCCAGAGCCCTCGACGAGCCTTCCATCTCATAGAAGAGGCGCGTGGGAGGCGATGGCGGACCTGCTCAGAGGCCAAAGGCAGTACTCAGGCACCGCAGTCCGCTGAACTCACCGCTGTTGAGCGAAAAATCTCGGCACTGCAAATTGCCTTGCAAAAAACGTCCGTGAGCCGGTTGAGAGCTCACGAATTTGATGCCATTGTTGCGGCTGAAAATCCGGAACGGCGGCTAGCTCGATATACACCTGAACGGTGACCCGTAACGATCTTGTTGATTTCGTGGATTTTGCGCGACCATCTCGCCTCTGTGTTGAAGACGATCACTGAAACACGACGAAGCTAAATGCCCGGCGATGGCTGCAGCCCGCAAGATGGGAACGACTTGGATATCGACTGAAGATATAAGATATCGAATGGACGTGCGGGATCCAATACTGTCTTCCGGAGTCGTCCGTTCCGTACCGCGAGCAATAGGAGAGTCCGCCGAAACGGCTCTATTTTGCAGCCGGTTCGATTAACAACGGAAATTGTCGCCAGTCCGCGCCTGGATGCCGCATCATAAGCGTGTACCTCCCAGGCGCAAGGCCATCCAAATCCAGCCGGGTGTGAATCACGGTCTGGAAATCCTCGAGCTGGGCGTTTCCGGAAGCGCTAGAGCGAGTCTTCAGCTCGGAATCCAGGATTCGAATTTCGCACGGACCAGGTTCGAATCCGACCGGCATATAAAAAATCGTCTGAACCGGGGATGGGGGCAGGCGCACTGGTGGCGGAATCGCATTTGCAGGCCGATCGGAGCGTTCGACGGTGAATGGCCGAAGATCCACAACGCGGTTAAGTTCCGGCCGGTTGCTATTAAGCAATGTCGGCCAGACCTGGTAAATTCCGATGCCGGCCGCAAGCACTACAATCGCGGCGGCAGCCACAGCGACCGTGCTTCGTCGCCGAAACTGCGCGCGGTAGCCTTCCAATTGCTGGTAGCAGGGCGAACACTGCATTACATGCACGTGAACGGGGTCCCCGACCGGTAGGGTACGCCGCTTCCCGGCCATTTTCTTGAGCAAGTCGGGCTGCGGACACCCCTCCCGAGTCGGGTTCGGAAAGCTGCCCGCCAATAGCGCGGCCCGGAGGGCCTCGCCGAACTGTTCAGTCGGACCTTGATCGCTCATTCGTCCAAAGGGGCACTCCCGCGGACGTCTGGAACATGCCGGACGCGGGGCATGACACCCGAGCTATTTTCGCTCAGAAGGACGGTTGTGCGAAAGCCTTTCGCGAAGATTGGTGATCAGACGGTCATATTTTTTCCGGGCTGCATCCCCGCTGAGGCCAATCTGGGCTCCGAGCTGTTCCCAGGTGCACTCCTTCATGAGAACGCTCATCAGGAATGCATATTCCTTATCGCCGATGAGGTCTCGAACCTGTTGGGAAAACACTCTTGCGTCGAGTTCGTTATAGGGGTTGGTCGAGGCGAGCGCCTCGAGATGATCAGGTGGCAAATAACGGATTACGGGCGAGTACCGGAGAAAGCGCTTCAGACGCCGCAATGCCGACGAGATGATGTATGAACGAGGATTCCTAATCGAACCAGGGGTTTTGCTTGCCGCGCGAACGACGGTCTCGATTGCATCGATCGCCAATGCGTCGTCGCCGAAGCGGTCGCGACGGAATGGGAGGATTCGGTGCAGTTCCAGTTCAACGGCTTCCTTCAGTTTCGGGTCCAGCCGTTCGCTTGGATCGGCATGTCGAAGCCAGATCTTCAGCGACATGATTCCCCCTCAAACTGCGAAGTGGATTGCTCGATTATACAGTCCTAAAACACCTAGTACAAGACCTCGCGTTGCCCTATGCCGCGTGGCATATATGGGCGCGATTTTGGTTTTTTACATCCCGTTCACTACAGCCATGGCGGGCACGTAGAGAAAAAGAAATTTCGTCCGTTTTGGAGCCGACCTTGGCTCTTAATTGGGTGACGGCATCTGTGCCTGCGTCGGCGTACCGATACGCAGATCAGTCGGAAGCAGTCGCAGGTGTCAATGGCGCTTACTCCAGGAAGCAAATCGGGCGGTTTGAAATCGGGCGGTTCCAATGAAAGGCCAGAAGTTTGGTAAACCAAGGGGCAAGACTTGCCACTGGACGCCGGAGTTGGACGAGCTCTTGAGATTCGCCTGGACACAAGGCGGTGTGCGCGCAGCTCGGAAAGCGATCGGCGAATATCAGCCGACGTGGACGGTTCATTCAATCAGGAAACGGGCGGCCGCATTGTCCCTATGCAAGCCGCGATCCGGCCCGTGGTCAGATACCGATGTGAACAGCATGTTATGGGCGCTCGACAGCAACGCATCGCTGGCGCTTATCGCTGAGCGGTTGGGGCGGAGCGTCGGAGCTGTTCGACACAAAATCCGAGCACTGGGATACACCGTCGACAGCTTGGGCGGGTACAAGGCCAAGGATGTGGCCGACATGCTCTCGGTTCCCATCGGGAGGGTCCGGTATTGGGTCGCGGAGAAGCTGCTGCTAACGAAGGGTGGCCGCATCACGGAGAGCTCATTTTCCAAGTTCCTGGTGGACCACCCGAAAAAATCCCATTCGACACCTTAAAACCTGGAATGCAGAGCTGGCTCGTTGAAATGGGATATCCGGCGCAGGATAGCGAACCTAAAGGCGCGATGGCAGCGAAATGACTGTCATGCGTTTCGAGCCACACAGTACGCGTCGGCGGAGGCAAGCCAGGCGGGGAAGGACGGAAACGAGATCGGCCGGACTCTGAGCCACTCATCATGATATCGCTGCCGATAATGAAGAAGCCGCTGATATCGCGGGTGGTTGAGGACGTGATATCGCAGCGCGACGTGCCATCCCTCTCGCCGCGCAGTTTCGCACCAGTTCGATTCGACTCTGCGAATCAGGCGCGCGAGCGTCGGCTCACTCCAAAGAGATGTCGCCGCGATTACGCCAATTGCATCGGGAGAACGCTTACCGATCTCCGCCGCAACAGCGGGATCGATCGGCTGGCCCCGTTTCGAAACGCAATCTGCCCAAAGGACCACAGCTCGCCGTTCCACGACATCGGCCACCGCGGATTCGAGCCTATCGCGTTCGACATTCTTCATCACAGCCAGCACAGGGTCTTTTTCTGTGATGCCCTTCGGACTGATAACAAAAGAGATAGGGAGTATCGATTTGGACCCAGTTTGGACCCAGTTCGTAAATCATTTAGCGTTTGGACCCAGTTTGGACCCTGTTTCACGCGAACGGAAAATCACATGCTCTTACGCGCGCGCGGTCGTTAGCGCCTTTCAGATGTTCTCGTCGTTTCACGATGTGAAGACGAAGACAAGAGTTTTCCTTATACATGCAGAACCCCCAACGTATGTGCTAACTGAAACGACAGCGCATGTCGTGATCGCTTGACATGAAAGTGCAGATCGCCAACCTCCTCGCGCGGCGATGCCATTCTGGCAGTCGGCGAGTCTGATGTTTTGCGTGGGAGAGCGGGTTCCGCCGATGCGGCCGGGTCCGATTATTCGGGCCGCCAGACTGCGAAGAGCGAGCATCGTCCCGAGACAAACGTAGTATCATAACCTTCCGGTGAACACGTGAAAGCACAGAAGGCTCTGAAACGCTTAAATAAGATTGACGCTCTGCTGGCGAACCTTATCGATGGCTTCAATCCGACATCGGACGGGCTGGCTGAGCTGCTCTCCTCCGCCCAAGAGGCGATTGCCCGTGCCAAAGAAGCTGTGAAAGGGCAAGTTGCCGGCTCTCCCAAAGAAGCAGTGAAGACACAGTTTGCCAGTTCCGTTTCTAAAAAACCGCCGGCGCACGCGATGCTCCATGGTCAAGCCGGCTCCAAGACCGCTGGGGTGTCTCCTCAACCCAAGCGGCTGATTTCGGCGGCTTCGCGTCGTCGCATGGCGTTGGCCCAGAAAAAGAGGTGGGCGGCGATTAAGGCGGGCTCAGAGATCTCGCCGAAGCGTCCCAAGCGGCGCATCAGTCCCGAGGGCATGAAGCGGATTATCGCCGCAACCAAGAAGTATTGGGCGCAGAAGCGTTCCGAGGAAGCTGAGGCGAATCGGGTCGCCGCCAAGAAAGCTTCCTAGAGAAGGCCGCGTGACCAAATGGCAATCAGCTTGGTCGCATCGGCCCATGCCTAAAGTGCGTACAGAGACCGAATCATTTCGAGCATCAAGTCTATGCTATCGGGGCAGCCTCGGCTCTCTACCCCGCGAATCCCGCAACCCGCCCCGGAAAATTCGTCAGCCCCCTTGCGCCCCAACAAACGCCGGTTCGACGCCGCAGACAGCATCTCCTCGATCGCGGCATCCACGGCTCGCTGCGCAAACGGAATCTCACATGCTCTTACGCGCGCGGTCGTGGGCGCCTTCACATGTCCTCGTCGTTTCGCGGTCTGGAGACGAAGATTCGAATTTTCCTTATACATGCGGATCCCTACCACCTAACGTGTGCGTTGTGAAAACGAATTACCAATTTTGGTCTAATTCCGGCCCATGTGAATATTGACGAAGACTACTTATGGGAATGGATTTCCCAACAGCTATCGCATCGATAAGGCGCCTCCACAAGTTGTATGTCGGATCGGCGCGTGCGCGCTTCGACAACGGGTTAAGATGAACACGGCATGTCTACACCACAACCAAATTCTCAGTCAGACCCTGGCCTGATTTTCAACGAATTGAATGCTTACCAGCGTAGCGCCGCGTTGAAGGGCGCGGTCGACCTGGATTTGTTCACAGTCATCGATAACGGGGCCTCCAGGGCCGCGGATATTGCTGCGAAACTGCAATGCACCGCTCGCGCGGTACGGATGCTGAGTGATTTCCTTACGGTTCACGGCCTTCTCACCAAGGAGCACGACCGCTATGGGTTAACTCCAACTTCGAAGCAATTCTTGAGTAAGAATTCGCGGGCCTACATGGGCTCGATGGTCGGCTTTTTGATGCATCCACAGTTGAAGCAAAATTTCGAAGATATCGCCGCCACTGTCCGGCGCGGAGGACCGCCCGTGGGCAGCCTCATTGAGGAGGAAGCGGTCTGGGTAGAGTTCGCCCGCGCCATGGCGCCGATGGCATACATGAGCGCGGAGAAGACAGCGGAAGCGCTTCAACGCGAGGGAGCATCGAAAGCAGTTCTCGATATCGCCGCCAGCCACGGTCTGTTCGGGATCGCCGTAGCCCGGCTGAACCCGGAGGCGCGGATCACCGCCGTCGATACGGCGCAGGTGTTGGAAGTGGCGCGAGAAAACGCCGCGCGCGCTGGCATTGCGAATCGCCATCGCCTGCTGTCAGGAAGCGCGTTCGAGGTGGATTTTGGCTCTGGCTACGATCTCTCGCTGGTAACGAATTTCATACATGTGTTCGATCGCGATACGAACATAACCTTGCTGAAACGAATCCGGGCGGCAACGGTCCCAGGAGGGAGAATTGCCATCGTCGAATTCGTCCCGAACGAGAATCGAGTGTCGCCGCCGGCAGCGGCCGATTTCGCGCTAACCATGCTGGTGAATACGCACGGAGACACTTACACCTTCACGGAGCTGAATGAAATACTCGGAGCGGCCGGTTTCCGCGATCCGCGCCTGGAGTCGCTCGCTCCGGTCCCGCAGCAATTATTGATCGCCCGCTGCTGATGCCCTTCGGGGCCGGAGATTACAGAATTCAGATACTCTTAAGCAATGTCGGACAACATTCGCGGATCTTTCCACGTCCAGGCCGAACGTGATGAAAAGTTCACCGTCCGTTTTGTGCCAACCAGTCAGCCGTTTGACGCAGCGAAACCAAATCTGGTGAACAAAGATGTTTTGAAAATACTCCTTGCGAAGATGGGTATCAAACCGGATTATCAGGATGATTGTTTGAATCTGGAGTTCGGAAAGTCAAAGGGAATTCCGAACCTCGTAGTGCCGCTGTTGCTATTACAGCAGTATGAGCTGTACGGGGCCGCCGCCGACGCATAAAACACGGAGTTGCAGAACTGCTGTCGTCCCTGTCGGCTGCGGCCGCGCTAGCGGCGATCCTCTACTGAACCTCTGGCGATTCGACGCTGACGCTCTGGCCGAAAAGGGGAGCAGATGGACCGGATTAATTCGTCGATACCGGGAGTAGCGGCGTTCGGCGCGCCGCGATGCGGGCAAGGGCACGCATGTAGACGTTGGTTGGCAGGAAGAGCCGCCGCGGCCAGCGCTCTCACTTCGTCAGTGAGTTCGCGAGCGTAAATCGAGTCCGGGTAAAAATGCGCAACGGCTTGCTGCAGAGCTGAAGAGGCTGAGCGGTGACGTGTTCTGAATATGGATTTGTGAACGCCTCAACCCTCGCTTAGCCCATATGCCTGCCTAGGTTTGCCACGGCCAGATTTTCATGCCTAAGCTTCCGAAATTAGGTGATGCAAAGCCACGGCTACGTACCTGGCGGGTCTTCAAAACCGTTGGAAAAGCTGTTCCAACTGAGTTGCCTCAGCTCCGAACCTGCTAGCGAAATTAATATCGGGTTTTACTGCCTCTCCTGTCGTGGCCCGGTTCTGCTCACCCCTTAGATCATAGTAAATATAATCTTTGATACACGCTTCCTCGATTGGATTGAGCGACAGAAGTTGGAGATTACCGCTTGAGTGTTGATGGAGAGAATCGGGGCCCGGAGGAGCTTCTCCGTCTCCGAGAAGCCGTAGTCGAACTGGAACGGCGACTCGTGGAGTCCAGGCATGATGTTCAACGCTTCTTGGTGCGCGATGCGGTGACCAGCGCCCTTGCGGAATCCTCGTCACTTGTCGAAGCTGCGCCACGAATACTTCACACGGTTTGTGAAACGTTGGAGTGGCAGATAGGCGCGCTGTGGACAGTCGAGCCGCATCTCGACGTGCTCCGCTGTATCGAGATTTGGCATGCATCCGCTATAGACATTCCCGCCTTCGAAGCGGCTACCCGGAGGCTCACATTTGCGAGGGGCGTGGGCATGCCCGGCCGTGTATGGGCAAGCGCCCAACCGACCTGGATCCCCGACGTGACTGCAGATGAAAACTTTCCCCGCGGCCTGATCGCTGCCGGGGAAGGTCTTCGCGCGTCGCTGGGATTTCCCATCACTGTCGGAACGCACTGCGTGGGGGTCATGGAGTTTTTCAGTCGTGAGATTCGCCAGCCGGACAAAGGGCTGCTAGAGATGCTGGGTGCGCTCGGAAGTCAGATCGGACAGTTCGTTGAGCGCAAGAATGCCGAACAGGAGCTCGATCGGTATTTCACGTTATCGCTCGATATGCTGTGCATTGCGAACAATGACGGCTACTTTGTTCGTGTGAATCCGGCATGGCAACATACGCTGGGGTACAGTTCCGAGGAGCTAACAGCCTCGCCCTTCCTCGACTTTGTCCACCCCGAGGATCGCGCGGCGACGGTAGCCGAAATGGAGCGTCTTGCAAAGGGTGAAGACACGATCTCCTTCGAAAACCGTTATCGAGCGAAAGATGGATCCTACCGCTGGATGCTTTGGAATGCGACACCTTTTGTTCAAGAGAGGTTGATCTATGCAGCAGCGCGCGACATTACTGGGCGCAAGCTCGATGAAGCGAAGATTCTTCAGCTCAGAGAGGAGGCTGAAACGGCGAATCGAGCCAAAAGCGAGTTCCTAGCACGAATGAGCCATGAGATCCGCACGCCGTTGAACGTTGTGATTGGTATGGGCGATTTGCTGGAGCGGACAGCGCTGAATACGGAGCAGCGGCAATACGTACGCATTTTTCAGAGAGCAGGAGGAGAGCTCCTGACCCGAATTAACGACGTCTTGGATCTCTCCAAGGCGGAGTCAGGCCGGATCACATTGGAGGACATCGACTTTAATCTCTCCGAGGTGATTGAGGCCGTGGTCGAGATGATGTCCATGCGGGCACAACAAAAAGGGATCCAACTACGCTCCGAAGTGGGGGAGGAGGCACCATGGAGGCTGCGGGGAGATCCAGATCGGCTGCGTCAAGTGCTAATCAATCTGATGGCGAATGCTATTAAATTCACGGACAAGGGAAGCGTGGTGCTACGCGTGGAGCCCGACCCGGAACGACCGGCGCCCGGAGCGCTGCGGTTTTCGGTTTCCGATACGGGTATCGGGATTCCCCACGAGAACCTGGATTCGGTTTTCGAAGCCTTCAGGCAGGCGGATGTATCAATCACGCGCAAGTACGGAGGATCGGGTCTGGGCCTTGCGATCTCCAAGCGCCTCGTAGAACTGATGAACGGCAGCATTTGGGCCGAGAGCCCTCCGGGCGGAGGAGCCACTTTTTACTTTACTGCTCAGTTCGGGCTTGCAGGACCCGCATTACCGACCCCGGTCGAGGGTCCACCGGAAACAGTTCCCCAACCAGCAGGTCCATTTCGTGGATTGCGTATTCTTTTGGCTGATGATTCCGAGGAGAACCGCTTCCTGGTTGTGGAATATCTGAAGCATTCGGGCTGCGAAATCGACTCCGCTGAAAATGGGCAGGTTGCGGTAGAGAAGTTTTGTTCGGGCGCTTACGGTTTGGTGTTAATGGACCTCCAAATGCCAGTGATGGACGGTTTTACAGCAACTCGCCGTATGCGAGGCTGGGAAGCAGAGCAAGTCCGCCAGCCAACACCGATCCTCGCACTCACGGCGAGCGCGCTCAGTACTGAGCTTCAACATGCGCTGGATGCCGGATGCACGGCTTACCTTCGCAAGCCTGTGCGGCTACTTACGTTGGTCGAAGCCATTGGCAGATATGCCGCCAAGACGACGACCTGTGAAACTGTTTCGCCAAACAGAATCCAGATCCATGCGGATCAACGCCTTCGTAGCGTTATCCCTGGATACTTGCAAAGTCGGCGTGACGACGTGCGATCAATCCAAGAAGCACTGGAGCGGATTGACTACGAGCAGATTCGTCGGCTGGGACATAAGATGCATGGAAGCGGCGGCGGATACGGGTTCCCGCAAATCACGGAGATTGGCGAAGCGTTGGAGCGTGCCGGACAGGAGCGCAATGCGAACGCGATTCGTTCCAACGTCGCTAAACTTTCGGCTTTTCTCGATCAGATCGAAGTGGTGTAACGACGCCTACGGCAAATACTTTATCAGCAGGGCCTCATTGCCGGCTTCGTTGTAGATAAGCTCGTCTACCATTTCGCGCGTCATAAATATTCCGAAGCCGCCTGGCCGAATACCGAGGCGCTCCCGTACTCTCGCGTGTTCAAAAGGAGAGTCAAGGGGGTTGGAAACCGCCGCATGCGGCAATTCTTCAAACGAGAATCCCTTTCCCGGATCGCGCACGTGGTATAAGATCGCTTTCTCTGCCCGTACGTAGGTGATCGTCACACTTTTTTCGGGATCGGAACCGCCACCATGCTCGATGGCGTTGAACAAGATCTCGCGAAATGCTGTGGCGATGTTTTCTTCATCGCCGGGGGGAAGGTTGGTGCGCATTTCCCGTAGAAACTGTAGGATTCGATCGGCGGTCTCCATCTGGCAACGGAGCCGGAGTTCCAGCCAATTTGGACGGGCGGACAGCACCTCAATGTCATGGTCTTTTGTGCTGCCGGCCAAGGCGCGTGCCACCATATCTTCGACAGCATTCAGCGTAAACGGCTTACTGAAATACGCGAAAGCCTGCTCCCGGATTGCACGGATCACGTTTTCTGGAGTATTGGCCACCGTCATAACTAACACCTTGGTACCCGGCCGGATGCTGCGGATGCGCGCAAGTAGCACCATCCCGTCCAACTTCGGCATGTTCACATCGGTCAGCACCAGATCGTACGGCGACGCCTCTATGAATTGTAAACCCTCTAATCCGTCGTAGGCGCTATCAATCACCCGGTTAGGCGATTTGATCGCTGTTACCAGCAACTGGTGCACATCCCGGTCATCGTCCACGATCAGAATGCGTTTCGCTTCTTCCAGCATGTTGTCTGTAAGATAGCAAAGCATCGCTCCTGGCTGAACAGGGCGCCTGCTTCTGTAGTTCTTTCGTGCGTAAAGATTCGCGTAATTCCATTCAGGATATTTTTCGACGCGGCCTTGTGAATGGACGAAACCTCAGAAGTCGTCTCTGAGGGCATGTGACTCCGCCCGCCAGAAGTTTTGCCGTTGCGAGAACAGGGACAGTCCTATGAGGGAAGGATTTTGCTTGGGCTAGCCGTTCAAACAATTACAAACAACAAACCTGCTAAACAAAAACTTCGCGCATGACGTTAGCAGCTTTACCGCGCCGAAATCACAGACACTCGTGGGGGACGAACGTCAAACCCAAGAGGATAACAATGGCACTCTCATTCCATAATTCTGTTCAGATGGCAAAGGCCGCGCTTCTCGCGATGGTAGTTGTGACGCGTGGGTTGGCTCACGCTGAAGAATTCGAGGTCGCGACCATCACGCCAACTGCGCCCGATTGGAACGCCGGCAGGTACATGCGGATGAAGAGCGCGAATCAGTTTGAAGCCAAGAATTACACCCTGAGAGTTCTTCTCTCGGCGGCGTACAATCTCTCCGCGCCCGGGATTTTGGGCGGACCGGGCTGGGTCGACTCCGATCGTTACGATATTCTCGCCGAAAACTCCGGGGGACGCGCGGCCGACTCCCGACCAGCAGATGGCGATGCTTCGGAAACTGATCGCAGACCGGTTCGACCTCACATTCCATCGCGAGCGGCGAGAAACTTTGATCTACTCATTGACCGTCGCCAAGAATGGGCCGAAGCTGATCAGGAGCAAAGCTCCGCCCGATACCGCTGCCGAACTCCGTCCGCTGCTGGCATTCGTTATTTCACCGCAAGGGGCGCGGATGCCAGGACGAGATGCAAGCATGGCCGAGTTGGCCACGGTGCTTCAGCGATCCATAGATCATCCGGTTGTGGATCAAACCGGCCTCGACGGACGGTACGATTTCGACCTCGAATTCCTGCCAGATGACACTCAGTTCAACGGCGCGTTACGCGACGTGATCAAGCCGGAGGTCGCATATCGATACGACCTTTTTGCTGCCCTTCAGCAGCAGCTCGGTATGAAGCTCGAGCGACGAAAGGGCCCGTGGAAGCGTTGGCCATCGATCGCGTGCGGCGGCCCTCCGAGAATTGATTGCACGTGTTCATGCGACTGGAAGGCGCGCACCCGACGTTAAGGAGCTATAGACGCGCAAATTAGATGAAGGCGGTTCGCGTTACACCCCTAGTAAAACCTGTGTTAACACCCGTTTTCTTTCTGCTACCGGGGCTGCGTGACGGGCCTTTGCGGGCCGCCGCCTCGACGAAATCAATCAATTGTTACGCCGACTTGTTTCCCCATCACAGTCATCGGCGACCTTCGATGATGCGGATTCCTCAACGCACATTATCGTAGTCACTTCAGGAATCGAGTGGATTCATCACATCGATAATCCTGCCGCTCGCCAGAGTCGCGTCATTTTAGTTAGAGAGCTTCCAGATCGCGTCGCGTTTGATCCAGGATTCCCTCGATTTTGGCCTTCTTCTCTTTGTCACTCCCTGCGCGATTGACGGCGTGAAATGTCGCCTTCATCAGCCCGGCGATCGGCCCCGCCACCCACGGGCCCCAGTCACCCCAGACGCTTTCTGCCAGATTCGTTCAATCGTGGCCGCTTCCTTCCGTGGCCGCTTCCTTCGCTACTTCAGCTCTGCCGAGATCTGTCAGGCTATAAACGCGCTTGCCGTCGCGCTGCTCTGACGTGACCAACCCTTCGTCCTCAAGCATCTGCAGTGCGGGATACATGCTCCCAGCGCTCACCCGATAGCTACCACCGGAGCGTGATTCTAGCTCCTTGATAGCTCATACCCATGTTTTGGCCGCTCCCCCAGCATTGAAAGAATAGCGAGGCGCAGCTCGGAAGCCCCAAAGAACCTGCCTCGCCTAAGCGGCGTATAAACCCAACTATTCCAGGCATTTGGATCACTCCACCGACCCCATGGTCCTGACATATTGTTTTGTCTCCTTTAATCTGTGCGTCTGTCCCTCTTGTAAACTCCGATCAGCTTGATAAATTGGGGTTTGGTGCCCATCAATCGTTTGCCTTTCGGACC
>Ga0213882_10000477_pt1 | contig 13318 bp, 13 predicted proteins | sample BarmaccoBMER_R09_FD_160106 | JGI IMG/M metagenome (GOLD analysis project Ga0213882, IMG submission 160106) | Barbacenia macrantha exposed rock microbial communities from rupestrian grasslands, the National Park of Serra do Cipo, Brazil - ER_R09 ...
GGCTGAAGCCCGCCGCAGGCTAAAGCCCAATATCACTTAGTTTTCCGCCTTTCTGAAGCGGCGCTCACCGCCTCGGTGCCACTGCTGGCGTGGATAGGAACGTGGTTTCGTGCGTCGAGGTAGACGACACTCGGCGGCCCGATCCAAGACTCGACGGAACTCACGATCCGCCTGCTCGGTGTTGGTGGCCGTGACCAGGCGGTGCCAAGCGCAATCCACCACGGTGAGAACCTGCGTGAAGCTGAGTTGGCGGGGATCCAGGCGCTTCCGGCGAGCCGCCAAGCACAGCACCGCACGCACCAAATTGTAGGCCGAAATCGCCATCAGCAGATGCTTCTCCATCATGTCCACGCTGCGCGCAGGGATATGATGTAGCTGCACGGTTCGCTTCAGCGAGCGCAAGTCGGTCTCAATGTTCCAACGCTGACCATATAGCGCGACCAGTTCTTGCGCGGTCCGCTGGGAAGTGGTGAACAGATATAGCCAAGTTTTCGATTTGCCGCGGCCAATTTGCGCCGTGATCAAACGGCCTGCCACCGCGGCGTCTTCCGGCAAGCCGTGCTTGCGACGTTCTTCCGGACTGGGCTTCCAGATCACCTCATAAGTATCGGGGTGGCAAATGGCCCCCACCAGCTTTTCCGCGCGGACCTGCGTCAGCCGCACCAAGACTTCTAAACCCCGCTGCTGCGCCGCATACGCAATAGAAAATACTCCGAAATTGCGATCGCCTACGATCAGCGCCTCGCGCGGAGCCGCCTCCAGCGCTTTCTCGGCCAGCGCCTGTTCGCTTACCGCCAGGGGTCCGTACATGGGCCCCCAACACGGCTGGTGCGCCAGTCCCGTGCCGGCTTCATGCAGCACCACCAGCCGCAGCACGGGCCAGTGACTCCGGCCATGCTGATTCTGCGCCGGCGGAAACTGCCGCTCCAACCCGCGCGTATGTTCCAATTCCAACGAGGTACCATCCAGCACCAATACCGGCGGCGTGCCCTCCGGATTCAGCATCTGCCGCAGTCGCTCTAGAATTTCCTGGCTCACGTGCTTACATAACAGCTTCGACAATTTCAGCCGTGCTTGGCAATAGCCGCCGGTGCGCGGGGAAATTTGCTCCCTCCGCACCCGCCGGCAGCGGTGCAGTAAGGGCTGCGCGGCACCCTGCCGTAACAGTTCCACCGCCCCGGCGAGGGTTCCGCCCTTTTGCAACGCCTGCAGGATCATCAGCCACATCACGACCTGGGCGGTATAGATGCCGCGCTTCACGCGCAACTCCGCCTGTTGGCTCAGATATTGCACCACGCCGCGACAGACGATCTGCCGGTATAACTCCAGCACATTGGACCATTCGGGGGAGCTCATACTAAAAACATAAACCATCCGAAATGTTCTGGCCACACGCTCTGCCATAATCGAACCAGGAGCCGACCATGCGCGTGCCGGTGCATTCCCAACTCCTGTCCTGGGTGCATTATGATGAATCCCGGCGTCAACTGCGAGTGGGCTTGCGAAGCGGGGAATGCTACCTCTATTTCCAGGTTCCCGCCAGCTGTTATCGAGAATTGCTCCAGGCCAATTCCAAGGGGGCTTTCTTCAACCGCCACGTCCGCAATCGCTACCCCTTTCAGCATTTATGCAGCTCTGCCCAGCCCGTCGTACTGGCTGCTCCGCACAAAACTAAGTGACATTGCGCCGCGCGGCTAAAGCCCGCCCCACAGCGGGCTGTTGGCATTGCCGTTAAGCGGGCGGCGTTTTGGCCAACTGCTGTTTGGCCCAAACGCGAGCGGGGTTTAAGCTAACCGCCTTTTCCAGCGCTTTGTGAGCTTCGGCGTTACGGTTCACCTTGCGCAGGGCAATTCCCAACCACAGATGCGCGTCCGCGGAGCGCGCATCCAGTTCAATAGCCTTCTGAAAATCCTTGATAGCGACGTCCGCGCCTCCGCCCATAGCTTGCGGCAAATAATAATTACCCGCGCCGCGACTCACATAATTCATCGCGGATTTTGGGTCGAGCTGCACCGCTTTGTTTAATTCATCTTGCGCGCACCGGCCATATTTCAACGCGGTCATCACGTTTCCGGGAACGGCTTGTCCGCATAATGTACCAAGCAGCCGGTGGTATTCCGAATTTTCGGGCTTTAAAGCCGTAAGGCGCTCGGCGGATTTGATTCCGGATTCGGCGGAGGAGCGAGCCAGATTCTTATCGCCCATTTCCACCGCAATTTCAGCGAGGTACGATTCGGCGAGCGCCTGCCGGTACAGCGCTTGCGCATCGTTGGACTGCTTCGCGGCAACCGCATTTAATTGGCTGGCATAGCGTTCTAACGCGCCGCGGTCCTGGGCGTCACGAGCTTTCTCAAGCTCCGCCGAATTGGACGCGGCACTCTGCCAAAGTAAGAGAAAGATGGCCGAAAGAGAGCTTAGCGGCATAGGTCCCTTATTTTAGCGAAGGAACATTAAAATGTTCTGAGAAGCGAAGTCGGAGGGGAAACGAAACTGTCTACAACCCCGCAGTCCTGGCACGGGGCGCAAAGGCGCCAAGCTTGTGACGGCTCATACCTACGGCTGAAATATGAGCGGCGATTTGCCTCCCCAAAGAGGCTGCGTGGCGCGCCGGCGACATTGGCGTTGTGATCGATGGTCGCGTTTAACCCAGGTTATAGCCGAGCTTGATCAGAGACCTTGGTACCGTGTGACGCCCCGGCGCCGGTCCTATTTACAATGGGAATGTCGCTATGCCGTCACTTGACTCGCTATGTGCAAAACGTGCGGAGATTTGCTCCATCGCCGCGAAGCACGGCGCCGGAAATGTTCGCGTGTTCGGTTCCGTAGCTCGCGGCGAAGCGCGCCCGGACAGCGATATCGACTTCTTGATCGACGTTGTTGGACCGACGACACCTTGGTTTCCTGGAGGTCTATTGAACGATCTTGAGGCATTCCTTGGCCAGGGTGTGGACATCGTCATCGCCCGCTCCCTGAACCCGGTGGTCAGGGACGAGGTGCTCCATGATGTCATTGCGCTGTGAAGGAAGATCTCAAGTATCTTCTATTCATCCTGGAGAATATCCGCCGGATCGGCCAGGACACCTCCGGAGGCCGGGCAGCGTTCGATGCGTCTGATACGATTCAGGACGCTGTTCTGCACAATTTTCAGTTGCTCGCCGAAACGACCAAACGTTTATCGGTGACTCACACCCTGAGGTGGACTGGCGCGGAATCGCGGGTTTCCGCACCTTCCTCGTTCACGACGATAGGAGAGTTGACTTGGAAGTTGTGTGGCAGATTATTGAGGAGGATTTACCACGGCTAAAGGCCGCCGTCGCCGCGATGCTTAGCGAATGACCGGGTCGATCATGGACGCGAGAGCGCTGAAACCCGAAGCCAGCGCTCCGTTCTTACAGGCGTTGATTCCTGCTCGCGGCGACGCAGTATGGGACGGCTCATCCCTAACTACACCCGCTGGTCCCTCCGCAGTTCTCGCACTTAAAGCACGAGCCGTTGCGGGTCATCAGGCCCCCGCATTCGGCGCAGGTGGGAGCATCGCTGACGCTCGGGGAGAACGGCAGCGCTTGTTGCGGGTCCGGTTCGGTGGCGCGCAGCTTGGCGGCTTCGCCGGCATCGCCTGCCGCGTACTCGGCTCCGAGGAACTTGGCGCCGAGCCAGCGGAAGATGTAATCCATGATCGATTTCGCGTAAGGCACGGTCTGGTTGCCAGTCCATCCGCTCGGCTCGAAACGCACGTGGCTGAATTTGTCGACGAAGAACTTCAGTGGAACGCCGTATTGCAGCGCGTAGCTGATCGCTGTCGCGAAGCTGTCCATCAGGCCCGAAATGGTCGAGCCTTCCTTCGCCATGGTGACAAACAGTTCGCCCGGAGTGCCATCTTCATAAAGGCCCACGGTCAGGTAGCCTTCATGCCCGCCGATGGAGAATTTGTGAGTGATGGATTGCCGCTCATCGGGCAGCTTGCGGCGGACAGGGCGATAAACGACCTTCTCCACAAGTTTTTCCTGCACCGCGGGCGACACGGCTCGATCGACTGCGCCACTCGCCTTCGAGGTGCTCAGCGGCTGCACGCGCTTTGAATTATCGCGGTAAATCGCTACGGCCTTCAACCCGAGCCTCCAGCTCTCGATGTAGGCGTTCATGATGTCTTCCACTGTTGATTCTTCCGGCATGTTGATGGTCTTCGAGATCGCGCCGGAAATGAACGGCTGTACGGCGGCCATCATGCGCACATGGCCCATGTAGTGAATCGATCGCGTGCCGTTCTGCGGACGGAAGCTGCAATCGAAGACCGCCAGATGCTCGGGCTTCAGGTGCGGAGCGCCTTCGATCGTGCCTGTCGAATCGATGTGATCGACGATCGCGTTTACCTGATCCGGGTTATAGCCGAGCTTGATGAGCGCGCTCGGCACGGTGTTGTTGACGATCTTGATTACGCCCCCGCCCACCAGCTTCTTGTACTTCACCAGTGCCAGGTCCGGCTCAATGCCCGTGGTGTCGCAGTCCATCATGAAGCCGATGGTCCCCGTCGGCGCGATCACTGTCGTCTGCGCGTTGCGGAAACCTGCGATGGACCCCAGCTCGTACGCTTCCTGCCAGACCTTCCGCGCGTTTTCATAGACGGCCAAAGGCACGCGGTGGCTATCAATATCCGACGTCGCGTCGCGATGCATGCGGATGACTTCGAGGAATGGTTCTTCGTTCACCTCGTATCCGGCGCACGGACCGGTTGCCTCATTGGCAATGCGGGCGCTGGTCAGATACGCTTGGCCGCACATGATGGCAGTCAGCGCCGCGGCCCAATCGCGGCCTTGGTCACTGTCGTAGGGAATGCCCATCGACATCAGCAGCGCGCCCAAATTGGCGTAGCCCAACCCCAGCGGCCGGAAATCATGCGAGTTCTTCGCGATCTTTTCGGTGGGATAAGCCGCGTTGTCTACGATAATCTCCTGCGCCAGGATGACTGTGTCCACGGCGTGCCGGTACGCTTCTACATCGAACTGCCCATCCGGCCCGACGAACTTCATCAGGTTCAGCGAGGCCAGATTGCAAGCCGAATCGTCCAGGAACATGTACTCCGAGCACGGATTCGACGCATTGATCCGCGCGGTGTTCTTGGAGGTGTGCCAGCGGTTAATTGTGGTATCGAACTGCATCCCCGGATCGCCGCACTGGTGCGTCGCCTCGGCAATCTGCCGCATCAAGTTGCGCGCCTGGTAGCGATCGCGCTTCTCACCCGAAATGCGGGAACGCGTCCACCAATCGGAATCGGATTCCACGGCTTGCATGAATTCGTCGGTGGCGCGGACACTGTTGTTGGCGTTCTGGAAAAAGATGGACCCGTAGGCGTCGCCGTCGAGCGAGGAATCGTAACCCGCTTCGATTAACGTGTGGGCCTTCTTCTCTTCTTTGGCCTTGCACCAGATGAATTTTTCAATGTCGGGGTGGTCCGAATTCAGGATCACCATTTTCGCCGCGCGGCGGGTTTTGCCGCCGCTCTTGATGACGCCGGCGAAAGCGTCGAAGCCCTTCATGAAGCTCAGCGGGCCGGAGGCGCGGCCGCCCCCCGATAACAGGCCGTCCTCTTCGCGCAGCGTCGACAGATTCGTCCCCGTGCCCGAGCCCCACTTGAACAGCATGCCTTCCGTCTTAGCCAAATCGAGAATGGACTCGAGCGTGTCGCCGACTGAATTGATAAAGCAGGCCGAGCACTGCGGCCGGCGCTCCCCTTCCTGAAGCTTCTTGACCGTATCGTTGGCTTGGTCGAAATACCAGCCATAGCCGCGCGGCTCCCTCACGCCGACGTTGAACCAAACCGGCGAGTTGAAGCATGCCTTCTGGGTCAGCATCAGGTGCGCAAGGTCGTCGCGGAAGTTCGACGCGTCCTGCATGGTCCTGAAGTAGCGCTGATGCACACCCCAATCGGTGATGGTATCGACGACGCGGCGGACGAGCTGCCGCACGCTGGTTTCGCGCTCGGGCGAGCCGACTTTGCCGTAGAAATACTTGCTGACTACGATGTTAGTGGCGGTCTGCGACCATTCCGCCGGCGTTTCTACGTCCCGCTGCTCGAAGATAACGGCGCCTTTATCGTTGCCGATGGAGGCGGTGCGCAGCTCCCAGTTGACCTCGTCATAAGGAGTCTTGCCCGGCTCAAGCTTGGCACTAAAAAAACGGGGGAATGACACCCCGAATCTGTCGGCAACCGGTACCGGATTGCGCAGGTCCTTTAATTTCATCGCAATGCCTACACTTAATTGTCCCATTTAGGCCTCCAAGCCAGCGGCTTGATCGTCCCGGTGCGCCGGAGCCGATTTTGAACCGCTGTTGGCCATCTTGCCCCAAGATATAGGGGCTCGTCAAGCTTTTTATCTATATGTAGACGCATACTGTTACGGACCTGTTTCGGAGGGTGGGGGGCGCGTACCGGAATTTCGCTTTGGCATTCAGGCCAGTGACTCGCGCCGCGAAGGTGGGCTGGTTTGAAGATTTACCTTGGCGCGGATGACTGCGCGGCCGCAATTACTGCTTATCCAACACCGCTTTGAAAGCAGGATCGTTGGGGCGCGTCAACATCAAGGTGCGGCCATCGGGCGATGGAGTGAACTTGTAAACTAATGGGCCTAAGCAGTTCTGTGATTTTCGCTTGGGCAACGCGACCTCGCGATCCGGGGCTGAGGAGCCGGGCACGAAAATTTTCGGAGGGAACACCAAAGTCCCTTCCCCTATGCACTCTCTAACGCGACCTGTTGATTTCGGGAGATTGACTTTCCAGGCTCCCGCAAAAGAATTATCCATTGCAACCGCTGGCCCAAGGACTGAGACAAGGAGCACCGCCGAACCAAGTAGCATGCACATGACAAACAGACGGTCCCTGGCAAACAATGTCACGTATCTTTTAGGGCGGAGATTGAGGAAAGTCAGGCGGCTTTGTCTGAGAAACTGCGCAGGGCTTTATCTTCGTCCTCAAAAATCTCGAACACGGTGGAGAGTTTGGTGATTTGCATCAGGTCCGAAACCCGCTGTGTCAATTTCAACAGCTTCAGTGTCCCGCCCTCGCGCTTGACGGTGTTATACGCGCTTACGAGCTCGCCAATTCCCGAGCTGTCGATATACGTTACATCAGCCAGCTTCAGCAGGATTTTTTTTCGGCCGGCCACGGTCAACTCCTGAATCTGATCTCGCAGCAATGCGACGCTTTCGCCGAGCGTGATCCGGCCCGCGGCTTCCACCAGCGTGACCTCGCCGACATGCATCGGAGTTAAATAGAGGCTCACTTGAAATCCATCACTAGTTTTCCTGCCGCTCCTTTGTAGATGAGCGAAACGTCTTTGGGCTTCAGCTTGCCATCCATCATGAAATAGAGCAAGCCCTCTACGGGCTTTTTCGTTTCCGCGTCGGGCAGAATCTTCTCTTTCAGCACGCCGATGATGGGGTTCTCTTCGACGGTGTTATCGACTTTCGGTTCCGGCGTGTCGGCGGATTCCGTTTTCTTTTTGCTCGAGCCGGCACGGACGGTTACGCCGCCCCAGATCGGACCGTTAGTGCGGGTGCCGTCGCCACCGGGCTGCTGCTGAGCGGGTTTCACCACGAGTTCGCCTTTACCCGCGATCTGGCTGGGTTCAAGCGCCGGGCTGCGCTCGCCATCTTTGCGGGAAAGAAGCGTAAAATCGTCCGGACTGACGCGCAGGCCTGCATCGGCCTTGGGAGTGACTTTGATTTTCACTACCACGTAGCGCGGGCCAAGATCGGCCCCGAGTGCTTGCTCGACTTCCTGCCGTTCGAGGATCACGGTACCGGCGATGTCGATATCGTCGTTTCCCGCCTGGTTGGGAAGGGGCTTTTTCTCGCCTGCTAACAGCATGCAAATGGGAAGTAACAAGAGCGGCAGAATACGTTTCATAAACTCACATCTCCACGTTTCTGGCGAATCTCCATGCAGCCGCGCCCAGTGGGCAGCACCTTGCCGGGATTCAAGCGGCATTCCGGATCGAACAGCGCTTTGAACCGCGCGATCATCTCCAGCGTATCAGGGGAGAACTGGTGCTCCATCATTTCGTTCTTCTCCATGCCGACTCCGTGCTCGCCGGTGATGGAGCCGCCCACCGAAATACACCATTTCAGGATTTCGTCGCTCGCCTGGCGGACTTTTTCGAGCTGGCCCGGAACACGGTGATCGAAAAGGATCAGGGGGTGCAAATTGCCGTCGCCTGCATGAAAGATGTTGCTGATCGTCAAGCCGTAACGCTCGCTAACTTCGTAAATGAACTTGAGCGTCGGGCAGGTTTGCGTGCGCGGCACAACACCGTCCTGCGTGTAATACGACGGCGCGAACCGGCCCACAGCGCCGAATGCGTTCTTGCGGCCCTTCCACAGAAGCTCGCGTTCCTGCGCGTCGCGGGCCACGCGAAACTCGCGCGCGTTACACGCGGCGCAGGCCTGGCGGATCTGCTCGGTCTGTTCTTCCACGGCCTCGTTCAGCCCCTCGAGCTCGATCAGCAAGACAGCTGCGGCATCCAGAGGATAACCGGCGTGCGTGGCTTCTTCCACCATTCGCAGCAGCACGCCATCCAGCATCTCCACCGCGACGGGCGTAATCGCGCGCGCGGTGATTTCGGCTACCGTGTTGCCCGCATCCTCCGTGCTGTTGAATACGACTAATATCGTTTTCACCGCTTCGGGCTTGCGCATAAGCCGCACGGTGATTTTGGTCACCAGCGCCATGGTGCCCTCGGAACCCACAAGCAATCCCGTAAGATCGTAGCCGGGCGTGTCAGGGCCAGTGGTGTTCAGGACGCTGCCGTCCGGAAGTACGACCTCCAAACCCAGGACATGGTTGGTGGTAACACCGTAGGCGAGCGTGTGCGGGCCGCCAGAGTTTTCGCTTACGTTGCCGCCGATGGTGCAGGCTCGCTGGCTGGAGGGGTCGGGCGCATAGAAATAGCCGTCAGCTTCGACCGCCAGCGTAAGGTCCAGATTCACGAGTCCCGGCTCGACGACTGCACGCTCATTGGGAAGATCGATTTCAAGAATCCGGTTCATGCGGGCGAAGGAGATCATGAGCCCGCCGGCGCGCGCGATGGCGCCACCGCTCAAGCCGGTGCCTGCGCCGCGTCCCGTGATCGGAAGGCCCAACTCTTTCGCCAGCTTCACCAATGCGACCACTTCGGCTGTGGATTGTGGGAATGCCACCAGATCCGGCCTGGCTTTGTCGATGCTGCCGTCGTATTCGTAGTTGGCGAGGTCTTCCGGTTTATGGAGGTATCCGTGCCGGCCGACGATCTTTTCGATTGCGGCGGTCAGGTTGGGCATGCTTCCGCTTGCCCCTTCGCGAGCGCGCTTAAGATTTCGTCAACATCGATCTCGTCCGCGTCCTTGAGACCGGCCAGGGCAGCGTAAACTTCCTCTGCCGCGCGATGAAATCCGGGAGTGACACCCGTTTCGCGGTATGTTGCCGCGATTTCGCGCATCTCCGCGGCAAAGCGCCAAGCTTTTACGGCAACTCTTCCCGCTTTCTTTTCCGCGCCAGCCATTTCGCGATCCGACCGGGACCATTGTTGCGCAAGCAAATCACGCACGCCGAGTTGTTCGGCGGCGGCGAGAGTGGCACAGAGGAGCGCGGCCGCGCCTTTGTTATATCCGGCATAGCACATCTTGAGCGCTGAAGCTTTGCCGGCGGGCCCGTCGATTACCTCAGGCTGGAGTGGACCGGCATCTCCGAAAAGCGCTGCCGCTTCGGAGGCATGCTCGCCTGAAAAATAGATCCAGACACGGCCGGGTTCGCGCGTTGCCAGACCGATAATCGCAGCGTCGACGAAACGCGCCCCGGCAGCGGTTACGCGTTTCGCCATCCGCTCGACGCGCTCGGGAGAGATCGCATTTGCATCGATGAGTAAGCCGCGGAAACCGCAAGCTAGAACAGCATCGGCAAGGTTATCGGCAAACTCGGGTGGACAGACGCTGACGATCACCGGGCATTCGGCGCACAAATTACCCAGAGATCCCGCGTCTTTGAGGCCGAGTTCCCCGGCGCGCCTACGCGTGCGCTCGCTGCGGCCTTCAGACACCCAGAAGACGTCGTTACCCGCCTTCAAGAGCGTTGCGGCCGCGGCGCTCCCCATCTCGCCAGGGTGCAGCAGACCAACGCGTGGGGCGGCCATTACAGCATCTTCTGTATGTGGGCGACGAATTCCGGATCGGTCCAATTCTGATTGCTGATAATTTTTTCGACAACCTTGCCGGAGGAATCGATGATGTAGGTTTCGGGAAATTCGAAGGTTCCGTAGCGCGAAGCGATGGTGGCGTCGGGATCGCGCCAGGTATCGAACGTGATATGAAAGCTGTCGAGGAAGCGCTTGTAATTATTCTCGTTCACATCCACGCTGACTCCCAGCACTACGACTCCTTGAGGCGCCAACTGGCGCTGGAACGCATTCAAAGAGGGCACCTCCTCCACACAGGGCGCGCACCAAGTTGCCCAGAAGTTCAGCACCAGGAGTTTACCGCCGAAATCCGAGGGGGTGATTTTGCGGCCCCGGTCCGTGAGGATGGAAAAATTGGGCGCCTTATCGCCCGCGTTGACAACAGGCGGCTCGAGCGTGCCGTAAACGACCCACACGAGCGCCACAGCCAGCAATGCGACTGCGGCTGCGAGGATTCGGTCCGTGTGGGTTTTCACAATCCCATTTTATAGTAGGACGAGGTTTAGCTTGTCCGCGGCGATGGACAAGCTGAAGCTTGCCCTACTAAGCCGCGGTGGTAGCCGTATCCGTCTCCATCGGCTGCACTGCTTCCGTTTCCGCCTGCCGCGGCAGCAGGATGCGGAAGCGGGTACCGGATCCCACAGTGGAGGCGACATCGATGCGGCCGCCGTGCGCCTCAACAATCCAGGAGACGAAGCTCAAGCCGAGGCCCAGGCCGGAAATCTTATTGGTCTCGGCGTTGCGCACGCGATAGAAACGATCGAATATGTGCGGCAGATCCTCGGGGGCAATACCTACGCCGGTATCTTCAATTTCGAGGCTCGCCAGTGCCGGAGAATCGCCGGGACCAACCCGCACATTCACGGCGCCGCCCGCGGGCGTGTACTTGATGGCATTCGAAAGCAGGTTCGAAATCAGGCGCTTGATTTGAACGCGATCGGCTGGAACCACGCACCCGGGCGCCACGCTTGCGGTAAGGCGAATATCTTTTTCCTGCGCTGGGATTTGAAACTGCTCGACGATATCGATCGCTACATCGCCCAAATCCAGCGGGGACCTTTGCAAGACGAGCTGGCCCGATTCCGCCTGCGAAAGCAGTAGCAACGCCCTGACGATGCTTGAAAGCTGCTCGACATCTTCGAGAGCGTTAACCATCGCCTCCCGGTACTGCTCGGGTTTTTCCGCGGTGAAGATCGCCACTTCGAGCTGGCCTCGAATCGACGTGAGAGGTGTTCGCAGTTCGTGCGAGACATCGGTGGAAAAGCGCCGGATTTGTTCGAACGATTGAGCCAGGCGCGCGGTCATGCGATTGAAGCTGTCGATTAGGTGATCCAGTTCATCGCCTGCGCCGCGCGGTGGAATGCGGAGAGATAAATTCGATCCGGTGATGTTCTGCGCGGCTTGCGCGACTGAGTTGAGCGGCCAAAGCGCCCGTCCGGCGACCATCCATCCCAGCAGGCTCGAAAGCGCGATGATGCCAGGGACGAAAAGGAAATAGTTGCGAGTGAAGCGCGCCACGTTGCGCTGGCTGTCGGCGAGGGAACGGCCCATCGCCAGGAAATACCGCTTGCGATGCGTGCCGACCAACCAGCCCCGTTTGACCAGATACGGCGTGCCGTCCGAACCCCACCGCGTCACGTACTCGGTGAAACCTTCCGGCATGTTTAGAACACGCTTGATGTCGGGCAGCGGATCGAAACCGATCGAGCGATACGTCTCGGAATCCTCCAGAGCATGGCCCTCACGGTCGGCAATGAAATAAACCTGCTTCAGCTGGGCGACAATTTGCGTTTCATCTTCATCGGCGGGAGCACTCCAGACCGGGCGCTCGTTGTCGATGCTTACCCAGCCTTTAATCGACCCCCAATCATCTTCCAGCAGCATCTGGATGTCGCCCTCGAGCTGGCTCTTCAGCACTTCGCGGAAGAAAAGACCCACGGCGATCAGCAGCAGCGTGAAAAACAGCACGTAGCTCAGCATTAGCCGGAAGCGCAGGCCACGGGCGAAGCGGACGGGCAACTTCGGTATCCCGAACGCTCGGGTTAGTTTAGCCATTGCTTTTTCCTGCGCGCGAAGTGCTGATCGCGGGCGGGAGATCGCGGAAACGCCAGCCAGGCGGGTTGGCAACCCGCCGCAGGATGGCATCCTGCTCCACACGGAACATCATTAACCTTTGCTTCCTTCTGGCGCTTCCAATAGATACCCTATGCCGCGCACGGTCTGAATCATTTTCTGCGGCCATTTGTCGTCGATTTTACTGCGCAAATGACGAATATACACATCCACGATATTCGTCAGGCCGTCATAATCCATGTCCCAGACGTGCTCGACAATCATGGTCCGGCTGAGGGGGCGGCCGCGGTTGCGCATCAGATATTCAAGAATACTGAATTCTTTGGGCGCCAGCTCGATGTTCTCCCCGGCGCGGGTGACTTTCCGCCGGATGCAGTCGAGCATCAGATCGCCGACTTGCAAGCGCTCAGGTGTCGGCTGCCCCCGGCGCAACAGCACGCGCACCCGGGCAAGCAGTTCCACAAAGGCGAAGGGTTTGACGAGGTAATCGTCAGCGCCGCCCTCCAAGCCCTTGACGCGGTCGTCGACAGCTCCGCGAGCGCTTAAGATCAGTACCGGCGGACTGGCCTTGCGGTTGCGGATTTTTTGAAGCACCGTCAGCCCATCCATGTCCGGCAAGCCGAGATCGAGGATCACCATGTCGTATTCGGTCGTGTGGACCAGATCGATGGCCCGCGACCCGTCGTTTGCGACATCCACGGCATAGCCGGCGCTTTCCAGGCCGCGCGAGACAAAGTCGGCGATGCGTTTCTCGTCTTCTATCACCAGGATGCGCATATCAGCTTACATTCTAAACGCGCGTAAGCGGGGGTTGGTTCCAACGATGGACAAGCTTAGCTTGTCCTACTTCAAAATGGACAAGCTAAGGCTTGTCCTACTTCAATTGGATGCGCGCTGGCGTTCGTAGGGTGTATTGATGTATTTCTGCGCCTCTTCGAGCGCGCTCTGGGTGTCGTCGTTGGTTCTTAAGGCTTGTTTGTATTCGTTCACCGCGCGGTCGCGCTGGCCGCTGATATCGAGCACCTGACCGAGCTTGATGTGGG
>Ga0213882_10000480_pt1 | contig 13292 bp, 10 predicted proteins | sample BarmaccoBMER_R09_FD_160106 | JGI IMG/M metagenome (GOLD analysis project Ga0213882, IMG submission 160106) | Barbacenia macrantha exposed rock microbial communities from rupestrian grasslands, the National Park of Serra do Cipo, Brazil - ER_R09 ...
GCTCCGCGTGGATCTCGCCTGCGATGAGGGTGTTCTTAAACTTGCGGAGTATTTGCGCTCCACGCCCGATCTCGGAATTCTGGTGAACAATGCCGGCTTCGGCGTTGTGGGCTACTTCTTTGAATCCGACATCGCGGGCCAGAATCGCATGCACCGGCTGCACGTCCTCGCCACCATGACCCTCACTCACGCGGCCCTGGAAAATCTTCTCCCGAAAGCCCGGCAAGGGACTGGCGTCATCAACGTGTCCTCGGTGGCGGCATTCCAAGCCAGCCCGCAGACCGTGAGCTATCACGCGACGAAGGCCTGGATGAATGCGTTCACGCAGGGCCTTGCGGCCGAACTGGCCGGACGCAATTCACCTGTAACGGTGCAGGCCCTCTGTCCGGGCTTTACTCTTTCCGAATTCCACGATGTTTTGGGAATGGACCGCAGCCGGATTCCGCGATCGCTGTGGATGACGCCGGATTTTGTAGTACAAGAGTCCCTGCGCGGCTTCGCGCAAAAAAAGCTAATCGTGATTCCAGGCTGGCGCTACAAAGCCATCGCCGGATTCCTTCGAGCCATGCCGAGCCCATGGATAAGAAAGCTCTCGATAGCCGCCGTCCGCCGCTACCGCCGCCCAAAGTAGGGCAGGTTGCCATTGCCAACCTGCGGCGGGTTGCCTTGCCAACCCGCCTGCCGATCTTTTAGCTCAACTCCGAACAGCGGGTAGGCAACCGCGCGCGGCATCGCATCCGCCCCACTATAAACGCTGAATAAGCCGCGCCAACTCCGCTGCGCGATCTGCAAAACGCTCCCCCTCGGCGAACCGGCGAGCGGCTTCGCCCATTCGCTTGCGGCCTTCCTCGTCTCGCAGCAGCCGGGCGATGGCCGCCCTCAACTCACCCGGGTTCACCATCGCTCCGAATTCCTCGCGCATCACAGCGCGTGCCCCGAGGTGATCCAGGCATACCGCCGGCAAACCCGCCGCGAGCGCCTCCAACAGCGTCAGCCCGTAGCTTTCGTGACGCGACGGAAAAACGAACAAGTCTGCCAACGCGAAGAACTGGCGCTTTCGTTCGCCTGTGACATATCCGGGAAAAACGACTCGCGTGCGCTTCAGCCGTGCAGCAAGAGCGTGCAACTTTTTCAGGTAGCGCCGGCCCTGCATGAACGCGGCATCGCCGCAGATGAATAACCACAGCGGACGCGCGGGAAAATCCCCGCGCCCGGCGGGGAGACCCCCGCGCCCGGCGGGGAAATCCTCGCGCGTCTCCCATTCAAGAAGCGCCTCCAGCAACGAATCCTGCCCTTTCTCCGGCGAAATGCGGCTCAGGGTAAGCAGTACTTGTGCATTTTCTGGAACTCCAAATTGGCGGCGCAGAGGCGCGGGATCCGCCGCTGTCGAAGCCTCGCTCCATGTGCCCCACGGCAGGACGTGAATCTTGGAAGGCGGGCAATCGCGGTAGCACCGCAGCATCACGTCGCGCATGCCTTCCGAAGGCATAATCAAGCCCTTGGAATAACGCACGCTGGCGGCCTGTTTATCCCAAACCAGCTTTGCCAAATGTGGAAGCAGAAAGCGCAGCCGGGGATACCAGCGCACCGTCGTTTCCGGCCGTATCCAACCGCGCAGATAAATGGCTGCAATGTAGGCCACCACATCGACGTGATAGATAGTGAAGATTCGATATCCGGCCTTCGCCAGCCGCTCGAAATCCGGGCCTTCCGAAACATCGTTCACCAGAACCACGGTTTGCGCGGGATCGTGCCGCAGAATTTCCTCCGTCGATGCGCGCTCGAACGCACGGCAGAATCCGGCGTAGTCCCGTTCGCTGAATGCGACCAGATCGCGCCCGGAAGGAGCCGCCGGCCCGAGTATCGACGGCGAGACCAGGCACACATCGAAAGGCCGGGTCCGGCTCCACTCGGCCAGCAAGTGGTCGCAAACCGCCGCGCCACCGCCGAGTGGAACAGCTTCCCCCGCAAAACCCCCGTGCGCCGCGGTATAAACAACGGTCACGCGGACGGGGAGTACTCCAGCACTAACAGCGTGATGTCATCGCGCACGGCTCCGCCTTCCCCAAAACGATCCACCGCGGCGATTAACGATGCGTGTAATTCGGCCGCGCCATCTCGCGCGTGCTCGCGCAACACCGCGCGAAACCGCTCCGGGCCGAAGAACACTCCTTCAGCGCCTTCGGTCTCCGTCAGGCCATCGCTGTAAATCACGATTTTGTCGCCCGGTGCGAGTTGTGTCTCCTGTTTCTCGAAAATAGCTTCTTCCAGCATGCCGACCGGGAACCCGGAGCTCTCCAATTTGCGAATCTTTCCATCGGCGCTGACCAAATAAGGAACGCAGTGTCCGGCATTGGCAAAGCCGAGATGGCCGGACGAGTCGAGCGTGCAGTAGAAGATCGTGGCATATTTCTCGCCGCGCGTGCGATCCAGCAAAAACGCGTTCAATCGCCCGAGCATGCCTCCGATATCGGCTGCATCGGCAGCGGCCATCAAGAATGCGCCTTGTAACAGGCTGGCCAGCAAAGCCGAGCTGACCCCCTTGCCCGAAACATCGGCAACTACCGCGGCCCACAGACCCGGCGTCACCTGGCGAACATCGAAATAATCGCCGCCGACCTGCGTGGCGGGCAGGCTCGACCCGGCGGCGCGGAACCATCCCTCCGACGGCAGCGCCACCGGCAATAGGCCCTGCTGGATTTCGCGCGCGACCTGGAGCTCATTTTCAATGCGCTCCTTCGCGCGTTCTTCATCCATCAGGCGCGCGTTCTCGATAATCGTTGAGGCTTCCATCGCCAGGGTTTGAAGCAACTCACGGCTGCCTGCCGATAAGTCCGCCTGCGCCGTCCGCGAATCGAGATAAATAAGGCCCGCGGTTGCATCCGCCGTTGTGGTCATCCGGGTATCTTCGAGCGATCCGCTGCGGACGCGCACCAGCGGCAAGCAGACCACGCTTCGGAGCTCCAATGCGACGATGCTTTGAGCCGCGGTCGCCCCCTGCGCAGCGAGCGGATCGAACGACATCGACAAGAGATCGCGGCGCGAAGTCAGGGCACGGTGAATGACGGAAGTGGGCACGCGAAGGTCACCGGACTCCAGCGTTTTGCCCTGGCTATCTCTTGCGACCTCGATGTCTAATCCGGATTCGTTGCGCAGCATCAAAAAGCCGCGTTCGCATCCCGTTACCGCGAGCGCGGCGTCCACCACGGCCGTCAGCACCTCCTGTGTCGACAGCGAATTCTGCAGCGCGCGGGCCACCTCCACTAAGGACCGCAGCTTCTCCAAGCCGTTCCGGCTCTCTGCCGCCGGCCGCGACGTGGTCAGCTTGTCCATGATGCGGTCGATCTCGCCCGGATCGATTGTGAATGTGAGCTGATACGATTCGCGCACGCCGAAATCGATGCGGTCGGAGTTGCGCAGAGTGTGCAGCGCGACCCGCTTTCCGTTGATCCAGGTGCCGTGGCGGCTATTCAAGTCCTCGACGACGTAGTGATCGTCCTTGGCAAAAATGCGCACATGGCTGCGTGAGACGCGGCTATCGCGCAGCACCAAATGATTATCGGCGTTGCGGCCAATAAGGAACGGAAGCGGAGACAGCGCGACGCGCGTGCGATTTCCGGACGGGTTCAGCACCAGAAGCGCGGCCGGCGGCGGCGGTGCGGCTTGAGTGGATTCGGGCAATCAGCCTCGCACCGGCTGCGCGAGACTCTCTTCCTGACCACGGTTCTCCTCAGCCCGTAAAACCCGGCAATGCGAGCAGTAGCCGCCGATTTCGGTTCGCGCAAAAACGATTTCAAACCCGAATTGCGAGCTGACTTGCGCGCGCACCTGCTGCAACTCCTCGCCGAAAAACTCCTCCACGCGTCCGCAGCGGAGGCAGATGATGTGCGCGTGCTCCTGCTTCATGCGCGTCTCATAGTAGTGCTGGTCGCCTTCGAAGTGCGCCAGATCCAGCTCGTCCACCAGTCCGCCCTCTTTCAGCAGCTTCAAGGTGCGGTAGACGGTGACGCGATTAAGCCGCGAGTCTTTTTCTTTCGCCATCTGAAACAGGCTTTCCGCGTCCAGGTGAAGGCCCGATTGATCGATCAGATCAAGCAGAAGCCGCCGCTGGCGCGTCAGGCGGACGCCGCGCTGCCGCAACGAGTCTTGAATGCCGGCTGTCATGCTCTACTTGCGAATTTAGCAGATTTTTCTTTCGTGCGATCAGAATTTAGCTCGGGGTGAGATTCTATGGTTCAACGACAACCGTGCGGAACGGCTGTGGAACGGCTGCGTCCTTAGCTGCGGGTCCCGCCGCCACATACCCGCAGGCTATCACCGCCAGCAACATGCCCAGAACTTCGCTGTCGCCAAAATTGACCTCGAAATACCCGGCGAACGTGAACGCAATTATGACGCCGATCGCGCCATGCAAAAGCCATCGTGCTTCGGAATCCTTCGGCAGCCGCCGCAGTGCGCGCGCGAAATCATACAGAGCACGGCCCAAAAACCACAGCAGCGCGATCATCGCGGGAACACCGCGTTCCGCCGCATAGTGGAAATAAATATTGTGGAGGTGCCCGTAATAGCCGTCCGGCAATGGTTGTTGAATATCGGGAGGAAGATAGCGTCGAACATTTGGCCCCACCTGCTCCGGCCCCAAGCCCAGGAACGGCCGGTCTTTGATGATTGCCCAGCCGACACGCCGCAGCAAAGCACGGTGCTCGTTGGAATCCACGGTTCCATGAGGATGGACGATCGAAACAGCTCTTTCGCGCACGCCGAACGGATTTGCTAGCAGCACCACGCCGGCGGCCGCGGGCAGAGCGGCGATCAACCACCGTTCCTTACACCACAGTAAATACACAGCCCCGACCGCCGCGCCTCCCCACATGCTGCGTGTCAACGCGGCGAGTAAAGCGGCGAAGATCAACAATCCGGGAATCACCAGCCAGCTCCTGCGTTCATCCCGTGAAAAGAGGATAAAGGCCAATATCAGGAGAAGGGCCATCATCATTTGCCCGCTAAACGTCATCCAGTGGCCCATGAATCCGGTAATCCGGCTGGCGATGTAGGCGATGTAGAAGTCCTGGTGGGCTGCTCGCGCGGCTTCGTATTTGCGAACGAACTGCTCCAAGCCCCAACCCGCGGAAAGCGCTCCTGCTGCCGCCCAGCCGATCACCGTAAAGCGAAGCTCACGCAAAGTCTGAATCGCGCTCACCACCAAAAACAGCAACAGGTAAACGTAAAATTTCCTGATCTGTGGCCATCCCGCTCGAAAATGGCCGGACGCCGCGAGCGATAGTAGGCTCCAGCCCATCCATGCGGCGAGGGGAGTTGCAGCCGGAACCCAGCGGAACTTGCCGCGCGTCGCGACCAGCGCAACCAGCGCCAGGCCCATCAGGATCTCAAAACCGGCGATTGATATCTCGGTGGTGACGGCGGCGGCCGCCGTCAGATAGACGGGCGCGTCCCGCAACCAGGATCGCTCCGTCACCGCCGGAGCCGCCGTGGCATTTTCCATTGCCTACTGCCGGTTAAATTTTACGCCGTCCTTCAGGTATTGCTCATACTGCAAAATATCGCGATTGTCCTCCTGGCACGTATATTCGCGAATGCGTGTGCCTTCGCGCAGCATGAGCGTCGAACGATAACTCCAGGGTTTCGTGAGCACGTTCGGATCTTCCATCACTGCCTCGTAATTGATCCGGTCTTTGTCCACGCGCGTGTATCGCTCTACGATATGGAGCGCCTCGCTATGCAAGGTCCCCGCGCCTAGCAGCCACGTTTTATCGTTGAAGCCCGTTACATCCACCACTAACGTATCGCCTTCCCAATGGCCCACCGAATCGCCCATATAACTGGGCTCTAAGTCATCGGGGTGTTTGACATTGACGGGAATTACACGAAAAACATTGGTGAACTCGTACAGAATAATGACCTGCTTCGGTGTTTGCACGATTTGCAGCGGAAACAGCCCGAGCGAATACAAGCGCGGTATCCCGGCCGGCAGGCAGCGTGCGTCGGGGTCGTCGATCGCGCGGTTGTTGAACGATTCCAGGACCTTCTTCGCCGCCCACGGCTGATACGGCGCTGAGTCACGCACCTGCCGGTCGGCGGATGAGGGAGCCACGGGCGCGTTCGGGTCCGTTCCCGTTCCGCCCACGCCGAATCCGCGGTTGGCCTCCTCCCAAGACCCGCGAATCGTGCTGTTGGCCTGGTATACGCCAGTCAGGTCCAGCTTGCCGTCGGCGGCGCGCGGCGCGCTGGACTTCGGCGTAGCCTTCTTCGGCGGAGTTTGCGCGTTAACGGCAATGGTTGCGGCAGCACAAATTAAGGCGTAGGTCGGTAGACGTCCCATGCGTTGCGTCCAGTGTTATATGGTACCGCGAGGCGCGGAATGCCTTGTTTGACATCATTCTACGCTTGTCACATCATAATTCAGAGATGCTAACTACGCTAAACATAAATGATGATATGTTCGAATTAGCTCGAAATCTGGCGGATTCGCGCAAAGTTTCTGTTAGGAAAGCGCTATCCGATTTGGCTCGTCGCGGAACCCAGGCACGCTCCCCCAACGTATCCAAAAGCGGCTTCTTTACATTTCGAGTACCGGAAGATACGCCGATATTTGGTCCGGCGGATATACAGACGGCTTTAGATGCTGAAGACGCGGACCGCGCGGCGCATTTCTTGAAGTCCCAACACCACTGATTGCAACTTACTGCTGGCGCTCGTCCGTAACCTTCTCGCTTCCCCAATCCCCGCATCAGTCAAGATCGAGCTGTGCCCACCGAATGAGTAGTTGGGAGGCTCCGCGCTGACAGGCGCGGGTAATTCGCCCGCTGTGGGGCAGGCTTCAGCCTGCGGCGGGCTTCAGCCTGCCTGTCGGGGCGTGCCGGCTGGCCGGGCTCCATACAATATCGTCGCAACCAAACTCGCAATTGACATTTTGTGTGCTTCACTTGTTGGATGGCACTCCAATCTGCATTGGCGCCTAGCCGGAGCTTTAAGTAGACAATCTACACAATATGCTGTAGACTGCCTTCAGAATGCCTGACCGCATCGACCTGCTCCAGGGGACGCTCGACCTCCTCATTTTGCGCACCCTCCAGCTTGGCCCGGCGCACGGGCATGCCATCGCGAAGCATATCCAGCGAACCTCGGAGGAAGTGCTGCAGGTCGAGACCGGCTCACTGTATCCCGCCCTACACCGGCTCGAAGCGCAGGGTTGGATTCACGCTTCGTGGGCCGTTTCGGACAAGGGAAAGCGGGCCCGCTACTATCGCTTGACCCCGGCCGGCAAAAAGCAGCTCGCCGCTCAGCAGTCCCGCTGGCAACAATGGTCGCGAGCCATGGCTTTGGTTTTGAATCCCCAATCGGGAGGATCTTCATGAGCTCCTTTCTAAGAAAGCTGCGAGGATTATTCGGCCGGGCGAAGCGAGAGCAAGATCTCGACGCCGAGTTGGAATTCCACCTCGCCGAGGAAATGGAGGACGGCGCCCTCGACGAAGCGCGTCAGTCGCTCGGCAATCTCGCGCGCATTAAAGAGGACACTCGCGAGGCGTGGGGCTTCCCATTGTTTGAAACCACCGCTCAAGACATTCGCATCGCGCTTCGCGCGCTAAGAAAAAACCCCGGATTCTCGATTGCGGCCATTTCGATTCTTAGCCTCGGCATCGGCTCCAGCACCGCAATGTTTAGCGTTCTGAATGCCGTGATCTTGAAACCCTTGGCGCTGAGCAACCCAGAACGTGTGGTGGCGCTGCGCTCGTTGAACGACAAAACGGGCGCCCACTTCCAGGTTTCGATTCCGGATTTCAACGATTGGCAGGCGCAGAGCACGTCTTTCGAGTCCCTCGCCTACTATGACATGAGGGAAGCCGCCGTTATGCTCGATGCAGGGCCGCAGTTTGCCCGCATTAGCGCGGTTTCTCCGGGCTTTTTTCCAGTACTAGGCGTGTCCCCCGCCGGCGGGCGATTATTCGACGATCGGGAGACGGCGCCGGGCGCGAATGGGGCCGCGATCGTCAGCGACGCATTTGCCCGTATGCACTTCAATGGCGATGCGCTCGGCAAGAAAGCGCGCATTGGTGGGCACGTGCTGGAAATCGTAGGTGTCATGCCCGCCGGATTTCGCTTTCCTCGAGCCGATGTATGGATTCCCGTCGATACCGTTTACCGGGAAATAGCGCCAAACCGCGGCGCGCACAACTATCTCGCGGTTGGCCGGCTGAAAAATGCCGCCACCCTGGCTTCGGCGCACCAGGAGCTGAAAGTCGTCGCGGCGCGGCTCGAGCGAGAATATCCCAACAGCAACGCCAACAAGGGAGTTTCCGTCGCGCCGCTTGGGAATGAGATCGCGCGCGGGTGGACCACGATGTTGTACGTGCTTCTGGGCGCGGTCTTATTGCTGCTCCTGATCGCTTGCGCAAACGTGGCGAATCTGTTGTTAGCCAGGGCGGGAGCGCGGGCGCGAGAGATAGGATTGAGAGCCGCTCTGGGCGCGGTGCAACTAAGGATTGTTCGGCAGTTGGTCACCGAGAGTCTTGTGTTGGGCTCGCTAAGCGGACTCCTCGGGCAGGTCCTCGCTTATTTCGGCACATCCGCCCTGGTTGCGCTTGCGCCTCCAAACGTGCCGCGGATCGAAGAGGTTTCCATCGACTTCCGCGTCCTTGGATTCGCCATAGGCTTGACGATCGCGGCTTGCATGGTCTTTGGTGTCTTGCCCGCAATTCGCGCATCGCGTGTCGACCTGCTTCAGGCGCTCAAGCTGGGGCGAGGTCTTCAGGAATCGCATGCGCCATTGCACGGCGCGCTAGTTGCGGCCGAGGTCGCATTTTCCGTCTTGTTGCTTGCCGGCGCCGGTCTCCTGTTGCGGAGCTTCGACAGGCTTACTCGGGTCGCCTTGGGCTTCGATACGCAACAGGTTCTGGTGATGGAGACAAGCAACCCTGTATCGGACCAGCCGGGCGCTGCTCGGGTCGTGCGCCGTTATCAGGCGCTGCTCGGTGAGATCGCAAGGGTTCCCGGCGTCGCGGCGGTTGCGGCCGCGCGCATCCCGCCGGGAGAGGTGGCAAGTGACGGAGCTTATGTAGTTGATGGCGACATTTCGAAACTGAGTATCAGCAGCCCCATGGCGGCATACTCCGTTGTCTCACCCGGCGTATTTACCGTTCTGGGGATCCCGTTGTTGCGCGGACGCGATTTTACAGACGCGGATATGCCCGACGCGCCGCTCACGGCCATTGTCAACGAGACGCTCGCCAAAGCTGCTTTCCCGCACGGCGATGCGATCGGGCATTCGATCGTTTGCGGCATGGATACGCTAAAGCCGATGACCATTATCGGTGTTGTCGCGGACATCCATCAAAAAGGTCCGGGGCAGGAGGTTATGGCCGAGATCTATATGCCCTACATACAGCATCCGCGGCCCTCGACTTCATTGCGGATTCTGGCGCGCACCTCAACGAAACCGGAATCCCTTACATCCGCGCTGCGGCAGAAGGCCAGCGAAGCGATGCCGGAGATGCCGGTGAAGTTCACCACGATGCAGGCGCGTCTGTCTGAAAACGTAGCAGTCCCGCGGTTCCGGACCCTTCTGCTCAGCCTCTTCGCCGCAGTGGCGCTGACGCTCACCCTCGTGGGGATCTACGGAGTGGTTGCGTTTGTGATGAGTCGGCGCACACAGGAAATCGGTTTGCGAATGGCGTTGGGGGCAACTTCACCCGGCATTGTTACTCTTGTCCTCTCACAAGGTATTCGGGTCGCGCTTGTAGGCCTGACAGCCGGATTGTTGGCCGCGCCGCTCGGAGCGCGCTGGCTGAATTCCATGTTGTTTGAAGTCGGGCCGCTGGACCTTCCCACATATGCCGCCGTCGCTGGATTGATGCTAATCGCCGCCGCGGTCGCTTGTATAGTACCGGCAGCGAAAGCCGCGAGGATGCACCCGATGGCCGCTCTGCGGCAGGAATAAGGCCTACGCTTCCGCAGTCCGCTTGCGGCCGTAGAAGAAGTAAATCCCCAACCCCACCACCAGCCAAACGACAAATCTCAGCCAGGTCTCGAGCGGCAGGCTGAGCATCAGCACGAAGCAAAACACAATCGAGACGGCCGGCAGAACCGGAACCAGCGGTACGCGAAAGCCGCGGGGCTCGGCAGGTTGGGTGCGGCGAAGGATAATCACTCCGGCGGAAACGATCACAAACGCGAATAGTGTGCCTATATTGGTGAGATCGGCGAGGGTGCCGATATCCCAAATTCCGGCCGGAATGCCGACGAAAATTCCGGCGATCCAGGTGCTCAGGTCAGGCGTTTCGAAGCGCGGATGGATGCGCGAAAACAGCGATGGTAAAAGCCGGTCGCGCGACATCGCGAACCAAATCCGCGCCTGCCCGTATTGACCCACCAGCAGCGAGCTCGTCATGCCCATAAGCGCCCCGATCGTCACCACGAAACGAATGCGGTTGTAGCCGAGCATCTTCAGCGCGTTCGCGACCGGCGCATCGTTGGCCAAAGAGGTCCAGTGCGCGATCCCCGTAAGCACCAGCGCGACGGACGCATATAAAACGGCGCACGCCGCGAGCGTGATCACGATTCCAAGCGGCATATTTCGCTGTGGAGCGCGGCACTCTTCCGCCGCCGTCGAGATCGCATCGAATCCGATATAGGTGAAGAAAACCACGGCTCCGCCGGTCAAAACTCCTGAGAATCCGTTCGGCGTGAACGGATGCCAGTTGGCGGTATTAACACTGCGCATCGCGCCGAAGATGAAGATCAGGATGGCCGCGATTTTGATCGCCACCATCGCGTTATTCGTCCCGGCGCTTTCCCGCGCCCCGCGGACCAGCACCCAAGTCAGCAGCATCACCAGCAAGAACGACGGCAGGTTGAAAATGGCTCCCGTCGCCTTGCCGCCTTCGAATACGGGATTCGCAAGCGACGCCGGCAAGTGGAATCCGAATGCATTGTCGAGCAGATCGTTAAAGTACGCTCCGAAGCCCACCGCGACCGCCATATTGCCCACGGCGTATTCGAGAATCAGGTCCCAGCCGATGATCCAGGCGAAAATCTCGCCAAGCGCAGCGTAGGCGTAAGAGTACGTGCTGCCCGCGACGGGAATCATCGACGCCAATTCCGCATAGCAGAGCGCCGCAAAACCACAGGCGACCCCGACGAGCAAAAACGAAACGGCAATCGCCGGACCCGCGCCGGGCCGTCCGAAGCTGCCCACGGCGTGCTCCCCTTGAAGGATCAAATTGAGCACCGGCGCTTTCAGAATCGAAGGGTAATCGAATTTCAGACCGGCGGCTGCCGTGCCCGTGAGCGTGAAAATGCCCGTGCCGATGACGTTGCCGATACCGAGCGCGACCAGGCTCCACAGCCCCAGCGAACGTTTTAGGCGAATGGAAGACTTCTCGCTTGCCGCAAGCAGTTCGCCAATGGACTTGGTGCGGAGAAGGGACATGTGAGCGATCGCTTTCAGCGATCGGCTATCAGCTGTCAGCTTTCAGCTTGCCGCTTTCAGCGCGGCGGTATCAGCTATCGATCAAAGGTTGACCGGGCTGATAGCTGAGAGCTGAGAGCTGACAGCTTCTTACCGTTTGCGCTGGCCTTTGGCCAGCTTCCTTACTTTGCGCTTTTGCGAGCCTCGCGCCACGTCGGCGGCTCGTTTCGCCACCGCAGGCGCCTCCCCGCGGGCCTTGCGCTTTGCCTTTTTTCGTTCTGCTTTGTCGGTAATGTGTTTTGTGTTCATTCGATCTTGATTCCTGCGTACTTCGCGACTAGCTTTACCAACCCATGCCCGGGGAAGCTTACCGTCACCTTTGCGTCATCGCCGGAGCCTTCCAACCGCACGATGGTGCCGCGGCCATATTTGACGTGCTGGATGGTCGAGCCCAGAGCGGATCTCTTCTTCGGCGCCATTCCCTGAGGCGCGGGCTTTGAGACGGGCCGCACAGGCGCGGGCGCCGTTGCGGGCTGCCCCCCAAAAAATTGCCGGATATTTTGCGCTGAATTAGCAGTTTTTCCAGTATAAAGGTTTCTCTGGACCGCCTCGCGGACGTAGTGCTGTTCGGCATGAAGATCCACCGCTCCGCGCGGCAACCCGCCCGCGCGGCGGCTGACATTTTGCACCAGAGCGGACGGAACTTCCTTCAGAAATCGCGAAGGAATGGATGCTTCCTGGTCACCGCCGCCGAACCGGCGCCGGTACCGCGCGCGGCTCAAATAAAGGCGTTTGCGGGCGCGCGTCATCGCGACGTAGCACAACCGCCGCTCTTCTTCCATCGCGCTCTCCGAATCCAGCAGCGAACGGCTGTGTGGGAACAAACCCTCTTCCATGCCCGCCAGGAATACGATCGGAAACTCAAGGCCCTTAGCATTGTGCATCGTGAGCAGCGAAACCGGAGCGCGTTCATCCACTGCATCGGCGTCCGACACGAGCGCCGCGTGATCCAAAAATTCGCGAATCGTTTCGCCGCGCTCGGAAGCATCTACGGCGGCGTTCAGAAACTCGTCCAGGTTTCCCAGGCGGCTTTGCGATTCCGGCGTGTTCTCCTCTTCGAGCATTCGGCGATAGCCGGTGCGCTCGAGGACATCCTTTACGGTCTCCCGGATCGGTTTCAGATCCACCCCCTCGCCGAGTTGCTGCATCATGCGATGAAACGCGGTCAGGGCTGCTTCGGCACGGTTGGACAAGCTTATGCTTGTCCTACTCTCAAGCATGCGCTCCAACGCAATCCATACCGGAATTTTGTGCTCGCGCGCATACTGCTCGATTTGCTCCACCGTCGTGCGGCCGATACCGCGCGCGGGAGTGTTGATAATCCGCAGCAAGCTAATGGAATCCGAGGGGCTGACCAGCGCCTTCAAATACGAAAGCAGGTCCTTGATTTCGGCGCGCTGATAAAAACTGAATCCGCCGACGATTACATATTTCCGGCCATATCGCCGCAGTGCTTCCTCGATCTGCCGCGATTGAGCGTTCGTGCGGTACAGCACGGCCACATGGTCGTCCGGATCGCGAGACAAATGCGCGTCGATGTTGTGGGCAATCCACAAGGCTTCGTTTTCGGCATCGGGCGCTTCGTAAAAAGCGATTTTTTCGCCTGCTCCGGCCTCGGTCCATAACCATTTGCCGATGCGCTCCGTGTTGTTGGCCACCACCGCGCTGGCCGCTTCAAGAATCGTTTTTGTCGACCGGTAATTCTGCTCCAGGCGGATGACGGTCGCACCCGGGAAATCGCGCTCGAAATCGAGGATATTGCGAATGTTCGCGCCGCGCCACCCATAAATCGATTGATCTTCGTCGC
>Ga0213882_10000481_pt1 | contig 13287 bp, 11 predicted proteins | sample BarmaccoBMER_R09_FD_160106 | JGI IMG/M metagenome (GOLD analysis project Ga0213882, IMG submission 160106) | Barbacenia macrantha exposed rock microbial communities from rupestrian grasslands, the National Park of Serra do Cipo, Brazil - ER_R09 ...
TGACATTTTCGATGCCGAGGATGCCGTGCTTGAAGAGCTTGTTGTGCACCGGCTCCCATTCCGGAAAGTCTTCGGACCAGTCGCGTCCGTTGGACCAGATGCGATATTCTTCCTTGAGGTGCGGCAGCAGGGGACCGTTGCGATGCGCGCCGATGGCGGTGGCGAGCGGGTGGTCGTTGGCCTGCGTGTCATGGCCGAGCACCTTGACGTGCTTGTCGACCATCCAGTCTGCGGCGGAGGGCACCAGACCCGGGCAGTAGGCGAAGTAGTCGCCATCCTCATAGATCTTGTGCCAGCCGGTGTTGATGATCAGCACGTCGTGCGGGCGGATGGCGTGCCCGCAGGCTTTCTCCAGGTCGTCCGCGGTGATCGATTCCCACTTCTTCTTCGGGATCGAGACCACGATGCCTGAGCCGAAGAAATGCGGCAACGGCACCTCGTCGATGAACGGAGTGCCCTGCACCACGTGGGCCGGCGCGTCGATATGGGTGGTGGAATGCATCGAGGTCGTAATGCGCTGCGACAGCACACCCGACTTGGCCATGTAGTGGATGCGCTCGATCTTGACGTCTTCGAAATAGGGCCAGTTCGGACACTGGAAGCCCCAGCGATGCGAGAGGTTGGTAAACCTCAGGCCCATGGCATTGTCGGTGTTGCTCTGAAAATCGATGCCCCGAATATTGATGGACATGCGCATCCTCCCTTTAGAAACCGATTTTCCTTGGAGCAATCCGCACAATCCCGCTTGCCCCGTGTTGCGATACACATGTATCATATCTCGGAAAAGGTCAACCGCAATTCGAAGCGCCCCCGTCACGAGCGGACGAAGCTGATGTGTGGCAGCCCGATACATGGCCCAACCCGGGCATGCTGCGTCGTCCTGCATGTCGCGCTGGGCTAGAGTGTCTTGCTACGAGATTCCGATCGTGTGATCGGTCCAATCGGAGGACAGTAGACTGATGTCGAAAGCCGCAGCACGGGCGTTGAAAGCAACATCGTCCGCAGCGCCACCGTCTGATGAGCGTGGCAGCAATGGGATTCAGGTACTGGCGCGTGCCGGCAGCATTCTGCGAACCCTGGAGAGCCACCCGAACGGCTTGAGTCTCGGACAGATCGCGAAATCCGTGGGGCTAGCCCGCTCGACCGTGCAGCGGATCGTGGCGGCGTTGACCGCACAGGACTTCGTCACGTCGAGTGGGCCTGGGCAGGTGAGGATCGGCATGGGTCTGTTGCGGATCGCAGCTTCGGTGGGCGCTAACTCCAGCGAGATCGTTCGGCCGCACTTGATGACGCTAGGCGAGGAGGTGGGAGAGACGGTCGACCTCTCGGTTCTCTCCGGCGGCTCAGTCGTGTTTGTCGATCAGGTACCAGGCCGCCGCCGGCTGACTGCGTTATCCGCGGTCGGCGAGCGCTTTCCACTCCATTGCACGGCGAATGGCAAGGCGGTGCTGTCTTGCTTCTCGCCGGAAGAGAGCGAGGAACTGATCGAGAAGAGCTTGGCCGAGCATCCCGACTATTCGCTTGCCAGTCGCAAGCGTCTGATCGATGAGCTCAACGACATCCGCCGCACCCATCTCGCCTATGATCTGGAAGAGCATGGCGCCGGAATAAGTGCGATCGGTACCGCAGTGATCGATCATTTCGGTCGTCCGGTCGCAGTCTCGATTCCAGTGCCGACGCAGCGCTTTCTGGAAAACCGGGATGGCCTGGCCGAAAAGCTGCTTGGGTTCCGGCGGCGGGTGGAAGGCATTCTGTCCCGCTGAGCGGGTAGAGCGGTCCCCTTGCGGTGCTAACCGCAATACGATACAAATGAACCGTATTGCAGTACTATGCCGGATGTCCGAGAGACAAGCGGGTGGCGCACCGAGGCGAATAAGCTCCGGGCGCAGTCGGGAGGGAGAAGCGCAATGGTTACACGTCGTTCGGTCCTGCTTGGGGCCATTTCTGGCGCGGCGATCGGGGGGCTTGGCATAGCGTCGGCCAGGGCGGAGCCGATCAGCCTCAAAGTCTCGCATTATCTCCCGCCTAACCACACGTTCCACCGCGAACTGACCAAGTGGGGCGAGAGCCTGAGCGAGCAGTCGCAAGGCCGGTTGACGCTCAACATCTTCCCGGCCTCGCAGCTAGGGCCGGTCAACCGGCAATTCGATCTGGTGCGCAACGGGGTCGTGGACATCGCGGTCGGCTTGCACGGCGCGACCCCAGGCCGCTTCCCGATGACCGATCTCATCTCGCTGCCCTATTTGGCGCCGAAGGCGGGCAGCAACAGTGCGGTGACGTCGCACCGTCTCACGGAATTGGCGCCGACCTATCTCTTCGCCGAACATCCGGGCATGAAGATCCTGTGGATGGCGGTGACCAATCCGCTGATGTTCCATACCAGCAAACGTCCCATCACCAAGCTTGAAGATTTCAACGGATTGCGGGTGCGCTACGCCGGTGAGCAGTTCGCGCAGATCATTCCACTGCTCGGCGCTACGCCGCTTGCGGTGCCGCCGGCGGAGACCGCGGACAGTCTCTCCAAAGGCATCATCGATGCCGCGACCTTCCCGTACGAGGCCTGCCAGAGCTTCGATCTCGGTACCGCGATCAAATATTCGCTGGAGCCGGGCGTGAGCACTGCGACTTTCGCGGTGGCCATGAATCCGAATAAGTTCAAGGCACTGCCGGCCGATCTGCAGCAGATGATCGAGCAGACCACCGGGCCTGCAATGGCCGAGCGCTTCGGCGCCGCCTTCGATGCCAGCGAGAAGGCGGGTCGCGCCTATATGCTCGAGAAGGGCGTGCAGATTTCGCAGCTTGCCGATGCCGAGCTTTCCCGCGTCAAGGAGATTCTCGTGCCGCTCCTAGACAAGGCGCTCGCCAATCTGGAGAAGTCCGGAAAACCGGTGAAGGCTTTCCTTGACGCCTACACGGCTTGAAGCGGACATCGAAGCAGCGGCCGTGCCGGCCGTGACTTACAAAGGAAGCCACCATGGCCGTTCCGCCGCTGGAAAATTTTGCCGAGCGCCTGAAGACCGCACAGGTCCGGCTCGCCATGATCGCGCTCGTCGTCATGATGCTCACGACCTGTGTGGACGTCACCTTGCGCTTTCTCTTCAACCGCCCGATCCGCGGCGCTTATGACATCGTCGAGGCCTGCCTCGTCGTGTTCGTCTTTCACGGCATGTCGGCGAGTTTCTTTGCCCGCAAGAACATCGTGATCGACGTCATCGATTCATTGGTCAGTCCGCGCCTCGAGCGCGTCCTCGTACGGCTCTCCGACATCGTCTCGGTCGCTCTTCTGGTTCTTGTCACAGCCGCGATGATTGCTCCCGCCTTGCAGGCCCATGATTACGGCGACCGCAAGCTGGAGCTGGGCCTGCAGCTCTGGGTGCTCTGGGTTTTCGCCATCGTTGGATTGATCGGGACGGTGCTGTGCGCGCTCGGTCCCTTGTTCCGGCCGGTGCCGGCCTCGCGCAGGATAGCTCATGCCGAAAGCGAGAATAGCACATGAGCGTCCAGTGGATCGGCGCGATCGGTGTTCTCGCACTGTTTGCGTTGTTGTTCTTTCGCATCCCGGTCTGGGCGGCGCTCATCATCGTCGGCCTGTCCGGCAATACCGTCATCAACGGTTGGGCCGCTGCCTTCACGACCCTGGGCACGACACCGTTCGACGTCGCCAATTCCTATCCGCTGTCGGTGATTCCGCTGTTCATCCTGATGGGTGACGTCGCCTCGAGCACGCGGCTGTCGGCCGATCTGTTCAATGCGGCCCGCCTCTTGCTGTCGGGCGTGCGCGGTGGATTGGCCGTTGCGGCGATCGGAGCATCGGCCTGCTTCGGCGCGGTGTGCGGCTCTTCGATCGCAACCGCTGCCACGATGTCGCGGATCGCGCTGCCCGAGATGCGCAAGGCGGGCTATGACGACGGTCTTGCCGCAGGCGCGATCGCGGCGGGCGGCTCGATCGGCATCCTGGTGCCGCCTTCGATCATCTTGGTGATTTACGGCGCCATTGCCGAGCAGTCGGTGCCGAAGCTGTTCGCGGCCGCGCTGTTCCCGGCGATCATCCTCACGGTGTCCTATGTCGCGCTGGCGCTGCTCGCCTCGCAGCTGAACCCGAAGCTCGCTCCGCTTGGCAAGCCGGTCAGTTGGCGCGAGCGACTTGGCGCGCTGCGCCAACCCTGGCAGTTCGTCCTGCTGTTCACGCTGACGATTGGCGGCATCTATGGCGGTATCTTCAGCCCGACGGAGGCCGCAGCGCTCGGCGCCTTCGGGGCCATCCTGCTCGGCGTGATCGGCCGCAGGCTGTCGCCGGCGCAGCTGTTTCAGGCCGTGGAGGGCGCGGTGTCGACCTCGGCACTGCTGTTCGCAATCATCATCGGCGCTACCTATTTCGCAATCTTCGTCGTTCAGACCGAGCTGCCGCAGCTGCTCGCCGCCACCGCCAGGTCGCTGCATCTGCCGGGCCTTGCGGTGATGGGCATCATCATCGTCGCCTATGTCGTGATCGGATGCTTCCTGGAGGGAATCGGAATGGTGCTGATCACCGTGCCGGTGTTCCTGCCGCTGGTGAAGCAGTATGGCTATGATCCCGTCTGGTTCTCGATCATCGTGGTCATCGTCGTCGAGCTGGGCCTCATCCATCCGCCGGTCGGCATGAACCTCTTTGTGATTCAGGCCCAGGTCCCGGACATTCGGCTCGGCAGCATCTATCGCGGCATCCTGCCGTTTCTGATCGCGCCGTTCGTGCTGCTGGCGCTGCTTTTAATTTTCCCACAGCTGGCGCTGTGGCTGCCCAAGGCGCTTTATGGCTGACGATCGGCTGGAAATTCTCGTCATCACCCAGGATGTGCCCACCGTGGCGGACCGGATCGGGCAGGCGTGCCCCGCCGTCCGGGTCCATGCCGCAGAAAGCGCAGCGGCGCTGCTCGACCGTGCGGGGCAGGCCCGTGCCGTGATGGGGCTTGCGCAGGCGATCACGCCGGAGGTGGTCGCTGCGATGCCGCGCCTGCAATGGATCCAGGCCTTTACCACCGGCATCGACCCTCTGCTGAGCTTGGAGCTCCCCGAAACCGTCATGATCACCTCGGCGCGCGGCATTCACGGCCCGCAGATGTCGGAGATGGCGTTCTTGCACATGCTGGCGCTGGCGCGCGATCTGCCCCGGATAGTCGGCAATCAGCAGCAACAAAGCTGGCAGCGTTGGCCGCAGCGGTTGCTGCTGGGCAAGACTGTGGTTGTGGCGGGCATCGGCGCCATCAGCGAGGAACTCGCGCGCCGTTGCAAGGCATTCGGAATGCACACCGTCGGAATCAGCGATGCCCGCAGTTCGGCGGATAGCTTCGACGAGATTCGGCCGCGCCGCGATCTGATTGCTTCGGCGGCGGAAGCCGATTTCCTGATCGTGCTCACAGCCTATACGCCGCAAACGCACCATCTGATCAACGCCGATGTGTTGGATGCGCTGCGCCCGGACGCCTTTCTGATTAATCTCGCGCGTGGTCCGGTGGTGAATGAAGCGGCACTCGTCGGCCGCCTTCAATCGAGGCGGCTCGGCGGTGCTGGTCTCGATGTGTTCGATCGCGAGCCGCTTGCCGCCGACAGCCCGCTATGGCGTCTCGACAACGTGCTGATCACGCCACATCTAGGCGGCATGAGCGATTGCTACGACGAGCAGCTGTTGCCGCTCGTTCTGGACAATCTGCGCGCCTTTGCCGCGGGACAATACGATCAGATGCACAATCGGCTTTCGCTGGCTGAAATCGGAGTCAAAGCATGACGGCAAACGAGAGAATTCCCGTTCGTATCAGCAATCAGGAGCTGGAGCGGCGCTGGACGGCGCTGCGCAGGCTGATGAGGGCACGAGAGATCGATGCACTGATTGTCCAGGCGACCAATGATTGGCTCGGCGGAAACGTGAAATGGCTCACCGATATCCCCGCCAACAATGGCTATCCGCGCACGCTGCTGTTCTATGCCGACGACTTCATGACCGTGGTGCAAATGGGGATTTTCGATGGTCGCCGAACGCTGAAAGGCGATGATCCGATCCACCGCGGCGTGGGCACCATCCTGACCACGCCGTCGTTTCCGTCGATCGGCTACAGCGTGCGTTACGACGCGGAGTTGGCGCTAACCGACCTGCGTGAGCATGCGGTGCGCCGGGTCGGCTTTGCAAACGGCACCGGCTTTCTCGCCGGCTTCAGCGATGTGCTGCGGGAGGGCCTTGGCAATGTCGAGATCGTCGACATGACGGAGGAGCTCGATGCGCTGAAGGCGATCAAGAGCCCAGAGGAGCAGGATCTGATCCGGCGAACCGCGGCGCTGCAGGACGAGGTTTTCGCCCACGTCTGCACCGTCATCCGGCCCGGTCTGCGCGACATCGACGTCACCTCCGCCGCGCAGATGCAGGCGCAACGGCTCGGCAGCGAGCAGGGCATCTTGCTCGGCGCGTCTGCGCAGGTGGGCGTGCGTTCGCCCTTCATGGGGCGTCACTTCCAGGGACGCTCATTGTCGTCGGGCGACCATCTGTCTCTACTCGTCGAGGTGAACGGTCCCGGCGGCTTCTTCTGCGAGATCGCCCGCACGCTCGTGCTGGGGAAAGCATCCGCCGAGCTGCATGATGGTTTCGCGGCAGTGAAAGCTGCGCAAGAGCACACGCTGTCGCGGCTTAAGCCTGGGGCGAGCGCGCGCGATATCGCGGCCGCCCATGATGACTACATGACCGCGCGCGGCCTGCCGCCCGAGACTCGGCTCTATGCGCACAGTCAAGGCTACGACATGGTGGAGCGGCCCCTGATCCGGCGCGACGAAACCATGACCATCAGTCCGGGCATGCACTTGGCCGTTCATCCCGGCTACGAGACCGAGACACTGTTCGCAGTGATATGTGACAACTACCTGGTCGGTGAAGATGGGCCCGGACCATGCCTGCACCGAACCGAGAAGAAGATCTTCGAGCTGTGAGAGGAGATGCTGGCCGGCATCGCGTGATCGTCAGCGATGCTTTGGCAGGACCATTGCAATATGGGGCCCCCGCTTCTCAAGAACCATGTTCTGCAAAGCGCACGGCCTGAGCAGGCGCTTTGGCTCGACTCAGAATCCGAACCTATGGCGGTCCATATTTTGTATATTGGATTTTCTGACGACGTCGCGGTCAAGCTCTCTTCCGACGAATCAAGATCACATTGGAGAGGAATGTCCGGAGCGTCATCTGGTCGGCAGCGTGGCGACGATTGGCGGCATGATCGCCGGCTTCAATTCATCCGCACGTCAGTTCGTTCCTATCCAGATCGAATGCGGGAGGTCGCCCTGCCGCGGCCGCCCAACGCGAACGACGCGTTCAAGATACGACAGAGCCTTCGTACGCGTGCGAACGCGCTCGTTCGATCTGTGGAACCCGTATGCGTCAGCAGGACGAAGCTGACGAGATCCTCGCAGGCATCGCGTGAAGCGTGAAAGCGTTTGCGTATTGCGCTCGAATGAACGAGCGGGACTGTAATTCTACAGGCATTGTCGTTAAGGCCGCTCTGGCAGATGAACGGCAGACAAAGGTTACGAATTGAGGGGACGTACCATGCGGATCAGTCGGCTTTTCGCCGCATCAATGCTTTCTGTTACGGCATTGGCGGTTGTTCTGGGCGGGGAAGTTCTTGTCCCGCAAGCTCAGAAATATCTCAGCAAATCGGAGGCGATCAGGAACGTCGAGGCCTTCGGCGCGGTTCTTGCCGTCTCTCAGCGTGTGGTCGGTAGCCGTGCTCCCTATATCACCGCCCTGTTTCAGGATGACTCCGCGACGCAGGCCCAACGCGACGCGATGGCAAGAATGGCCCAGGCGGACGAGGTGGTGATCGCCAAGGCGCGCGTCACGGTCGCTGTGCTCGATGGTGAAGGCATGATTCTGGATGGATTGAATCATGCACTGGACAAGTTTTCCGATATCGAGCCGTTGCCGTCTTACACTTGATCGGCCGGTCGATTTCGTCGCCCCGCGAGTTTTGCAAACGGCTCAGAAGTGCCCGGAAATGGCCGGATCCAAATGGAGGGTGATTGCAAAATCTGGTGAGGGACTTCAATGGCTTTGGCCCGAAAGCCGTTGTGCTGGCCTTAACGCAGGGAAGGTTCGCGTCGTTCGGCCAATCATTCGACGATGAAGCGGGAACTGAAGGGCAGGCTGGCCGCGCCGACTGCCTTGGGTGACGGCGTGATGTTGCCTGCAACTGCCCTGACGCCGGTCTGCGCCTCTAGCTTGCGACATATGTCCCCGCAGATCTCGGGCGGCGCATACGACGACAGGACAACGGTCTCGAACTCGACGAATTGGCTTACCGATTCGAGTGATTGGGCCATTTGATCGATCAGCCGTCCTTCCCAGGCGATCAAAAGATCCCCGTAGTCCGGCCATGAGCCGGTGCGCTCCCACAGCGGCTCCAACGGCTGGCGGTGCTTGGCGAGTTCCTTCTCCAGCGCGGCCATACCGACGTCAAAGCTAAGAGGGGAATTGCCGTTGTAGATTTGATGATTCAACACAAGGCGACCATGCAGATTTGCGCCAAGGTAGAAGTACATGTAATCGGAAAGTGGCTTGGCGACACCGAACATGCTTTCGCCACTGACGGCAGCGGTAATGTCATTCTGGACGAAGACGGAGACGCCGAGGTGCTCCTCAATTTCGATTTGTAGAGCATTGAAGTAGCCCTCTTGGTCGCGTCCACTCGAGAAACTGTAAGGTAGCGCGAGACCAACACCGGCAAGGCGTTCTCGTGCCTTCTTGGGCAGCATTGAGATCGCTTTGCGAATGGTGTTCAGAAACTCAGAATGATTGGTGGAACGGTTGACCTTCGGATTTGCGAGCGTCGTGTGGAAGCGAACCTTACCAACAAAGTCGATCAGCACAACGTCGGTACGCCGATTGCCGACGCTAATACCGATCGAGAATGCACCCTCGGAATTCAGGACGATCGGGACGGTAGGCGGCCCAACACGTCCCTTCTGTGCCTCCCCCTTGGCGACAAGGCCCTCCTGTTCCAACGAGCGCACCAGGACGGACACGGTTTGAGCTGAAAGACCTGTCCGTTCCCCTATTTCCAATCGCGTGGTCGACTGGTTCTGCAGCAGCAGAGACAGGACCAGACGCTCATTATAGCTGCGCACGCTCGTCGCGTTCAGGCCTGACGCGCGGTCGGCAATACGAAGCGGATTCGGCGGCGCGAAGCGCATATCAGGCATGGCGGTCGCCTCCGCGCCGGAAAGAGCGGCACGCCCGAACGCAGGTGAACGAAGCGGCAAGTAGACAAATCATTTCCAGCCGATCAACTCCACTTCCCGCGCCAGAGCAATCCCGAGCTTTTCGTGTGCATCGCGGTTAATATGGAAGCCGTCCAGTGTATCGCAAGCGACCACCGAGTCGGAATCGAAGAAGTGCACCTCCTGTGAATCGGCCATGATCTCGAGTTGCAGGGCGAGCTCACGCGATTTCTGCGGCGCGTCCCGAAATATCCCCGCCCAAGCTTTGATGTCATCGAGCATTGGCGGCGGCGAGACGATGAGGATTTCCGGCACGTGACCGCCTGGTCCGGGCGCCAGTTCCTTGATGTCGTGGATCAGGCAGCCGATACCCATCGCGACCTCGGAGGGCGGTTGGTGGAAGCGGGTCTTCAGGTCGTTAGTCCCCAACATCATGATAACCAGGTCGAGCGGCGCGTGGCTCATGAGGCACGGGCGCAGGTAGGTCCTGCCATTCTTGCCGGGGCCTTCAATGGGATCGTCGTGGACGGTTGTCCTGCCGCTGAGGCCTTCCTCGATCACGCGCCAATCATTGCCCAGTTCTCGATCGAGCACGCCCGGCCAGCGTTCATGGAACGCGTAGCGGTCGAGCGTCAGGCCGCCAGGAATCTGGCCGTGTGTATTCGAATCTCCGTAGCACAGGACGGTGCGCATCGTAGGACAATAGGCTCACCAAACGAAATTCATAGCTAGGGTTGCGAGGCATTTGGACACATTCATGCATCGTCGATGCCTTCTTCCAAGGTAGATATTCATTCATTCTGAATAATTATTGACAAGGAGTCGCCGTCGTGTTCCTGATGAACGTCGGGGGACGTTCCAGGAGAGGCGGCTAGCGGGGTGAAGTTGCATTGCGCAATTGCTCCCTGCCTCCGGCCCCGGGGACGCCGATCTACCCAAGAGAGGCAAAGTGAGACCTCGCTCAAGGAGGAACCTTATGAATTTCAGGAACATAGCCGCGCCAACAATGCTCGTTCTCTGGTCTGGTTTGTCAGGCCCATCGCTTGCACAAGACTTTTACTCGCCAATGGCGGAAGTGGTGCCAACGGCGGGGGATAACCCGGTGGTTCAAGCCGGCAAGTACAAGAAGCCCTGCGGATGGAAGATCGGCATGAGCCATTTCGGGGTCAACGCAAACACATGGACGGTCCAAGTCGCCCATGAAGCGCAGGCTGCCGCAGACCGCGAGAAGTGCATCAATAAATTCATTCTGCTTGATGCCAACTTCGACCAGAAGAAGCAGGTTGCTGACATCGAAGACCTGATCGCCCAGGGCGTGGACGCTCTCATCGTTCAGCCAGTGACGGCGACTTCGGCCGATGCGGAGATTGAAAAGGCCGCCGCAGCCGGCATTCCGATTGTTGTTCACACCGGGCTAGTAGGGACGAAGGCCTTCACCACTGAAATCCGGGCCGGTGGCGTCTATTTTGGTAAAGTCATGGGCGATTGGCTGGTCAAGACGGTCGGCGACAATGGAAAGATCTGGGCGCTCCGCGGTCTCGCCGGCCACCCGGAAGACACCAACCGTTACAACGGATTGGTTGAGTCGTTGAAGGGAACCCATGTCCAGATCGTTGCGGAGGAGCATGGCGATTGGCAGTACGATAAAGGTAAGAAGGTTTGCGAGACCCTCTTCCTGAAAGATCCAAAAGTTGACGGCATCTGGTCGTCAGGTGCCGACATGACGCGGGCCTGCGTCGACGTATTCAAGCAATTTGGAGCGCCCATTCCACCGATCTCGGGTGAGGGAAACAACGGATACTTCCGTCAGTGGATTACCGACGGGTTCAAGTCGATTTCGCCCGAATATGCACCTTCGCAGGGCGCGGCGGGAGTGGACCTCGCAATCGCCTTACTGGAAGGCAAGTCCGGTATCTACAAGCACTATGACTACAATCCCCCGGGCTGGGATCTTCAAAAGGCCAAGACGTACTTCCGTCCCGATCTATCTGACGCTGTGTGGTGGCCATCGGAACTCTCCGAAAACCAACTCAAGAAATTTTACAGCAAGAAGTAGGCTTTCCCTCCCAAGCCGGCATCCGTTCGCCGAACATCGCTGCGGCGGACGGATGCGCGGCAGTTGCTCAAAAGCGACCGGAAGGAAGACACTTCGAAACCGGCGGGTGGCGATGTCCAGTCTAATCAGACTCTCGAACATTTCGAAGTCGTTTGGCGGCGCTCTGGCGCTTGATGCGGTGTCGCTGGAGTTGAAGCCCGGCAGCGTGCACGCGCTCATGGGCGAGAACGGCGCAGGCAAATCGACTCTGATGAAGATTCTTGCGGGGGTTTACCAGCCCGACGGCGGCGGAATCTTCAGGAACGGGCACAGTATATCCTTCGTCAACCCCAAGGAGGCCTTGGAGTTCGGCATCTCCACGGTCTTTCAAGAGCTGACACTGCTGCCCAATCTGACGATCGCGGAAAACATGTTTCTGGGCCGCGAGCCGCGATCAACCCTGTTCTCGATCGACCGCAGGCGAATGAATACGGATGCCAAGGATGCGCTGAACGAACTCGGGCTTGATCTGGATCCGGAGACCCTGGTGTCGGAACTTTCGATCGCAGAACGGCAGTTCGTCGAAATTGCGCACGGGATCAAGGCCGACGCTTCGATCCTCGTTCTCGATGAGCCGACGGCGGCATTGAACGCGGCCGACGTCGAAATCCTCAACACGCACATCCGACGCCTACGCGATGCGGGGAAAGCGATCGTCTATATCTCTCATCGCATGGATGAGATCTTCAGGATTTGCGACACCGTCACAGTTCTGAAGGATGGGAAACTCGTTGGAACTCGGCCGATGAGTGTGATGAATCCCTCCTCTTTGGTTTCCATGATGGTCGGCCGCGAACTCCAGGATCTATTTCCTGTTCGCTCGAAGGCGTTTGGTGACGTGCTTCTAGAAGTCAAACACTTCAAGATCGGCGCCGGCACCAAACCATTCTCGCTAAACATGCGTAGTGGTGAGATCATCGCGCTGGCAGGGCTTGAGGGCCAAGGGCAGCAGAGATTCCTTAGGTCTCTGATAGGACAATTTCAGCCGTTCAACGGCGCCGTCACGATCAAAGGAAAGCCGCTCCCGCTGCCTGTTTCGTCCGCCTCCGGGATACGCCAGCTGCGATCAATGGGCGTGGGGTTCGTGCCTGAAGATCGCAAGGAAGAGGGTCTCTTTCTTGGCTTGTCGATCGCCGACAACATTGCGATCGGGCTTCATGCCGCTTGCAGCGAAATATCCCTCGCCGAGAACCACCGCCAAAGGATCGAGAAGGCGATGGCCAGCCTGAACGTTAAGGCGGCGAACGCTCGCGTCATTGTTAGCTCATTGTCGGGCGGTAACCAGCAAAAAGTGCTGATTGGCCGCTATCTGGCCGAGAAGGTGGACATCCTCTTGGTCGAGGAGCCTACGCGTGGCGTTGATATTGGCGCGAAAGCAGAAATCTACAAGCTGTTGCGCAATTTTGCGACCAGCGGCGGCGCTGTCGTGGTGCTGTCACGGGAAACCGTCGAGTTGATCGGCCTGTGCGATCGGATCTACGTTTTCCACGCCGATACGATTGTTTCCGAGATGTCGGCCGACACTGTCAGTGAGCAGAACATTCTGAATGCTGCACTGAATGCCGAAGCGGCGATTGAAAGAGAATGAAGCAGGATTTCACAAACTTGCTAACGGGCAGGCAAAGCCGCCAGGGGCTCTGGTTCGCTCCGTTGCTCGTGGCTATCGCCATCGCCGCATATCTGGCCCTTTCAGCGCCTCACTTTGTAGGCTCGGAGAATTTACTCAACCTGGTTGCCCAGGCGATGCCGCTCACGATCACGGCCATTGGCCAGATGTTCGTGGTAGTCGTCGGCGGGCTTGATCTTTCTGTGGGTTCGCTGATCAGCTTCACGACTGCAATATTAGCGCTCGACGGCCCAGGCTATCTCCTGATTCCCGCGGTCCTCGCCTTTGCCGTGCTGGTCGGATTGATCAACGGCCTCGCCGTCACTCGGCTGAATGTACACCCGATCATCGCCACGCA
>Ga0213882_10000482_pt1 | contig 13268 bp, 8 predicted proteins | sample BarmaccoBMER_R09_FD_160106 | JGI IMG/M metagenome (GOLD analysis project Ga0213882, IMG submission 160106) | Barbacenia macrantha exposed rock microbial communities from rupestrian grasslands, the National Park of Serra do Cipo, Brazil - ER_R09 ...
TGCCAAGGCCGAAGGCGTGCAGGAGAGAGAGCAGTAAGCACATTCCCAGCGGAATCACCAGCGCCAACAGGAAGACCAGGCCACATAGAGCGGTTGCAGGCCATTTCCAGCCGCCAAGTGAGATGGAGCGCGCCGGACGATTGCGCCCGCTGATCACTTGAAACGAGCGAGTGCGCAGTGTGCCAGCCTGTACCAGTAGCGCTAACGTGATGGCAAGGAAGAGCAGCAGCGAGAGCGCCGCCGCTAGCGAGAAGTTGACCGGCGCAGTATTGATGGCCGTATAAATCTGATAGGTCACCAGCGTGACATTCGAGTTCTGCGCGATGGTCGCGGCAGTGCCGAAGTCTGAGAGCGCCTCGGCCAAAGCGATCAACGCGGCGGCAAGAATGGCAGGAAGCAGCAGAGGGGCGTTGATGCTTACCCACGAACGCCAGGTTCGCGCCCCTGCAATGCGTGCGGCGTCCTCGAACTCCGAGCCGAGCCAACGCAGTGCGGCGCAGACCGAGATATAGACATAGGGAAAGGTCTTCAAACTGAGAATGAAGATCACCCCAACAGGCGAGAAAAACCAGGTGAGCAAGCTGTCCGAGAAATGCAGAGACTGATCGGGAATCCCTCCGCGAATAAAAACCAGCGACCACGCCTCACCGATCAGAAACGAAGGCGTGAAGAAGACCATCCACACCAGCGTATCCATGATGCGCCGCAACGGCAGGTCGGTCCGTCGTGCTAGGATGGCGAGGAACGTTCCCACAAGAGCGGCGAGCAGTGCAGTAATCCCCGACAGCCAGAGTGAGTTGAGTAGCGCTGAGTAATTAATGGGATTGGTAAACACTTGATGAAGCGCATCCAGGCTTGGAAGCAGACTCGGCGATGAGGCATAGAGTGAGGGAAAAACGCTCTGCAGAATGATGGCTGCTAAAGGGTACACGACAAATACGAGGAGCAACAGCAGCGGTATGCCAATCACCAGTGCTTGCCCAAGGCGTCGCCGCAGTCTTTGAAATGACAAAGAGGGTACGGCGAGCCAGCTCGCCGTACTCCGCGCCTGAACAGGCTCTACAGGACGATGTTTTGGTGGAACCATTGTTTATACTCTGCCTCGACTCCTGCCCACTTGGGGACATCCAAATTGACAATGGGAAAGCCAGAGGTCTGGCGGCTGACAACAGGTGTCACGCCCGTGACGACCGGAATGAAGTAGGTATCGCCATCGGTCGGATCATGATGCGTCATGACCGACTGCCCAGCGGAAGACAGCACCCAGTTCACGAACTGCTGGGCGCATCCTTGGTGCTGACCATGTGCGGAGATGCCCATCACAGCGGGCAAACCAATCACGCCAGAAGTTGGGTAAATGATGCCTAAAGGTTGCCCGGCCTTGATCGCGCCATAGATCGCAGAGTCCTGTACGAGACCGAACTCACGTGCCCCCGTCTCCACACTGCTGAGCGTGGGGTCATTGGTCTGGAAGATCTTCAACCTGTTGGCCTTCAATTGTGAGAAGAACTGCTTACCCTGGTCTTCGCCACCCAGTATCTGGGCGATGCCAGCGATCAAGGGATAAGTCGGGCCGGAGAATGCCGGGTCATTCATAGAGACCAGATTTTTATACGCCGGATTGAGCAGGTCGCGATAATCTTTCGGCAAACCTGCTGCCGGGACATGCTTCGTATTATAGGCAATAGCCCCGACAGTCGTCACCCCTGACGGATAGTAGCTGGCATCGCTCGGTACATAGGACGTGCCCAGACTCGTCAGATTGCTGGCGTTGGGCGAGTGCCATTTGAGCAGCAAGCCCTGGTCATCCAGGCTCTGCATGGTAACGTTACCATCAAACCAAGCCACATCCCAGTGCGGATTACTGCCCTCAGCGGCAATCTTGGCTAAGATGTTGCCGGTGCTGTCGTCAACAAGTTTGGTGGTGATGCCCGTTTGCTGCTGGAACGCCTTGGTCGCATCCGAATCATAGCCTTGGGCCGAGTAGACCGTCAAGCCGGACGACTTATTACAAGTGAGTGCAGATGGCGTCGAGCCGCTCGTGCTAGTAGTCGGTGTGCTGCCACCTCCACAAGCCGCGAGAAAGCCGAGCAAAAAGAGCAAGGAAAAAATAAGGAAGGGGCGCATAGTTCTACGCCCGCACATCGAAAAATCAGATTGCGCGTGCATACATGTTTCTCCTCTAAAAATGAAAATAAGCTCGTCAACAAAAGTATAGAGAAGAAACATTAAGGGGGTGTTATCTTCAGGTAAAAATAAAAACAATCTAAAAATTTTCTCAAGATTTTTTGTGTATTAGCGGCTTCTGTGCTAGACTAGTACTATAGTAAGTAGGTGGTGTAGTAGGCAGCTAACCTGCCTACTACACCACCTACTTGAGTAACGCAGCGAGGTAGCGATATGGCGCAAGAATCCGTAGAGCAAGAGGCAACACATGGCAGTTCTGGAGACGAACATAATCAGGAAAAGAGTATGCTCGGCCCCTTGCTTTGCTGGGCTGTTGTTTTTGCAGACATAGGTACTTCTGTTTACTACGTTCCAGGTATTCTCTATGGCACTAGAGGAGTTGGAAGCCTGGCGGGCTTCTTCGTCTTCTTGACCATGTCCGTCTTTGTCCTGCTTACGCTGAAATATGCTGAGGTTACTCATCGTTTTCCTCAAGGCGGGGGAGTAGTGACCGTGGCAGCTCAAGCCATGAATCGTTGGATGGGGGCGCTGGGTGGCATGTTTATCCTCGTGGACTACTTTCTCACAGCAGCGATTAGCTGCCTGTCAGGAATGCAGTATCTGAGCGTGGTAATACCCATACTTGGCGTATCGCTGCTTGTACCGGGGTTGGGACAGCTCCAACTCCTTCTTCTTTTACTCACGATTGCCATCCTTATCCTGCTAGGCATCCTCAACTGGATCGGTATTAAAGAGAGTGCGCGGGTGAGTTTCGTGGGAGCAGTGATTGCGTTTGTAAGCGATATAGCAATTCTCTTCACGGTGTTCACACATATCTCCTTTTCGTATTTCCTCTCTTTGTTCCCAAAGATGTTTGTAGGCCACATACTTACGCCTTCCACCATTCTCATCGGTTTCGCCAGTTCTTTTCTGGCATTCTCAGGTTTAGAGAGCATATCGCAGCTTTCTCCTGTTATGAAGCAACCACATAAGAAGGTGGCAGGCATGGCGCTGCTGCTTGTAGTGCTGACTATCGGCATAACGAGTCCCCTACTCACGATGCTATCAACACTGTTGCTGCCTCGCCAGGCGGCTGATCCGATAATATCGGCCTACATTATTTCACTGCTGGGTGGTCGTTGGGGGGGTATAGTTCTGCAAACAGAGGTAGCAATTAGTGCAACAGCCCTACTTGTTTTTGCCAGCAACACCGCTATTATCGGCTCCTATCACGTCTTCATAGCGCTTTCGCGTATGGAGTTCTTACCATCATTCATCCTGCGGCGCAATAAGCTTCGGGGCACACCTCATTACTCTATTATACTTGCTACAGCCATTCCTATTGTCATACTTATTCTCGTGCTGGGTAACATAAACATCCTGGGAGACATGTATGCTTTCGGCCTGTTAGGAGCTTTCTCTCTTACGTGTCTGGGCCTCGATATCGTGCGCTATCAGGACTGGAAGACGGCTCGCAGGCAGAGGCGTGGCCTTACAACCCATCGCGAAGAGAGAAGCAACAGCAACAAGCAGTTGCACACCGATGCTAATAAGTTCGAGCAGCTAACACCCTCAGTTGATGAGCAGTCAAAGGAGAATGGCCATATCAATGTCAGCACAGCAGTAGGTAAAGAAATGCTACAGGGTACTGTCTCCGAGGTTGCAGAAGCAGGAAGTCTGTGGTTTAAAATCAACTTCTGGCTGGGTATTGTCACGACCTTGCTGGTGGTAGTTGCATGGTCTACCAATCTAGTAGCCAAGCCGCTTGCCACAGCTTTTGGTGGTGGAGTCACTGTATTGGGCTTGATCGTTGCTTACACCAACTCTCGACTCCACGAGAGACGGGGACGCGTCCCTGTACCTGTCGTTTTCACGCGTATTGGCCAGCGTATACCCAACTCCGTGTTAGCCGTGTTGACGGCGGGTAATGGTCATAACGACGCAGTGATTCGTGCTGCTCTTCATGAGGCGGAAGAAAAAACTCCTGTTTCCTTCTTATATCTAACCAATCATAGGCCCCAGCGGGCAACACCAACTATGATGGAGATCGTTGATCCCTATTTGGATGATGAGCAGGCAAAAGAATACTTCGGCAAAGCAGAAAGTCTTGCATTAAAGGCAAAGGTTGCCAATCGTCGTTTCTTCTATCTAGAAGAACAACCAGATGCCTTGGCCTCCGCTTGGCACGTGATTCAACCACACGATACGGTGATCGCCGCAGTTGACGATGCACAGGCCAAGGACATCAATCCAGACCGTATTCGCTACGAGCTGACACCTAACGGTAAGGTAGCTCATTTGTTAAAAACATGGTAATCAAACGAAGCCGCGTTATGCACATGCTACTGCTACTCTCGTTGTCCCTAGCATTCTTCTCATGCAGTCCAGGGCACAATGGCAGCAACGAAATTGCGTTTTTACGCGCTGGTCATCTCTGGACTATTGATCCAGATGGAGCAAATGCTTTTGAAGTCGTAGCACAGGACACAGCCGTCATTGGTTACAGTTGGTCGCCCACTCATCAAATTTTTGCTTTCCGAGCGCTGGACGCTGATTTTGCTAAAACAGCTACAGCCAAACAGCTTACGAGCAATCCCATCACAGGTCTGCTGGGAGACGCACCAAGCAGCATCAATACTGTTGGTATTGATGGCGGTTCACCCATACCCACTATGCTTTCAAGTACTGATACGCTCTACAGTAACCCGATCTGGAACCCTACTGGCACGCGTTTAGTGTATCGCCAGGAATCGAGTGCATCGTCTCATCCTGCGGGCAATGCATTCTGGTGGATAGCACAAAATGATCAGCCTGTTGGCATCGCAACGCAACTACTGCCCAGTAGCTACTCTGTCCCCTCTTTCGCCTATACAGATTCTCTAGCCGCGGGAAATTCCCGACAGGGACTCTTCACTGTACGATTGGACGGAACTCATCTACGCTATCTCGTACATGGGACACTTCTCGGTCATCCTCTATCAGCTTCCCTAGAGCGTATCTTATGGCAACCAGCTCATCGGCACCCAAGCCTTCTCTATGCCACAAAAACCGAGTCCTCAACAAGAGTTGCTATTGCCCTTTACGACACAGCGACTGATCGTACGAAGACACTAGTAACCTGCAACTGCACGCAGTTCGCCTGGTCGCCCGATGGCAACGCCGTTTTGTATAGTACCAGCTCAAGCTACACTGTTCTGCACTTGGACGATGACACCTCTACTACTATTATAGCAGAGCAAGGAAGCGTGCCCTACTGGTCGCCGGATAGCAAGTTTCTGCTGCTTGATGGTCCCCATGGACTGCTATTGGTACAGATCGCTGAGAAGCAGCAACAAGTCATTTTTACTGACCTCACGGCATCGGTGGGTCCAGCAAGTAGTGTAGCTTCTGCAGATGCAAGTACGCTGCTTCAACCCGTAACAAATAGTCCTTGGGCGGCTGATAGCCGTCACTTTCTCTTTCTTACGCATAGCCGTTTGTCTCTACAAGGCCATGCACTCAAGCCTGGGTTATACACCATAGCTCTAGATACTCATGGTCGGTTACAGGAAGCGCCTACGTTCGTAGACGGTGGCAATGACACACAAGCAGCATGGACCTACCAGGACGCTAATACATCATTTTTATACTAGCAAGAAGAGTATCTGCATGTTTTGCATGGCAACCCTTGCGGTTGCCATGCTCATTCGCTACAAGACAGGCAAGTAGGGACGCATCATCTCGTTATCCTCGTGGTCGAGGATATGGCAATGCCAGACGTAGCCGGGACCAGTGGTCGGATCGAACGGGTAGAGATTCTGTCCCGGCTTAACGGCATCGACCGCCGTGGGCGTGGGAGCCCAACGCAAGACAATGCGGGTTATTGCATGCATCCCATGGGGATAGACTTTGATCGTATCCTTCCAGCCAGCTTCATTAGCGTCGGGTAGCACAATAGCACCCTGCAGATAAGGTGTGACATCTGGGTTCCCTCCAAGCGCACCGCTAGCATTAGGATCCGTGTAAGGCAGGGGTGGCCCAAAGCCAGGGATATAGTTACCGCCGGGGAACAATGAGTTATACTTATCCCGGTAGCGCTTGACATCGACTTCCTGACGGTTGAGGATCTGGAACTGGAGCAGGTGAACATGGATCGGGTGAGCATCTTCGGTCAAGTTGATAATCTCCCACTCTTCCGTCGCACCCACCTTCGGCAACTCGGTCAGATAGTTTCCATCTACGACCTTCGAGCCTGGAATGGGCGTCATCGTGCCCTCGCGCATGCCCTCCCAGTTTGTATTGTTGAGTAACACCTGAATTGGGCCACCCGGTCCCTCGACTTCGACCAGTACCAGTTGTCGTTTCACCGTAGGTTTTACCCCTGCGGACAGCGTACCAGTCCGCGGGTCTGCCAGTCGCACAATCGCTGGTTCCTGGTGGACGCTTCCGCGCAAGGGTGCGCCGCTGGCGGGATCATAGGTTCTATCGGGACCGGAGGAGTGCTTCTCTACACGGAATTGCATAATCCGGCCATTCGTCTTCGCATCCAGCGGAGTCCCCCCAGAAGGGTAGGGAGCAGGAGCATCATTGATAAGTATGAATTTATGACCCTCGCAGCCAGCAAAATCGATAATGATATCGGCCCGCTCAGCAGGAGCCAGGAAAAGCTTGAGCTGCTGCGCGACCTGCGGGTTGTTGAGCATTACCGGCGTATCAAGTAGGCCGCCATCGGTGCCGATTTGCCAGAAAACCGGGCCTGGTTTCTGGGTATCCGCGTCTACCAAGCTCATACGGTAGAAGCGAGCATTAGAGCCGTTGACGATGCGGAAGCGGTAGCGTTGTGGCTCGACATCAAGGTAGGGCCAAGTCGCCCCATTAACCACAATTGCATCGCCGAAAAACTCAGGGATCCAGAAGGGATGTACGGAAGGATTGGGTGGAGGACCATTCAGGCCAGTAGGATTAGTACTATCAGGGAACAGTAATTGCCCGTTAGTATCAAACTGCCGATCCTGAATGAGCAATTCAACTTCTCGGTCGTCTGCTGGCAGACCAAGCGCATTATCGACTCTGCCAGTATCGTACTGGTCACGGAGCAGGTAAAAGGCAGCAAGTCCCGAAAAGACACTGATGCGTGTCATCCCTAGCGTGTGATCGTGAAACCACAGTGTCGCAGCCAGTTGGGAATTGGGATAGCGAAAGACGGCGGCGTTCGGAGAGGTAGGTGTAACTGTGTAATAGCCCTTGCCATGACGCCCATCTGGGGTAAACCACTGATCAGGACCACCGTCAGACGTTGAGGGAACCTCAACCCCATGCAGGTGCGTCACCGTAGGAATCGGACCTCGATAAGGATCTCTCGGTCCCATCATATCCATCATGACGCCCATATGCTTCTGGCGCAACGGATCGGCCCAGTGGATTGTCTGATCAATCGTCAAGTACTTCTCAAGCTCAGATTTGCCCGACAGGGGTAAGTTATTGACGTAGGTAATCGTCGTTGGCGTACCACGTTGTGCCTCAACCGTATAGCCTGGAAAAAAAGGTGCCCGCTGACCGACCTTGTATCCCCAAACATACGTTCCTGCGTTAAAGGGAGCGGGCAGCTTCTCATACAGGCTCGAAGGCAAAATTTTCTGCTGGAACTCCTGCATAGTGATAGTGAATGAACTGGAGCTGACCCTATGCCCCGCGAAGGTCGGCAACTGCTGCACAAACTGCGGAATATCTGCACCGGGCAAAGGAATCTGCGCAACGCCAACGCTGAGAGGTTGCTTTTGATTAAACATGAAATGGATCTCCTCCTCACTTACTTCCGAAAGTGACACTTTCTGTCTCGGCAAAATTGTGTATCTCACCCCTATGGAAAAGAGAGAGCCTCACCAGATAAACGATAGCCACTCAGTTTTTTAGCGTAGAGGAGGAGAAGTGAAGAGAGAGGCCATATCTTACGCACCACCGAGATACGCTTGACGTACCAAATCATTGTTCAGCAGATTGTGCGCCGTATCGCTCAACACAACCTTACCCGTTTGCAGGACGTAGCCACGATCAGCCAAGCTCAAAGCCATCGATGCATTTTGCTCGACAAGGAAAACAGTTACACCTGCTTGACGAATACGTGTAATCACGCTAAATACCGTTTCCACAAGAATAGGAGAGAGACCCATTGATGGTTCATCCATACATATTAAGCGCGGACGGGACATCAATGCACGAGCCATGGCCAACATTTGCTGCTCGCCACCGGACATAGTACCCGCGATCTGCTTCAGGCGCTCTTTAAGACGAGGGAAGATCTCGTAGACGCGCTCCATGTCCGCCTTAATTTCCATGCGATCCCTGCGGCTGAAGGCACCCATCTCTAGATTCTCTAGCACACTCATGCGAGCAAAGATGCGTCGTGCCTCGGGGACAAGCGCCATACCGGAGGTCACGATATCACCTGGCAACATATGGTCGATGCGCTTTCCCTCAAACTCGATGACGCCACGCTTCGGTCGCAGCAGACCAAAAATGGTTTTCATCGTCGTTGTCTTACCTGCCGCATTCGCTCCCAAGAGACAGACGATCTCGCCCTTGTTGACTGCAAGTGAGACATCATGCAAGACCTGACTTGGACCATAGAATGTATCTACATGTGAAAGCCGCAACATTGCAGACGCAGTTTTTGGCTCAGTTTGCGAAGTATGAGTAGAAGGCTGCATGCTCACCTCGTTTTCTCTGCGTTATTCATGCATACTCTGATCAGCAGAAGTCGTTGCCTTGCCAAGATACGCAGCAATGACACGCTCATTACGTCGTATCTCATCGGGCAACCCTTCTGCAATCTTACGTCCGTAGTCAAGCACCGCAATACGGTCGGATATGCCCATTGTCACTGTCAACTTATGTTCGATTAATAAGATAGTAAGGCCAATCTCATCACGCAGACGGCGCACATACTTAACCGCTTCCAGCGTCTCTGCCTCATTCATTCCTGCCGTCGGTTCATCTAACAGCAGAAGTTGAGGTTTGGCAGCGAGCGCACGTGCAATCTCAACGCGCCTGCGATCAGCGTAAGAGAGATTGATTGCGTACTCTTCCTGTCGCTCTACTAGAGCAGGACCGAAGAAACCAAGCAGATCAAGCGCCCGTTTGCGCGCCTCCGCCTCCTCGTGCATCACATTGCGTGTGCGCAACAGAGAATCTAGCACACTGGCCTTGAGCTGCGTATGTTGACCCACCAGGATATTCTCCAGCACGGTCATATTGTTGAACAGACGAATATTCTGAAAAGTGCGTGCAATACCACGTACCAGCACTTGATCGGGACTAAGACCCACCAGCGATTTGCCTTGTAGAAGAATATCGCCAGATGTTGGGCGATAGATACCAGTAATCAGGTTAAACACAGTCGTTTTACCGGCCCCATTGGGACCGATAATACTCATAATCTCTTTCGGTCGTATATGTAAATTGACATCTTGTACTGCCACCAGACCACCAAACCTCTTAGTTACACCCGACAACTCTAATATTGGCACGCTTGTAGGTTGGACAGGGATTCCCTCCAGTCTCACACGTTTGATACTCATTGCAACACTTCTCTCCTCGCTGTCACTCTACATGTACCTCGGACTCGAATCCTGGCGCTCCAGGTGTTGCGTCCAGTGAACTTATCTCGACTGTCTCTCCAGGTGTTTCTGTCCGATGCAATTCACGCCGCCTACGTGTGCTTGGTAGCAAGCCCTCTGGTCGGAAAATCATAATCACAATCAGAATGACTCCGAAAACCAAATTCCGAATATTACTAAAGGAGAAATTAGGGAATACATGCACAATCAGCGCATTGATAGGATATATTATACTGTTCGGGTTGGTAGCTAACGTATCAAGCTGTGAGAGAATCAGTACATTAATAGCATAGACAGCTAAAGCCCCAACGATCACCCCCGGAATACTACCAAGGCCACCGATAACGACCATAGCAAGGTAAATGACCGAGTCACTAAAACTAAAGCTGTCTGGTGACACACCACCTAGCTTTGCAGCATAGTAAGCCCCAGCAATACCTGAAAAAAAGGCTCCTGCAGCGAACGCAAACAATTTGGTACGCACTAGATTGACCCCTGATGACGCAGCAGCAATTTCATCCTCACGGATAGCAATCCATGCACGACCTAAACGAGAGTCACGTAAGCGAATATTGGCAAGCAGCACGAGTGCAATAAGCACGAGTATCAGATAGTAGTAAGGAAGCGGTGTGGACACCGTCCAGCGGATACCGGGAAATGCTGGTGAGTAGACACCAGTAAGACCATTGGTGCCATTGGTATATTTGTCCATATTCAAAAAGATAATAGGCACAATCTCACCAAATCCCAGGGTTACGATAGCAAGGTAATCTCCACGTAGGCGTAGCGTAGGCGCTCCGAGCAGCACTCCCCAAAATGCCGCAATCAGTGCCGTCACCAACACCATTGGCCAGAAAAACCATGGCCATATCTGCGGATTCACTGCAATACCTGTTAGCACAGTGAACTGCGGTGAACCAACCATGCCCCAGGTATAGGCACCGATAGCAAAGAAGGCGACGTAGCCGAGATCAAGTAGACCCGCAAAACCAACAACAATGTTGAGGCCAAGCGCCAGAATAACATAGCGACCTGCATCTCCATAATTAGCCAGACGACCTGCCGTGCCAAAGCCAAACAGGAAAGGATCAAGTACGGGATAAAAGAGCAGGAAAGCAAAAAGGAGTACTATATAAAAACGCTGAGCACCGGTGCTTTGTAACGGCAGGTCGTTAGGTACCAGATCCTTCGCTTCTTCACGTACACGGGTAGAAGAAAGCACCTCAAGTTGATGGCTCTTGTTCACAGTAGCATTATTTGTGCCCTTGCTTTTTTCAGCAATGGTACGCTGTAAGGCAATGAGACCGCCTAAGCGACCTAAAAAATAGCCTGCGATAGGTAGAATGAGTGTGCGAACAGCTACCCAAGCCAAAAGCAGCGGCGGCAGTTGTCCCATGAAGTAAAAGATCAGATCAGCAATCAACCACACAACTGCAAACAGTGTCGCAAACCAGAAACCACCAACAGTAGCACGTTTTAGTAACATGCCTCGTTGCTCACCATTGATGACTTTCAGAGTCTCTAGTGGCGGAGGAGCTTCGTAGTGACGTGCTTTACGCACACGACCACGTACGTAAAGATAGACGGACCAGATAATAGCACACGCGGCAAGTCCGATAAATAGGTCGTTGAAAACAATCACCATAAAGATCGGGAGCAAGGCAAAGAGTGCTACATCGGTCCATAGCCCGAGCATGCGACGGCGACCACTATCAGCCGCTACTAGATACCCCACAAGCGTTATTATTACTGCATAGAAGATACCAATAAAAATAGCCGCCTGGATAAGAGACGCCGTATCGGAGACAGCAAGCCTTGGCTGAAGCAAACCGAGCAGCACATTGTTAACAATAGATTCTCCACTCCAGACAAAGGTAAACACGCTGATAGGGACAAGCAGCGCCACAATCCATTTGAGCAAGATAAAGCGCGTTTGCATTACTCTTCTCCCCTTCACACCTTCTCAGGAACCTGCTGCCCCAAAAGACCAGAGGGGCGGAAAACCAAGATCAGAATGAGGATAGCAAAAACGACAGCCTGCGACCAAGCTAGACCACCATGTGGCAGTCCATATGGCAGGTCTCTGTCAGGAATAAAGATTACTAGTGCCTGGATCAGACCTATTAATAAACCTCCGAGCATAGCTCCAACAATATTGCCTATACCGCCTAATACCGCCGCAGTGAAGGCAATCAGCCCTAATTGGAAACCAATATTGAATTCTGTAACGCTGATTTGCAATGAATAGATGAAGCCTGCCGCACCAGCAAGTCCGGCACCAATAAAGAAGGTGATCGCAATAACGCGATCAACGTTCACGCCCATAAGCGCAGCCGCTTCACGATCCTGGGCCACAGCACGCATGCCACGCCCAATGCGTGTGTGACTAATCAACAACTGAAGACCAGCCATTAACACAACTGAGACAACAATGACCAGTATGTCAGTATTCTCAATAATTACTGGACCTAGGTAGTAAGGAATTTTAGGAATAATTGCTGGAAATGGGACTGGCGTGAGACCTAACGTAAATTTGCCAATATCCTCTAGAATCAGCGAGACACCAATAGCGGAAATAAGCGGAGCGAGGCGTGGAGCATTGCGAAGCGGACGATAGGCAACGCGTTCTATCACTACCCCTAGTACTGCACAAACGAGTATCGAACTGAGAAAAGCTACAAGCACTATACCCATCAGCGCCCACCCTGAAGGTTTCGATGAGTCAGTAATGGCAAATATATTCACTACAGTGAGGGAGACAAGGGTACCAATCATGAAGATATCGCCATGAGCAAAGTTGATCAATTCGATGATACCATAGACCATTGTATATCCTAGAGCGATAAGTGAATAGATAGCTCCAGTTGCAATGCCAGTAACTAATAACTGAACCAAAAGGGTCATAACATATCAACCTCACTCTACAACTATCATCTATTATACACAAGGTTAAAGGATTACGTAACAGGAACACTCTATGTGTTGTACGTGTGGGCATAGGCCGTAGCCTACACCCACACGTACAACACATTCATATAGGGCCATAGGCCCTGATATCTCTCCACGGATAGCCATCTGACGATTACGGTACAGTCACTACAGCATGAGCTGCCCAATCGGGCTTGCCATTCACACTAGCAACTTGGTAGATCGTGAAGAGCTTGTTTGTCGTATCACCATTCTCATCAAAAGAGGTGTGACCAGTAGCACCGTTATAGGATGTGTCCTTCAGTGCATCAATGACTGCCTGACGGAACACCTGAGCTTGCGCATTATCACTTGAGTCCTTGGGCGTGTGCGTCTTGGTAAGAGCCACCTTGATCGCTTGAATAAGGATATTCATCGCATCATAGGCAGTTGCGCTGTATGGACCTACATCACTGCCATAGGTAGCCTTGTAGTCCTTGACGAAAGTTTGGGCACTAGCAATTTTGCTTGCATCAGGGGCAGCCACAGTAGCAAAGATTGGCCCACCCGACTCTCCAACAGCCTGGGCAAAGCTAATGT
>Ga0213882_10000484_pt1 | contig 13252 bp, 11 predicted proteins | sample BarmaccoBMER_R09_FD_160106 | JGI IMG/M metagenome (GOLD analysis project Ga0213882, IMG submission 160106) | Barbacenia macrantha exposed rock microbial communities from rupestrian grasslands, the National Park of Serra do Cipo, Brazil - ER_R09 ...
TCATGTAGCTGGTTCTTTGGCCGTCCGAGTGCGATTGTCGCGGCGTGCCCGTGTCGTCCGAAGCCCCAGTGATACTGGAACAGCAGAAGACGCCTTCGACGATTGGCGGCCGGTTAGGAAGTATCTTCTCGCGTCCGGCCGCCCGTGTTGCGCTCCTGATCATGTTGACCGTAATGGGGATGCGTTTGCGCCTCAGCGCGGCCGACACGTGGTGGGATCTGAAGACCGGCGAGATCATCTGGAACACGCACTCGGTCCCGACCGTCGATTTGTTTTCGTTTACCACGAATCGACACTTTTGCGTTCCCCATGAGTGGCTGGCGCAATGGACAATCTACGCGGCCTATCATTTCGGAGGTTATACCGGAATGATGCTGTGGCTTTTCGTGTTCGCCTCCCTGCTGTCGATCGCCGGCTACGCTCTGTGCTGGTTGTGGTCGGGAAGCAGCAGATTTGCGTTTCTTGGCGCTCTAGGGATCTGGTTCTTTGCGACCATCGGATTCAGCATCCGGGCGCAGTTGATCGGTTACTTGTTCCTCGTTTGCGAGCTGCTGATCCTATGCCTCGGCCGCGCCCGCAATCGCAAGTGGTTTCTGCTGTTGCCGCCGCTCTTCGTGACCTGGGTAAACTGCCATGGATCCTTCCTGTTAGGCCTTACCGTCGTTGGAGCTGTGCTGGCATGCTCTTTTCTCGAGTTTCATGCGGGTTTGCTTGTTTCGCATCGCTGGCCTACTTGGCAGCGAAATATGCTGGCAACGGCGTTCGTGCTGTCGATTGGGGCACTGTTTGTCAATCCCGTCGGGCTGAGACAAATAACTTACCCGATTGACGTGATGTTCTCACTTCCCCTGAACACTCACATGATATCGGAGTGGCCACCGGCGTCCTTCGACGATCCCCGCGCCTGGGGTTTGCTGGCTGTGACTGGATCGATCTTGTTCGTCCCGCTGCTCAGGCGTGTCGAACTCACTCTCGAAGAGCTTGTCCTTGTGGGACTGGGATTCGAGGTGGCTGTCCAGCACGCGCGCATGCTAATTGTTTTCGGAATTCTCGCGGTGCCGGTGCTCTGCCGCCTGGTCACTACCTCTTGGATTCGGTACAAGCCAAGCCGCGATCGGGTTCTGCTCAATGCAGTTGTTATCACCCTCGCTTTGTGGGGCATGGTTCAGCAGTTTCCAAGTTCCCGCGCGCTTACAGAGCAGGTGAACAAAGCAAACCCAGTGAAGGCGCTGAATTTCATCCGGCACGCTGGCATTTCCGGCAGAATGCTGAACGACTACAACTATGGAGGATACCTGATCTGGGCGGCTCCGGAACGCAAGGTCTTCGTGGACGGGCGCGGAGATGTCTATGAGTGGACTGGTGTGCTAGGGGACTATTTCAGATGGAGCCAACTGCAAGAAGATCCCAAAGCTCTTCTAAACAAGTACCGAATTGATTACTGCCTGCTGTCCCGTGAGATGCCGATTTCGCGCGTGATGCAATTGTTGCCGGGCTGGAGAGAGGTTTACTCGGACCGGTCCTCCGTAGTTTTTGTTAGGTCAAATGGGTCGCGCCCATGACTCCGCAGCTTTTTTGAATCAGGACGGCAGTGTAGCGGCGATCACCCATATTGTGAATCGAAATTCGAACACATGCTGGGCAGGTCCCAAGATAATCGAGTTTTGCCGCGCCGTAAGGTTGCACCGTAAGATGGGGCTCTCACGTTCACGCTCTGGACGGCAGCCGAGAGACTGAGAACCCGTTTTGCGCTTGCTCCGTCATGGGCCTTCTGTTCCTTTTCGCCGGTATATCGCGGCTTGCCCATCACTGTACAGGCGCTCCCATTGCGGGCTTTTCGAGAGGAAGTAGGAAAGGCCTGTATTCACTGGATAAACCACGTATGAGATGCGGTAGCGGTTCAATATCTCCTGTGAGTTGCCCAGAGTGGCCACCCGCAGATAGTCCTTGAGAACACCTCTGTATTCGAAAATGTCCGTACGGCTGTCAATGAAAGTCGGGATGTGAGGCAAAGTCCACTCCAGATACCCTCCCCATTCGTACTGATTGAACATGTTCCCCCGCTGTGGGTGAGCGCGCAAATATTGGACAGCACGGGTCGGGAAGGATCGACTGATCTGGGAATCGAGCATTTGCGCGGATGGGAAGTTGAGTATACAGATGCCCACGATAATCGCTAAGAGGGCTGAGTTCAGCGATCGCCGCTCGCGCTCGGGATGATGGGAACTGATGCGGCCCAACTGTGGGGCCAATATGGGCGGCAGCACGATTCCGGCCAGCAGGAGAAAGCGGATGTGGGTGACGCCGCAATACAGCGTGAATATTGTGAGCAATGCATCATCGATCCGCCATCGGCGGCGGCCGGTCAAAGCCATAACAAAGATTGCAGCCAGTACCGTCGCCACCACTTTCCCGCGGAGATCGTTGAAGTCCACGGACGCCCACTCGTCAACGTTTCCGACGTTGAGCTTCTGACGGAACGCCATGTCGAATGGATAAAGTAATAGCCGGTAACCAAATGGGTTTATTAATAAAGCCGCGACCGAAGTAACGCCAGTCAGGACCAACTTTCTCAATTCGAGACTCGACCAGCGGGCAGCCGCAAGGCGTCCGATGTCCCGGGGCACCAAGCCGGCGCCAACAACTATGGCGTAGATAGCCAACCCGAGAAGCCAGCTTCCGTGACAGTTGATCCAAATGCAGAACAGGACCGGGATGAGCCACAAAGGGCCGTTTTTCGCCGATCGGAAGCGTAACAAAATGGCGTAAATTCCTACAAAGCACAACCAGCCAAAGTTTTGTGATCTGGGCGTGAATCCCACCATTGCCAGCAGAGCCCCGAAAGCTGTCGCAATCGCCGCCACCAAAGGGTCTCCGGACTTATTCAAGGAGAGCGAGAAGACAATCCCCATGAGAACGGCTACAGCAGTTGTGAAAACGAGGAAGATACCGGTCAGTCCCAGTGTGCTGAATGCGCCGTAGTAGAAAATTTCCGACAGCCATTCGTGGTTTATCCAGGGCGAACCGGCTGCAGTGAACGAATACGCATCGACGTTCGGGAACCGCAAATGCCCAAGGAGGTACTGGGCGTTTCGCAGATGCCACCAAATATCCGGGTCCGCGATATTATCCTTACAGCTCCAGTAAACTCTCGCAAAGAGGAGGGCTAGGAGTACTGCCTGGAAAGAAGAAAGGCTGCGGCCGAGCCGCTTGAGGAGCGCCGGGAATTGCCTCGGCGGTCGAAGAACGCTCTCGACTGGAGTGTCAGAAACGGGCAGAATTGTTTGAGGCGTTTCATTTCCGACTGAGCACGCTAATGGCGGCAACGGTGTCATAAGCCTAACCTCCTTTTTTAGCAATCCGACCCCCAATCCTGGAATTTGCCTCGGCAAATCTGTGGTTGTAGGCTTGATTCTCGCCCCCAGGAGACTTCTACAATGGTCCGATGCCAGCGTCCGAGGACCTTCCGTATATCTCCGATCGGGACGTGGAGAGCGTCTTAACGATTGATGAATTGATGCCTGTCATGCGAGAGGCGTTGATCGAATTCTCCGCGGGCCGAGTACAGCAACCCGTTCGCAGTGTTCTTACAACGGATCAACCGATTGGTTGGTTCGGGTTGATGCCGGCGGTCTACAAAGATGTGCTCGGAGCCAAACTGGTCACGGTGTTTCCAGAGAACGTCAAGTTAGGCGTGCATACACACCAAGCTGTGATTCAGGTCTTTCGGGCGACAACGGGCGAACCGTTGGCGACGATCGATGGCCGTGTAATTACTGCCTGGCGGACGGCGGCAGTGTCCGCCTTAGCAACCCAGGAGCTCGCCCGCCCAGATGGCCGAACTCTCGCGATTCTCGGCAGCGGGGTACAAGCACGGACGCACTTTCACGCGCTCCGGAGAGTGCGAGGCTTCGAAGAGGTCCGAATCTGGAGCCGCAATTCTCAACATGCCGCTGCGTGCGCGGACGAACTCGGTGGTAAGGCGGTCTCCAGCGCGGAACAGGCGGTCCGGGATGCGGATGTGATTGTGACTGCGACCGGTTCTCGTGACCCAATCTTGCGTGGCGCGTGGTTGAAGGACGATGCTCACGTCAATGCGATCGGGTCTGTGGGCTTGCAGCGCGAACTGGATGTTGAGGCTATGAAACGGGCTGTCGCTGTGTTGGTTGAATCGCGCGAATCCGCGATGAGGGAATCGGCCGAAATCGTTCAGTCAGGAGCGGCGATTTATGCTGAGCTGGGCGAAATCTTTGCCGGGTCAAAGCCGAAGCCGGGGCGGGGAATTACGGTTTACAAATCGCTGGGAGTTGCGGTTGAGGATATCGCGGCTGCTCGATTCGTTTATATGAAGCTCGACCGGAGCTAGTCGAGAGATTCGGGTTCGATCGCGGCTTTTTCGCCTGCCGCGCGCTTCTCCCAATACTTCCGAACCCACGCCTCCCAACTCTTTCCGGCGGCGGTATCGCGGCCGCTAAACACGAGCGAGGCAACTTCGGAATAGGGAATGCTCACACGAGGATCGCCATTGCTTGGAAGAATGCGCACCAGCGAATCGTCCAGACTTTTTCCCGAGCGGCGGTCGTAGAGATAACCCGCGATTACCGTACCGTCTCGACGATTAATGGTTACGTCGCCGCGGTAGTCGAAGGCTTTTTCCAAGGCTTCACGGATCTCGTCCTCGGAGGCCAAGGGCGGAATCCAGCCCTGCAACTGCTCATGCGCGAAGCCGGGTACTATCTCGAGATCATCCGGACGCAGCGCTTGCTCGCTCATGCTTGCGTCTCGCCCGCTGGGTTGATTTGAACCAGCGGGTTGTAAGAATGAACCGGTTTGACGGGCTCGTTCAGCAGCGCCTTCGCATAGTCATCTTTGTAACGGGTGAAGACGTACGCCTTGGCCATCGCGAAGAAGCCCCGCAGAGAGCCGAAGCCATACATCACGGAGGAAGCTTCATATCCGCTGTGGACCATGCAGTTAGCGCACTTCGGATTGCCTGATTCGGTGCCGTACTTAGACCATTCCGTCTCCGCGATCAATTCCGCAAACGTATCGGCGTAACCGTCCTGCAGTAAGTAGCAAGGCTTCTGCCATCCGAACACGTTGTAAGTAGGCATTCCCCAGGGCGTACAAGCGAAGTTGCGGCGGCCCATTAGGAATTCGCCAAACAGCGGGGACATGTTGAATTTCCAGGACGGCCGGCGGTTGGAAAGGATTGCACGGAACAGACGGCGCGTCCGGGCCCGGCCAAGGAAATGCTGCTGATCCGGAGCCTTGTCGTATGAATAGCCGGGCGACAGCATCATCGATTCGACTCCGATTTCCATCATCTCGTCGAAAAAGCGCCGTACACTATTCGGATCGGCTCCGTCAAAGAGTGTCGTGTTCGTGGTGACGCGGAAGCCGCGACCTAAAGCGGCTCGAATCCCGCGCACCGCAATCTCATAGCCGCCTTCGCGGCAAACGGAAAAATCGTGGTGTTCGCGTTCTCCGTCAACGTGAACGGAAAAGCTGAAGTACTTACTGGGTTTAAAAAGAGGTAGTTTCTCTTCGAGAAGCAGCGCGTTCGTGCATAGATAAATGTATTTCTTTCGCGCAATCAACCCTTCCACGATCTCGCCGATCTGAGGATGCATCAGCGGTTCGCCGCCGGGAATCGCCACTGTGGGTGCACCGCACTCTTCGACCGCTTGGAAGCATTCTTCGGGAGCAAGTTGGCGCTTCAGGACGTGCGCCGGATACTGAATTTTGCCGCAGCCCGCGCAGGCAAGGTTGCATCGGAACAGCGGTTCCAGCATCAACACCAGCGGATACTGTTTCCGCCCGGCCAGCCTTTGCCGCAGGACATACGATGCGGTCGTCCACATCTGAGAAACAGGGACACTCATATTCCGCTTTCTTCATAATAGAGGATCGCGGTAATCAGCGCTACTCGTTAAGCTATTGAAAACTATCGAGAATTCGGCGTATTTGCCGCTTAATGCAGCCGGGCGCCACTCACCTTCGATTGAGCGCTTTTCGCTTGTTACAGTAGAAGTTCACAGCACGCCACCACGCACGTTACACCACCTCGTTCAGGTTGCGATTCGCTGCCCAATTTACTCCCGCTAGGAAACATAAATGGAAATTGTAAAAGTCACCGGTAGAGAAATTCTGGATTCTCGCGGCAACCCGACGGTGGAAGCCGATGTTCATCTCGCGGACGGCACCATCGGACGCGCCGCCGTTCCGTCCGGAGCTTCGACCGGTGAACACGAAGCTGTGGAGCTTCGCGATAACGAAAAGGCTCGTTATCTCGGGAAGGGAACCAGAAAAGCAGTCGAGAATATCGGAAAATTTATTTCCCCCGCGCTCGCCGGCCTGGATGCGGCAGATCAAACCCTGGTTGACCGAAAGATGATCGCGCTCGATGGCACGGCGAACAAGGGCAAGCTCGGCGCGAACGCGATTCTGGCGGTCTCCATGGCAAGTGCGCGGGCATCCGCCGAATCCGAGATGACACCGCTCTACCGGTACCTCGGCGGCGTGAACGCGCGGGTTCTCCCGGTGCCTCTGATGAACGTGATCAACGGCGGCGCGCATGCCGATAATTCCGTCGATCTACAGGAATTCATGATCGTGCCGTTGGGCGCATCCAAATTTTCGGAAGCGCTGCGCATGGGCGCCGAGACGTTCCATAACCTAAAGGCGGTCTTGAAAAAGCGTGGCTACTCGACCGCGGTTGGGGATGAAGGCGGCTTCGCTCCGAACCTCAAGTCGAACGAGGAAGCACTCGAGGTGCTGTTGGAGGCCATTCAAAAGGCGGGCTACAAAGCAGGCGAGCAAATCAGTGTGGCTCTCGACCCCGCGACCAGCGAGTTTTTCGATAAGGACAGCAAGAAATACGTCTTCAAGAAGTCGGACAAGAGCGAAAGGACGTCCGGGCAGATGGTGGAATTCTGGGCGAACTGGGTTCGTCAATATCCGATCGTTTCGATTGAAGACGGGATGGCCGAGGACGATTGGGACGGCTGGAAGCAATTAACAGATGCGCTCGGCGGGAAAATTCAGTTGGTCGGGGACGACCTCTTCGTCACCAACTCGGAACGCCTGCAGCGCGGCATCAATGAAGGTATCGGCAATTCCATTCTTGTGAAGGTGAACCAGATCGGTTCTCTCACGGAAACGCTGGAAGCCATGCGGCTGGCGGCGAACGCTCGATACACGTCCGTGGTTTCCCATCGCTCTGGTGAGACTGAGGATTCGTTCATTGCGGACCTCGCGGTTGCGACGAATGCGGGCCAGATCAAGACCGGATCAGCGAGTCGCACGGATCGGATCGCCAAGTACAACCAGCTTTTACGGATCGAGGAGGAATTGGGCGACTCGGCGGTGTTCCTGGGAAAGAAAGCGTTCCATCAGTAAATCGCGATGGTAAACCTCAAACCTCTGGTGCTCACGATTCTCGACGGATGGGGCTTTTCTCCCACTCTCGAAGGGAACGCCATCGCTCTCGCCAGAAAACCCACTTACGATCACCTACTGAGGACCTATCCGAGCACGCTCATTCACACTTCTGGTCCGTATGTCGGTTTACCCGAAGGGCAGATGGGGAACAGCGAGGTCGGCCACATGAACATGGGCGCGGGCCGGATCATTTACATGGACGTGACCCGGATCGACCTTTTGATCAGCTCCCGTGAGTTCTTTACTAATCCCGCGCTCTTGAATGCCATGGACAAGGCGCGCGGACACCGCCTTCATCTGCTGGGCCTGTGCAGCGACGGTGGCGTCCACGCGCAGTTGACCCATTTGTATGCGCTGCTCGAAATGGCTAAGCGGGAAGGCGTCACCGATGTGTTCGTGCACTGTTTCATGGATGGCCGGGACACGCCGCCCCAAAGCGGAGCCGAATACATTGAGCAGCTTGAAAAGAAAATGCGGGAGCTGGGGATCGCCAAAATCGCTTCCGTCTCCGGGCGTTATTACGCCATGGATCGCGACAAGCGCTGGGACCGCATCGAACGGGCGTTTGGAGCGATGGTGCTGGGAAGCGGCGCAAAATACGAATCTGCCCTGGAAGCTGTGCGCGCCTCTTATGGCCGAGGTGTTACCGATGAATTCGTAGAACCGGTAACTATCGTCGACTCGCGCCAAGAGCCGCTAGGTCTCATTCGCGAGGACGACAGCGTGATGATGTACAACTATCGCGCCGACCGGGCGCGCGAAATGACCGTGGCACTCACCGATTTCTCCTTGGAAAAGCCGTCGCGATCGCTGGTTCCCAAGAACCTGACTTACACGATGATGACGCAGTACCACAAGAATTTCGGCTTGCCCTTCGTCCTGCCCCCGCAGCATCCAGACAACATTCTCGCCGAGGTGATGGAGAAGGCAAACTGGAAAAATCTGCGGGTTGCGGAAACGGAAAAGTATGCGCACGTAACCTACTTCTTCAACGGAGGCAACGAAAAGCCCTACCAAGGGGAAGAACGCGAGCTGGTTGCCTCGCCCAAGGTGGCGACTTACGATTTGAAGCCTGAAATGAGCGCTGGTGCGGTCACGGCAAAAGTCGTGAATGCGATCGAGCAAGGGGACTTCGATGTAATCGTCATGAACTATGCGAATGCGGACATGGTGGGTCACTCGGGAAAACTGGAACCAACGATTCGCGCTTGCGAAGCCGTGGATGCTGGATTAGGCGAAATTTATCAGACGTTGAAGCGCTGCGGCGGGTCATGGATCGTGACTGCGGATCACGGGAACGCTGAGTGCATGGTTGACCCTCAAACTCACGGTCCGCACACGTATCACACCACAAACCCGGTTCCGTTCATCTTCATGACGAATGACAAGGTGCAACTCCGGCCACAAGGAGCTCTAAAGGACATTGCCCCGACCATACTTGGAATTCTGGGGCCCGAGAAGCCGAAACAGATGCTGGGCGAAGATCTGCGAATTAAGAGCGTGATCTGAGGCCTAAGGCAACGTGGACGAAGCTTGCCCTGGCGGTGCGGATTCGGTAGCTGTGACCGGTCCTCTAATAAATCTGACGATTCCTCGAGAATCCCGCATCCAGTGGTGCGCAATCAGCTCGACCTTGATGTTGTCGGATTTGGCCGGCACTGCGGTCTCACCCGCGTACTTTTCGGCAGGCGAGAGGGGTACGGGCTTGGCATCGTCAATACGAATCGCGGCATAGCCGAGGCCTCTGGTTTCATTAGCCGGCCAGGAAACGACCAGGGTGCCGGGTTGGGCGCGTACGGTTAATGGAATGATGGCCGAGGGAAGCTGCAGGTAGGCCCAATAGCCGACGCAACAGCCTAGCAAGGCCGCCATCAGGAGCACCAGAGCGAATTGGATGCGGGATGGGCGTGCCTCCTCCGATCGCGCCGCCCGTCGCCTCGTAGGGGAATCACGGGTAGGAACAGCGGGGAGGGGCTCGACCGGCCTTGATAAACCGGGAGGCGCCGCGGTCCTTGGCAGTGGTGGGCCTGCCGATGCGGCTCGTGATTCCAGAATCCTGGTTTCGCGTATAAAGGGGACTGGCGCCGGCGGCTTGGCTTCGGGCCTCTTGTCCCCCAATGGGACAGCATCCTTTGGCTTTTGAGGAGGGGCGGCTTGCGCTGTGTCCTCGGTGGGTTTCTGAACTGCCGTATCGGCTGTAGCCGGGCTAACTACCGTCGTGCGGTCAGGAGCGGGTGGAATGGAGCTCGAAGGGGTCGTACTAGCGGGAACGGGGCTCGACAGCGCCGTACTGGTTGGAACTGGAACAGATGCCGCCTGATCTCTGGGAGCCGGAATGGATGGGACAGGGCCGCCGTTTGCCTTGGCGCGTCCGGGTAACGGCAGGATAATGGCGCTCTGCGAAGCATCGGTCGGCATATGCTCCTTTTCGTTTCGCACCAGGAATCCGAAGCGCGTGGGCTGAAACCGTTCCGGCTTCACAAGCACGGTCAGCTTGCCCGGACCGGGGAAGAACTCGTTGAAAAGCGCCAGTTCCTTCTCTGTTAGCTTTAGCGATCCGCGAGTGTGTGCGATGAACCAGCCAACCACCTCCAAACCAGCCAGATCGGGGTCCGCATCGATCCCAGCGATCTGTTCCCGCAGTTTGGCGGTATCGTTACTAGATAAAACGAACGATGGGCCCGCGGCATGCTCGCACTCAATTGACCGGAAGGCATCGATCGTTACCCGGTCCTCCGAAATGTGCCCGAATAATAACCCGCCTACTTCGACTCCGCCATATGGAATGCGGCGATAGCCTTCGTTGACGGCGAAGTCGATCTCATGGAAAATGCCCAATGAATAAACGACGGTGAAATTCGTTTCACCCGCTGTCCAGAAGGCATAATCGGGAGTAGAAGTTTCAGTAGCCATCAGCCGGTCCACCGCGCTACTATGGCCCGTACGACACCAGCGACGTGCTTTGTGTCTAGGCTGCCCAAGCGCAAACTGATCGCATTCATCCGCGAAGCACTCTCATTCTACGATGGAAGTGTAAAGACCAGCCGTTTGTTCTACGCCCAAGTACCACGCGTTGAAGTAGAAAAGCCGAATGAAAACCACGATTGAAGGGATTGAGCTGCATCTCGCCCATCCCGACCAACTAGAAGTCACCTGGATCGGGCAGGAGGAGGCGATGCGGCAGCTCATCGCGGCCTGGATGGTCGTGGACGAGCGCGACGTCCCCATGAATCCGCGTTTGCTGGGCAAACCCGGCGTCGGCAAAACGACCATGGCCTATGCCGCCGGTAAGCGACTGGGGAATGAGGTTTATATTTTGCAGGCGACCGTGGATACCCGCCCCGAGGATCTCCTCATTACACCTGTAATCGAGGGCCCAACCCAGTTGAAGTATGTAGCCTCGCCGTTGGTGACGGCAATGATCCGTGGCGGTGTGGCGATTTTGGATGAAGGCAATCGCATGAGCGAGAAGAGTTGGGCTAGTCTCGCTCCATTACTAGATTCGCGCCGCTATGTCGAATCGATCGTTGCCGGCATCAAGATCAAGGCCCATCCGAATTTTCGAATGGTTGCCACTATGAACGACGACTCCTCAACGTTCGATTTGCCTGAGTACATTCACTCGCGGTTGCAGCCTCAGATTCTGATCGATTTTCCGGAGCGAGAAGAGGAATTGGCCATTCTTCGCGAAAACGTGCCGTTCTCGCCTGATGACGTGCTCCACTACGTGATCGAGTTTTTGCAGCAGGCTCATGCCGCGGATGAGAGCTATACGGTGAGAGACGGCATCAACATCGTCCGGTACGCACTCAAGTTGCAAAGCGAAACCGGCCATCCCAGCCGTCTGCTCCTGCCTGGAGCGGTGAAATCCGTTCTGGGGGAGGAAGCAATTCGGTACGCGCTGCGGCATAAATAACGGTGAGCGAAGTAACCACTGCCGGCACTCTTCGGCACCACAACCTGATCTTTCTTCCTGTTGTTCCGGGGAGGATCGAGTTTGCGTTGCGCGTGCGCCGCCTCCTGCTCACGGAGCGTCCCAAAGTCGTCGCAGTCGAGCTTCCTTCCGACCTTCAGGCGGTGTTTATCCAGGCATTGGATCGCCTTCCGCAGATCTCGGTCATCGTTGTACCGGATCGTCAGAAGGACGAAGAGGACTCCGCTTCGTACATTGTGATTGAGCCGGGTGATCCATTCATCGAGGCTCTACGGACTGCACGCGAAATCGGCGCGGAGCTCGTGTTCCTTGAGCCGCCCGGCAAGGACAAACCCCACCTTCCGGGCATGTATTCGGATCCCCATTCGCTCGAAATTATTGGAATCCAGAAATACATTGAGGCATACCGCGAACACCCCGCTCCCTCGCATCCAGAGCTTGAGAGCCACGCCGCTGCCATGGCCTGGAAACTGCAGGGCGCCGATCCGTTTACCTCCACGGCTGTGGTTCTCTCGCTGAACATGCTGAATCCTCTGCTGCGGGCAATAGAGAGTCCGCAGGATGAACCACCGCCAGCCCGAATCACTCTCTTTTCCGAAGCGGAACTGTTCAATCTGCATCCCGATTGCCTCGCGGAAGTGACCATCGAAGCTCCTTATTACCAGGCGCTCTACGAGGAATCGCGCACGACCGCGACGCTGTCATTCGATAGGCGCAAGAATCAGCTCGCGTTACTGAAAGATGCCGAAAAGGAATACGTCATCAATACCGGGGATCAGATCCGTGGGTGGCAGCGCATCGGCTTGGCCAGGTTTAGCCGCAACTTGGCACTCCTCGATCGGAATTTGATGCCGGGGGTCTATGATCTGACGCTCGCCGCACGCTCGATCGTCGACGATAACTACGCCTACGAGGTCTGGCAAATGGCGAATCGTTATAGCGTGCAGCAAACGGAGGACCCTCCCCTCGAAACGCTGAATATCTCCGGCGAAGAGATCTGGTTGCGCACGCGCAAGCTCCGTTTGCGCAGGCGCTTGCCTCGCTTGAAGCAGCGTCTGAAACCGATGGGGCTGAAGAGCCGCAAACGCGAGAAATTCAAGGGTGAATGGGCCACCCAAACAGATAGCGAATCCATCTGCTCCTATCCTCCGGAAGACATCGTGATTGAGAATTACGGCCGCTTTCTCAAGCAATATGCGAAGAGCGTCGTTTCCGAAGAGCGCTCGCGAGTCGAGCCGTTTCTCACATCGATGCGCGATGGCATTGATCTGCGGGAGACGATTCGCAATTGGCACGAGGGAAAGCTGTACGTCAGGGAGCTGGGGAAGTTCTCCGGAGATATCGGCGCACTCGTCATCATCTTTGATGAAGATCGCGTGGACCGCTATGGTTACCTGACTACCTGGCAGGGTGAGCACCAGAATGAATCGGACATGGCGTTCTATTCGACGTATCCCTTTGAGCATCTGGTCGGCCCTGGGATCGGCCGCGCTGAATATGGCGGTTTACTGATGACCCTTCCACCGCGCAGGCTCTACGACGTCTGGAACGACTTTGATTACGATACGGCTGAAACCAAGGCTGAGCGGCTCCTCATGGCGGGCCTGGATTACGCGATGGAACGCCATGTCGTCTATGCCGCCGCCCGGCCTCCGCGCAGCATTTTCCGGCAATTGGCAGCCAGGGTAAACAGAAAAATCGTCTACCTGCCTCTCGGCCAGCTTTCACCGGCGAAACTGAAGAAGATCCGCGTCGTGCATGTGCTTGATAGCCATCGCCGGCGCGCCGACGCCAAGCAGTATATCTGGTGATTCAGGTCCTTAGGGACGCAAAATCCGGCCGAGGTTCTTCCTCGTATTATTTATGAACGGCCTT
>Ga0213882_10000485_pt1 | contig 13236 bp, 9 predicted proteins | sample BarmaccoBMER_R09_FD_160106 | JGI IMG/M metagenome (GOLD analysis project Ga0213882, IMG submission 160106) | Barbacenia macrantha exposed rock microbial communities from rupestrian grasslands, the National Park of Serra do Cipo, Brazil - ER_R09 ...
GCCCCAGCATCGAAACCGTCCATACGCTGCTGCCTCCTCCCGGTTCAAAGACGTTAGCGACCAATTGAGTGCTGTCGGGAAACCAGGATGATACTACCCACTCGGCACTGGCGAGAACTCCGGGCGGCCTTGGAATCAGACGCTCTTCGCCGGTGGAAAGCAGCTTCACATGAATACCGGCTGCATCGGAGTAAGCGACATATTTTCCATCGAGAGAAAAGGCGCTGCTGCCAATCGCGTTCTCGCTGGAATTGAATGTCAGGCGCTTCTGGGTTAGCTCACGCGGAGGTGGTGCGGGGCGATGCAGGAGGAACCACGCCAGCCCTGCCACCGCTGTGATTGCCGCCACGGTTCCGAGCACCAGTTTTCTGGAGCGACGCGGCGAGACCTTCGCCACTTCGGAGCGATCCGAACTCGCATCTCGTTTGAGCCGCTTCAATCGGTGCGCATGTCTGAGGCATGCTGATACCGGAGATCGCGTTCTTTTTCCAGCGCCTTGTGGATGATTCTTCCAAGTTCCGGCGGCAAGGCGGCGTTCAGTTACGCCGGTGGCGTCGGCGTTGTGTTCAGAATGGCCTCGAAAATGACGGCGGTTGTGCTGCCGCCGAACGCTGGCTGGCCGGTGGCCATTTCGTACAACGTTGGGCCGAAACTGAAGAGATCGGTGCGTGTGTCGAGTTCTTCGCCGCGTGCCTGCTCGGGCGACATGTAGGCCACCGTGCCCACCGTGGTGCCTGGGCTTGGTGAGATGTCCGGCATCCATGGTGACGGTCGGCACAGCGGATGCCGCTTGTGGACGAATACGTAACTGCTGCAGCTTCGCCAAGCCGAAGTCGAGAATCTTCGCTTGGCCTCGCGCCGTCACAAAGATATTCGCCGGCTTGATATCGCGATGAATGATGCCTTTCGAGTGCGCCGCGTCCAGACCGTCGGCAATCTGAATCGCGAGATCGAGTAGCTGATCCGGCTTGATCTTCTTCGCTTCGATGAGATGCTTGAGAGTCCGGCCTTCGAGATACTCCATCGCGATGACCGGCTGCCCATCGCATTCATCGATGTCGTAAATCGTGCAGATGTTCGGATGATTGAGCGCGCTCGCGGCTCGCGCCTCTTGCTGGAAACGTTTCAGGGCCGGATGATCGGAAGGCAGCGTTTCAGGCAGGAACTTCAGCGACGAAACGACCGAGCTTCGTACCTTGGGCTTTGTAGACCACACCCATGCCGCCGCCCCCAAGCCCCTCGATCACGCGGTAATGAGAAACGGTTTGGCCTAACATCTGCCCGGATTGGCTCTATCCTGCATGACTCGGAGGAGAATCGTTATCTTGGAGTTACGCTGGTGGCTTCCCGTCTCGTGCGGGCAGATTATCGATTACCTTTGTCAAAGACGTCAGCATGTCCAGCGGCACGGGGAAAACAACCGTCGTATTTTTCTCTGTTCCGATCTCAACCAACGTTTGCAGGTATCGCAGTTGAATCGCCAGCGGCTGTTTTTGAATCTGCTCTGCAGCCATGCTCAGTTTTTCGGCAGCCATGTATTCGCCCTCGGCGTGAATGACTTTCGCGCGCCGTTCCCGCTCGGCCTCGACTTGACGCGCAATCGCTCGAATCATCTGATCGGGCAAGTCGACCTGCTTCACTTCCACCATGCTGACCTTCACACCCCATGGGCCGAGTCGCCGTGGGCCTTCCAGTATGCGCCGCGGACGAAGACCTTTCTATCGAAGTTGATCCAGCAGCGATCCAAGCCGGCCGAAGACTGCAAAGGTCTCAGCTACCGGATTCGCCGTCCAACAAGACACAATTCGTAAGCGCTGGGCCGCCACACGCGATCTATTGTGAGTCACGGCAGTTGGCAGAGATCGACCTACTTTCGAGTGTTGTCCGGGAGCTATAGGGAAGTAGGATATCGCAATCCTTGCCTGTCGAATTACCGCCACTCGGACTCAAACACCGCCAGAACAGCGCTCGAACCGTTCGAGAAACACGTCAACGCTTTCCGGTCTTTGACTTGGCTCGTCAGCCAGAGACCGGTTGAAGAAATCGCGCCAGCATTGCGGCAGACCTGTAAGTGAAATTTCGACCAAGCCACTGTCCCGCGTGAAAACAGGGTGCTGCCCCGTTAACATTTCATGGGTGATGACTGCAAGCGCCCAGACATCACAACGCCAATCCGCTTTTGCTCCGGATAGCAACTCAGGAGACATGTACGCAGGCGTTCCCGCGATTAGTCCAGTTACTGTCGAAAACGTGCCGGGCCCAGCAGATGTGGAATCTTCCAGGAATAGCTTCGCAAGACCAAAGTCGAGTATCTTAACCAGGCGCTGGGCGCCTTCATCGCACAGAAAGATGTTTTCGGGTTTCAGGTCTCGATGAATCAGAGATCGCCGGTGCGCAGCAGACAATCCTGCGCATAATTGGCGTACGATTGAGCGGGCCTCATCGCTGGACAGCTTGGTTCTACAATCCAGCTCTTCGCGCAGAGTTCGCCCCTGCAATCGCTCCATGACCAGAAAAGGCCTGCCGTCCGGCATTATTCCAACGTCGAATAACGCGACCACGTTGGGGTGCTGAAAGCTCGCAAGTATATGGCCTTCGCGCTGAAAGCGCTCGAGTGCTGCCGGATCGGCAACCAAGTTCTCTGAGATCAGCTTCATTGCGACTTTTCGTTCAAGCTGCAAATCTACGGCCTCATAGACTACTCCCATACCCCCGTGTCCGATCTGTGATTCGAGTCTGAATCGTGTCTCGGGGAAACGTCGCGATGGCAGCAGGGCCAGACCGATTGACACATTTTCAAGAAGGCGTATATCCTCTGACGTGTAAGGCTCCTCCGATCGCTTCCGGCCCATTACGATCAGCGCATCGCTCCCGCGGCCCTTCACGGGCGCGATAAGGTCGACGCCGGCATCCTCGAGAGATTGAGCCTCGCTCGACGGGAGTTGCCGGGCCAGCCAACTGCCCTCGGATGCCAGTTGAACCGGTTTAGCAACCGCTTTCGCCACTTGAACAGCCCTGCTGGCTGTACTAAGTGCCGGAGGAGACATTCCCTCCGGATAAATATCCACGAGCTCATAACCTCTGTTCCGGGAATGATACTCGAGGACCGCGCAATATGTCGGGTGCATCGCCGCACCGATTTGTTTCACGACGGTCGGCGCAACCTCGGCGAGGCTTCCGGCGGCCCTAACCTGTTCGAGTGTTGCCTGAACTATTTCCTGCGCGTTGTATTGTTCTCGAAAGAAATGTCGATCTAATGACTGCAGCCAGTGCTGTCTACGGATGTGTGCCAGAGCGGCTAAACCTGCGAGGGTCAGGTAAATCCAGCCGCGATCCTGCACGATAGTATCTACGCGCTGCTCCTTGTGAGCATAAAGGTCAGCAAAGAACACGGCGACAATTGCTGGAGCCGCCAGCAGGAGCAACTGCTTGGCCGCAGCATATCTGATTCCTTGGCGAATGATGACGCGAATATCGAAAAGCCGGTGCCGCAAAATCGCGTACGCGAAACAGAGTGTAAACGCCACGCCAGCGAGCACCGCTAACGTAAGTATCGGGAGAGACGAAAACAGCGCGGCTCCGGGGCTCTGCGAATAATCAGGCTGGCTATAGACGAGCACAACGCCACCTAGCGCGATCACGAAAGCGAGCGAGACCACAACCAGCCGTATGCGCCGTTTCTCCGTTTCACCTTCCAGCCGTCGGTATTTTATGGCAAGCATTACAAACGAACTCGGGAGATAACCGATCCAGCAGGCTGCCGCTAGGAAGCTCATCCATTTCGACGGAACCATATTTTCCGGGCTATAGATGAAATGCCACGTCTGGTAGTTGAACAGTAGCGAGGCCACGAGCATCGGCGTCCAAACAAGCACCCAAATCCACCTGCTTTGGAAAGAAGGCCGAGGGAATAAGGCAAAAAAGGTGAACCAAATCGCAAACCCGAGGCTGGCGACGACATAGCAGATCCAGAGCAACCCCTGATACCAAACGGGCCATTGCCGCCACATCGAAGCAAATCCGTCGAGTGGCATGAACACGTACATCGAGTAGACGGCCAAAAATAAAGCGCCTAAGCAGGCAAGCAGTTGTCTACCCAGAAATGCCAGGAAGCAGGCAACTGCAAGCGCAAGAAATTGGCCACAAAGCTCCAGCGTGATGACGACCCCCTGAGCACTGGACCAGTACCGAGTGGGGCGTGGCTTCAACACCAGAACAGTACGCACACGCTGTGCTCGCCGATCAGTTTCGACTACAATCGGCTGCCCAACCTCGACCTTTCCGAGAAACCAGTACCAATAGTAGCCGCCCGGAATCGGTCGTTCGTTCGCTCGAACAAGAACGTCGCCCCGCTCAATTCCCGCCCGCTCGCCCGGCGAAGCGCGAACAACCCTGCTGACGACCGGCTGGCCTTCTGTTGCCTTCACGTCGACGCCCATTGGCTCCGGTCCGAAAACGGCGAAAGCTGTGATGAATACCGCGTGAGCAAGGAAGGGGCCAAGGATGAAAAACATCCACCACGGCGGCCGCGAGTGCGCCGCTCGCCAGTCTGGTTCGAGCCTTGCATGGCGTTCGTGGTTTTCGACCGGCACGTTCGATGGCGCTGGTACTGTAGGTTTGTCCAGAAATGTCGGAGCCCGCCGTGTGTCGGGAAGCGAAGCTTGTAGCTCGTTGCGCAGTCCTGTCTCACCTTCAGACGCACTCGCCGGGAACTTGTCGCGGTCTGAAGGCTTGCACTCCAATGTTGAGTGAGACGGGTTCTCGATTGGCAGCCGACGGCCGGGATCCATACCATCCCCGAGGTGTTGTCTCACAATAATATCGCCCGGAATCAATATGCTGTAATTTCGTCCAAAGGGTTGGCTGTCCGGACAGAACTCAGTCGATCCTTATAAATCATGGGTATTCGCCAACGGTTAGGAATGGAGGAAAATGCTTCTGACTCCGGGTTACGAGCCATCCTCAAGTTCAAACCGGCCGCGCTCCGCTACCAACCATCCGAAGAAACATGAATCAGCCTGTTGTGCTCGGAAGCGCTTGTTGAAATGCCTGGCTACCCCGGTCCCTTCCCGTCTCGCATTGCCAGATTCTCGATCACCCTGGTCAAGCCCGTGAGCATGTCCACCGGTACCGGGAACACGACCGTCGTGTTCTTCTCTGTTCCGATCTCGACCAGAGTCTGCAAGTATCGCAGTTGAATCGCGAGCGGCTGCTTTTGAATCTGCTCTGCCGCCATGCTCAGTTTTTCGGCGGCCATGTATTCGCCCTCGGCGTGAATGACTTTCGCGCGGCGTTCCCGCTCGGCCTCCGCTTGGCGCGCAATCGCCCGAATCATCTGATCGGGCAAGTCCACCTGCTTCACTTCCACCATGCTGACCTTCACGCCCCACGGACCGGTATGTTCGTCGAGAACCGCTTGTAATCGGAGATTGATTTTCTCCCGCTGGCTTAGCAGCTCATCAAGTTCCACTTCTCCGAGGATGCTGCGCAGGGTAGTCTGGGCAAGCTGGCTGGTCGCAAACAGATAATTCGATACTTCAATGACGGCCTTGATCGGATCGACCACTCGAAAGTAAATGACGGCGTTTACTTTCACCGTCACGTTGTCGCGGGTAACCAAATCCTGCGGCGGCACCTCCATGGCTTCGATGCGAAGCGAGGTGCGGACCATCCGGTCCAGTGGCGCGAATACCAGAATGATGCCGGGCCCCTTGGTTTCGCGCAATGCGCGGCCGAGCCGGAAGATAACGCCGCGCTCATACTCCGCCAAAATCTTGATCGAAGAGATCAGATAAAAGATCAGAATGATGAGAACGATTACCAGGACGCCGGAAAAGAGCGTGTCGAGAGTCAAAGCTCAAGCCTCCTTCACATGAAGTACGAGTTCGTCCACGCGCTCGATGCGCACCGGCTTGCCTGCCGGAATCGCCGAGTCGCTGTGCGCCTTCCAGTATGCGCCCCGGACGAACACCATTCCATCGAGATTGATCTCTGTCCGTGAAACTCCCGTTTCGCCGACCAGCGTTTCGAGGCCCGTCAGCCGCTTCGTTTTGCGAGCCCGGTTTGCCAAGACGCCAAGAAAAATCGCGATCACTCCAAATCCGATCCCCACGCCCACCGCCAAACCCGGCGTGATGCGTCGCGGTCCTTGCAACACCACAAGTGCGCCGCACGCGAGCAGAATCGCCCCGGCCACGCCCGAAACCATATGTGTGTAAAATTTGAGCTCGACCCCGAGAAGCAGCAGCGCCAGAATCAGTAGCATCAGCCCATACCAGGTGGGCGTGTCCTCATATAAGCCCCATCCAGCGGCGATTAAGAGCAGAAGGCCTAACGCTCCGGGTATGACCAGTCCGGGAGCGTGCATTTCCCAGTACAGGCCCAATGCGCCAAGCACTAGCAGAATGAAGAGGAGATTGGGGTCGGTAAACGCAATCGGCAGCATGTGGACCGCGCCTCCAGGCGCTCAATCCGAGATTAGCCGAAATCGCGCTAGCTATGGTCGATTAGATAGCGCCGGTTAAATCCAAGGGAACGGACTTAAGCTAAAGGAGCTTTTTGGACTTTGCCGCTGCGAATGCAGGACGTGCAGACGCGCACACGTTTCCCGGCGCCATTGACCAGAGCATGAACGGTCTGCAGGTTCAGATTCCAGCGGCGCTTCGTTACGTTGTGGGCATGGCTGATGCGATGCCCGAATTGCGGCCCTCTGCCACAAATGTCACAAACTTTTGCCATAAGAACACACGTACCCCAGCCTCGACTCGAGCGGGTAAACATCAGTATAACAGCAACACTCGGAGGGACGGCTGCAAGAGATAATCTCAGATGAATGTCGCGGGTTCGGCAAATCGCAAAGGCTCTCGGCAAGTCGGGAATTGACTTTCTTGTTACGTTCGCCCTCGGCCTACTGTTCTATTTCACCGGTCATGGCCTTCTGACCTTTCTTGCAATCGTAGCGTTGATCCCTCCCGGTGCGATTCTGGCATTTCGCGGGTTTCGTTACATTAAGAATCACGCGCTGTGGAGCGTGCGCAACCGTCTCCTTTGCGCGTATGGGCTGATCGGCGTTCTGCCGATTCTGCTCTTGTTCGTTCTATTCGGGCTCGCGGCGTGGGCTTTGACGAACGAACTGGCAATTTATTTGACAAGCTCCGCCCTGAACGAGCGGCTTAATGCAGCGCAGGCTGCAATTGAGACGATCGAAGGTATGCGGCCACAGCAGCGGCTCATCGCAGCGCCCGAAGTGGTGAAGGGCTTTGGCCACGCTCTTCCCGGCCTCACCCTCTACATGCGCGATGAGGATGGCGAACATCGCGTTCCTGGTAACGGTCCGCCGCTGGAGGTTCCACCGGCATGGGGAGATGCAAGCGGGTTGCTCGTTTGGAATAGCCATTTTTATGCCTGGGCTCATGCCAGTACTGCCGATGCGAAATACACCGCTCTCGCGCCTCTCTCAGATCAAACGGTGGAAAATCTCGTCCCACACCTCGGCGTGATCGCTCTGCTCGAAAGTCCCCAGGAAGCGAAAACTCGTGGGTCGCTGGCGACCGCCGGATCCGTTACCGCCCAAATAACACCTCGGCCCAATAGGCCGCGTGGCAACCCCGACGTGAGATTCAATATGGATGGCAAGCCGATGGAAGCATCGGAGATGGTGAACCGGCTCCCTCCGGCGATGAGCCGCTTCGACATTCCAGTCATATGGCCATCGACCATTCCGCATTATCATCTGGATAGCCCGAATCGAACTTTCGAAGGTGTCTTGTGGGTGTATTCGCGGCCTTCCGCGGTGCTGCGCACGTTCTTCTCTCGCACCGAGGTGCTTCGCGGCGTTCTCTTTGACGTCCTGGTCGCGATTGCGATCTTGTTTTTGATCGTTGAGCTGATCGCGTTCATTATCGGGCTGGCTCTCGCCCGCCGAATGACGCACGCGGTAAATCAACTGTCGGAAGGTACCCGGCGGGTCATTCACGGCGATTTCCGCCATCGCATCCCTGTCCGTGCGCACGATCAAGTCGGCGAGCTTGCCGAATCCTTCAACCGGATGACCGGCAATATCGAGCGGCTGATGGTGATCGAGAAAGAGAAAGAGCGTTTGCAGACCGAACTCGAGATCGCGCGAGAAGTGCAAGCGCAGCTCTATCCAAAGGAAGCTCCGCCCATTCACGGTTTGAAACTGACCGTGCGCTGCGATCCGGCGCGCATGGTCTCGGGCGACTACTACGATTACGTAGAAATCGGCTCGGCCAAGCTGGCCTTCGCTATTGGGGACGTCGCCGGCAAGGGAATCTCGGCCGCGCTGCTGATGGCGACGCTTCAGGCGGCGTTACGCGCCCAGCTTGCGCACTATCAGCCCACGCGAAAAGGCGACTGTGCGCCATTGCCGGACGTCGATGTCGCCGACGTGATCTCGCAATTAAATCAGCAGATTTTCGCGAATACGTCACCGGAAAAGTACGCCACGTTCTTCTTCGCTCTGTTCGACGAGGGCTCGCGCACTCTCACCTACACCAACGCCGGACACCTTTCTCCACTGCTTTTCCGGAATGGCGACGTGCACCCTCTCGATTCGAACGGCATGGTCGTCGGCGCCTTTCCATGGTCGAGCTATGACGAAAGTTGCCTGACGATGACGCCGGGAGATCTGCTCGTCTGCTACACCGACGGCATCACCGAGCCCGAAAACGCCTACGGCGAAATGTTCGGGGAAGAACGGCTGATCGATCTGATCAGGAAGCACTGCCACGAAGACGACCACCAGATCATCGGCGTGGTGCTCGATGCCGTGCGCAGTTGGACTGGTCAGCCGGAGCTGCAGGACGACATGACCTTGCTGCTTGCTCGCGAGGTTCAGAAAAGGTGAAGATTCTCACGGCGGCCGAAATGCGCGAGGTGGACCGTTTGACCATCGAGCGCGGCATTCCCGGTCTGATCCTGATGGAAAACGCGGGCAGCCGCGTAGTGGATTTTCTCCGCGAAACATTCGCTCCCCTCAACGAACACCGAGTCGTCGTTGTTTGTGGCAAAGGAAATAACGGCGGCGACGGCTTCGTGATCGCGCGCCAACTCTTTACCCGGCGGCTTTGCCGTGACCTTACCGTTATTGAAATGTCTGATCCTGCCGGGCTGACGGGCGATGCTGCCGAAAACCGCCGGATGCTGGCAGCGTGTGGCTGTCCTATCACTCGGAATTTAGGAAACGAAGCCAATCTGGCAACGGTCGTTGTCGATGCAGTGCTCGGAACCGGACTAACTGGTCCGGCGAAGGGTCCGGCTCTCGAAGCGATTCAAGCGATCAATAGACAGTTCCCGCTGGCAAAGAAGGTGGCGGTCGACATCCCGTCCGGGCTGCCTTCTGAGGGAACGAAGCCAACCGGCGAGTTTGTCCGCGCCGACTACACGGTGACCTTCACCGCTGCGAAACAAAGCCAATGCCTGTCTCCGATCTACCAAAACGTGGGCGAGCTCACCGTTGTACCTATTGGGACGCCGCCCGAGCTGTGCGAAACAAACCCAAATTACCGGGCACACCTCACTACCCGGGCCGATATTCGCCATTTATTTGCCAAACGTGCCCTGGATAGCAACAAGGGAATGTATGGGCACGTACTGATCGTCGGAGGTTCGTTTGGTAAAAGCGGCGCTCCCGCGATGGCGGGATTCGGCGCCTACCGCAGCGGAGCCGGTTTGGTCACGGTCGCCGTTCCAGAAAGTGCGCTCACGGCCGTCGCGATCGTCCGCCCGGAGCTGATGACCGAGCCGCTGGAGGAAACCCAATCCGGACGGGTTTGTTTCGCAAATGCCGATCACATTCTGGAACTCGCGGAAACGATGACCGTTTTGGCGCTCGGCCCCGGACTGGGCACCGAGGACGAAACAGTTCGTTTGGTAAAACGCCTGTACGAGGAAGTTCCCGTTCCAATGGTGGTCGATGCGGATGGTTTGAACGCTCTCGCCGAGGCGCTCCCAAAAACGGACAAAAACCGCATTCTGACCCCTCACCCGGGGGAAATGGGCCGGCTGATCGGGAAATCGGCCAAGGAGGTTCAGGCGGACCGGCTCCGCGTGGCGCAGGAACTGGCGGCTCAGAGCGGTGCGACGGTCGTTCTGAAAGGCGACCGGACGATCATCGCGTTTCCGGACGACGAAACCTGGGTGAACCCGACCGGCTCGCCCGCAATGGCCACTGGCGGCACCGGGGACATCCTGACGGGCATGGTTTCGGGGCTGATTGGCCAGCACCCGAAAGACTGGAAAAGGGCGGTTGTAGCGGCCGTGTGGCTGCATGGCCGAAGCGGAGAACTGGCCAGCGACCAGCTCGGGGAAGAATCGACGCTCGCGACAGATCTGCTGGATTTTCTGCCTGAGGCGATGGATGAGCTCCGTCCTCCGGTTTAAGACACACTCCGGCGAGGAGACTCAAGCCGTTGGACGCCAGATTGCGCAGCTTCTTCCCGGTCGCGGGGTGGTGCTCCTCATCGGCAATCTGGGCGCGGGCAAGACTACGTTGACGAAGGGCATCGTGGAAGAGCGCGGGGCGGCGAAAGCGGACGAAGTTTCGAGTCCGACCTTCACGCTGATTCACGAATACGGTAATCCGGTCCGGATCTATCATGTCGACCTGTATCGCCTAGAAACAATCGAGCAGGTTCAACGGCTCGGGCTCGACGAACTAATGGACAGTGCTGCGCTGGTGTTGGTCGAGTGGGGTGAGCGCTTCAGCACTTTGTTTCCAGAACAGCGCATCGAAATACGTTTCACAAATATCGGTGGTGACAATCGTAAAATCGAAATTTCCGGATTAAATACAACGGAGAAGAGAAAACGAGTCGGTAACGCCATTTGAACCATCTTGTCTCCTGAAGTGTATGGATACTTTAAAGGCCGAACCGATCGAATTGCAGGGCCTAAAAGAGCTGAAAGAGATGCTCGTGTCAGAGGGCCCATGCATCAGCGCCTATCTGCCTCTAAATTCCGAATCTCCGGGGCAGAACACGCGAATCGACGCGCTCGAATGGAAAGAGCTGTTTCGGGGAATCGAGACTAATGTAGACCAATACGGCGCGAAAGGACGTGAGCTGTTACGTTCGATCGCCGATTGGAAAGCGTTTGCGCCGGAAGGTGGACCGCGAGGCAGATCGCTGGCTGTATTTCGATCTCCTAATTATTTTGCATGGACCTGGCTGGGTGAATCAGTCCCGCCCCGCGCTGTTGCCGGGCCGCGATTTTATATCCGGCCGCTGTTACCCGACCTCACCCGGGGCAGAGAGTTCTACATTCTCGCGCTCAGCCAGAAAGACGTAAGAATGCTGCGCTGCAACTCGCGCACTTCAGAGGAAATAGCATTTGCCCCCGGAGTGATCACTAGTTTCGATGCCTGGATGAATACATCGAAACCGGATCACACGACGGACAGCATGGCCACTGGCGGGCCATCGACCGGCCATATGAAAGGCGTGATTTTCACGACTAGCTCCGACCGCGAGGACAAGGGCGAGTATCTCGCGCACTTTTTCCGCCAAATCGATCGCGGCGTCAACGAAACTTTGCGCGGCAAGACCGCGCCGTTGATTCTGGCCGGGGTGGATTATGAACTCGCGCTGTATCGGATCGTGAACACGCATCCGAACCTGGCGGAAGAATGCGTGCGCGGGGCTCCGAATGGTCTGAAAGCGGGCGGGATGCATGCACGAGCGCTGGAAGCGATATTGCGGGCCAGTGAGAAAAAGATTGAGGCGCTTCTGGCCGAATACAACCATAAAGCCGGGGGCGGTGCCTCCAACCGGCTCAAGGATATTGTCAAGGCGGCGCATGATGGCCGCGTGCTGACGCTACTGGTTTCGGATTCGCTGGAGTTGACCGGGTCGTTCGATGAAACAACGTATTCAGTAAAAGGCCGCGAGAGCGGAACTTCGAATGACGAGGATCTGATCAACGACGCCGCAGTGCAGACCATTCTGCACGCGGGTCAAGTGTACGTTGTTCCAAACGGGAAGATGCCGAACGGAGCTCCGCTTTCGGCGATTTATCGGTTTGCCCTTGCCTCGGCGCCGGGTAGTTAGTTTTTCGCGCGGCGAAAGCGCATACCGGCGCAGAGGGTCAGGAGACCAAAGCCTGCAAACAAGAGCGAGCTGGGTTCGGGTGCGGCGGTGAACCGGCCAGAAATATCGGTTTCAACCAGTTGCGCGATAAAAGCATCAGCTTGCGTCGTGGGATGTATGCCGTCCCAGAACAAATACTCGTTGGGATTGACGTTTAGACCTTGTGCAGCATCCGTCACATTAGTGAACTCATACTTCGCAGGGTTGGCAATCATATCAGAAACCAGCGAATGCGTATCAATATCAACGAGGTCTATGCCAAGCGAGCGAGTGAGCGAAGCGACATCGCCCGTCATCTCGGCGTTGAAGGCCAGAGCGGCGGCGTTCGCCGCAGCAACAACCAGTGGCCCGGCGGATTGCGCTCTCGGAGTATCCCCCAATGGCGGCATATTGAACCACAAGAAATTCTTGGCTCCTTCACCCGCAAGCGTCTTGATATCGGATTCGATGTTATCGGCGGCGCTGATCGAATCGCCAATGATGTTTAGAGGGTTAGTCGTCAATGCCTGGATGATGTCGTTGGCGCCCGCCCAAAATGAATATAGGGCGCTGGCAGAGGCTGTATTGTGATTCAGCGTGTTGTAAATGGCCACCTGATCCGTGGTGCCTGGAATCGCCATGGTAGAGGTGAAATTCTGCTGATTGAAATTCGGGTTATGTCCCGTAAGAGCATCGGCGACTGCAAAATTTGTCGCAGCCGGATTGATGGCTAAACCAGTGGGTGTATCGACAACAAAGGGCTTCGGATCGGCCAATCCGAATTTGGTCGAGAACTGATCCACCCACAAACCAAAGGGACCTCTAGTAGACGGCATTGTATTCGGTCCGTCTGTGACAGCGTTTGCAGCGTAGTTGCCGAACGTTTTGCCCTGCGATGCGAGAGCGGCAGCGGCGTTTCCGTTATCGGAAAGACTGTCGCCGAAGACTACGAGCTGATTGATTGTGCCCGCTACAACTACGTAGCCGGGCAAACAGAGAAGTACCCCTGTTAAAGCGAAAAGCTTCATCCGCATACTCGATGGATCTCAAGTATGTGCGATAAGGTTTCTTTTCGGTAAGGAAGCAGTACCTTAAGTACGCGAACGACGGCGGCGAAGGAGTGCAAGCCCCACCAGCCCCAAACCGGCCAGAG
>Ga0213882_10000486_pt1 | contig 13232 bp, 23 predicted proteins | sample BarmaccoBMER_R09_FD_160106 | JGI IMG/M metagenome (GOLD analysis project Ga0213882, IMG submission 160106) | Barbacenia macrantha exposed rock microbial communities from rupestrian grasslands, the National Park of Serra do Cipo, Brazil - ER_R09 ...
CCCTACAAGAGCTTTAAGGCACAGGTCTATGTGCTCAGCAAAGAAGAGGGTGGGCGGCACACGCCCTTTTTCAATGGCTATCGTCCGCAGTTCTATGTGCGCACCACTGATGTGACTGGGGCGATCCAGTTGCCAGAGGGGGTGGAGATGGTGATGCCGGGCGACAACATCGAGATGACGGTGCAGTTAATCCAGCCGGTGGCCATGGAAGAGGGAGTGCGCTTTGCCATCCGTGAAGGGGGCAGAACCGTGGGAGCGGGCAATTGCACCAAGATCTTGGACTAGCTCTCTAGTGATAGGTCTATCGAGCATGGTAGCTCGTTGAGTTACCATGCTCATAGGAGAAATGTATGGCGACAGGAACCAAGCAGCGCATACGCATTCGGCTTAAGGCGTATGATCATCGCATTCTTGATCAATCAGCGATGCAGATTGTAGATACTGCTCAGCAAACTGGGGCACGTGTCTCAGGGCCGATACCTCTGCCTACAGAGATTGACAAGTATACAGTCATGCGTTCACCGTTCATCGACAAGGATGCTCGTGAGCAATTTGAGATGCGTACACACAAACGCCTGATAGATATTATTGACCCGACAAACAAGACAGTCGAAGCCCTAACACGTTTGAATCTGCCAGCAGGTGTGGATATCGAGATCAAACTGTAGGCGTGAGAAGAGGAAGTAGCTATGCTTAGTGCATTGTTGGGTAGAAAGATTGGCATGACCCAGGTATTTGGGCCGGGCGGGACGGCTGTTCCAGTAACCGTATTAGAGGTCGGTCCCTGCTTCGTTACACAAATTAAAACTGTTAACAATGACGGATACGAAGCGATCCAGATTGGCTTTGAGCAAATAAAGATGAAGAATGTGCCTCGTCCAGAATTAGGTCACCTCGGGCACAGCCTCCCTTTATTGAAAGCACAACGCAAGCGTCTACAGACGCATCAGCAAGAGCAGCGTGCCAAGGCCAAGACAGAGGGTGCAGAGAATGTAGAGGCATCCTCTGCAGATAACGAGGCTCAAACTGCAAAGACTGAGAAACCCGATAAACAGATTCAAAAGCTGCTCAAAATACAGGCCAATCGCCAGCGTCGTCCAGGACCAGAGCTTGGTCCATTCAGGGCGCTTCGTGAGGTAGACCTGCAGGCAGGTGTTAACAGCGAGAAACTGCAGTTGGGTCTGCAGTTCGATGTAAGCCTGTTTAGAGTCGGCGAGTCGGTTGATATCGTTGGTACCTCTAAGGGTAAAGGCTTCCAGGGCGGTGTCAAGCGTCATGGCTTCAGTGGCGGCCCCAAAACACATGGCCAATCAGACCGCACACGTGCTCCCGGCTCAATTGGGTCGGGCACAACACCCGGACGTGTACTCAAGGGAACACGCATGGCTGGTCACATGGGTAATGCACGCGTGACGGCGAAGAAACTACAGATAATTCAAGCTGATCCTGAGCACAATCTGTTAGTGGTAAAGGGTTCGGTGCCTGGTGCCAATGGCGGCTTGCTCATGATTAAAAAGCATGTGATGAGGTAACCGAAATGCCCTCGACTACAGTATATAACATGGTTGGCGAGGCCATAGATGAGCTAGAACTGAGTGAGTACGTGTTCGGAGTCACCCCCAACATGGCGGTGCTCCATCAGGTTGTCACTGCACAGTTGGTGAATCGTCGTCAAGGCAACGCTTCAACCAAGACTCGTGGCGAAGTATCGGGTAGCACCAGGAAACCATATAAGCAGAAAGGTACTGGACGTGCTCGTCAGGGTAATGTCCGTGCCCCTCAATTTCGTCATGGTGGAGTCGTGTGGGGTCCAAAACCACATCGCTATCATCATGATGTACCGAAGAAAATGCGTCGGTTGGCAATCCGTTCGGCATTATCTGATAAGGTTGCTAATGACAGTCTGATCGTGGTGAACGAACTGTCACTAGCGAATCCGCGTACCAAGGATATGCTAGCCATCTTGAGTAAGCTACCCGCAAGTGAAGGCAAGCGTGTTTTGATGATGTTGCCACAAAGGGATGAGAACGTTGTGTTGTCAACGCGCAACATTCCGCACGCTAAAGTGCAGCACGTTTGCTGTATTAACCTCGTAGAGTTACTGAAGCATGACTATGTGGTTATGCCCGTCAAAACAGTACGTTGGATTGAGATGGTGTTCGGCGCAGGTCTGAGCTCGGTAGAGGCAACCCAGAAGATCTTCGAGGATGCATCAACGACGACGGCTAGCGAAAGCGAAGCATAGACGAGGAGGAATTGCTGTGGAGATCACCGAAGTCCTGCGCCAGGGTATCGTAACTGAAAAGACGACAGCCCTACAGCAGCAGAACAAATACACATTCAAAGTGGCATTAGAAGCCAACAAAATTGATGTGCGTCGTGCGGTTGAGACTCTCTTCAATGTGAAGGTCGTCTCAGTCAACACCATGCGTATGCCAGGCAAGGCTAAAATGATGCGCAGAAGGGGTAAGGCTCCTCGATCAGTGCCAGCTCGCGAGTGGAAAAAGGCCATTGTCACCCTACGTGAGGGACAGTCAATCGACGCATTAAAGGCATAGGGGTAGAAAGATGCCAATTAGACAGTATCGACCAACATCTCCTGGGCGTCGTGGCATGTCAGTTTCGACATTTGAGGAGATCACGAAAACAAAGCCAGAGAAATCTCTGACTGTTAGGTTGAAGAAGCATGCTGGGCGTAACAACCAGGGTAAGATAACTACGCGCCATCAGGGCGGCGGTGCTAAACGCGCTTACCGTCTGATCGACTTCAAGCGCAACAAGCTGAATGTACCGGCTAAGGTAGCCGCCATTGAGTACGACCCCAACCGGACGTCTCGTATAGCGTTGTTGCACTACCTTGATGGTGAAAAGCGCTATATCATCGCTCCTCTTGGCCTAAAGGTAGGTGACCGCGTGGTGGCTGGCCCTGATGCCGACATCAAACCGGGCAATGCTCTACCTCTAAAGAATATTCCAACTGGTACTACTATTCACAATATCGAGTTGGAGAGAGGGCGTGGCGGTCAAATGGCACGTGGAGCGGGCGTAGGCGCGCAATTGATGGCAAAAGAGGGCGATAAGGCGCTGATTCGCTTGCCTTCAGGAGAGCAGCGCTACGTCCACGTTCTCTGTATGGCAACTGTCGGACAAGTGGGCAATCCGGATCACGAAAATGTGGTCATTGGCAAAGCTGGACGTGCCCGCCACATGGGTCGCCGTCCCACTGTCAGAGGTTCTGTTATGAACCCACGTGACCATCCTCATGGTGGTGGTGAGGGGCGTGCCCCTATTGGCGGCCAACCACAGACACCGTGGGGGAAGCCTGCTATGGGCTATAAGACGCGCAACAACAAGCGAACGGATCGCTTTATTGTCCGACGTCGCAATGCTGGCAGGAGGGGCTAATGTCGCGTTCAAAAAAGAAAGGGCCATACATTCACGAATCACTCAGGAAGAAAGTGTTGGGTATGAGGCGTAGCGGTGAGCGTCGCTTGATTAAGACGTGGTCACGAGCCTCGATGATCTTCCCTGAGATGGTAGGTATGACCATCGGCGTTCACAATGGAAAGACGCATGTGCCTATCTATATCACTGAGAACATGGTAGGCCATAAGTTAGGTGAATTTGCTCCCACTCGCCACTTCCGTGGCCATGCAGGGGGCAAGAGTGAGAGGACCACTTCGGTCCGGTAGGGGCACGATAAATCGTGCCCAATGCGGTCCGATTGATCACGCCCGACGTAGGGGTCCGATTTATTGTGCCCAGAGGTATAAGATGCAAGTCAGGGCTATTGCAAAAAATATTGGCATTCCGCCGCGCAAAATGCGTCTGGTTACCAATGCGGTGAAAGGGCTTCGAGTGAATGAGGCTTTGGCTATTCTTCAATTCCTGCCCAATGCAGGCGCAATGCCGGTCAGCAAAGTAGTAGCGTCAGCAGCGGCAAATGCAGAGAATAACTACAATCTTGATCCAGATGATCTCTATATTCTCAATATTGTGACGAATGACGCATTTCGCATTAAGCGTGTGAAAGCACGGTCTCATGGTCGTACGACTCGTATTCTGCATCGGTTTTGCCATATCACAGTAATTGTATCAGACGATCGAGCCGACAAGAACGGCTAGACTAGGAAAGGAGGACACTTTTGGGACATAAAGTGCATCCCATCGGGTTCAGGCTTGGCGTCGTCAAAGGCTGGCAGTCTCGTTGGTACGCCGAGCGTGACTACAAAGACGTACTTGCTGAAGATTTTCTGGTTCGCAAGATTATTAACTCAGAACTTGCTAATGCTACAGTTTCAAAGATCGAAATTGAACGAGCGGCTGCTAATCAGATACTCATCAAAATTCATACGGCGAGACCCGGTATTGTCATAGGCAAGAGCGGTGAAAAAGTCGAAAAGCTCAAGACCTTGCTGGAGTCAAAGACCAAGAAACGTGTTCGTTTAGAGGTTATGGAGATTCGCCAGCCCGAGTTAGACGCATACTTAGTTGCTCGCAGCATCGCAGAGCAACTGGAGAAGCGTGTCTCGTTCCGACGTGCTATGAAGCAGGCAGTGCAAAAGTCGATGCGTGCCAACGCGAAGGGTATTAAAGTTATCTGCGGTGGTCGACTTGGGGGAGCTGAGATCGCTCGCTCCGAGAAAGAGGTGGAGGGGAAGGTTCCCTTGCATACTCTGCGCGCCGACATTGACTACGGTCTAGCCGAGGCTCACACTACTTTTGGTATTATCGGTATCAAAGTATGGATTTATAGAGGCGATATTTTGCCTAGCAAGCGCCGCGAGGCAACTGAAGCAGTGCAGGAAGCCAGCGCTCCATCAGCTTTTGTGGCAACTCGCGAGGGTACTGAGCGTCGCACAGGTGAACGCCGTCGTCAGAGCGAAGGTGGGCAACGCAGTGAGCGTGGTGCGCGTCCACAAGGAGAACGTCCAGCACGAGCACAGGGAGAGCGTCCGCCACGGCCACAGGGAGAACGCCCACCGCGCAGTCAAGGTGGAGAACGTCCAGCGCGACCGCAGGGAGAGCGTCCGCCACGGCCACAGGGAGAACGCCCACCACGCAGTCAAGGTGGAGAACGTCCAGCGCGACCGCAGGGAGAGCGTCCACCACGGCCACAGGGAGAACGCCCACCGCGCACTGTTACACCAGCACCCGAAAGTCAAGTAGAAACAACTGCAACGACTCCGTCGACTCCGCCCATACCCATCGAGCCGACACAAGGAGAAACTCAGAGCGAGTAGAGGAGCCATCAGAGGAGAGAAGCCATGTTATTGGCACCGTCACGTACAAAATATCGTCGACAACATCGTGGACGCATGAAAGGCGAGGCCCATCGCGGTAGCACATTGGCCTTTGGTCAATATGGCCTGCAAGCGCTTGAACCTTGTTGGATGGAGGCGCGTCAGATTGAAGCTGCCCGTATTGCCCTCACCCGCTTTATGAAGCGCGGTGGCAAGGTGTGGATACGCGTCTTCCCCGATAAACCAGTTACCGCCAAGCCCGCAGAGACGCGCATGGGTAGCGGTAAAGGTGCTCCTGATCATTGGGTTGCAGTCGTCAAGCCGGGGCGCATCATTTTCGAGATTGGGGGTGTCAGCGAAGAGGTCGCTAAGGAGGCAGTTCGTCTGGCAGGCCACAAGCTCCCAGTGAAAACACGTTTTATCGTACGAGGGGAGGCAGAGAGTGTCGAAGCTTAGTGAACGCCGCAAGCAGGTGAGCGAGTACACCGTTGCCGAAGCTCAGCGCGAACTCAAAGAACTGCGCTTGAAGCTGTTCAATCTCCGTTTACAGAAGCAGCGCGGTGAGGTGAAAAATAATCGTGTCTTTGCCCAGACACGCAAAGACATTGCGCGCCTGCTGCACCGCCTAACACAGTTGGAGAATGAGCAATGACGCAACAAAGTACTAACCACGCTCCAACAGGAGAGATACCTGCGAAGAAAAGTCGTCGCCAACAGAAAGTTGGGCGCGTGGTAAGCAACAAAATGGACAAAACGATTGTTGTCATCGTTGAGACTTTAAAAAAGCATCGCATCTATAAACGTACGTTTAAGCAGACGAAGCGCTTCTATGCACATGATGAAGAGAATACTTGTCAGATCGGTGACCTAGTACGCATTGAGGAGAGTCGCCCATTAAGCAAGCTGAAACGCTGGCGCATGATCGAAATCTTGAAGCGCGGGAGTGACATCGTCCCTGTCGAAGAGGCATTGGCCGGAGTTGACCCCACCCTGGAGCAGCCAGAGGGATCAGCACAATCGACAGAAGCAGAAGAGTCACTGGAATAAGGAGGCGATAAGATGATTCAGCCACAAACACGTCTCAAGGTCGCCGACAATACCGGGGCGAAAGAGATTATGTGCATTCGTGTCATGAGTGGTTCTGCTAAGCGTTATGCAGAAGTCGGAGATATAATTAAGGCTTCCGTGAAACAAGCCGCACCCAATGGTCAGGTGAAAAAAGGTGAAGTTGTCAATGCTGTAGTGGTGCGTGTCGCAAAGGAATATGCACGCGCCGATGGTTCGCACATTCGCTTCGATGAGAATGCGGCCGTCATCATTGCAGCAGGGAACAACCCACGAGGTACGCGTATCTTTGGCCCAGTAGCCCGAGAATTGCGCGAACGAAACTTCATGAAGATCATTTCGCTCGCGCCCGAGGTACTGTAGGGGCCTAGTTCATTATGCCCAGCTTTCGAGAGGAAGAAAATGGCAACAAAACAGAAAGAGAAAAAACCTCTCCACCTCGCCAAAATGAATATCAAGAGGGGTGACACCGTCCTGATTATTACTGGCAAGGATAGGGGGAAGGAAGGACTGATTTCGCGGGCAATGCCACAGGTCAGCAAAGTCATTGTTGAAGGCCTGAATATAGCAAAGAAACATGTTCGCCCGCAAGGTCAGACGCGACAAGGTGGCATAATCGAGAAAGCAATGCCTATTCACGTCTCGAATGTTATGCTCAAATGCACCGAATGTGGCCAACCTACTCGTGTTGCCCATGATCGTCGGCCTAGTGGTGCTGACGGCAAGATGCGCTCTGTGCGTATCTGTAAGAAGTGTCATAAGGTGATTGAGGACCGGATGAGGAGTAGTTAAGATATGGCATCACGATTGAAAGAGAAATATCGCCAGGAAGTCGTGCCAGCCCTGCTGCAGGAATTTAACTACAAAAATCCGATGCAGGTGCCTAGTATTCACAAGGTAGTTGTCAATATCGGCATGGGTGAAGCTATCCAGAATAGCAAGGCAATGGATAGTGCCGTTGCTGACCTTGCCACCATCACTGGCCAGCGCCCCGTGATTACGCGGGCTAAACGTTCGGTCGCAGCTTTCAAACTGCGTGAAGGCATGCAGATTGGCTGTATGGTCACGCTACGTAGTGAGCGCATGTATCAGTTTCTCGATAAGCTGATGAACGTTGCCCTCCCTCGCTTACGTGATTTTCAGGGCGTTTCCGCCGAAGCTTTCGATGGCCGTGGCAATTACACATTAGGCTTGCGCGAACAGTTAGTATTCCCCGAAATCGACTATGATAAGGTCGATAAAGTGCGTGGCATGGAAGTGTGTATTGTCACCACTGCTCGCACTGACCAAGAGGGACAAAGGCTGCTCAGGTTAATGGGCATGCCCTTTAAGAAGTAGCGCTGGAGGGCGAAATGGCAAAAATCTCGATGATTGTAAAATCACAACGCAAGCCCCGCTTCAAGGTACAGCAGCACAACCGTTGTAAGCTGTGTGGGCGACCTCGTGCATACATGCGCAAGTTTGGTCTCTGCCGTATCTGTTTCCGTGAGCGCGCACTACGCGGTGAGTTGCCCGGCGTGACAAAATCGAGTTGGTAGTCGCGAAGAGAAAGGGCTAATGGAGGAATATCCATGAATATGACTGATCCCATTGCGGATATGCTCACGCGCATTCGTAATGCGGTTACAGCACGGCACATGCGCGTACTCATTCCGGCGTCGAAGATGAAGCTGGCGATAGCGCGCGTGCTGAAAGAAGAGGGATATATTAAAGATATCGAAATTTTGAAGGATAACCCACAGGGGACACTTCGCCTGACGCTGCGTTATGTGGACAAAAAGCCAGTGTTTACGCAGCTCAAGCGCGTAAGCAAGCCAGGGCTACGCGTCTATACGAAGCGAGTCGGCATCCCCAGGGTTCGTGGTGGACTTGGCATAGCTATTCTCTCGACCCCGCAGGGACTTATGACTGGTACTCATGCCTATCAGAAGGGGCTGGGCGGTGAAGTCATCTGCTATGTCTGGTAGCCAGGAGGTAGGAAATGTCTCGTATTGGACGCACTCCGATTCCAGTGCCAGCAAATGTGCAGGTCCACTGGACCGAGAATAATCTAGTGACGATCAAGGGTCCCAAGGGTGAGCTTTCGTATCAGGTCGATCCTGCTTTGCAGTTGAAGCTCGAAAATGGTATACTCTCCGTCGCCCGGCCTTCAGATAGCAAGGAGCATAAAGCCAAACACGGCTTGTATCGCACTCTCATCAACAATATGGTTGTTGGCGTAACAAATGGGTATACGAAGCAGTTGGAAATTCACGGCGTTGGCTATCGTGCTGTGAAAGTAGGTGAGAACTTGGTCATTCAAGTAGGGTATTCTCATCCTATTGAAGTGCAGTCACCCAAAGGTATCGTGCTCAACGTTGATGGTGTGGACCCTGCCACCAAGGCGACGAAGTTGAGTGTGAGCGGCATCGATAAACAACTCGTCGGTGAGGTGGCGGCGACAATTCGTCAGATTCGCAAGCCAGAGCCATACAAGGGCAAGGGCATTCGCTACGTCGGTGAGGCTGTACGGCGCAAAGCTGGTAAGGCTGGGAAAGTCGGCGGTAAAAAGAAGTAAGGTCACATTTATTATGATTAAGCAATTTCATGCAAATAAAGCACGGTTGCGACGGCACCAGCGCATACGGAACCGTATCGTGGGCACACAAATGCGCCCAAGGCTATGTGTGTTCCGTAGTGGCAATCATATCTATGCGCAGATTATAGACGATGCGACAAGCCATACACTTGCTTCTGCATCATCACTCGATGAGCATCTACGTAACTTTACACTGCCGCAACTAGAGAAAAAGTCAATCGTAGAAGAGAAACTAGGCGAAGCTGTTCAAGCCGTAGCAGAGCAGGCAACCGAGGCTCCTGCCAAGAAAGGGAAAGGAGCTAAAGTCGAAAAGGCTGCCCCTAAAGGTGGACAACCGCAAAAAGGTGCTCCTGCCGGCAAGGGCACTAAGCCAGGCTCCCAGGCTAAAACGGTACTACCTAGTGCGCAGAAGAGTCAGACCAAAACCCCTGTAGAGGCCCTCGCAGCAATTGCAAACAATCGGAAAGTGGCAGTTGCACGCGAAGTTGGCAAGTTGGTTGCTCAGCGCGCAAAGGAGAAGGGCGTCGGTCGTGTTGTCTTTGACCGTGGCGGCTATGCCTATCATGGGCGCATCGCCGCACTTGCCGAAGGCGCTCGCGAAGTAGGCTTGGATTTCTAGGACCGCTCTGAGAGAAGTTTTCTCAGAGGAATAGGACGAAGAGAAAGATGGCAAGAATAGACGCTTCAAAGCTAAATCTAGAAGAGACGCTGGTTGATATCAGTCGCGTCTCCAAGGTAGTCAAAGGCGGGCGACGTTTCAGCATTCGTGCCTTGGTGGTAGTTGGCGACCGCAATGGCCACGTTGGCTTCGGCTTTGGTAAAGCGAGTGAGTACACCGAGGCCATTCGTAAGGGAGTAGAAGATGCCAAAAAGCATCTGATCCAAGTGCCATTAGCGGGGACAACTATTCCCTTCGCAGTCAAGACAACCTTCGGGGCCTCTGAAGTGCTGCTCAAGCCTGCTGCCCCTGGAACTGGCGTCATTGCTGGTGGGGCCGTTCGTGCAGTAGTCGAGTCAGTGGGCGTACGTGATATTCTAACAAAGACGCTTGGCAGCACCAATAAAGCCAATACTGTGCAGGCATGCCTAGCAGCTTTACGCGAACTGCGTTCACCAGAGGAAGAGGCCGCACTGCGTGGCAAGACTGTCGTTGAAATTGTCGGCAAGAAGCAGGCTGCAAGAATTGCTGCCGCTACTGCCAGTGCCGCTGAACAGGCCGCCGTTCTACGGGCAAGTCGTGAAGAAGCTCAAGCTCGTGAAGCAAAAAGCCCATCACGTCGCACCGAACGCGGTGATCGTCGTGGCAGCGGTGAACGTGGTGATCGTGGCGGTGGGGGTGACCGCCGTGGCGGCGGCGAACGCCGTCGATAGGAGTAAAGAATGGCAAAATTGCGTATTAAATGGGTGAAGAGCGCTATTGGCTACCCTAAAGACCAGAAGGCAACGATTGCATCTTTGGGATTGCGCAAGCTTCAGCATACTGTTGAGCACGAGGATCATCCAGCGATCCGTGGCATGATCCGCAAGGTCATGCATCTGGTGCGAGTAGAGGAGGTTGTCAATGAAACTCTCTGATTTGCGACCAGCTCCTGGCTCGCATAAGCGCGAAAGGCGCGTTGGGCGTGGACATGGCTCGGGACGAGGCAAAACAGCCGGACGTGGCAGTAAAGGTCAGAAGGCCCGCACCGGTGGCGCAATCCACCGTGCCTTTAGTGGCGGTCAGACACGCCTGTCGAAGCGCTTACCATTCCTGCGCGGCGTCGGTAATAGCAATGCTCCCTTCAGGAAGGAGTACAGTATTATCAATGTTTCCGACCTTGAACTTTTCGAGGCAGGGACGCATGTCCAGCCAGAAGATCTGGTGGCGCAAGACTTGATGACTCGGGCGGAAAGCCGGGGCCTGATCAAGGTACTCGGCGACGGAGAAATTGGGCGCGCCTTGACGGTGCGTGCTCACAAATTCTCTGAGAGCGCACGGACAAAGATAGAAGCCGCTGGCGGCAGTGTCGAAATCATTCCTGTCAAAGTGTACGAAAAGACAAAACGTCGTAAAGAAGAGAAGAGACGTAAAGGAGACCCCAATGTGGGAACGCCTGCGCAGCATCTGGACCGTTCCTGATCTACGCAACAAAATTCTTTTTACGCTGGGAATGCTACTACTCTATCGCATTCTTGCTAATATTACTGTTCCTTTGAGTTCTGCTGAGCAGCAGCAACTCGCTAGTTTGTTTGCTCAGAACAAAGGTCAGAACCTGGGACAGTTGCTTGGCTTGCTCGATGTCTTTTCTGGTGGCTCCTTGCAGCATTTTTCTATTGCTGCACTGGGCGTCTACCCTTATATCACTGCTACCATTGTAATGCAGCTTTTGCAGCCTATCATCCCCGCTTTGCAGAATCTAGCAACACAAGGAGAGGCAGGCCGACTACGCTTTAGCCAGATCACACGCTTTATTACGATACCGCTGGCATTCCTGCAGGCGCTAGGCCAAGCAGCTCTCTTCCAGCGTTACCAAGTGCTCACAAACTTCAGTCTTATTGACCCAAAGTATGCATTGGAGTCATTCGCCATTCTCATCACCTTGACTGCTGGGACGATGATTCTGGTCTGGTTCGGCGAGCTTATTACGGAAAAAGGCATAGGTAACGGCATCTCGCTGATTATCTTTGGCGGTATAGTTAGCCAACTTCCCTCTTCTATCAACCAAGGCTACATTGCTAGCACCACGAGTGGTGGCGGTGGCGCTGGCATTGTCAGCATCGCTGTCTTGCTAGCTATCGGTCTGGTGACAATTGTCGGTATTGTGTACATCTATCTGGGACAACGTCGTGTTCCCGTGCAGTATCCGACGAAGCGTATGGTGGGGCGAGGTATGCTTGTCGGTTCTGCACAGACAACGTACATTCCCATGCAAGTAAACAGCGCGGGGATGATACCGCTCATCTTCGCTCAATCCATGCTGATCTTCCCAACCATCCTCTCTCAGTATTTGTCTGTGAGTAGCACACCTGTACTGAAAGATGTCGCAAACTGGGTAGGAACGTACGTGGTAAATCCTGCGTTGTGGTGGTACTGGCTGATTTTCTTTCTGCTAGTAGTTGCCTTTACCTACTTTTATGCCTACGTCATGTGGCAGCAGCAGAATATTCCTGAGAACTTGCAAAAGCAGGGCGCGTTTATTCCAGGATACCGTCCTGGTCCACCTACCAGCAGGTATCTGAGCAGCATTCTCAATCGTATTACGCTGGCGGGCGCACTTTTCTTGGGCATTGTAGCTGTTTTACCCTTTGTTGCACGCATAGGTGCCAACCAGCTTCTGAGTGCTGCGGCACTGCTGATCGCTGTCGGTGTGGTGCTGGATACCGTCAGGCAGCTCGAGGCGCAGATGGTCATGCGCAACTATTCGGGCTTCTTGTCATAACTGAACTTGCAAATAGCTCTGTATTATCATGAACGCAATGGAGCGTTCTGCTCTGGTAAACACTTCCACCGAAGGAGCTAACGTGAATATTATCCTGATCGGTGCTCAAGGGTCGGGCAAAGGAACGCAGGCTGCGCTGCTTGTTCAATCTCTTGGAATCGTCCACATTGCTAGTGGGGATTTGTTCCGTGCGGCATCCCAGGAGCAAACGGAGTTGGGCAAGAAGATAAGGTCTTATCTTGATAAGGGAGAACTTGTTCCTGACGAAATCACGGTGCAGATGATCCTCAATCGCATTAATAAGCCTGATTGTGCTTCAGGAGGAGTGCTGCTGGATGGTTTCCCCCGTACAGTAGCACAGGCCCAAGCACTGGATAAGGGCCTGCAAGGGGTCGGTCAGCAGATAGATTTGGCGATCTATCTGCAGGTTCCTCGCGAAGAACTGATAAGTAGGCTCTCTGGCAGGTATATTTGCCAGGCTCATCAGCACGTATACAACATTTATACCAATCCACCTAAAGTGCCTGGGGTGTGCGACATAGATGGAAGTAACCTCTATCAACGCTCCGATGATAGAGGTGAAGTAGTAGAAAAGCGCTTAAATATCTTCTTTAGTGAGACTATCCGTCTTCTTGATTACTATAGAGCTGAAAACAAGCTGGCAGAGGTGAATGGGAAGCAGGAAATTGACCATGTGCATATGGAGATCATGAAAATAATTAAAAATTGGGATCGTTCACCACCGAAATGAAATTACTACTAGATTTATAGCAAGAGGTGTGCTATAATTCATAGTTGGCAGCAGCAGTGATCACTGCTGCGCTTTTGCACTTTTTTTGAATCAACGAGTCCCCTATAAGGGAAAGGATGCTATGCCGAAAAAGGATGAGATTGAGGTAGAGGGTAAAGTGCTGGAGGCCCTCCCCA
>Ga0213882_10000487_pt1 | contig 13204 bp, 10 predicted proteins | sample BarmaccoBMER_R09_FD_160106 | JGI IMG/M metagenome (GOLD analysis project Ga0213882, IMG submission 160106) | Barbacenia macrantha exposed rock microbial communities from rupestrian grasslands, the National Park of Serra do Cipo, Brazil - ER_R09 ...
GACACAGGAAGCCAGTGTCTTCAGTGGCTCAATCCGCGAAAACATTACGCTCAATGATCCTACTATGGATATGGAGAGAGTCATCAAGGCTGCGAAAGCGGCGGCTCTTCACGACGATATCATGCAGATGCCTATGGAGTACGAGACCTTTGTCTCAGAGGGTGGCAATGCGATCTCAGGGGGGCAACGCCAGAGACTGGCGCTTGCGCGCGCACTTGCACATGAGCCTGCTATTCTTCTGCTTGATGAAGCCACAAGTAGTCTAGATGTAGTAACTGAACAAACGGTTCAGGAGAATATACGTCAGTTGTTATGTACCCAGATTATCATTGCCCATCGTCTCAGTACCATCCGTAGCGCAGATATGATCCTTGTGATGCACGAAGGCCAGATTGTGGAGTGCGGCACTCATCAGGAGTTGCTCACGTGGGGCGGCTATTATGCTCAGTTGATACAGAGTCAGGAACTAGAGAAAAACAAGAATGGCAAACAAGAGGTACTTGACAAAAAACTGCGACAATTCATCAAAATAGTCTAATGCCACACCCATGCATCGTAGCTCTGTCTGGAGGACATCACAAACATTACTTGGTTATAGAGAGACAAAGTAGGTTAAGAGACAAGACATGTATAGGAAATTTGTACTTAGTTTTGGGCAAAAATCAGGTTACGTAATTGTAATTTATCTTGGATAATGCTACACTTCCACACAGTGGGCGTCCACTCAAGAACAAGGACGCCAGAGAGAAATCTTATTATTTTACCAAGTAAAAAAAGAGGGAAGGATGCAAAATAATGTCCGAGGAACTGTTGACGACTTTCGAGGTTGCACGGCTGTTGCGTGTTGATCCATCCACAATACGTAGGTGGATTAAAGAAGGCACTCTTGAGGGAGTACTCTTACCTCGTAGGGGAAAAAAACAGCTCTATCGCATCAGGTGGAAAACTTTGAACGATATGCTTCAGGACAGTTCTAGCTGGCTCGTCTAGACTCTATCTACTTATTATGAACGCAAGAGTGTGTCGGGATTTCCCTGACACACTCTTGCGTTCATAATAAGGGATATGAACACCACGGTTTTTCTTTATTGAAAGCGTGGGTCGTTCTGGGTGGGGAGGGATGGGTACTGCGACTGTGGCTGTTGCTGATATTGTGGATATTGTTGGTTCTGCGGAAATTGTTGGACGTATTGCTGGTTTCTTAGCTGGTGACGGAGTTGATTAAGCTCCCGGTAAATGGGCCACTCGGCGAAAGCGAGAATGCACAACATCACGATGTTTGCTATGGGAACGAACATCAGCAGGCCCAATGCTCCGCTGTAACCAGCCTTGGAAAAAATTTTCCAATAAATGATGACTGCGAAGACAGTGAGCGCCAAACCAAAGAGGAGTCCGATAAGTATAAAGGTACTTGCTGCTGCTGCTACTGCTTGCATTTGATTGTTATCCATTTTCTCTCCTTATGTACTGCTTTGCTGGCAGAAACAACCTATGTCGCGTTAATCACTATCAATTTGAACGGGAAGAAAGCCAGCTTTTCGTGTATCGATTGCAGACGAGTTTGTCCTGACTTTCATGATAGCTCTGGAAACGGATGTGATAGTATCTAGTCATAAAACGTACATATATGTCAACAATAACGTGTAATTCGGGAGCTTGACGAAAAGCAGCCGCTATGCTATCATCGTGTCACTGCTGAAATGGATAACTGACTCAACAGCAGTCTTGTTACGGTTTTCTCAAGCCCGCGTAGCTCAATGGCAGAGCAGCGCACTCTTAATGCGAGGGTTGGAGGTTCGATTCCTCTCGCGGGCACCTAGAGTTCATAGTCATGTGCCCACCGCACATTTTTGTTTTGTTTGTTCTTTGTTGCGGCGAGTCTTAGTTTTGCTTGGGTAACACCGACAGTGTCTACAGGGACAAGGTAGACCTTATCAAGTTCCTCGCAATAGACGGCAAAATAGTCTGCTTGCCCTCTATAGTGTCTCCACCCTTTTTGCTTTGCTGTGTGATTATAACTACTAGCAGTAGCGAATAGAATAACTGTTTGTTCTTCGTCCATCCAGCCCGTTTTACACTGTATACGCCAGAACTTTCCATCAGCATCTTCAATCAGTAAATCATAGCGGTGGTTCTTGCCGTAGGGGGTAAGTACAACATAACCCGACTGCAGAAGGCGAGTAATAATAGCGGCTTCACTGATATCCCCTGTCTTATCCGTGTGCCTCTTTGGACCGGATAGCCCCATAGCTTACCCCTTTCTCAGAGTGAACTGAGCAATATCTCCTTTATAAGATAACAACGGATAATGCGTGGATGCTTTGCTCTGACCAAAAAGAACTAGTTCTATTGACACAAAGTATGGTAAAATAAAGATATGTTTAGCAGACACATGCAGCAAACAGCTAGAGATCTGGTAGTGCGTATGAGCCGACCGCTAGCTCGCCTGAATGTCACTCTGAACCGCTGACTGTGATAAAGGCTACTGCTATATATACTGAAGGTAGGGGCCATTGCACAAGGTCATTTTATTCATTGGCGATTTGCTGATGGTGTTTGCTAGCGTCTTTGACAGGTTTGATGGGGTGGTGGCTACGCCGCAACCACCTTTGGCGTATTCTTAAGACTCGACACTTGACCACACTCGGAAAGTGTCATGCTGCTGGGCCTGCTCTATCATGTGTTGCAGTACCCGCACTCACTTTGGCCTACTACTCACAAATCTACATAAGTAGTAATTGGTTAATAGATGGGAAGCTACACAAGGGCCGCGCTGAAGGATGAGGATTAGCGTGCGAAAATCGATGACTTGCTGCCTCAAACTGTCAACATTTCAGTCTAAAACGCGGTAGGGACGAACGACATGAGTACACCTGCCGTGAGACCTTGTACACGCTAGTGTTCTGCCGTTTAGTAGTGTACATTCAGAATGAAGTAACGGCACAGACAAAGGTAACATCGGACCGCGATCATCTATACAAGCGCAGTGTAAAAAGACGGGCGAGGACAATGTAACTGAGTGTATTCACTTGAGTACTGTGAGAATACCTGAAGGCGGCCCTAAAGTGGCGATTGAATACTATGAATATACAGGTTTATCTCACTATGTCCATTTTCTCTAGCACTACCTGCGCTCCGGTCCGTAGCAACTGAGACTGGAGACCTTAGTGACAACACAGCATACTGATTACGAGCACAACGACGTTGATACGTCAGTCGTGGAGTTGTCGTTTGCCCAAGAAACTGTGACAACTCTCTCCACCGAGACCGAGATGGCGATAGAGTCTTCTTCTGTCGCCCCCTTTGCCCCCGTCAATACAGACGGTGTGGCAGATCAAGAGCATGAGAAGGTAATTCAAAGTGAGGAAGAGGAACATGTTCCGTCTCCCACAGCACATGTACAACCTGAGAGCCAGAGTGAAACTCCCCAAGACCAAGTAGCGCTGGAAGGCGAGACTTCCATGCTCAAGGTAGAGGCCCAAGAGCAAGAGGAAATTCGCCCTTTTACCGATTATATCGAAGAATTTCGACAAGCCGAAGCTAAACTCAACACCGCGCTCCAGGAAGCATCTGTACAGACTTTTACCCATGAAGAAGAATTTCTGAACTTCGCCGTACAAACTCCTACTATAGCCGATAGTGATCAGAGTTTCGTGCAAGAGGGTAGCAGTGGCGATAGCTCCAACGAAATGGAAACTGCCCCTGCAAGGCCAGTAGAACGTCCTGTATCACCACTGCTACGTCCTGCAACACGCTTGCGGCTGCCACGTCATGGTAGTCGTCTGCGCGAGGTTCATGCAGAACAAACCCCACCAGAGGCTTCCACACAGCCAGCTTCTCCCCCTGCAGAAGTTGAACGAGCTAAACCGACGCGCCGTTATCGGTTTGACCGTCCAGCAGTGACGATGGATACAGCTATCCAGCCAGCCGCCGAAGAAAATCGTGGTACTACCCTATCCACTCGTGTTGAGGATAGCGGCGTAGCCCTAAACGGAAATGTGGTTGAGATATCAGTGGAGTCTGCCGCGAACCTTGTAGAATTACCTGAACAGGAGAAGCAACCTGCAGTGGTGCAAGAGGCAAGCACTACTAATAATGCACCTGTCACGGAGCAAGAGCGCCGCCGTCGTCCTGGACAGGAACGGCAGAAGGAAAAGGAGGTCGATACACCTCTGCTAGAGCCTGTAGCGCCTCAGCAGGAAGAGATAGCACCGGAGGATTTGCCGCCACTAGAATATTCTGAGTTACAAAAAGCTAGTTCGCGTCGCCGTCGCAGACATCGCTCTGGTGCTAATAATAACGGTACAGCGGCTCTTGCTGCAATGACGCCACCTGTTTCAAATCAGATGACACCGGATACACTAGCTCCTTCAGACGTATCACCTAGCGCTACACCACCTATCATATCGCCCAATCAGTATAGCATCGTCTCTGGCTATACCGTCAATCAAATGAATCAGGGCAACGATGTCAATGGTCCTTTCCTGGGGCCAGAACCTTCTCCGGCGCGTGGTAGTGTACTAGGGCGCGATGGGCGCACAATGCGGGCGGAGGCGCAGCGCACTCAAGCGTACCCTGTGCGTCCCAGTGAGCCAGCCGCTTCACCAACATCTATCAGCCAGCTTGCAGGCGTGCTCTCACAATCTATTCATATGCAAACAGATCGCATTGTAGCTGAGTTGCGGCGTGCGAACCAAGCTCCGACCAACATTTCAGTCTCGCTGCCCGCTTTCCCTTCCACAGAGCGAGTTGGTGTGTTCGTCGATGTCGCTAACCTACTCTATTCGTCTCGCACCTTGCACATCTCGGTAGACTTTGGCAAACTGCTCGACTTCTTACGAGGGAATCGTCGCCTTATACGTGCGCATGCATATTGTCCCACCAGTCCGCAGCCGGGCGAGGATCAGATGTTCCTCCAGGCTGTCAAAGGGCTGGGGTATCGTATCACAACCAAGAACTACAAGACATTCTCCAGCGGTGCTAAGAAAGCTGACCTGGACTTGGACCTGTGTATGGATGTGGTGCGTCTTGTCGAAGGGAAAGCCGTTGACTGCGTCGTCCTTGTGAGTGGTGACAGTGATTTCATGCCCATGCTCGATTACTGCTCTGATCATGGTGTGCGTGTCGAAGTGGCGGCCTTCGATGAGGCTATGTCGGCTACACTGCGCCAGAGTTGCGACCTCTTTGTCAACCTGTCCATGCTCGAAGAGATTCGGGCATGATGATAGTGGTGAGGGGTTCTAGGCGGGGCACAAAGCTCTCCCTGGAACCCCTCATTGCAGGTTACTGTAAGAAAAAGTCCCCACGAACCCTCACTATCTGATTGTTATACTCCGCTCTCACATATGCACTGGCTGGTCCCATACAGGACGCACTCGGCGTCCATTGCCACGTGTAGAACCCGTTACTATCGGCATACACTCTTCCGCCAAGACTATCGCTTGTATCCCAGGTGGTGCCTGAGCAATACGAAACGTCAATGGTGAGAGCTGCGCCTGCTAGCGTCTGAACAGTTACCTTGACAGAAGAAAAGTCTCCACCGAGAGATATAAAAGTGACGAAGAGTTTTTGATTCTGATTTTGATTCTGACTTGCTATAGGTGTTGGTCCGTTCGTTGGCATGTCAACGGTTGTTGGCGTCGCTGCATCAGTATTAGTGACCGCGTCCTCAGGGCTTTTCGCATGCCTAGATGACGTATTGCGTGAGGGAATCTTTATCGCTCCCCCCTGCACAGTGATGTTGCCGCTTGGCTCTGCCTGGGCAATAATAGCTGGAGTAGATGCCGACCATTGCTTGATAGCTTCTCCTGCAGCCGCACTAGCAAATAAATAGACGAAGAGAGCTAGCAGCAAAAAGCCACTTGCAGCACCAAGCTTTATTATATTTGCTCTGCTTCTATACCACAGTTGCGAACTGTTCTTGTCTTGCACTATGACTTTTCCCCACAGGGTGGAGGCTAGGGTTACGAGTTGAGGCAGTAAAGTCTTTTGTATGAAAGAAATAGAAAAAAGTAGAGCTTTTACGCCTTTTCTAGACCCGATCTGTAAGCAGTTCCACATTATGCGAGTAAAAGTCAAGACATAAGGCTTGACGGTTGTCCACAATTTAGAAGCCATTGTTATGAACCGAGATCCCAGACTCTTCGAACTGTTCTGCCCTAGCATCTCTTCTTGTTCACTGGATGGAGAGTAATGCATCACGTTTCCCCCGCACAAAATAAACTCAACTATAATTATAAGTTTCTATGAAGAAAAACGTGAAGAAGTAGAATCGGTAACGATGCAAAAATTATGTCTTACTATGAATGAACCAAATGGCTACTACTGTGAATAGCGGCAGAATCACATAATAAGCAAGAGGAATGAAGGCGATAATGGTCAGTGTCACTACTATACCGAACATCATTCGCTGGTAGCGCGTTCCTTTGCTCCAGAAGTCGATGAGCATGATGCGCACTCCATTAAAGGCATGCAACAGCACCGAGCCAATGAGTGCGAGCGACAGGATGCGCACAATAATGCTGTCGAACAGCAAAATGCCTTCGTTATAGACCTGTGGACCAAAACCGAGCAGCGAGATGTCAACAATGTGGATAAATAAGAAGAGCAAAATGCCTAGACCTGTGACGCGATGCAATAACCAGGACCACATACCAGATTGACCTCTGTACATCTTTTCCTCGATTCTGGATTGTTACGCGATGAGATCCGCACTATCATACTTGGGGTTGTTGACTAGTCGCGACACAGCCCTTGCCGTCATTTGATCTGTTGGATAGGGTGTAAGCAAGGGTAGTAGCATATGCTCATCGTCACTATCAACATCAAGCCACTGCTCTCGCGCTGCAGCAGAGAGAATAACAGGCATACGATTATGGATAGGAATCATCAACTCGTTCGGTTGCGTCGTGATAATCGTACAGGAGCGTATTGGCTGCCCATCAGGACCCTTCCACGCATCCCATAACCCGGCGAACGCAAACGGCTCACGATTTTTGAGTGTGATATACATCGGTGTTTTAGGACCTCGCTCTTCCTGTTTCCACTCATAGAAACCGTCGGCAATGACCAGACAGCGCCTCGCACGGAGAAGGCGCTTGAAGCTTGGCTTCTCGGCTAATGTTTCGGCCCGAGCATTGATCATCTTGGAGCCAATCGCCTCCTCTTTCGCCCACGAAGGGATCAACCCCCAGCGTAACAAGTCGAAATGTTCGGCTCCATTGTGCAGAATTGTCAGTACTTGCTGCGTCGGAGCAATGTTGTAGCGTGCAGTAATGTGTAGAGACGAGGATGGAGCGACGTTGAACGCTTGTGCAAGAGCGTTTATGTCGTAAGTGAGCGTGTAGCGACCACACATGAAATTCTCCTTGAAAGTTATTGGCCCTTTTAGAACTATTCTATTTTACTGTATTATAGATGGTAAAGGGAAAAGAGGAACATATGGAAGTCATAAAAATATCTCCCCGTGGCTACTGCTACGGTGTTGTTGATGCATTACAAATAGTACGACAAGCTGCCAAGAATGCCGATCTGCCACGTCCTATCCATGTTATCGGTCAGATTATTCACAATCGGCATGCCATAGAGGAATTGACGAGGATGGGGGTCATAACGCTAGATGGACCGGACCGCGTAAGCATTCTGGAACAGGTAAAAGAGGGAACGGTTATTTTCACCGCCCATGGTGTCTCTCCCAGCGTCAAAAGGCGGGCACAGGAGCGTGGCTTGCACTGCATTGATGCAAGCTGTCCCGATGTAACTGTTACCCACGACCTTGTACGTGCCCTGGTTGCGCAGGGATACTATATTCTCTATATCGGCAAGAAAGGCCATCCCGAGCCGGAGGGTGTCATGGGTGAAGTGCCGGGACATATTAGCCTAGTCGAGACCGAGGCAGATGTCGATGCCTTATCACTTACTCAGCAGCAGAAGATTGCTGTTTCAACGCAGACAACGCTGTCGAAGTGGGATACCCAGCGTATTGTGCAACACATCAAAGAGCACTATCCCTCTGCTGAAATTCATATAGACATTTGTCCAGCCACGCAATCGCGTCAGGAAGCTATAGCTTCCCAGGCCAAAGGGGCTGATTTGACTATCGTGGTAGGTGATCCACACAGTAACAACACGAACCGCCTCGTGCAGGTCTCCGAGGAGTTGGCCGGAGTTCCTGCTATGCGCATCGAAGACCTATCACAATTGAAGACAGAATGGCTCAAAGGGAAAAAGCGCGTCGCTGTTACTGCTGGGGCCTCTACCCCTAGCCAATTGACCCGTGCTGTCATTCGCTTTCTAGAACAATACCAACCGTAGGGGCCTGATTTATCATGCCCTCAGTGCGGCCCAAGCAGAGTGTGACGGATCAGTGTGAGATGTGTGAGAGGTCCCAGCCCACCGGGTACAGGTGTAAGAAACGCAGCTTTTTCTTTGACTGTGGCGAAATCAACATCACCGACCACTCTGCCATTAACAGTATTGATTCCTGCGTCCAGCACAATTGCCCCCGTTTTGACCATATCAGCAGTGATGAGGCCGGGACGGCCCACACTTACCACCAGGATGTCCGCGCTACTGGTGATGCTGGCCAAGTCTTGAGTGTAGGAGTGGCAAATAGTAACAGTGGCATCGTGGCTCATCAAAAGTAGAGCAGTAGGCTTGCCTCCGACGTTACTGCGTCCTACAATAACAGCATACCTTCCTGCGATAGGAATATCTGCGTCACGTAGCACAGTCAGTACTACATCGGCGGTTGAAGGGACGAAATTAGGAAAACCAAGTAGCAGATTGCCTGCATTGGATGGTCCGAGTCCGTCAACATCTTTCTGCGAAGGCAAAGCTTCCGTTACAATACGTTGCCGGATATGCTCCGGCAAGGGCAGCAGTAGGACCACGCCATCAATAGTAGTGTCATCACTCAGCCTAGTAACTTGTGCGCGCAGTTCTTCCTCTTGCATCTCAAAAGGGTAGGCCAGGGTTGTGCATGCTAGCCCAATCGTCTGGCACGCATGCACCAATTGCCTGCTGTATAGCTCGGCAGCGGCATCGTGGCCCACAATAATCTGCGCTAGGCGTGCTGAGCGCTGGTGCTGCTTGTAGAATTGCGCCGCCTCGCTACGTAACTGCTCAATCATGCGCCCAACAAGTGGCTTGCTGTCATATATCTTAGCTGTCATAGGCTTCTTCTCCAATATATAGAACAGGCTTTGTTAATCATATCATAGCCACTTGGGGGATAGAAGTGGAAAAGAAACATAAAATGCGTTACAATGCTCTCACTAAGATAGTGCAAGGATATCGGTACCTGTTGTCAAAGTGAGGATTCTCATGGCAGGAGACTGTTCATTTGATATAGTATCGCAGTTTGATGAGCAAGAATTGTTGAATGCTCTTGACCAGACTCGACGCGAGGTGCAGACGCGATACGACTTGAAGGATACTAAAACGGAGATTGTCTATAACAAAGATACGGTGACAATCGTTACCGATAGTTCTTTAACGCTCAAGAACGTGCGCGACATCCTTGAAAGCAAGGCGGCGCGCCGAAATCTATCGCTGAAAATCTTTAAGCTGGCGAAAGAGGAAAATGCGGCTGGTGGCAGGATACGTCAGGTGATTACCCTGCAACAGGGACTCTCTCAAGAGCTAGCCAAAGAGGTCAGTAAGTATATTCGTGAAATGCATCCAAAAGTTCGTCCGCAGGTTCAAGCAGATATGATACGCGTCACGGCTAAGAGCCGTGATGAGTTGCAGGCGGTGATAGCCTCGCTCAAACAAAAGGATTATCCTGTTGCATTGCAGTATATAAACTACCGTAACTAAGGTACTTTAGTACCAAAAAGCTGCTTGAGCAGAAGAGTTGTAGTAACCTAAATTTAGCTACATCTGGCTTTTCGCCTGAACAATGCGAGTGCGGTAGCGATGTTGCTATACGCTCGTGCAATGCTCTTGTTTCAGAAAGTGAATCTTTGCATGTCTGATGATAGACAAGCATTTAGTGCAGCGATGAATGCGGCAGATCGCTACCACTGGAATGGTCGATGGCAAGAAGCGGCAAGAGAATACCAGCGAGCTTTGGCAGAGTTTCCAGATGACGCAACAGCGCGTAGTGGTTTAGGCTTTTGCTACATGCAGACCAAACAGTGGCATCAGGCTCTCAATGAGTACGAGTATGCATTGAAGGGCGATCCAGGTAATGTGATTGCCTTGAGCAAAACTGCTGAGCTATATACCATCTTAAATCGGCGTTTAGATGCATATCAGGCATATCTACATCTGGCAAGCCTATACTCACGGGCAGTTCAAGGTGCTCGCGCCGAGGCGGCTTGGCAGAAGGCAGTGCAACTATCTCCGGGCAACCCTGAACCTCACGAACGGCTAGCTCGTTATTACTTTGAAAAGAAAGATGTCGCAATGATGATCCAGGAGCGCCTGGAAGCCGCTCGGGGCTACCTGTTGCGTAACGATTCTGAGCAGGCACGTGTCCAGTGTGAGGAAGTGTTACGTGCAGATGCAACTAACGTACAAGCGCAACAGTTGCTTGAGCAGATAGTAAGCGGACAGTTGCCATTGCAGCTTGGTGCTGGCACGGTATTTCCAACACAGACGAGTATAATCGGTAATGTGGCACCAACGGCAGGCTCGGGTTCGTTAGCTTTCACTGGTAGCCCTGCAACAGAAGCAGGTGTAGCAGGCAATATAAGTGGAGGGAACACTAGCATCATGGGTAACATGGGTACCGCGGGCAATTTCAATGGAGTGGGCAGTTCAGAACAGTCTCTTGCAGCGGGAGTCAACAATGGAATGAACTCGGCTTCTCACAAAAAAATTACTGCCAGCCAAGTCACTGGAATGCTAAAACAGGCACAAATGTTTCAAGCGCAGGGTCGTTTCGATGATGCTGTTGAGATCTGCGAACAAATTCTGGAAAATGGTTTTGATCGACCGGATGCCCGCTATTTCCTAGGCTGGCTTTATCAGGAGCAACAACGTTGGGATGAGGCCATTCGCCAGTTCCAAGTGTTGTTGAATGATTCGGACTATGCCCTCTCTTGTTACTACGCATTGGGGCAGTGTTATCGTGCATGCGGTGATTTGCGCACTGCAGCTGCTCACTTTGACGAAGCAGTTGATCGTGTCAATCTAGATGCGCTGAGCAGTGAGGAATCGGATCAATTAGTGCAGTTGTGCCAGGAGGCGGCTGAGGCACACCGCCTGCTAGGAGAGCAGGAGCAGACGCTTACCATTTATAAAGCATTACTCGGCTTTCTACGCAGTCGTGGCTGGAACGACAAGCTTCCCCAAGTTGAACATATGCTGCAACAGGCGCAGAGCGCCCCACTTCCACCGCAGAATGCGGTACCTACGGTGAACACAACGCAGGTTCTACCACCAGAGCAGATGCCATCCCAGCCAGCGCAGCAGTCTTCTCTTCCAGAAGTCCCGACATTGACCTACAATGCAGTGGGACAACAGCCACTATCTCAGCAAATGCAGCCAAACTCAGCTCCACAACAAGCTGCATCAACTGGTGAACTCCCTGATTGGTTGACTGGTATTCTCAGCGATGTAGATAAGGCAGCCGTTGCCGATCAGGTGTCACAACACCTCAATAAGCCAGCGCAACCCTCTCAGAACTCTACGCAGTCGGTGCTGCCTCCCCCCGAGCAGCTCAAGCTGGAGCAGCACAACGTCGATGGAGGTACCGCAATAGCTAACACTACCCCTGCTGAGTCGAAGGCATTCCCCTCGGCCATGTCGTGGCTAGTAGACGATGCTGGACCAACGCCCTCCCGTCCGCTTGATATGGCTCCTTCAGGAGGAGAATTGCCCTCATCTGCTTCACCTACGACAAAACCTGCTACGTCAACAGCGCAAGAGTGGGCTATGATGCCGATTGCTTCCACTGCGTCGGATTCACTCGCTAGCTCATCTAGGTCAGCTATCGAAGATTTACTCTCTCAGATGGTTGACACAAACAAGGATGGAGAGCTAAAACAGGAAACTGTACTGGCTAGTAGTGTTACTTCCCTGCCAGAAAACGTTCGCGTGCAGGTCATGCGCTCAATGCAGGACATCCAGAAGTATATTAACCATGGGCTACTCACATCAGCGACAGAGGAGTGTCTGCGCGTGATTGATATGGCTCCTCAATATTTGGATGTTCATCAGGTGTTGTGTGAAATCTACGTACGTCAGGGCAATGTGGAGCAAGCTGTTACTAAATATGCTATCTTGGTCGATACCTACATTGTCAATGGGCGCATCGACGACGCCATCGCCACATATCGCCGCATGCTGCAATTGGAGCCTAACAATCTGACCTATCGTACGCGCTTGATTAACTTGCTAGCAGTTCATGGCAATAAAGAAGACCTATTGCGCGAGCGCAGTCTGGCAGCAGAGTCATATCTACGCCTTGGTTATATGGATCGTGCTCTCACTGAACTAGAGCAAGCGCTTCAGGAAAGCCCAACGAGTGTCCCAACCCGCCTGAACTATGCTCTGGCACTGCATAAGTTAGGGCGTGCGCAACAGGCAGTGGCCGAATACCAGCGTGTGCTCCAGGTTGATCCGCGCAACATTATCGCCCTTATACGCTGGCACATCTTAATGGTAAGCAGCCTGGGAGCGAATCGAGCAAACACGCTGGAAGTGCTCTCTCGCATTCGTTGGCAGTTGCGCGGCGAGGGTCTGAAGAACTATGACACGGTCGTACGCGAGTATCAGCAGGCTACCGAAACGCACCCGAGCAACGCTGATCTCCAATTCGCTCTCGGTCAGGTACACCAGCAGGCAGGCCACTTTGATAAGGCGCTTGATGTCTACAATCTAGCCGTGCGTGATAGTGCTGTTGAGGTGCTGGCCCTTTTCAGTATGGCACAATGTCTCTTGTTGCAAGGGAAGCCTGAAGCAGCAATTCAACATCTCGAACGTGTGCTCAAGATTGTACGGCATTCGCCAAAGTCTATTGATCCAGCCATCTGGGCTGCATGCCCACGTGAGCAAGGTGAAGAGCACCAAGCGCCAGAGGTAGAGATTTCGCTAGCCTTAGCAAAAGCCTACGAACGTACAGGTCGGCAGGAGCAGATGCAAGCAATCCTACGTCAGGTCAAGCAGACTAGACCTGTGCAGAACGAGGTTTTATCGACTCTTGCCGAAATCTCTGCACGCCAGGATGATCTTGATGGCGCATTGCAGGAGTATA